>Ga0210057_1004206_pt1 | contig 19345 bp, 24 predicted proteins | sample CryGeyCG2114_010_2_FD_183968 | JGI IMG/M metagenome (GOLD analysis project Ga0210057, IMG submission 183968) | Groundwater microbial communities from aquifer - Crystal Geyser CG10_big_fil_rev_8/21/14_0.10 (SPAdes) (version 2) | ecosystem: Environmental > Aquatic > Deep subsurface > Groundwater ...
TGGAGTTTTACCAAACGAAGGATGCAAAAGCACAATGGCGTCAGGAAGACCTACTTCGAGCTGTTTCTCAAAGAATGTGAATGGCGTTACAATAGAACTGATGAAGTACTTGAACCAGAACTTAAGAAACTGCTCAGCCGATACATTAAACGACAAGGAAAGGAACTAGCTTAGCTGGTTTTGCTGGGCTAGAGCCTCTGTAATTATGCACTTCGGGATACAATCTTCGGGCTAATAAATGATGTAATACGGTATATATGATATAATAGATTTATGGAAGATTTATTGGATCGAGCAAAAGTATTAAAAAGAACTCAAGACGAAAGATTCACAAAGCAAAGAGAAGAGCAAAAGCGAGTTGAATCTGAGAATCAAGCCTATATTAATCTATCAAACAAAAGAGCATTAGAATTCATAGACATAATGAGGGCTAATAAAGTTCCGGTTACCAGTCTATACATGGTTGGCGCATTCCCATACGATCCACAAGATAAAAGTCAATATGATCAAGTATTAATTGGTGTTGGTTGGATTATTGAACAGGGCTACCCGCGTAAGGGTGATGATGCACCTGGCAAATCAGGGTTAATTTTATTAGAAGACGGTAGATCGTTTTTGTATAATCCAGATTTGCCAAGAACGTATAAATATAAAGATTTAAACAATGTTCACGATGACAGAGTTTATGTGCATAGTTCACATGTATTATCTGAAAATCCCGATTGCGCCGCAAGTTTTCATCCTTTAGCACCTTACGCAGATAGGGTTTCTAGCGGAGTTATGCCGACTCCTAGGGACGGCATCAACCTATTAGGTAATGCTCTAATCCGTTACGGTGTAGTTAAATAGATTGAGGTTATATATGAGCGAACTAATTGAGCGAATAAGTAGAGAAGTAGGCATTTTCCGTAGCGAGCAGGAAAAAGCTGAGATATTGGCCGCAGAATTAAAACAAGATAGAATAGCGAAAGTTGAATCATTATTAGAAGAAACTGGGGTAAGACCATTATTAGAAGAAATTAAAGATAGTGGATTTTTAAGATGGAGTTCTGAGCCAGTGCATGATGAACACGGACAAACGACTTCTGACTATACTCCGGCAAAAATAGTTTTATGGTTTAACACAGTTAATTATCAGAACAATGCTTGTATAGCATTGAAATACGACTACGACGGACATAGTAATTGTAAAGCAATAGCTTTTAGCATAACTGAAAACGAAGTAGTTTTTAATCATCATCAACCTGGTGTGAGGCGTATCACTACTCCAATGAATCCCGATGTATTAGAAGCGACCGTAATCGAAGCTATTAATTACCCTTCGGTTATGGATGTATAGTTTATACGTAGTTTTATGTCGATGGCACAGCATCTCGAACATTCTTAGATTTTGAAGTTGACGTCTTATTTGTTGTACTTCTTTTTGTTTCTGCCTGCACCGGCTTAACAACTTGAACCACTGGTTTTCCTTCAATAACCTTCTTTGCTCCGTATCGTTGCCTAGAATGATTAATGACGGCACTAGCTACTTGCTCGCTACCGTTACTCTCAAGCAAGACTGTAATACCAGACATCGGCTCCTGAGCATTGACGGCAGCAATTCGAGCATAGAAGTTATAGCTAGGCAGATTAGAGATATCACCTTCTTCTATATAGGGACGAAACAATGGCAACATCAGTCGCTCATCTACCGGACTACCCGAACGGAAGCAAATCACTGTACCAACATTGGCCAAAATAATCTCAACTAGTCTTTCTTGATCTTGTTGAGTGGTAGACTGTTCGGCCATCGTCAGATATAGCTTGTATTTACGAGCTTCGGATAACATCTCAACAAAGCTTTGTTACGCTGCCAGCCTCATTACCAACAAGTTTGAACAAGACAAGGTGTTCGCAGAAAAGGTAGCTTGACATAGTGCAGTTAGACGAAGCCTACTTTCGTAACTGGTGCCTGCTTATGGGCAAGCAGATCGGCTCACGCAAGCTAGCCTATGAGCTTATCTACAAAAGCCATCCCGGACGTTTAGAAGCTAACAGCTTCTTATTCCAGAAAGTCCAGCCTGGTGCTAAGCTATGGACAGACGGAGCAAGTATTTACAAACGCGCCGAGGAGTACTGGCCAGTGGAACACACTACTGACATACACAAGAAGTTTGAGTTTACTCACACTAGTGAAATAGAAGGTACCTTTGGTAACCTAAGAACCTTCATTAGAAGAATGTACCACCATACAAGTCAGGAGAAGTTCCCAGATTACGTGAGAGAATTCTGCTTCAGATTTTCCACACCGGAGTTATTTGAATCACCGAAGTTATATTGTGAAAAAACATTAATTCTTGTACCAACATGGTAGGTATGCCCACATATCGTAAATTGACATTCCTGTTACAATATACCAATGCTAAAAGTCTATTTTAATACCAAAAAGAATCCCAAAATCACAACCTACGACTCGCCGCGTGATGGCTCATGGGTAAATGCAGAAGCGCCCAAACTAAGAGAGCTTATATATTTAGCTGATAAATTAAAACTTGACATTGATCTATTAAGGGATGGAATCGACCCAAACGAATCGCCACGCATTGAGCGAGACGGCCAAAATATCTACATATATACTCGCTATAGTTTGCCGGAAAACGAAAAACAAACTACTAGCCCGCTATTAATTATCTTGACCAGTAATAATTTAGTTACTGTATCGAGACGCCCGTTCAACAACCCAAAAGAAATAATTAAAAAAGCTGTTACTACCAAAAACTATGCTCAGCTGGCACTAGAAATTATGACCGAAATTAACAATGGCTATAAAAAACGTATAAATAATGTTAGCAAACGAATTTGGCAAATCCGCAGCCAACTAGATAAATCAGACATAGAAAATAAAGATTTCATTTCGTTTATTGATCTAGAAGAAGATTTAAGTGATTTCCTGCTGGCGCTTGAGCCCATGAACACGAGTTTAAATACCCTACTCTCAGCCAAATATTTTAAAGCCTACGAAAAGGACCGCGACGACTTTGAAGATCTAGAACTAGCTACAAAGGAGCTAATCGGACTAGCCAACTCTCGTCTTAAAAACATTCAAAATATTCGCGAGGCTTATAGTACAATTACGGCAAACAATCTTAATAAAGTATTCAAACTAATGACCAGTATTACAATTTTGATGAGTATATTTACGATTATTACCGGTGTTTACAGTATGAATATTAATCTTCCGATGGCCCACGAAAAATTTATCTTTTGGGTACTTCTAGGATTTTCCGCAATTTTGATAGGTACATTGGCAACAATATTCCGTCGCAAGAAATGGCTATAAAATATCGAATAGCCATAATATATATTTGATTCAGAATGCTTCTAAAGGTGTATTATTATTGGCTTAAGTCTTGATCCATGGGTAAGATAATTTATAACTTTTAAGCTACAATTAAAGTATGGTAGAAGCCGATGGGAATATTACCAACCCAAGACTATCTGAAACTATTGGGGAGAGGATGAGCAGTATTGGGGGTGTTGGGCTAGGACGAGTTGCTTTGTTGAAGCCCAATTCAGTAAAACAAACTGAAGTAGATCAGACTTATGATCCTTTGTGGAGAGAAAAAGCTATATGCCGTGGCATAGACCCTAACATGTTTTATTCAGATAATGGCGTGGATGTAGAGGCAGCTAGAGAATTTTGTAAAGATTGCCCATCGAATTATAGTTGTCTGGAATATGCGTTAGTTAAAAAAGAAAAAAAGGGGGTATGGGGAGGAGCGAGCGAACGCGAACGCCGGCGAATAAAAAAGGCAAAGACGCCACGAACTTAACAAAACAAACTGATCGAGCAGCTATATTCCGCTAACGCCAGAAAGCTTGCCAATACTAAATGTTACAACCATTGCCAAAATACCGCCAATAACAATTCGTAGCGTTGCCCGTCCGGCATGGCCGCCACTAACTTTGCTGCTAATAATACCGGTTAACGTTAAGGCCAACACAACTGACGCAAAGGTAACGGTAACGCGCCAGCTAACCGGTGGCAAGATAATTGCCAATATCGGTATAACAGCTCCTGCCAAGAACGATAATGCCGAAGCGTAAGCTGCATGCCACGGATTGGTCAATTCGTTTGGATTAATTCCGCCAAGCTCAACATCAACATGAGCGGCAAACACATCGTGGGCTGTCAACTCCTTTGCTACAACCGTGGCGGTTTTACGCGACATACCTTTGGCCTCGTATAGTCCTATTAGCTCTTCGAACTCTTCTTCTGGAAAATGTTTGAGTTCCCACTTTTCTTTAGCGAGCAGGGCTTTCTCGCTGTCTCGTTGGCTAGAGACAGATACAAACTCGCCAACGGCCATAGAGATAGCTCCAGCAATTAGCCCAGCCATGCCGGTAGTTAGAATAATAGCCTGAGAATTTGTAACGCCAGCCACACCGACGACTAGTCCAGAGATTGAGACAATGCCGTCATTGGCGCCAAGCACGCCAGCTCGTAGCCAATTAAGCGTTGAATTACTCCTGTTGTCTTCGGTCTCGGGGTGTTTATCTGGAGCAACTTTTGGAATGCTCATTACGTAACGTCTTTCATCAGGATTAAGATTCCTTCATAACAATCTACACATAAATGAAACCTCTTCACGTTATTGTTCTCATCTGGCGGACTCAGCAAAATAGCTCCAAATTCCTTGAGCTTCTCACCGCACTTGTCGCACTTAGGTTTAATAGCCATAAGTTAATTATATTACACTTGGCTGGGGAGGAGGGATTCGAACCCCCGGTCGTGGAACCAGAATCCACTGCCTTACCACTTGGCCACTCCCCATAAATTTATAATCAGAACATCATAATCTTATCATTTTGTATCTGTAGATGCTAGATAAACATATGATGTATAATAAGAACAAATGAAGCTTGCGCATTTGCATCATAAAAGTTTGCAACTGACTGAACCAATTTGGCATGTACAGTTAGCGGTACTGGCAGCAATTGGGCTGCAACTAAGCTTGAGTAGCAGTCTGACGTTTGGGCCTAAATACATAATTGCTGGGGCTGAAGTATTGTTGTTACTTGCTCTTACGGTTATAGGGCCGGGAGAACACGCTGCAGTTATGCGTATACGGCGAACCTTAGCCATGTTCCTGATTGCACTGATATCTGTTGTCAACATAGGTTCTCTTGTAATAGTTTTGAGTGCTTTATTCTCGGGTAGCCATATTACCGGGCGCGAATTGATAATTTCCAGCGTAACGATATATTTGACCAACATCATTATGTTTGGGCTTTGGTACTGGGAGCTGGACAATGTTAAACACCGCGAACAGGACTTTCTATTTCCACAGGTGACCGCTGGTAGCGATGTGACTGGCCAGCCAAACTGGAGTCCAGCATTCTTTGATTATTTATATATCTCTATCACCAATGCCTCGGCCTTTAGCCCAACCGATACGCTTCCGTTGACGCATCGCGCAAAATTACTGATGTCGTCTCAATCAATGGTATCGTTGGTAACCGTAGTACTGGTTACTGCCCGTGCTGTAAATATTCTTGCCTAAGCATGGTATACTGTTGACATTAACAATTTAAAAATATAAAGAGTGTAGCGAGGGACCTGACCCGATGACCTACCGACAACCTACTTGCTGTAAGGTAAATAAGGTGCCAAATTCAGTCCCGATTCATCGGGGAAGATATTTACATATATATCCTTTCTCGTTTGTCTCGGCAGAAAGGTTTTTTTATGCCCAAAACTAATACAAATCAATCAACACTGTTTACTAGTGAGTCAGTTTGTGCCGGACACCCTGACAAAATTTGCGATGCCATTAGCGACGCTTTGCTAGACGCTATTTTAGCCAAGGATCCGCACGGTAGAACCGGAATAGAAACCGTTGCCGGAGCAAATCAAATATGTCTTTTTGGAGAAATTAAAACCACCGCCAAGATAGATTTTGAAAAAGTGGTACGAGCAAAAGTAAAAGAGCTGGGCTATATAAACCCAGCCTGGGGATTTTCACAAGAATCAACATTTAGCAACGATATTCATGAGCAATCGCCGGATATAGCTGTTGGTGTTGACCACGACGATGGGGCAGGCGACCAAGGTATGATGTTTGGCTTTGCCTGCGACGAAACACCAGAACTTATGCCTATGCCAATAATGCTAGCTCACTCGTTAACTAAGAAAATTGATGAAACACGGCAAAGAGGCGTGCTAAAGTGGCTGCGCCCAGATGGAAAATCCCAAGTTACGGTAGAGTACAAAAACGGCAAACCGGTTGCAATAGCCAAGGCGATAGTGGCCGTGGCGAACGATAAAAAAACCAGCCCGGCTGAGGTACGAAAAGGAATCATTGAAAAAGTTATTAAACCTGTACTGGAAACGTATGGCTTTAAGTTGCCAGCTGATAAGAACATAACCGTCAACGGCACGGGCGTTTGGCACATCCCAGGACCAGAAAGCGATGCTGGACTAACAGGTAGAAAAATTGTGGTAGATGGCTATGGCGGCTATGCGCGGGTTGGCGGAGGAGCCTTTAGCGGCAAAGATCCTAGCAAAGTGGATCGTTCTGGAGCTTACGCGGCACGCTACATTGCCAAAAACATTGTAGCCAAAGGTATGGCAACTAAATGTGAAGTAGGCCTAGCTTACGTAATAGGACACCCTAAACCTCTGATGCGAACAATTGACGCATTTGGCACGGCGACTGTCAGCCAAGAAGAGCTTGAAACGTATGCCGACAAACTTATAGATACGTCTGTTAAGGGAATTATTGATAAACTGAATCTAAGGCGTCCGATATACAGCCAAACCAGTGCTTATGGGCATTTTGGCAAACCAGATTTGCCATGGGAACAGATGGTAATTTAGTGCTGCACTAAGGTGTTGTGGTAGCGTCTTTAACGGGTGATGGAATGTTAATTGTAACGTCCGAATAGCTGAACTCAACAACATTTACACTTCCATTTTTATCTTTATAGCTCATTTTTTTCAACTGGTAATCTTTGTCGCCTATCCAAAGAGTGCCTTCATCTGCGCTTTCAGTTGGGTCAACAAACGAATATTTTAAGCAATTAGATGAACCGCACTTTTCCTTGCCTAAATTTTTAATAATCATGCGTTGGTCTGCCGGTTTAGCGGCTTCTGCGGCGGCGTCAAACTTTAGATCTGATGTTGGCGTAGAAACAGGTGTTGTACTTGAACTTTTTGGATATTTAGTCCAAGACCCATCGGTCTCGTTCTTTGAGTAGATATTACCATCAAGCGAAATGTAAGCTGCGGTTTCTTTGCCGTCTTCTTGACTGATAATAAGAGAATTATCTTTGGCATCAATAGACATAGTAGTGGTTTCGGCTTTACCGCTAGTGTCGGTTTTTGTCATATTTATAGTGTAGGGTCCTTTGCCGCTGAAAGAACTGGCAAACTTACAGAAGTCTTTATCGTTATATGACTTATTGCAAGCCACTTCGGCTTCTTTGGTGGCAGCTAACTCGGCCGCTGTCTGCGGCTTAGAGCTTGAACTTGTGCTCGAACCCGTGTTTGAACTTTTGTTTTTGTTATAAAAGTAGTATCCACCGCCGGCGCCGGCCAGCACCAAAACTACAATTACCACAAGGATAGGCTTGGCGATCCCGTTAGCGTCTCTTAATAAATGTTTTTTCATGTGTCCCTCTCTTTTAATAATATTTATATAATATACTTGCAAATATCAATAGTCAAACAGGACCTTTTAGCCGCTTTGATTATAAATAAGTTGACATAATATTTGAATGTTACCTGTACATAACATGTTGTGCGGGAATTGATATGTAAACAAGGAACACGAAGGTGATTGATGATAACCAAAACAGTGCAGAATTAGAAGAACAAGCGCAAACTAACGCAAAAACCAAAAAAGCATCACCAGCAACATCAAAAACATATATATTGGAATAGTGTTTTATTGAATAAATATAACCATAGGCATACACTAGAGAAGTAATAGTAAGTGAACTATGTTAAAGATAGCCTACACGTTTTTCTTAGGAATTATGCTTGCCATATTTGTTGGTTTTGGTATTGCGGCTTTTTATGAACAGCCGGCCATGCCAAAGTGGCCAACCGAGCTACTCACTATAGGCAAAGAGTCCTCATTAGAACAAGAAAAAACCCAAAAAGAGTTTGACGCTAAGCAGGAAGCTTGGAATGAAAAGATGAGACCGTACAACCGTAACGTCTCTATTATGACGCTTCTTGCCGCCGTAATTTTTGTAGCCATAAGCTTGCTATTTGAGCATAAGATAAGTATTCTGGCTGATGGCATAATGCTGGGCGGAGTGTTTACGCTGGTCTATAGCTTGGGCAGGGGCATTGCTTCGCAGGATAGCAAATATAGCTTCGGAATAGTAACGATTGGTTTGATAATTGTTCTTACGCTGGGATATTTGCGTTTTATTCAGCCCAACCCGGAACTGGCCGCTAAGCTAAAAAAATAGACAAATTTGTAGAATTTACAATATATTACTGGGGTAAAAATACAAAAATGTTACAAGGGGGTTGACACGGCTGATAAGCCGGCGTACATTACGTGTCAGATCATCGTGAGGTGATTTAGTAATTGAGCTAGCAATAGCAAAAATTACGTCAAAAAAGGACTCGCAAGAGTTCTTTTTTGATATCCACTGACATAATTACGCACCTCTCACACTCTTGAGCTAGTTTGGGTTTTGGCCCTGCGAAGTACAAAGGAACCGTACTTAATGGTACGGTGACTGTGCCTCGTAAAGGGGCAAGCCCGAAATAGCCAAGAAGCCAGCGGAGTCATCAGCTTCGCTGATGAGCAGGCTGGCTGTTGTGAGAAGTGCGTATTACTGGAATTTTAGTGATTTAATAATCTCAACAGCTTGTTTATAGGAGTTCTTTTGCGTCAATCCGTCCATCGGTACTTTGTTGGTGGCTAGATCATCGGTTAATGTTTTTGTAGAATAGCCGCCTCCAACAATATAGGCTTCTGTCTCTTTACCATAGTTGGGACCTAATGTCTCGCCTTTGTTTAACTCGAAGTTGCCAGCTAGTAACAGATATGCAAAGTGATCGGTAGTATCTAGCCCAAATAAAGTCATATTGGTTTCCTTGCGCTGGGAAGAAGTTGGCTGAGAATATACTATTTTTTCTGACGGCTGAATGGCTACGCCGCGGCCGATGTATTTTCCGTCGCTAGCACGGGCGCCTTTACGAATGTAGATCCTGAAGTAGCCAGTCACTTTACCTTTATCAATTGTTTGGTAGGAAAATTCTGGAGATTCTACCCGTAGCCCATTATCTGTTGTTTCGGTAACAGTCCAATTATCCGGATATTTAAGTTCCAAACCAAGAATACCGCTCTCAAATTTCTTTGTCGTAGAAATACTAGCAATATCATTTACGATATTCGATTTATCGCTGCCATTTTTTGATGTCGAACTTTTATTGCCGGACTGGTTATCTTTTGATGTTGATTTCAACCCAGCGTAACCAAGCCCGCCAATAATTAATACTATTGCGACAATAACGACTATTTTTTTACTAAAATATCGAGGCATTGAGGATTTATGCGGGGAATGCCCGGTATTCGATTCTCCGCCAGGGAGTTCTAGAGGCCCGCCCAAAGGTGATTCCGCGTCTTCTGCCATAACTACGTCCAATTACAATTACATTATACCTCAAACTTTCAAAATTCACTGACTTTAGTAGGTATAATGAGGTTATGCAAAAACTCCAAGACTTTTGGGATAAAACCTGGAAAGATCCCGAAGGTAAGATTGTATTGTGGCAATGGCCCAATGTCTGGCTCATCATTTGGATGATTGCCTTGATGATAAGTTGGTTTTTACCGCCGGGGGATTTAACAAACACACTTGGACTAATTAGTTTCGTTGCACTAGTTGTGTGGGCGTTATTAGAAATATTCAAAGGGGTAAACTATTTTCGCCGATCGTTAGGCTTAGCTATACTAGTAATGTTAATCGTAAACAGGTTACACTAAACGTAATGATGAAAATAAAATTAACGGCCAAACACCTAAGTCCCAAGACTCATGCGGTAATAGTAGTAGTAAGTTTAATCGTGTTTTCGATAGTTGCCGCCCAGGCTAGCCGCCATACTTTAGCCGGGCTAGAGTATAGTATTTTTAATGCGATTTATAGTTTGCCTGGTTCTGTGACCCCTGTATTTATGATAATTACACAACTCGGCAGTGTTTGGGCTGTGCTGTTTTTTCTACTGTTTGCTCTGGTGGGCAAGCTAAACGATTTAGCATTGAAAATTCTTGTTAATGGAACGGCGGTATATTTGGCAGTAAAGATTACTAAAATGATAATTTTACGCCCTAGACCGGTATCGCTTCATGACGGCATTATACAAAGGGATATTTTTGAAAGCGGCTACGGTTTTCCGTCTGGCCACACGGCTATGGCAACGGTGCTAGCTTTGACTATCTTGCCGTATTTACCTAAGCGATACTATTGGACGGTACCGGTTTGGATAATTGCCGTGGCGTTTTCGCGTATTTATCTCGGCGTTCACGCTCCGTTGGACGTTATTGGCGGTTTCGCACTTGGACTAATTATCGTTAGTTTCCAACACGTTATTTCTTCCAAAAAACAACAAAAACAACCCACCGAAGTTTTGTGATTATTGTTATATAAACAATAAAACGTTTATGGTAATCTAAAACATAGGAAGTGTGAGGCTTCCCAAAAACCCCAGCATTTACTGGGGTTTTTAGGTTATAATAAAGTAAATGGCAAATTACTGGCATGTAATCATTTTTAGTTTGATTGGCGGACTAGTCTCGTTGACTGGCTGTCTGTTGCTGTATGTTCGCAAGCAAACGTCAACCAAGCTGATTTCTTATGCCACGCCGTTTGCAGCCGGTGCATTGCTATCAGCGGTGTTTTTGGACTTGCTCAAAGAAGGTTTATCGGAATCAGTTCCACAGACGGTTCTTATATCAACGCTGGTTGGGATTTTGCTGTTCTTTTTTGCGGAGCGGTTTTTTGATTGGTTTCATCATAATCACGGTGATGCCGATAGAGGTAAGGATCCGTCTGTACCACTGATAATGATTGGCAACGGCATCCACAACGGCCTAGATGGCGTGGCGATTGCGGCAGCGTTTTTAATTAATGTCCCCACCGGAATTATTACTACTTTTGCGGTTGCTCTGCACGAAGTACCACACAATGCGGCCGATTTTGGGCTATTGCTTGGCAAACTAGTCACAAAGCGAGGTGCTTGGCTTTTTACAATATTTAGCAATTTAGGCACTGTCATCGTAGCCACGGCGTTGTTTGGCTTAGGAAATTCGCAAACATTGCCGGTAGGTGTGTTACTGGGAATTAGCTCCGGCTTTTTGCTCTACATTGCCCTGAGCGACATTATCCCCTCTATTCACCAGAACGCTTCCAAGAAAAACCTGTTTGACTGGCAACCGCTGTTACTGCTAATCGGCGCGCTAGTTGTTGGCGTATCCATCCAGTTTGCGCATCACTTTATAGATTAGACTAAGCACGATACAATGTAAGCATGTTATTGATTGTGATTATTGTTTTGGGGGTGATTAACGCGCTGCTGGTATTTTATTTGGTGCGCAAGCAATCTGCACCTAAGGCTGATGAACAATCGTCACTAATGTTAAAACAAGATATTACTACGCTGACGGACAGCGTTACGCAGTTAAAAGACGGGTTACAGAAGCAGTTGAACGACCGCTTAGATAAAAGTAGCGCTCAGATGATGCGCCAATTTCAAACCAGCACTGACATTATAAAAGACGTTACTCGTAAACTAACACAGTTAGAAAAAACTAATCAGCAAGTTGGCGATATTGCCGGAGAGCTGAAGGGTTTGCAAAACGTTCTGGCCAATCCAAAGCAACGCGGTGTTCTGGGCGAATTTTATTTGGAGCAGATTTTGCAAAACTTGTTGCCAAAAGGAACGTACGAGCTGCAATATCATTTGGCAGAGGGCATGATAGTTGACGCCGTAATCAAGCTAGACGACAAATTACTACCAATTGACAGCAAATTCTCTCTGGAAAATTACAACCGTTTGGTGGAAGCCAAGGCAGAAGACCGCCCGCGCCTGGAAAAAATCTTCAAAGAAGACTTAAAAAAGCGGATTGACGAAACAGCCAAGTACATTCTGCCCAAAAAAGGCACGCTAGGGCAGGCGCTAATGTTCATCCCCTCTGAGGCGATTTATTATGATTTGTTAGCCAATAAAGTCGGTGCCAGCGGTGTTAGCGGGCGCGATTTAATGCAATACGCGGCGGTAGACAAACGGGTAACCGTTGTTGGCCCAAGCACGCTGTCCGCCATGCTTCAAATTGTATCGCAGGGGCTAAAAAGTCTGGAAATCCAAAAAGACACAGAGGTAATTCGCAAAAATGTGGAGCAACTGGGCACACATCTAAAAAACATTGACGGTTATTTTGGACGGCTGGGAAATTCATTGGGTGCGACCGTGGGGCACTATAACAGCGCCCACAAAGAACTTGGCAAAGTGGACAAAGACGTAGTCAAAATTGCCGGTGGAATTGCTACAATAGAACCAATGCTAATTGATAAACCAAGAATTGACGAGGAGTAAAATGAAAGCAAAAAAGTCGTCTGGTAGTTTACCTAAAATTTTAAGCCCCAAATGGTTTAGTTACCTGTTAATTTTTGTGGGAATTGTTGGCATAGTCGCCTCACTCGTCTTAACGCTAGACAAAATTCAAGTTATAAAAAACCCAAACTATGTTCCGTCATGCAACATTAATCCGATTTTTAGTTGCGGTTCGGTGATGAAAACCAAGCAAGCCGAAATTGGAGGTGTTCCAAACACGATAGTCGGGTTAATAGCTTTTCCCGTACTGATTACCATCGGCGCGGTTATGTTGTTTGGGGCGCGGATGAACAAACGCTTTTGGCAACTGTTTCAGGTCGGAGCGTTAATGGGTCTGGAGGGTATAATCTATCTGTTCTATCAAGGAGTTTACCGTATCAACGCGTTATGCATTTATTGTTTGAGCGTTTGGATTGTAGTGCTGGCGTTAAATTGGTACACGCTTCTTTGGAATTTATCAGAAAATTTTATTGTTTTGCCCAAAAAGATTGCCGGGTTTAAAAACTGGGCAATCGCTCATCACGCCGACGTATTGGTAACAATTTATCTAATACTAATTTTTGCTATCTTGAACCACTTTTGGTACTACTTTGGCCCGCTTTCGGGATTGAAGTAGATCGATCGTAAGAGCCGCAGTCCAGGAAAAGTTTTCGGCTCCGGCCGGTTGGCCGTCAATTGGCGAGAAATACTCATAACAGCCGGAGCTTTTGACAAGCTCAATTGTCTTGGCAATAAGCCATTCGGCTTCCTCGCGAAAGCCGTACTGCTTCAACCCATCAATTATCAGCCAATTTGTATTAATCCAAGTTGGGCCTTGCCAATAGCCAAGCTCGTTAAACCATGACGAATTAAGCGGCACGCTTGGCACCGGAAAATTTGCTCCAAAAACGTGCTTGTTTTTGAGTAATGCAACAAGTTTCTCGGCGTTCTCTTTGCTGATACTGCCGCTATACAGGGGCAAAAGCGTGGCTATGGTCGGCTCTTTAATTAACTTGTGGGTAACAAAATTTCTGGAATAATATTGGCTGGAGTAGCTGTCCCACAACTGTTCATAGGCTTTTTCCGTTTTAGCTATATGTTCGTCTAATTCATCGGGTAATTGTTTCTTAATAGTCGTGGCAATGTGGCGCAGACAGTGATTATTGCGGATAAATATGGCGTTAAAGCCACTGTCTTCAATTGCAAACAAAGAACGGGTCAAAATATTGTCGATGACGTAGCGCTTGCGCCGTAATCGGCGAACAGTATCAAAGTACAACAAAGCGTCAATATTCTTCATTCGCTGACCGGGCGGGATGTGCTTGGTGTCGCGTCTGAATAAATTGATTATCACGTCCAAATGACTTTTTTCGAGGAAAGCAATCCACCACGGGCGGCTGTGCTCGTGCATTTGGTCCAGCCAAGGCGGGGTGTTGTCCAAGCCTACTTCATAAGGATGAATTTGCAGCACAAGTCCCTCGTTGTGCGGGTCGCGTTCTGTGTAAAGCCATTGGTGGTGAGCCAGTAGGGCTTGGAAAACTGTATGATACCAGCTGCGCCGCTCTGGCAACGGCAGCTTTTCGCCGATTCGCACCACCGCTTCGGCAATCATCGGCGGCTGGGTAATGCCGCTGGTAGAAATGTCGTCAGGAGCAAACGGATTCGTCCAGCTACGCCAGATGTTACGATCTTCGTGATACGTAAACCCTTTGGCAAAAATCATATGCGGCAACATTCCGTTACGCCACTGACCGCGTAGCAAACTCAAGATTTCTTGCTTGGCACGCTCGATATCGTAATGCCTAAGCCCTATAGCAATAAAACAACTATCCCACAACCACTGATGAGGATATACCCCCGTAGCCGGTTTTGTAAAAGAGCCTTGGTTGTTGGTCTCTAAAACGGCCTTGGCGTTATCCAGAATTTCCTTATCATCCATAACCTTAAGTATACAATGGTCGCCTCAAACTACTAGTGGTTGTACTTATTAAACGTTATATACCCAGCCGGGTTGCCAGGATTTAGTGTTACGCCAATTAGTGTCTATAGTTTCTTGCCAAGTTTTTCCATTAGCAATAACTTCTAGTGCTAATTACGGGGCTTCGTGTGCCACTATGGCGATATGTTTGTATCCTTGTTTCTTTGTGTCATCAATAAAACTACGCATACGAGCTTCTGTATCTTTATAACTTTCGCCGTTTGGAAACTTATTGTTTATAAAGTCAGACATTTTATCTTTGAAGTGATGTTCACCTCCGTTCCAGTCGCCATAATTTGCCTCGCGTAGGCGTTTATCACTAACGCATTTGTGAGTTATGCCAAAACCCAGATTTGCCGAATCAACCGATCGCTTTAAATCAGACGAGTAAACACATTCAAATGAGCTGTCAGAGATTAGATCCGGCAGTTGTTTTGCTTGTTCGATGCCAGTTTGTGATAGTTCGCCAGGCAACCAACCGGTGGCTTTGCCTTTTTCGTTATCGGTGGTTGTACCGTGAACAAAATATGTAATTTTCATAGCGCTAGCGATAATTTGTGAAGCTGATGGGGAAGTCGAAGTCTTGGCTCTTAAGTAGTTGCATAACGGCCTGTAATTCGTCTTTTTTGGGGCTGGTGACACGGATTTCTGCACCTTGAATCTGGGTTTTGATTTTTGGATATTTATCGCGGATGAGAGAAGTGATTTTCTTGGCTTTTCCTTGGTCCAGACCTTTTTTGAACGGTACGTCTTTGATAGTTTTGAGGTTACTTACAACTAATTCTTTAGAATCATCCAAGACTTTCTGGCTTTGACCACGCGTGGCTAACTTTTTGCGCACAATGTCTAAGATAGCGTCAATTTGCCAATCACTGTTGCCGGTAACTTTCAAGCCCGTTTTGTCGCCGTCCAGCCACTCCAGCTGTGCCGGCGTGTTTTTAAAGTCATAACGATTATCGATTTCACGCCTAGTTTGGTCAAAGACATTGTTCATTTCCGCAACGTCGTAGTCACTGACAATATCAAAACTAAAATTCCCCATATCTCTTAAATTGTACCAGATATTAAGCCAAGAACATCACGACAAGAAACTTTAACGACAAATATATCAATACATGTACAATAAACACGCTATAGCGTAGTTATTGTACATGGTTGTTATTATGCTGTGAGAGTCTTGTTTATATGAGTATCTTTGAAAATTCATGGACTAAATCATTGTGATTGCTAATATCGCTTACGGTCATAGATATGACATGTATATGAATCTCCGGATATATCTCATTTAACAGGGCTATAAATTCGTCAATTGGATGAGGGAAAATAAATACACTCTTTTGTAATTGTTTAAACCCTATTAATCTAAGATGATGGCTAATGAAATCACGTTCAGTTTTCTTGGCTTCGGGTATATCAAACATTACGATTCGCCATTTTTTGTCCCAAGCTCGATCGGGAATTGTTAATCTATCGAATCGTGCACGTACCATGCGCGACTTACCACTATCGGTAAGCTTAAGATTATAATTGCCGTCTTTGTCTTCGCTAACTTCTATTAGTTTTTGTCGTTTAATATATCGTCTAATCCGTCTTGCTTCACGGCGTTTGTCGCGCCCTGATAACAACTTAAATAATGGCTTCTCAATAGCAATGAGGGCATTCGGCGCGATTACTGTCATTGCAACTGCGCCTCCAAGTGCAACCGTAATTAATAGATCGTCAATTATATCTGAGGTTGTGTTTCTGGCCATGATGTACAAATATTACGCTATAGCGTGTTTATTGTACATGTTGGTTTCTGGATATACTCGAACTATTGGAATTGGGGATATCGCGAAGGGATTTGGTATAATCTAGGGTAAGATGGGTTATCAAAATTCACAAATTGCTGAAGTTGCCAAAGCGTTGAAAGCTCGGGCCAAGACCGAGGGTTCTGCTGTATTGCGCTCAACAGAGTTAAAAGCTTTGTTTGATGAGCTTAAAACCTTACCTCCAAAACAACGCGGTAGCTTTGGCAAAGAAGTGAATCTATTAAAACAAGAACTTCAGGAGATAGTTGACAGTAAACAGTCGACAGTAGACAGTTTAAGGCCAATCGATGCGACTGCTCCATTTGACTTAAATGTGCCCCCGGACAAGCGTTCCAGCTTGTTACCGAGCGAAACCGGTAGCCAGCATCCGCTAACAACGGAGCTTAAATTTATAATTGATATCTTTGGGCGGATGGGGTTTGAGGCGGTTGAATCACGCCAACTGGACGATGATTACCATATGTTTACAAGCCTAAACTTTCCGGAGGGCCATCCGGCGCGGGACGATTACGACACGTTTGTAACGGTAGAAAAAGACAAAAACGACAGGCCGTTTGTAGCACCGGCGCACACCTCTACAATGCAAAACCGGGTTCTAAAAAAGTATTCTAAAAATCTAAAAGACGGTAAGCCGATTGCGGTGGTTATTCCGGGGCGGACTTTCAGGAATGAGGACGTAGATGCGCGACATGACCATACTTTTCATCAGGTGGAAGGCGTTTATGTAGATAAGGGCATCCACGCTGGCCATCTGATGGCGACGTTTAAGGCGTTTTTAGAGGAGTATTACGCTCAAGAGATTGAGGTTAAGAGCCAGCCATTTTATTTCCCATTTACGGAGCCGAGTTTTGAGTTTGCTTTGTCTTGCCCTTTTTGTCAGAAAAAAGGCTGTAACATCTGTAGTTACTCAGGGTGGATAGAGCTGATGGGAATGGGGATGATTCACCCCAATGTGCTCAAAATGGCAGACATTGACCCAAATGAATACACCGGCTTCGCTTGGGGCTTTGGTCTTGAGCGCCTGGTGATGATGAAATACGAGATAGAGGACATTCGCCACTTTGAATCCGGCAAACTAGAATTTTTGAGGCAATTTGTATGAAAAATGAAATACACAAAAAAGTTTTGTCGGAGTATTTTGAGCAAATATTAAACGGCAGTAAAACATTTGAACTGCGTTTAGCAGATTGGGGGATTAACGAAGGTGACATTTTAGTATTGGATGAAATAAATTCACAAACTAAAAAACCTACCGGCAGATCAATTCGTAAAAAGGCCGGATATATACTTAAAACAAAAGACCTAAAACTGTTTAGCAAAGAAGAAGTTAATCAATATGGTTATCAAATAATTTCTTTATTAGACGAGGATACCGTATGAAAAACGCGTTAATATTACATGGGACGAGCGCAGATCCGCACTCTAACTGGTTTGATTGGCTAAAAGAAAAACTTGAAAATAATGGATACAAAGTATGGGTGCCACAACTTCCCAATGCTAAATCGCCCAATATGGAGGCCTATCGAAAATTCATTTTTGACAGCGACTGGAAGTTTGATGAGGATTCAACGATTATCGGACATTCATCCGGGGCTGTTACAGTTCTCTCATTATTAGAGGCAATGCCAGAGAATACTTTGATTGATACGGCTGTTATGGTTGGAGTTTATCGCCCAGAGGAAGCCAGTTATTCGGTTGGAGGCGCGATTGACATCGAAAAAGTGAAAGGAAAGGCCAAGCGGTTTGTATTTGTCCATTCAGATAATGATCCGTATTGCCCGCTGGAGCATGCTAAGTATTTTGCTGATAAATTAAATGGCGAATTAATAGTAATCCCCGGCCAAGATCATTTTAGCTACGAGCTAAATCCAATACACTACAAATTACCAGAACTGTTGGATATTCTTTATTTAAATGATACAGGGGTTAAATCATGAAAGTAAGTTTGAATTGGATTAAGGAACATACCGATGTAAAATTGCCTGTTGATGATTTGGTGGATAAAATTGGGGCGCAACTTGGTGCGGTGGAAGAAGTTGTTGACTTAGGTAAAAAATACAACGGTGTTGTAGTTGCTAAGGTTGTGACGTGTGAGAAACACCCGAATGCCGACAGATTGCATGTTTGCATGATTGACGATGGCAGGAGAGTAAAAAGCGTTAAACGCGATACAAAAGGCAATGTTCAAGTAGTCTGCGGCGCACCAAACGTCAGAGCCGGCTTGCTAGTCGCCTGGATCCCGCCAAGCGTATCCGTACCGTCGAGTGTAGATAAGGACCCCTTCGTATTAGATGCACGCGAAATTCGGGGGGTTGTAAGCAAAGGCATGCTTGCCAGTCCGCACGAGCTGGCTATCAGCGATGACCACAATGGTATTCTCGAAATCGAGAATACCACAGAGCAGAGAGCCTTGCCTACCGGCAGGCAGGCAGAGGGCAGAGAGCGAAGTAATAAAATAACTCCTGGAACACCGTTCAAAGAACTCTATGGGCTTAACGATCAGATAGTTGATATAGAAAACAAGATGTTCACGCATCGGCCGGATCTGTTTGGACAACTGGGTGTGGCGCGCGAGATTGCAGGAATTCAGGGTCTGAAATTCCAATCCCCGAATTGGTACACGAACAGTAAACAGACGACAGTAAACAGTAAACAGTCAAAAGTGTTGGAACTGAAGGTGGAGAATTTGATACCAAAGCTGTGCCCGCGTTATATGGGCGTGGCAATTGACAATGTTCAAATAAAACCAAGCCCTGTCTGGCTGCAAGCTTGCCTTAGCCGAGTGGGCATTCGCCCCATCAACAACATTGTGGATATAACCAACTATTTGATGATGCTGACGGCCCAGCCGTTGCACGCTTTTGATTACGATAAAGTTGCCGTAGATAACAAAGTGAAGATTGTGGTTCGCTCTCCTAAAAAGGGTGAGAAAATGACTCTGTTAGACGGCAAAGAAATTCA
>Ga0210057_1004208_pt1 | contig 19338 bp, 17 predicted proteins | sample CryGeyCG2114_010_2_FD_183968 | JGI IMG/M metagenome (GOLD analysis project Ga0210057, IMG submission 183968) | Groundwater microbial communities from aquifer - Crystal Geyser CG10_big_fil_rev_8/21/14_0.10 (SPAdes) (version 2) | ecosystem: Environmental > Aquatic > Deep subsurface > Groundwater ...
TCATTCTCAGAAAGTGGAAAATCACCGCTTTCAGACTTTATATCGGCAAAATCGGTCGGTTCGAGCCGACCGTGCAGGTGCTGGTGAGCATCTACCCCTTCCCGTATGCGTAGGAACGGAAATTTGGCTTCAGTATGCACCAAACCCCGAAACAACTTCCAGTTCGAACCAATGGTGGTCAAGATTGCCCGCTTTGTGCTGATGTCGCCATTGTCGAAGTGCGCAAGCGCGTTCCTGGCGAAATCAAATACACTGATGACTTGTTTGAGGGTTGCATCCGCGTTGCGCTCATTTTCGTCGAGGAGTGCCTTGTAACGATCGCGGTCAGCCGTCAGGCTGTCTTGGATAGAGCACGTCGCGGAATAATTGAAACCCATAAGGTATTTCTCAATAACGACGGAGTCCATTTGAATTTGGTGACCTGCGGCGGTGTCTGGGATACAGTTCGAAAAATCTATAGGGAACGGCTGGTCATATTTACGGACGCAGTCGAAGTACAACCATAAAGAAGGAAATCGAGAGCGGATTACTGCACACGATGTGCGACGAGGTAGGTATTCTGACGCAGGATGGACGCTGTCGGTTCGGTCTCGTTCTGTGCCCACTGCAATTGCACTGTGCCTGCCGTGTCATCTGTGGAGACATAGCCCGTGATCAGGTATGGCTGATCTGTGTCATTCCCGCTGATACCGGTAATAGCTGTGCCACAAGTACCCGACCGGCTACTCGTAAGATTGATCCACTCTGACGCGGAGATGAGACAGGTGGACCCGGCAGGTGCAGTGACAGCGAAGCGGAAATCCTTTCCTTTCTTAGCTTGACCCACGGCATAGATTTCAAAGACCCATACTTCGTTCGCGCCGACGGAGAAGAACAGGTGATCGTCGTTTTGCAGAGTCGTGGAACTGGTAACGGATTCGTCCGCTGTTTTCCGTGTAAAGGTAAAGGGTCGTGACCACGACAACTGACCAGCCCCATTGGTTGATAGCACTGAACCAGAGAAGGCTTGGCTTGTCGGGAAGGTATAGGTCACGCCATTCATGGTCATCGTGCTGTTGAAACGAGCAGATCCGCCAAAGACAGCGCTTCCTGATGCGGTGAGGAGGCCTTGTGCGTGGATGGTTGCGCCTGATGTTGTCCCACTGATCCCAAGATTCCCCGTGATAGACACATCGTCCGAGAACTCGAACTGGTTGTTGGTGTGTGAAAATGTCAACGTCTCGGGCAGCAATACATTACCGAACGTCAGCACGGCATCCTGCGCCGCATTGTCTTTATTGATGGTGATGTTGCTCTCAGTTTGAATGGCTCCAGAGGCAGTGAATGAGGATTGAACAGCCAACGCCCCCGTGATTGCGAGAGTGCCGCTGATAGAGACGTCCTTGGAGAACTCAAATCGGTTGTTCGTTCCGGAAAACTTTAGAATTTGAGGAAGAAGGTCATTGCCAAAGGTGAGCGTGGTCACGTTTATTGTTCCTCCGGAGCCGAATAAAACGATGTTGCCGGATGATGTTCCGACTGTTCTGTTCTGGACGCTCTCGGCGTTCTTCGCATATGCCACGGATCCGATGAATCGTCGGTCGACTGTATCTACACCCTCGTCCCCTGTGGGGTCAAGGAGCTGATAACTGGTATCGGCTTCACCAACGGACTTCACCTCTACCTGAAGGTACTTGTGTTGTGCAAAATCTATCGTGGGCAGGGCTGTACCACTTCCTATCTGCACCGACATAATGCCGTTGCTGCTTGGAGTAATTGTTTGGACTTCATACCACCCGCCGTAGTTCGTGGCAGCGATGTTGATGATGCTTCCCGAAGCATCATCTGCTGTCCAGTCCGTACTCTTCCAGAGAGAGAAGCGCAGCACAATAGCGCTCGTCACCGGATTGCGGGAGCCATCGAGAATGCGTCCTTCATAGAGCAGATTACTTGGCACTGTCGCCGCCTGTACGGGCAGCGACGTCAGAAGGAAGACCATAAGGATGGCCAATGAGAGTGAATGGTGTTTGTTCACGAAAGGAAAGCGGGAATAACGCCGTAGAGGTTCTTGAGACGAGCCATCCACGCAAGCCGCCCGAGGATGCCCGCTTCGGTAAGACTAATGCCTCCCAGAGCAACAGCATTTGCTATTGGCGATGATTCCAGCGGGAGAGACTCCTTCGCTTCTGGTACATTCGAATAGGTCTTTTGAAGATACGGGGGAGCCTCTCGGTCTTCCGATGACGGACTCGGCACATGCTGCAGAGTGTCAGCGGGAGACCTTGTGGATGTTGTAGATGCTACAGTTGTTGATGTCTCCGATACGGCGCTCTGAAGCGCTTCCATATGTTTGGGGGATTCAGTCGCGTCAGCAAGAGGCTGAGGAGGGGGTAATGGTGCTTCGGGAGGTACGACAGGAGCAAGGGCCTCCTGCGGTGATCGATCCCCGTCCCCCCCTCTCCCTGCACCTCCCCCTCCTCCGCGACTAACCTGATCCTCTGTAAGGCATTCAGCCGTACTGAGTGTGCATGATGTCGTGCAACGGAGAACGCCCTCTGCAAGCCCTACCCACTCGCAATCGGCTCCGCCCAGATCAGTCCCATCACACTGTTCATCACTCTCCTTCACCCCATTCCCGCAGTATGCCACTACCCCTATGGGTTGATCCTGAAAGACACTGGCTGTACCTGCCTCTTGCAGGGGGCTGAATCCTCCTTCAAAAATCCAGTCCGCTCCTCTCTGTTCCTGCACTCCTGTCTGTACACTATCGAAATCCAACTGAAAGGACTCCGCATGAACAGCAGATAACGGAGCGATTGCGAGAAGGGCTGTTAAGAGCCGAAACTGCCATTGATATGGGTATTTGATCAATCAAAATATTGTATCACAAAAGATACACTTCTTCTATGCCTTTTCACCTTTTTTTGGCAACGTAACGGTGAATATAGCCCCTTTGCCCTCCGTAGAAGAAAACTGGATGGTGCCTCCCATGCGTTCCGTAAAAAGTTTGGCAAACGCGAGTCCCAGCCCACTGCCTCCAGCCATGGTCTTGGCACGCTCACCGCGGAAGAACTTCTGAAAGATGAACGGTTTCTCCGCAGCAGTGATACCAATCCCGGTATCTTTGATGGCAACCTGCCCTGCCTTTTTCGTATCGGAAATCCAGATGCTCACCTTCCCTCCATCGTGCGTATAGTGGACCGCATTGAGGAGGATCTCATTCAGGATCCCGTGGAGGAGAAGTGCATCGGCGAAGACCTCTACCCCATCTTCCCCCTCGATCATGAGCTCCTGGTGTTTTCCGTGAGCAAAAGGCGTAATGGCGCTCACGGCTCTCTGGACAATATCACGCAGATTCAGCGCTGAAGGCTGGGTCATGATTTTCCCCTCGTCGAGGCGAGACCGTGCGAGCAGACGGTTGAGGAGAACGAGGGACTCACCAAGCGACGATTGTACTTTGCTTATGGCTTCCTGCTGAGAAAAAGAGAGATTTCCAAACTCTTTACTCTGGAGAAATTCGGTGTACTTCCGCAAGTTCCCCAGCAGTGATCGCAGCTGGTTGATAATGGCCATCAAATCCGCTTTTGCTTCTGCAACGGTGCGCGAGAAGTGACGAAAACGTCGTTCCTCACGGAGGAGGAAGAGGCAGAGCCCGATAAGGACAAGGGCATTGAAAGCAAGGATAAGATACACAGCAGTATCCTACCGGGAGTTCCTTGTTTGTGCTATAATAAAGGGAAATGTTCACCATTGCACTCATCTTCGTTGGTCTGGGCATCCTGTGTGTCGCAGTGATGCTCTTCTGGAGGAGAAAGGTATCCCCGAAACACGAAGATGCTCTGATGGCTGCCGAAAAACTCAAGGCACATCTGACGCATATCCGTTGGTATTCTGAAATGCTGCTTCAGCAGGATTTTGGAAAGCTGAAATTTTCACAAATGGAATATCTTCATCATGCGAACCAGGCATGCGAACAGGCCATTGAACATCTGCAACGACTCCTGAAGGATGCAGGCCTGGAAAAAACGGGAACAGAACTGAAAAGCATTCTGAAGAACAGCCAAAATTAAGCTTTTTCTTTGCCGTTTACGATCTGTTTCTTCAGGCGAGCAATCTCTTTTTTTAACTCCATCATTTTTAATTCCCTCCCCACCATGGTTTTATTCAACTTTTGCAATTCTTGTACTTGCTTGGTAAGCTCTTTTGTTCGCAGCGCTACTGTAGCCTCAAGCCTTTTGGCATGGTTGGCCAATTTTGTCTCAAAACTCTTTCTTTCCGTTATGTCTTCGATGGCCAGGATGATCAATTGCACCGCATCAATCTGTCTGGCATTGAGTTGCATGATCTTCTTTCCGATTTTTTCAAACGTATGCTCCACCTCATAATTTTCCACGACTTTTTTTCCCGGCAAAACTTCTTCGAGCAATTGCTTCAGTTTACGGATATTCCACTGGCCATTTCCTAATTCATACAGAAGTTTTTTCTCCGTTTTCTTTGGTGTAACACGAAAATTGTTATAAAAAATCGGATTTGCCGACAGTACTCGAAGATCGGCATCGAGAATGAGGAGAGGCTCTCTGACCACTTCTACGATCGTAGACATATAACGCAACGCAAGTGCCTGGGATTTCGTTGCAATCGTACTCCCTTGTCTAATTTTTTTATCACTTTTCACACTCTAAGTATAAATAATAAAAGACAAGGATAAGAGTACCGTATCACTTCAGTCATTAACAGAAATAGCCAACATCAAACGCAAACATGTCAAGTGATTTTTCAGAGATTTCCTAACGCAGGTATTTCTCCAGAATAGGCCAAAGCTGCTCATCGTCCATATCACTTTTGATGAGATATTCTTTCACACCAAACTCTTTGCATTTATCTCTGTTCACTTTATCGCTGAGATTGGAACAGACGACGACAGGGAATCTACTCTTCTTGTCTTTCCTATGTTGCAAAACAGCATATCCATCGACATGCGGCATGAGGAGATCGAGAAGAAGGAGATCGGGAGGATCTGTATCAAGGAGGTTGATGGCCTCCTTCCCATTAAATGCACTACTTACGCGTACATCATGTTTACTGAGAACTTTCCGCATCATGTCGACAAGGAATGTGTCGTCCTCGGCCACGAGAATGTGTTTCTGTCGCTTGTTCATAAAGAAAAAGGAATGATGAAGGAGAACGTTGTCCCCTTATTTTTCTGGGAGACAAAAGAGATCGTTCCTCCCAGGCGCTTTACAAGAGCATACACCATGTTCAGCCCAATACCATTTCCTTCCTCCTCCTTGTCAACAATATTCGACCCCCGGAAGAACTTCTCTGAAACTCTTTTCTGTTCACTATAGGGAATGCCATAGCCGGTATCAGCAACATTGATGTTCACATACTCTTTTTCTTGTTTCACAAAAATATGCACACTGCCTCCGTCCGGAGTGTACTTGTACGCATTGGAGAGAAGGTTAGAGAGTATCTCTTTTAGGAGCTGATCATCTGTATGCATGTGAATGTTTTGTGGACAATCTATGTTCAATCTGATGTTCTTCTTTTGCTGCATCACATCATAGAAGCGAACGACATCATCAATTATCGTGTGCAACTTCGTATCTACCGGATCCGGCTGTATCTGACCGGTGTCAATGTTTGAGATTATCAGTATGGATTTGATCGTGTCTGCCATGTGGCGGGAGGCTGTGTGGGCATTGGTAACAATTGTCATTTGTTCGTCCGTCAGCTTTTCCTGCTTCAGGTGGGAGAGTGCCCATCGGATCTCTGTAAGTGGGGACCGCAACTGATGCGACGCAAGGGAAACGAACTCCGTCTTTATGCGATCCATACGCTTCCGATACGTAATATCGCGATGGATGGTGACGTAGAATGTGACAGCCATTTTTTCGCGTATGGCGTACTTCGTGACTTCTACATCATATTCATTGCCATCTTTTCTCTTAAAAATGAATTGATCGGATTGAAATACGGCTTCTTCTTCTTCTTCTTCTTCTTCTGCATTTCTAGCAAAGAAGTGGCTGATCAGTGCTTTCGGAATTGTATCGCTCATCAGGAAAATGGGAGTTTTGTTTTGTACTTCTTGTAACGAGTACCCTGTCAATGTGGACCATGCGGGATTCACATACACATAGGTCATGTCCGGAAGTGTGATGGCAATTGCATCGGACGAGGCTTGTACTGCCAACTGGAACTTTCGTACATTTTGCATTTCGCGCTCAAGGTTAGTCCTCGCATCCTCCAGATCTTCTAAAACATTGAGTGTTGCTTTTTGTGACTCTTCCAACATGCGCTTGTTATATTCCTTTTCCCTGACGATCACGGCGAGTTGTTTAGCTTTGAGGAGGAGTTGCTTTTGCGAATTTTGCAATGCATCCAGCACCACGTAAGAGCTTTTCAGTTTCTTTTCCATCGCCACTAATTTGCGTCTGATATCTTCCTTTTCCTTGGTGACAACTTTGAGCTTAAGGACGAAGTCATCGGATGCAGCGATCCTCTTTTTGTTGTTCATAGAAATTGTCTAATGGACACAAAAACTACCAACACCAGCGTTGGCTGGATAAGCAAGGTTTCTCGGGAGACTCTTACGGGGAGACGTGTGTGAGAAAGAGTTGCCATATGAAAAGGTATGAGGTGAACGCTTTCATAATAGACATAAAGCCTCTGGGGTACAACATTCGGGATCGAGCTTAGGAATGACAAGTGTTCTTCCCTCCGGGCTGCGGAAAAACTTGAGGAGAGAGGCTACGATGGGCCACCACCCTGAAAATTTTTTCCCCAACACTCAAAAATCCCTCTTTCGGCTTTATCTCCTTCAAGTGCGTTTTAACCTGATTTGACATATATCAATTTTTTGTCTACAGTCATAAAAAGTTTTAACACAAAAGGAGATTCTCATGTCCATACCCATCGACTGGGTAATCGGGGGAATTCTATGTTTCGGGATTGTGGTATCCGTGATAGGTATCGTGCTCGCATACCGAAACGGACCACCACCTCAGTAGTGTTCCCTCACAAGCCGGCCATAGAGCCGGCTTCCTTAGATTGCATGAGCCAGGGGTGCGGAACAACTTGCAGCGCCTTGCTTTGTAGAGCGAATGTATAGTACGGTGTTACCAACCTATGCCTGTATCGCTTTTCACCCTTGCAGGATTCACACTTGTGACGATCTGCACAAGTATCTGTCCCATGAATACGGGTGCAATGCCCATGAACCATCAGGGTATGCAAATGACACGAGAAACGCATGACGGAAACAATCAGAACATGCCATGTGACCGATGTGAAGATCATACGAAAAATATTGCAGCTATCACAAGCACCACATCGGGAATGTCCATTGCAGCAGAACTCCCTGTTGTGCTTTTCACTTGGCAATTCGCCAACCAGTATCGCGATCAATCACACGAATACTCACGTCTTCTCTCCAGTACAGGACCACCGTTTCCGGTCGATACCATTACCGGAACGGTGATTTTGCGAACGTAAATTCCCTTCATGAGCAACTCAAGCGGCAGTATGCCGATGGGTTTTTTATATCTTTCTCCTATTTCCCCATGAGGAAATTCCTTTCCACACTTACCCTTTTATCCATCATCCTCCTCGCAGGATGCGCCTCCAATGTGCCGCTCACCGAAGAAGAGCAAGCCGCTCAGTACGACATGACTCTCGAGCGGTACCGGGAAGAGAAGCAAGCCGCCGCTCGTATGGGCATGAGCTGGGATGAGCACGTGGTGATGCTGCGTATGAGAGGCGAAGTCAAATAATTCTTATGCAGTATCTTCACCAATTACCACAGGGCCTGCAGTCTCTCTGGCACCACAAGCGAGCACGGAGGGCCATGCTCACAACAGGGACAGTGTTCCTTGTCGCTCTTCTCTCATTCAGCGTCTATGCGGCCATGCAAGAACCAAGTGTGTATCCGACACTGGCGCAAACAGGCAATGTGGAAGAAGAAAGCAAGACCGGTACGGGACTGACAACGATCAACCCAACTCTCGTCAATGGCTCGTCATCCATCATTCTACTGGGCTCCGTTCTCTCGCACGAAACTGCGAACATCTATCCGCGCCGTGACGGCATTGTGGAAGATATCCTCATCGATATCGGCGACACCGTAGAAAAGAATCAGGTTGTCGCTCTCCTTCTTCCTAAAGGTGTGGAAGGACAGAGCGCAGCAATGATTACCGAAAAACAGGTACGGACGTTGCAGGCAAAGTCTGATCTGTCTACGGCGATGCACGTTGCGGGAGAAACTATAAGAAATGCTCAGCAGAATATTCAGGAACAGGAAACAGCACTCCTGATTGCCCGTCGTGAACAGGATATGCTATTTCAGAAATTTGCCGAATCGGAAGAGCACATTGCACAAATGCGTGAGCAGGCTCTCGCCGCTGTCCAGCAGGCACGCCAGCTCATTGAGTGGACACTCCTGGGAAGCAGCAGCCGCAGTGGCGACACCTTTCAGGAAAATGATCTTTCCTACACGCTGGGCATACAGGATGCCAATAACATGGCACGATACGATGCCGTACAGGCGCTCAATGCCCTCACTGCACTGGAGCAGTCGTATACTGCACAGAAACCGGCGATTATCGATCGTCTTCTCCCTCTGGCGTCAGACGCGCTGCAGGCAGCACGCACGCTTCTCCAGTACACACCGACAGAAACTTCAGGCAACGGCATTGATACGCTTTCCTATCAGCAACTTTCTGATCGATTGAGCCGTATCATCACGATGCAGGATGCTCTCTACAAAGCAAAAGAGAAGTTGGAAGATGCACATAACTCTCTCCAGCTCCTCGCAGCAAAAGAACCGGAACTCTATCGCGCCTCCCAAAACGGCACAGATACTGCGAAAAGCAACAGCGTTCGTCTGCTCGAAGAGCAACTGCAGACCGCACACAACGCACTGGCGCTCACGGAGGCCGGTCAGGAGAACATGCTCGAAATGAAACGCAAAAACGTCGACATTTCTCAGGCCATGCTGCAATCGGAATACGCGCAGAGCGGCCACCGCGAGATTCGTTCGCCATTTTCAGGCATAGTTTCCAAGCGATTCATCACCGTCGGACAGATTGTCATGCCCTCTATGCCGGCATTCGAACTCACAAACGTTCCCACCACGCTTGCCAAGCGCGCAAAAACGGAAATCCAGTTCGGGTTGCCGGAGCAGTACATCGATGCCGTCGCGGTCGGCGATACGGTCACGTTCTTCCTGCAGGCAGACGAAACGATTCCATACGATGCGGAAGTGACACGGAAAAGTCCGCAGGTGGACATGAAGACACACACGATCACCGTACAGGCCAAAGTGCCGGATGAACTGTCTTTGCCACACGGTACAAGCATCCGCATTCGGTTTGTCGATGAGAAGAGGCCGGTGTTCCGTCTTCCATCCGCCGCCGTGAAGCGTGAAGCGGACAGGAACTACATCTGGCTTCTCGATCCGGATACGCAGAAGCCCATGCAACAGTCTGTCTCTGTTATTGCAGAAGACGGCGAATTTGCAGAAGTAACCGGCAACATCGGAGTAGAAAGCGATATTATTCTCGATCCGCCAAGCTTCTTCCTGATGCGTGACCATGATTAACACACTCATCATCAAAGCGCTCGAAAATCGCTTTCTCACACTCGTGATCTTCGCAACCATTGCTGTTATCGGCATTGTCGCATTGCGACAGACGCCTGTCGACGCCATTCCCGACCTCTCGGAAAATCAGGTCATTATCATGACCGAGTGGACTGGACAAAATCCGAGAAACATCGAAGATCAAATCACGTATCCCATTACCGTCAGCATGCAGGGGCTTGCGGGTGTGAAAGACATCCGCGCCTCTTCCATGCTTGGCGTATCGATGGTGACGGTGATTTTCGAGGATGATATCGGCATCTACTTCGCCCGCGATCGTGTTTCGCAGCGACTGAGTCTCGTACAAGCACAGCTTCCTGAAGAAGTCATCCCTGTTCTCGGACCCGATGCAACGGGCGTCGGGCACATTTACATGTACACGCTCGAGAGCGCTGCGCACACGCTCACGGAGCTGCGTTCCCTGCAGGACTTCAACGTACGTTACGCATTGCAAAGCGTCCCCGGAGTCGCGGAAGTCGCATCCGTCGGGGGCTACAAAAAAATATATCAGGTCATCCTCGATCCCCAAAAACTCCAGCAGTTCCGCGTCACGATAAAGCAGGTGATGGATGCGGTGAAGATGGGAAACAACAACGTTTCGGGCAAAGTCGTCGATACGGGTGGGCGCGAGGTTGCCATTCAGGGCATCGGGTTCTTTATGAAGCCCGAGGACATCGCAAATACCGTCATCGGCATGAAAGCGAATAGTATGCCATTGACTATAACCGATATCGGCGAAGTGCGTGTATCGGGACTGTTCCGTCGAGCCATCCTCGCCGACCAGGAAGAGGAGAAGGTGGGGGGAGTGGTCGTCATGCGCTACGGAGAAAACCCGCTTGCGGTTATTGACGCCGTGAAGAAGCAAATTATTTCTATTGAGCAGAGTTTGCCGGAAGGCGTGCGCATCGTTCCCTTCTACGATAGAACGAACTTGATTCTCTCTGCAATCAAAATGGTGAGTGAAGTCCGGACACAAGAACTCATCATTACTGTCGTCATCATAGCGCTCTTCATGTGGCATATCGGCGCCACAGTCATCACCGCCCTATCACTCATCGTGGGACTGCTCATTACATTTATCTGTATGTGGTTGTTCAACGTTCCCGGCAACATCATGAGCCTCGGAGGCATCACCGTTGCAATCGGGACAATGGTTGATGCGGCGATAGTGGTGAGTGAAAACGCATATCGCAAACTGCAGCAACAACCACCCAAGGATGCCCTAGATCGCATTCGCCGCATCAAGGATGCGGCACTCGAAGTGGGAAAGCCCGTGACGTTTGCCATCTTCATTATCATTCTCTCTTTCGCGCCGATCTTCGCTCTTACAGGGCAAGGAGGAAAGCTCTTCCGACCGCTTGCATTCACCAATCTCTTCGCAATGTTCGGCGCGCTTGTTGCCGCGCTTTTCCTTGTGCCAACGCTCTCGGTGTACTTCTTACGCGGCAGGCTGCAGAGAGACGAGGACATTGCCATTGTGCGCTTCCTGCAACGGCTCTATCGGCCTCTTCTTCTCGCAGCGCTCACGCACCAAAAACAAACACTCGGAATCGTCGCTGTGATCGCACTCGTTGCCTTGGGCGCCATGACGCGGATTGGTTCGGAATTCATGCCACCACTCAACGAGGGAACTCTGTGGTATATGCCAATTACATTGCCGGATGTCTCCGAGGAACGGGCGCAGGAACTTCTCATCGCAAGTAACCGCATCATCGCCAAGTTTCCCGAAGTGGAAAAAGTCGTCGGAAAAGCCGGACGTGCGGAGAGCGCAACCGACCCTGCGCCTCTTGCGATGTTCGAAACATTCATCACGCTCAAGCCGAAAAGTGAATGGCGCAAGGGCATGACTAAGACCAAACTCATTGCCGAGATGAACCGTTCCATTCAGCTCGATAACGTTTGGAACAGCTTTACGCAGCCGATCATCGGACGTATTGACATGCTCTCGACGGGCATTCGAACGCAACTCGGTATCAACATCTTCGGACATGATCCCGTCAAGCTGGAAGAACTGGCCATTGACGCGGAAAGACTTCTCAGTCAGATTCCGGGTTCCGCCGATACGGTTGCCATTCGCACGACAGGGCTCCGCTATCTTGACATCGCGCTTCGAGACGATCTTCTCGCGCAACACGGCATTATGAAGGCGGATGCGCTGCAAACGATTGCCGCTGGAGTAGGTGGTGCGATTATCACGCGCACCGTCGAAGGGCGAGAGCAGTACGGCGTGCAGGTGCGCCTAAAGCAGACATTCCGTCAGGACATCGAAGACATCAAATCATTGCCTGTCACAGGCATGAATGGCACACAAGTTCTTCTCGGAAGCGTGGCCGACATCAAGCTCGTGAACGGACCCGCGATGATCGCCAGTGAGAACGGGAGAATGAAAGCCGTCGTGCAGTCCAATGTGCGGGGAATCGACATGGCCTCCTTCGTGAAAGCCGCGGACAAGCATCTTGCGAAAAACTTAGAGCTTCCGACTGGATATTCCTACGAGTGGGCTGGACAGTATGAGAACCAACTGCAAGCCAAGAGGCAGCTCTCGGTTGTCATTCCACTGGTGCTCTTCCTCATCTTTCTCCTTCTCTATCTGACATATAAAGATTTGAGTCTCGTTGCAATCGTCATGCTTACCATACCCTTGAGCATTGTCGGTGGAGTCATCGCGCTCTTCCTTGCACACTATAACTTCTCCGTCGCTGTATGGGTCGGATTCATTTCTCTCTTTGGAAATGCTGTCGAAACGGGCGTTGTCATCGTGGTGTATTTGGAAAATTCCTTCCGAACCCAATTCGGACTGCACAGCATGGAAGAATCATCCATGTACACGTCCGACTCGGCACAGACAATCACCCGTGAAGGCATACACAATGCCGTGGTCGAAGGTGCACTGGTGCGCCTCCGCCCGATTCTCATGACTGCATTCACATCCGTCATCGGTTTACTGCCCATGATCACTTCCACCGGAACCGGTGCCGAAGTGCAACGCCCGCTTGCGCTCGTGGTTCTGTCGGGACTCACGACATCAGTCATGCTCACGCTGATTGTCTTACCCGTTCTGTTTGCCATGCTGCGAGAGCGACAAGTAGGACAGCACTACCGTCCGCGCAGCGCTTCGTAGAGCGCTTGCTTTTTTCGTCCTTTGTCAAAATTGTAGTACCCACCGGTTGCGGAGAGAAGTTCTGTCGAATCTCCGCCGGTGTTCGCTACAAAACGAATCTTGCTGGAGAGCTCTTGTAGCATGAAACGCACAACATCTGATCCATTGAGACGCCTGAGACCTTGATCCATCAAGACAACATTCGGCTCTTCAGCGAGAATGGCTGCGCTGAGATTTTCAATCTCTGCTCGTTCTTCCCCCTCCTTGAAGTCTCCATAGCCCGCACAATTCTGCAATAACCATCGAAACTCCGTATTTGCAATGCCGGATGATGCGAGATGAGAATTGAGAATTTCGGGAGGGGAGTCATCCACGATGAGAATGCGCGTCGATGCGCTTGGAGCGACGCTCTCAGGATGAGAGGGGATCGCTACTGCGGAATAGTCAGGGCGAATAGGATGATCAACAAGAACATCATTGATCAGTGCAGTGATATTCTTCGTACTCGCACCACTGTACGATTCGATCTGCGTAATCACTCTGTACGCAATGATCAATTCTCGGAGTCGCTCTCTCTGTTCTGCTGGCACATGTGCTAATTGTGCTTCCGCTGCAGCAAGAAAAGCAGCAGCCTCCTTAGAGAGGTCCTTATGCTTCACCAAACCATCTCTACGAACCATATCGTCCAGACGTGGTACTTCGATTCCACTTTGAACGCAGAGAGCGCAGAATATGTTGAAGATTTCCGCACGCTTTTCTGCAATACCATAGGACTTTTCATCACTAGCTACCGGATGGTCGAGTGCGTATGCCAAATCTACCGCCAGCTTGGTGTGAGGGGAAAAATCCCGTTCTTGTATGAATTGCTTGTATATCATAGAGTGATAATATATATTATATTAATAATAAGTCAAGTTTAGGCTACTCTATACACGGAATGAAAAGTATTCTATACTTTCTACCCAATGAATATTCGCCAGTTCATCCACAGGATACCCGATTTTCCCATACCGGGCATTATCTTCTGGGACATCATGGATGCCATTGCCGACCGTGATGCATTCGCGTGGATTATCGATCAGTTCAAAGAAGAGTTTCAGGAGAAGGGGATTACGAAAATTGCCGCACCGGAATCGCGCGGATTTCTGTTTGGCTGCCCTCTTGCCAAAGATCTCGGTGTGGGATTCATTCCCATACGCAAACCCGGAAAACTCCCGCGACAAACCATGAGCGAATGCTTCATGCTTGAATACGGACAAACTTGCATGGAAATGCACCACGATGCCATCCAACCGGGAGAACGAGTCGTGCTGATTGATGATGTACTGGCAACGGGCGGTACGGCAAACGCCTGCGCCACTTTGATTGAGAGACAGGGGGGAATCGTCGCAGGCATGGGATTTCTTTTGGATCTCAAATACATTCCGCAAATTGATCCGATAAAGAAGTACGACACGTTCTCCCTACTGACATTTACAGAAGAGGATGCAAAGGAGAAAAAAGCTTCTGTAGCTGCTCGTCAATAAGCATCTCACTGCCGTGTCGAATACGGAGAGAGGGCTCTTTTGTGGTTCTCCCAATCCTCTGGAGAACCACTCCCTTCGCTGCAGCCAATGTTCGCACTGAATCCATATTCTCCTGCGCAACTTCAAGAATGAATCCTGGTGTTTGCGTAAAGAGAAGCGTATCAGAACGAAGATCGCTCTTGAGCAGATCGAGATCAATGTCCATACCGACGGATCCGCCTCTGCCTCGCTGTGGCCGCGTCATTTCAAAAAGCGCAAGGAGCATCCCTCCATCACTGATATCATGTGATGCCAAAAGAAGTTCTTGCTCCACCGCATACCGCAAAAAACGAAATGCGCGCAGGAGCATCATGGTATCTGGCTGCGGAACATTGGCACCAAGGAATGTATCGCGAGCAACATTGGCCAACTCTTCCAGTACCTCATAGTAGGCAGAACCTCCACATTCGTCTTTTCGATTTCCCACAAGCAAAAGGGCTGAACCTGAATTCTTTACCTGCATCGTTACCGCCTTGCGTCCATCCAGAAGAACACCAATACACGATACAATCGCACTCGGGTCAATTGCTGAGCCAGCCGGCAAACCATTATACAAACTCACATTTCCGGAAATCACAGGAATCGGTTCTTTTCCTAACGGTATTGCTCGCGCTGCATCAGTGATACCACGCACACCCTCAGCAAGAGCCCAGAGTTGTTCGGGAATCTCAGGATTTCCATAGTTGAGACAATCCGTCAATGCACGTGGTAACCCACCAACTGCAGCCACGTTGCACATCGCTTCGGTCGCCGCATTGAATCCTTGCCAGTACGGTGAGATGCGACCGTAACGATTATTGCCATCAACACTGACGGCAACACCACGAAAACACTCCTCACCTGCCTGTTTAGCAGACAGGTCTTGCAACGGTACAATCACTCCCGCATCGGCCTCTCCTGCTTCAAGAACAGTATTTCCCTGGACAGATTTATCATACGTATTATATACCCACTCTTTACTTGCATGATTCTTGTGTCGCAGCAGTGCATGAAAAATATCAGATAGAGAGAAGGAATCCCTGTGAACAGTCGGCTCTTTTCCGGTGTATCTCACTGCCCGTACTGGCCGTTCGTAATAGAGTCCCTGCGTAATATCCTTTGCTTGTGCATCACACACGATATCCCCTCCATGAAGCAATCGATACCGTCCATCATTTGTCACTTTTCCAACCACGCTTGCCCGTGCACCTTCGGCAATTGCCGGTACATCCCAGATCTCGTTGTAATGACGTACAATATGATTCGTTAAAGAAGGATGACACATCCAACACATGCGCTCCTGGGTTTCTGCACACGCAATGACTTCGGGAGGAAGCTCCGCAAGAGAGACATGAACACGGTCAAGATCGATAACGGCCCCGCATCCTTGATCCGCCACCTGCTCAACCGTGACGCAGACGACTCCTCCCGCACCAAGATCTTTAAAACTCACTTTGTCCAAATGATTGTTCTCTACCAACCAGTCAAAGAGCGCATACGTTGATGCGAGAAGGTGACGTTCCAGGAAAGGATTGGGTTCCTGCACAGCGCCGGTATTGCGTTCTTCGTCTTCGTCGCTCATCATGGCACTCGCAAACGCCGCGCCGCCGAAACCGCTGCGATCCGTCGCTTTACCGACGAGAATGATATCGTATCCCACGGTTCCCGCTTCCTCCGGGACGAAACTGTGAATCACATGATCCTCACGCACAATACCCAGAGCAATTGCGTTTACGAGACAGTTGGTGTTGTACGAACTGTCAAACACCGTGTCTCCGCCAAGATTGGGGATGCCTAGAGGATTTCCATAGCCTCCAATACCGCGCACGACTTCGCGTGCGATTGTTCGAGATTCATCAGATTGCAGATCGCCGAAACGCAGTGCATCGAGACACCCAATGACTCTCGCTCCCATACAGAAGACATCGCGCACCACACCGCCAATGCCCGTTGCAGCCCCTTCGTATGGAACAACTTGCGACGGATGATTGTGCGATTCATGAGACACCACGATACCCCAGCGTTTTCCCGGAGGTTCGTCGGTAAGCGCAACGATCCCGCTATCCTCACTCGGACCCAGAATCACATGACGGCCAGTCATCGGAAACTGCTTCAAAAATCGCCGACTCGATTTGTAACTGCAATGCTCACTTCCCTGAATGCCCCAGATCACCGCCTCTGTCAGGGTCGGATCCCTTCCTAACATTTCCGTCACTTTCCGTGCTTCCGCCACCGTCAATCCAATGGAGTACTTCTTAAGCACATCCTGTACCGCACTATCCTGCAAACGCGAGAAGGGGAGAGTAACAGAAGGCATAGGAAAGAGAGTGTATGACAAAGAGCCGCTCCCGTAAAACGGGAGCGGCTCAGTGCCGTGGATTTGCAGGATCATGATCAGGTGGTGGTCAGGAAGACCGTCGCCCAGAGGCCACTGACGCCGTGAACCAGCACGACGACCAGACCAAGAACAACGATCAAACCAACGAACGAGAGCGCGGCGATCACCGGTGCCCCTTCCCAGGGGTCGCAGGTCGACACCCACACGAAGGCGGCAGCGACGATTGCGAGGAAAATCACGCCTGTGACCCACGCACCGATGGGCCCGCCGAGAACCGATTGGATGTTGTAACTGTCGAGGTACATGAGGGATTTGACCCCATGGACCACGATAGCCACGAACAGCCAGCCGGCGGCGACCGTACCGAGGGCAAACAAGGTGCGAACACCAACGGTGCGCTTCTTGGCGTTGTGAACGACCCAGACCAGAATGATGATAGAGATCCAAAGGGCCAAGTGCGCCCACGACCATCCCTGACCACCGGTGACGTTCGTCAGATTCAGAGTGCACGCGAACATAAGACTGTCCTCCACGGCATCTTTTCTCTCCTCTCAACGTAAGAGGAAACAAAGATGCCTCTTTTGTGAGATGCAAGAAAAGATGGATGGAGGAATAACGATGATTCCAAAGACCCAAACTTAGTAAAATTATACATATTTTTACTATTTTGTCAAATACAGAAACACAAAAAGAAAGAGTTAAAACAGGTACAATACAGCCATTTACATGATCCGAAACAGTATCAAGAGGTACGGCCGACAAAGCCACATAGTGGGCGGTGCTGCCGTCCTTGCTCTGACGCAGTTTGGTGCCTCTCTGGCCGGTCTCTTTCGAGACCGGATTCTTGCGGGAACCTTCCCTGCACTACACGTTGTCGATGTTTATATTGCCGCCTTCCGCCCGTCCGATCTGCTCTTCCAGATCTTCATCATGGCGGGATTCTCCACCGTTCTCGTCCCGCTCCTCGCGCGCTACAAAGCACACGATAACCACAAAGAAATACAGAGCCTCATCCAAAGCGTCATCCTCATGGGCTCTCTTCTCTTTGGAACTCTGGCATTGATTCTGGCCCTGACCCTCCCGCATATCGCTCACCACCTCACAAGCTTTACTGGAAACACTCTCGAGCTCTACATTTCTTTCACGCGTATTGCTCTCGTCACCAATGCTCTCTTCGTCTTTGGCAATGCCTTCGGTCAGTACCTCATCACCATCCAACGCTACTGGATCTATGGCATCACTCCGATTATCTACACCTGCGGAACCATCTTCGGCACGATCTTTTTTACTCCGCTCATCGGACCCTTTGGACCCATGTATGGCACGTTGCTTGGTGCCTTCATCTACGTGCTGCTGCGCTTCGTCGCTTTTGCACATACAACAAAAATGTGTCACCCTGAGCGCTGTCGAAGGGTCACATTCCTCCATCCTGATCTCAAAAAAATGGGCTTACTCATGCTCCCGCGCATGGCCGCACTTGGCGCACTGCAGTTTCAGCTCCTCTTCTTCGACAAGCTCGCATCGGGACTTCCTGCAGGATCCGTGACCATCAATGCTTATGCGCGCAACTTTCAAGCTGTTGTTGTCGGCATTATCGGTATTGCTGTCGCGCAATCCGCCTATTCGGCGCTTAGTCAGAAAGCAGTAAAAAATGAGTGGCATGCCTATACACTGTTTCTCCTGAAAGGAATTTTCCTCGTCGCTATTCTGAGTATGCTGGGAAGCATCGGCCTTGCCTTTGTCACACCACTTGCTGCATGGCTTGTGAACCTCTCACATGTTCTCCCTGTGTTCTCAGGCGCACTCCTGCTCTATGTCGTGAGCATTCCATTCGAAAGCGTGAATCATCTTCTTCTTCGCGCATACTATGCCCTCCACCGCACCGGTATCCCTGCACTACTCACAGTTCTCAACGGCGTCATCGCAATCATCATCTCCTGGTACTCCCTCCCAACTCTCGGCGTCTTCGCCTTACCCATCGGATTCACCGCAGGACAAATTGTGCAAACAGTGGGGTTAGGTCTTTTCCTGCCACGCGTACTTCGAAAAACTTAAACTTGCTTTTCTGGAAGCAAGGAAAATTCTCTATAATTCTCTTCCTGAACATCCTCTGTAACCACTTCATCCACCCGCGCCGCATCGGGCCCTTTCTGTAACCATTCGTAGAGTGCCTGCACTTGTTCTTCATCGCCTTCAGCATGCACTTCGACAGAGCCATCAGAGCAGTTCCGTACCCATCCTGTAAGCCCTAAAGCCTCCGCCATCTCCTGCGTCGTTGCCCGAAAGAAGACCCCCTGCACCTTGCCGCGGATAATGAAATGCTTTGCAGACACAGAGAAAATATACAGAAACACCGCAGTCATCCGTAGAAGTACTATATTTACTTAATTTAAAAAATATTGTATAATTTCTATTGTGACTGACGAAGAACACAAACATCAAAAACCAGATGAGAGGCATTACGGTGAAAAAGACAGAGTAGTGCCCAACGAACTCAAATGGAAAGAGAAGAAAAACAATCCTGACTTTCTGATGGGAATGATGACAAGACAACAACTGGGGGAAGGGGGAATGGGAGTCCTCCAAGAAATTGTGGATTCGCCTGATCCAAGTGAAATGACAGTTATTAAACAGACAAAAGGAGTGATGGATAGCAGTCCATTCACGCTCGCACGGGAAAAAAAATTAACACATGAAGCAGGGAAGCACGCCGCATCAGCACTACCTGCTGTCGTCGATC
>Ga0210057_1004209_pt1 | contig 19337 bp, 16 predicted proteins | sample CryGeyCG2114_010_2_FD_183968 | JGI IMG/M metagenome (GOLD analysis project Ga0210057, IMG submission 183968) | Groundwater microbial communities from aquifer - Crystal Geyser CG10_big_fil_rev_8/21/14_0.10 (SPAdes) (version 2) | ecosystem: Environmental > Aquatic > Deep subsurface > Groundwater ...
TTTTCACGGACCCCCGCCGTATTCCGACGCAAAAAAAAAACACCTTCGATAGGTGTTGGGAGAACTTCCCTCATAACGAGTGGAGTTCTGAACAGCATTAGTTCCGCCGCAGGGCACGTTCGCACAACGTACCCTGTACTGTGGGAAGCCATTAGCTCGCACGCTGATTAAACTTCCCACTCTTTTCCAACTCATAACATTGCGTAACATTGAAGTTGTGGGTTGAAAAAGAGATTTGTCTTTCCGCTTTAGGCAAGTTAAGGCCTTGAAATATAAGGTTTAATTTCTTGGGGTGGAGAGAAAAATAAAAAAGCAAAAAAGAAACCAGCCCATTTTGAAAAACAGGTGGGCGAAGGAGGAGAGAAAAAAATGAGAGAGTTAGCAGAGATGAATAACAGATTGGGGATATACACCGAGATGAAGTACCCCGTCAAGAGGCCTGGGCAAATTCGGCAGATCGCCGAAAATTTGTCCATTCTCATTGAGAGAATGGGAGCCCTGTCAATAATTGGGGAAAGAAAGGATTTCTTTCTTAATAATTTGGCAGGCGCCGAAGTCTCCGTCCTCGGACGGAGAGAGGCAATGAAGAAGGACCATCCAGAATTCATTCTGGATGATGTATATGGCGCCCCGCCAGATTTTTCATGGGTAGGTTTGGTATGGCATTACCATACCGGCCCAGAAGCCTACTTGTATTTCGATCAAGTAGGGAAGGGGGGTCGAGCTTTCTGGGGGCATTATCGGCAGGCTTTATTAACTCTTGCCGATTGTCTTCCCCTTCTTGTAGACAAGGAAGCCACCACAGAGGGAGATAGCCTCGATATTGAAAACGAGGTTATTGGTAGGTTAATAAGGGGAGAAAAATTCCCCTTGCAATTCAACGATTTCCGGGCATTGATGCGCCTGGAGAAAAGATTAAAGGAGTTCATTGATCGAGTGTGTTCGACGAAAAGAACACACTTGGGGTCTCCGAACTACGGGGACATAAGGCCCATCAGGAATTCAAGGGGGGAACTGACGTTTATCGTCCATGATTGGACGATATTTACCCCCGCCGAATGGACATCGACGAAGGGGGCAAAAATTAAAAAAGAGTTATTACATGGTTATCTCTCCCCCGCTCTGGATAAGGCGGAGGGGGAGTTGATGAGAGAGGTCGGGATCCTCACCCCCGAGGAGGTGACGACTCTAGAGGGTGAAAGGAGAATACGCAAGTAAATATTTTTTTCACCCGGGGGAACCACTGCACTGTAGCAGGACGCGCCCGCACGGCGCACCTTGTCTTGTACTGTGGGAAGCCATTAGCTCGCACGCTAATCAAGCTTCCCACTCTTTTCCAACTCATAACATTGAAGTTGCGGGCTGAAAAAGAGTTTGTCTTTCCGCATCGGGCCGGATCGCTTTATTCTATTTTCTATTAAGTAGAATGAAGCGTCTCTCTCCCCAGCCCGCCCAATTTACCATTCAATGTTTTATGAAGGGTAAATCAGGGCGGCTTTGTTCCCGCTGTCATTTTTTTCTTCTTTTGAAAAAATTGTGGCGGGCCGGTCCGTTGCGGAGAGAGAAATAAATAAAAAACAAAAAAACCAGCCCACTGTAAAAAACAGTGGGCAAGAGGAAAAATGAAATTCAACATTCCGAGCACAGAGATCATCGTCCGCTGGAAATGCGGATGCGAAACCGAGGAGGAAGAGTTCCTCGGACAGATAATAAGTGCTGAGAGAGCTCAAGAACTCCTCAGTCTTCGCCGTGAATTTGCGGCGCAAACATCCTGTCCTAAATGCTGGAATTGGGACTTTTCCAAAAACGGGATTCCCATTTTTAGAATCACCGAGGCGGATGGGGATGAAATTTTTTCGCCCTGGCCCTTCGACTCGTACTTCCCTTATCAAGAGATAGGGGTAAAATTCGAGGGGATTTTGGAGGAAACTCCAAATTCCTCAAATCCCTTTACAAATATAGGGGTAGGTCGGCTGGCTGACCCGATGTATTATAGCTCCCCCAAAAAGTGTCGAGGGGGAGAGGGGGTTATATTTCTATCCGAAAAAATATACCCCCTTACATTGATTGACAAGGATGTGAAGAGCAGAGTGCGCAAATTAATGTGGATGTTAACATGGGGGGAGGTTTGCCATTATGCTGCTCATCGTGAATTCGGTCATGGTCATGACCGAGATGGGTTAATCCATTGTAGGATAATTCCGGCTAGTGAATAACTCGTAAGCCGGAAACACTTCGCAGGGCACGTTCGCACGAGCGTCGCCCTACTCTCTTACAAATTCATCAGTCAATACAAGATTGGTGGGTTTAGAAAAGGAAATAAAATCAAAAACAAAATTGAGCGTTCTAGCCGCTCGTAAGTTCAACTCAAATCTGTGAGCATGCTAGAAAGTTCGCAAAAAGAAAAGGAGTAAAAATGAATAGGATTTTTTCCTTCGATGCGGAAACCAACGGTCTGTGGGGCGACGCCTTCGCCATCTCGGCGGCGGTGTACGAGGATGGCGAGCTGATCAACAGCTTCATTGCCTACCTCGGACCCGACGGCGTGACGGATGGCTGGGTCAAGGACAATGTCCTGCCCAAGCTGGAAGGTTTCGCCAAGACGCATGGTAGCTACGACGCCATGCTCGCGGCATTCGCCGAGTTCTACAAGGCGAACAAGGCCGACGCCGACGTGATCGCTCACATGGGCGTGCCAGTGGAGGCGAAAGTCCTCATTGACATGCACCAGAAAGGGCTGATCGGCGACTGGGACGGGCCGTACCCGTTCATCGATGTCGCCGGCGTGCTGAAGGCCAAGGGCTACGACCCGACCTCGGTCGATTCCTATAATAAGGAGTTCGGCTTGATGGAAGGTCGTCCCGAGGCCGAAGGTCTGGCCACCCACCACCCGCTGTACGACAGCGTGGCGGCGGCCGTCTGCTACATTAACTTGGTTTTTGGTAAGTAGTTCTTTTTACCGATCAAGTTGATAGGGAAGCTCTGTTTGCACAAAACATCTTCCCTTTCTTTTCCAACTCATAACATTGAAGTTGTGGGTTGAAAAAGAGTTTGTCTTCCCGAGCCAGACCGGATTATGTGGTTATTCTATTATATATAGTATGGCCGCATGAACTCTCTCCCCGGTCTGACTTGGGGAGGGAAAGTTATACTGAAGAGACCACTTATATCATGGTGGTTTTTTTGGTTTTTACCGCCCGGCGGCGCGGGTTAGTTTTTTCTGCTGTCCGGCCTATTTTTTTACGACAGCTGGGCGGTTTTTTTAACACTGCTTATAAGCGACGTAGAGCGAGAGAAGCGAAAAAGATTACTTTTTCGCTTCCGAGCCGAGGAGCTAATATAGGTTAATACCACGTGGCTTGCCACGTAGAATATTCTATTTAGGAATCCCATTACCCTGCGCCTTGGCGCAGGGGCGTATATTTCAACCCTTTCCTGTAAAATTCGGCCGCATCCTCGGGCGGTATGGGATTAATGATAAGGCCGGAGCCGATTTCTACGCCGGCCCAAATGTTTCCGCGAGGGATAACTTTCATATACAGATGTTGGTCCTCGTCGTTAATAACCTGATGGAAATAAAAATTATAAGGCAGCCCCAGTAAGCAGATTTTTTTGATAATATGCTTTAAAATTCCGGCAAAGGCCAGTCGCTCCTCGTCCGTCAGCTGGGTAATGTTGTCGGTGTGTCTTTTGGTCATTATCCATGTTTCGTAATGGTGCATTGAGGCGTAAGGGGCAAAGCAGACCACATGTTCATCTTCAAAAATCCATCGGGGCCCGCCGCGTTCTTTGTTTATGACCTCGCAGTAAATACAAAGGCCGTGCTCCAGTTTATAGGCCTGCGTTTTTTGTGATTTATCCAGCAGGTTGGGGGGCAAAAAGGCGGTGGCGAAGATTTGCGAGTGGGCGTGTTGGATGGAGGCGCCGGCCCGGCCGCCATTATTCTTAAAAATCAAAATGTATTCTATTTTTTTGTCTTTAGAGATTTCCTGCGTTCTTAGCGCGTAGGCCTTTAAGATTTTGGCAATGTGATCGGCGGACAGATCTTCCAGTTCCAAGGTGTGATCCGGCGTTTCTATAACTATGTCTTGCAGGCCGTAAGCCTTAGGGAAGTCAATGCTGACCGCCGGGTATTTATTGGGGATTACTTTAACGTCCCAGCCCTGGCCACCTGAATCATTAATGGTCAGGTAATCCTTTATTTTATTAATTTGCGGCAAGCAAAAAACGCACTCTTTTTTAAGCATCGGCCTTTCCGGCTTAATCTTTTCTATATCCTGCGGCCGGTTTTTCCGGATCGGGGCGATAATAACGTATTTATCCTGGATATAATCCTTACGGATTTCTGGAAGAAGCATATTGATGGACGATTAACTAATAATGAAAATTATAGATTAAAGCGTTTCTTTCCGCTTAACAATTCATCGTAGAGCGTTAGATATTTTTTGGCCGAAACGGTCCAAGAAAAATCTTGTTGCATCCCGCGAATTATGGCCTGTTGCCAGCTGGTCTTATTATTGTTAAAAGATGCTATGGCTTTTTGGATGGTCGCCAGTAATTCAGCGGAGCCATAGTTTTTAAAAACAAAGCCCGTGCCGCCTTTTTTGGTAAAATCAATGACGGTATCTTTTAAGCCGCCGGTCGCCCTGACAATGGGCAGAGCGCCGTAGCGCATCGCCATCATTTGGCCGAGGCCGCAGGGCTCAAAGCGCGACGGCATTAAAAAGAGGTCGCTGCCGGCATATATTCTTTGAGCCAGGCTTTCGTCAAAGCCGATTTTGGCGCAGAAGTTGCGGTGTTTTGCTGACAATTTTTCCAAAATAATTTCATAATTTTTATCGCCCGTTCCCAGCAGAACCAGCTGCAGCGGTAATTGCAAAATTTGCTCCATAATCGGCAGTAAAATATCCAGCCCTTTTTGTTCAGTCAGCCGGCCCACCAGGCCGATTAAAGGCGTATTACTTTTAGCGGTTAACCCAGCCTCTTTTTGCAACTTGGCCTTGTTTTTCTTTTTGCCCGTCAAATTTTTAAAAGAATAATGATCGGGCAGATGTTCGTCCGTTGCCGGATCAAATTTTTCAGTATCAATGCCGTTTAAGATGCCATGGAGAAAAGCCCGGCGTTGGTTTAAAACATTTTCCAAACCGCAGCCAAACTCCGGGGTAAGAATCTCTTGGGCATAGGTCGGGCTGACGGTATTTAATAAGTCAGCGTTTAAAATGGCCTGCTCTAAATAATTAATGGTGCCGGAATGATTGAGCCGGTTTTTGATGGTGGGAAGATTGGTTAAATCGGCAATACCAGAATTTAACATGCTTAAAACCAGATCGGCGTCATAATTTCCTTGGTAAGCCAAATTGTGAATGGTAAACAGCACTGGTGTTGGTTTTTGGTAAAGTTTCAGTAATGGCGGCAACATGGCGGTGTGCCAGTCATGGCAGTGAAAAACATCCGGTTGCCAGTTGATTTTTTCAAATGTCTGCAGCACCGCTTGGGTAAAAAAGGTAAAACGATGAGCCTCCGAGACCGAGCCGTCCGATGAGGCATCGGCCGAGGTATAAACTCCGCTTTGCCCCAGATATTTTGGATGGTCAATGAGATAAATCAAAACCTTGCTCTTAGGCAAGGTTGTTTGGTAGATGTCAACCGTTTCATTTTTATTTTCAAAAAAGATTTCTATCCCAGCAGCGATTTTTTTCAGCGGATATTTGGTTTCATCTATCATGCCATATTTAGGGATCACAATTCTGACGTCTTGATTATTTTGCGCCAAAGCTTTAGGCAGGGCTCCAATGACATCGGCCAGGCCGCCAACCTTAGCCAGCGGGTTAAGCTCCGCGGCCACCATCAGAATTTTTAGTTTTATTGCCATGCTTTATTTGTATTTGTTAAGCTGCGGCTTCATTTGTTGGTAAATTGAGTAGGGGACTTTAAAGCATTGCCACTGTTCTTTAATCAGCGGCCTTGGCGGCTCTGGCAGAAACGTGTGAAAGTCCGAACCGCCCGTCACGATTAGTTTCAATACCCGAGCAACTTTTTGCCAGTGTTCCAGGTCGTGCCAATTGTGATAAGGAGAAATTGCTTCCAGCCCATCCAGACCCAGATTTTTAAGCTTAACTACCGTGTTAGTATCCCAACCCAGCTGTTGACTGGGATGGGCTAAGACAACGAGACCGCCGGCTTGATGAATTAAATCAATGGTCTGCTTGATGGGCAGGCTGGTTTCCGGCAGGCAGGCTTTCTTTTTCTCCCCAAAGTAATAATTAATAATATTAAAAAAAGCTGGCCATAAAGTTTTCATCTCCTGCTTAATTTTCTTAATATTGGCTGGCGTTTGGTAAAGTTCATGGATTATTTGGCCAAGGCCAATATAGCGGGAAGGGGAATCAAACAGCCTTTTTTGGTTGATTTTGAATCCCTGTCTTTGCAGGGCGCTAAGAGACCTTAGTACATCTACGGTCCGTTGGTCAGCCAGCTGATCTAAGGTTTTTTGCAGCAATAAAAAGTCAATGTCAAAATTGTAGCCAAGCAGATGGAGACGGTGTTTATTGAAGCGCGTATAAATTTCCACGCCGCTAATTACTTTTAAGCCCTGGCGTCCGCCAATCTTGATGGCTGCAGCAACGCCGGCGATGGTATTGTGATCAGTCAAAGAAATCACTTTAACATCGAACCGTTTCACTTCTTGAATCAGCCGGGCAATGCTTAGCCGGCCTTCCGAATAATTAGAATGAAGATGAAGATCGATAAATCCTGGAGTAGTCGGATGATGGGCAGATTGTTTCTTAAATAATTTTGTCATCTAAAGCTAGTTTAATATATTGTTGCAGCCGTTTTATTAATAAGGGCGCCTGTTGCTGATCTAAATAAAACGGCGAATCAAAGAAATAGCGGATATTGCCTAAGCTTTGTAAAATAACGTGAAGATTGAACAGCTGTTTAAAATTGGGCCAGACGGAAAAGTTTTTTACCAGTTGCTTTTGCCAGGCGGGCCGGTTAAAGGCGCGGAGCCAGATTACCGCCGGATCGTGAGCCACGTCGCCATAGCTGACGTTTTCCCAATCAATCAATGCCGTCCTGTTTTTTTGAGTGATAATGTGGTCGGCATAGGGTTCAAAGTGATTAACGACGGTCTGGCTGCAATCAAATATTTTGCGGTGGCTTATTAAAAATCTTTTTATTCTGCCCAGGTCTTTTTTTAACGGCAGCTTGGCTATTTCGGCAAAGGCGATGATATTTTCCCATTCCAAAAAAATTTCGTAATGGATCAGGTTTGATTTTCTGAACTCTTTGGTCAAATTGAGCGGCAGCGTAGTCGAGAGCCGGTATATATCTTGATAAAAATTAGTCAGCCAATTTAAGTTTTTTGCATTAAAAAATTGTTCGTTAAACAGCCAGCCGCTGCCTTTGACTTTTTGAGACTTACCGGGCAGAAAATTTTTAACATACCAGCTGTGTTCAGTTTTTTTAAAAGCAATAATATTGTTAACGGAGTTTTTAATCAGAGTCGTACCCGAGCTTTGCAAAAAATTCAAAAAATTGGCTTCGCGGGTAATACTTTGACCGACTTTGTCTTGCTCGTAATGATTATTAGAAATCAGAATTTTAAAGGTAACCAGCTGATGCTGTTTTCTTCCTCTGGCCACCAGAAAACGATTATTCAGCCGTAAAATTTTGGTCAAGGTTATTTGTTGTTTGGTTAAAATTTGATCAACCTCTTTTTTTAAATTGGTCATTTTTTCTTGTTAATTTTATTAAATGCGGGTGGGGCAGAAAATGGCTTAAAGCAAATTTAGCGAACCGTCGGTGTTTCGCAAAAGGCTTAACCGAAGGAATTCTTCTGATCCGGCCGAGTTCGTTGACTACGTGCAGAGCATCATAAACATCGGCGCCGTTCTTTAATTTTATCGCGGCATCCCGCCATTTGATGGCCTTTTCGTACTCTTGGTTTTGCGCCGATTTTTTCATTTCATCGGCAAACTCTAAAATCAGCTGGTTAAACCACTCGGCCGTCGTCCGTTGTTTTAAAGGGACTTTTTGCCATTTTTCTTGTTGTTTATGAAATTCTCTAATGGTGCCGTCACGTTGCCAGCCAAAAGCCAAGTTAAGAATTTGTTGATATAATTTTTTGGCTTGAGCAATTAGTTTAGCTGAGCCGGTTTGCTTGACCGTCTGCATCAGATTAAAGGCGCCCTGCTCAATAATTTCCAGACTCCACCAGTATTTGGAAGCCCACCAAAAATGACAGGAGTTTAAAGCAGCGTCTAATGAGCGGCGCGCCTTTAAGTAATTTTTGGCAGGATATTTTTTATTTTCAATGTTCCTGATGGCCCAGTAAACAAACTGCCATTGTTTTTTTTGCAAGGGGTTGTCGGGCTGATACCAGAGTTTATAGGGCAGACCCTTGGTAATGTCTTCGCGGTTGCAGGACCAAGTGGATGGTACGGGGTCAGCCGGCTCTTTTTTGTGGAAATAGTTGGAAATCTCGGAAACAAAGATGGAGCGGAATTTTTTTGAGCGGTAGATGGCAAAAAGGAATTCTTCCAAGCCGGGGCGGTGATGTCCAAAGGTTTCACCGTCCATGGCCGTAATTAAATATTTTTTGTCCTGGTAGTCCTCGGCCAGCTCCTTTAAAAAAGACGGCACTTGCCTAACCACGGCGCCGGCAATGAGGTTACTGGCACGTTCCGTTTTAAAATAGATATAAAAATCCTCAGCTCCCTTTAAATGATAAATTTTGGAAAAGTCCGCCAGTGATTTGCCTCCATTCAAGCCGATCTCATCAATGAGCAGCCATTTAAAACCCAGTTCTTTAACAATCCGGGCGACTGGCTTACTGTAAGCCATTTCCGGAGAAAAAAATCCTTGAGGATGATAAAATTCCCCGAAATATTTTTTATTGGTTTGATCGTTGAGGCGGATTTGCCTGATTATTTCTTTAGTCGGAAGTTTGGGCAGAAAAGCATGATATTTAGCCGAGGAGGTAAATTCAATCTGACCTTGGCCAGCCAGCCGTTTCAATTCCCTAATAACATCACCATACCCCTTTTTGGCCAGCAGTTCAGTTAAACAGCCATTGATATTGAGAGTTAGCTTGGCCCGGGCATTGGCCGTTAAACCTTTTATTAGAGCGCGATAACTTTCATTGACAACCCTTTCCAAAATATCAGGCGTTTGGTCAGGCGGTTGGTAAATATGTAAGAAGTTGGCCCAGTACATAAGATGTTTAAATTAATGTTTGTTCGCTTGTTTATAGAGGGCAATGTATTTTTTTGCCGGTATTACCCAGGAAGAAGAAAGTTTCATGGCCGACTCAATCATTTTTTTCCAGATGGCGCGGCATTGATATATTTCCAAAGCCCGGGCGATAGCCATTAAAAAGTTATATTCGTGGTATCGTTTGAAAACAAAACCGTTACCTTTAATGGTTCTGGCGTTAAAGTTGGTAACGGTATCGGCCAAGCCGCCGATTTTGTGAACAATGGGTATACAGCCATAACGCATGGCATAAAGCTGGTTAAGCCCGCAGGGCTCAAATTTTGATGGTAAAAGCAGCAGATCGGCGCCGGCGTAGATGCTGGTTTCTAATTTTTGCTCAAAGCCAAAGTAGGCCAATTTTTTGGGGTAATGCTTCTGTAGTCGGTTTAAAAAATTAATATATTTTTTATCCCCGTCACCCATAATTATAAATTGAATATCCAGAGCCAGTAATGTTTCAATGATTTTAACCAATAAGTCCAGCCCCTTTTGTTCGGTTAAGCGCGAGGTCATGCCAATCAAAGGCCATTCCGCCTTAACCGGCAGTTTGAACATTTTCTGCAATGATTCTTTATTTTGTTTTTTAAAATAAAAGCTGTCGCTGCTGTAATTTTTTACCAAGCCCGGATCGGTGGCCGGATTATACTCCAACTGGTCAATGCCATTAATAATGCCAAACAATTTTTTCTTGTTGCTTAGCAGAATTTTGTTTAGATCCTGGCCAAAGTTGGGTGTAAGTATTTCTTGGGCGTATTGTTCGGAGACGGCATTGATTATGTCGGCATGCAGGATCGCTCTTTTGACGAAGTTGATGTTTTCTATGTCTGGATCGGTAAATTTGGGCAATAGTTTACGTCCGTCATCTTTTTTTTCTGAGGGCACTTGCCACCAGTCGTGGCCGAACTGAAAAGCCAGATTATGTAGGGTAAAAATGCTTCTGGTGTTTTGCAAAACCCGCGAGTCCTTGAATTCTTTCTGCAATAGTTCCGGGATCAGGCCGGTATGCCAGTCGTGGCAGTGAATAACGTCGGCGGTAAACTTTAATAAAGTCAACAGTTTTAAAACGGCTAAATCAAACAGATAAAAACGTCTGTTTTCGTGGCGGGAACCGTAAAGCTCTTTTTTTCTGGAAAAGTATTGGCCGTTTTCTATAAAATAAACGGGCAGCCCTTCAATTAAATAACCCTGCCAAACGTTGAATTTAACATCGTTTTCTTTATCAATTTCCAGAGCAACGTTTTCGTAAACTAATTTTAAATTAAATTTTTTTACGTCAATAACTTGAGCGTAGAAAGGCGTGACGATAATTATATTATGCCCTAAGCGTTTAATGGTTTTGGGCAGAGCGCTGGCCACTTCAGCTAAACCACCGCTTTTGGAATAGGGCTGGACCTCGGAAGCCACAGAAACAATTTTCAATTTTTTTATCATGCAGATTATTTTATAGAATGGGCGCAAGTAATGGCCACAGCCAGCGCATCCACCGCATCATCGGGGCGGGGGATTTTATTAAGGTTTAGCAGCACTTTAACCATCTGGCCGATTTGATGCTTATCGGCCCGGCCGTACCCGGTTAACGCCTGCTTTACCTGCAATGGGGTATATTCAGCCATAGTCAGCTTCCATTGGGCAATTGTCAGTAAGCAGACGCCGCGGGCCTGCCCGACCAACAGGGCGGTTTTGACGTTTTTACTAAAGAAAAGCTGTTCCACCGCTGCCGCTTGAGGTTGATATTTTTTTATCAACCTGACTAATTGCCAATGAATAGTTTTTAATCTCAAGATAAAGTCATCTTGAGCCGGCGTTTTGATGCTGCCGCAGCCAAGCATTTTAATTTTTTGGCCGTCTTTTTCAATAATGCCGTAGCCGGTATCGGCCAGGCCCGGGTCAATGCCCAAAATTACTTTTTTAAAGTTCGGCATTGGTGTAAAAATTATTGACGTCATCGCAATCTTCCAGGGCTTCGTACAGATTGATTAAACTGGCTTCGTTTTTGGGTTTGATTCTTTTTTTGGCAACGTATTCCAAGTCAGCCTCTAAAATAGGCAGCTTTAAGGCCTCCACCCGTTCTTTTATCTTTTTAAAGTCCACTGCTTTAGTGTATAAAGTAATGCCGTCTTCTCTTTCAATATCTTCAACGCCGGCGTCAATCAATTTAAGTTCCTCTTCTTCGCTCAAATCTTTAAGGTTAAGGGTAATCACGCCTTTTTGTTCAAACAGCCACATCACGCTGCCGGGGCCGCCTAAAGCCCCACCGTGTTTGTTTAAAATATGCTTAATATCGGCCGCGGCGCGATTGCGGTTATCGGTAATGACTTCCAAAATAATAGCTATGCCATCCGGGCCAAAGCCCTCGTAAAAAAATTTTTCTATCTGCTGGCCGCCCAGTTCTCCGGTGCCTCGTTTAATGGCTTTTTCTACGTTTTCCTTGGGCAAGCTAAAAGATCTGGCTCGGTCTATGGCCATGCGCAGTTTAAAGTTGCTTTCCGGATCGCCGCCTTCCTTGGCTGCAATGGAAATCGTATTGGCCAGTTTAGTAAAAATAGAAGAACGTTTGGCGTCCACGACCGCCTTGCGTCTTTTGGTAGTGGCCCATTTAGAATGCCCAGACATAGTTCATTTAATTGATGTTAGTTTTAAACCCGGCTTCTAAAATTTCTTTCATCTTAGAGTCTATCATAGCTAAAAAATCATAGTAACTTTAACATTTTTATCCCTTTAAATCAAGGGTTTTCGTCAAACCCATTTATCTATGATATAATTATTCATATGGCAAAGACTGATTCCACAAATAAAATATTATTATCAGCGGAGAAAAAATATTTAAAATCCATTGAGCTGTTTGGCGGACAAATTCAGCAGTCTTATAAGGAAGCCAAAAGAATTGAATTACCCAAAAGTTATTCTGTGGTTAATAAAGTTGTGGCCTGTGGTATGGGCGGATCTAACTTAGGGGTTGATTTAATTCGCCATCTTTATTCCGATAAAATAAGAGTGCCGATTATCCAGATTAGGAACTATAATTTGCCCCGGTTCGTTGATAACAAAACATTGGTTTTATTAATCAGTTATTCCGGCAATACCGAGGAAATTATCACCTTGTTTAAAAGAGCAGTTGCCCGCAAATACAAAATAATAGTTATTGCTTCCGATGGAATTTTAGCTAAGCAGGCAAGGGCAGGCAATGTCCCGGCTTATATTTTTGATCCAATCAACAATCCCTCCGGCCAGCCCAGAATGGGCACCGGCTATATTATTGGGTCGGTGCTGACCATTATGAAGAAGCTGAAGCTTGTTGATTTAAGCGAAGATCAGATTAAAAAAATGTTTGCCAAAATCAATGTTGAAAAATTAAAATTCAATGTCAACACTATTGCCAAAAAGATAAAAGATAAAGTGCCAATCATTGTCGCTACGGAATTTTTACAGGGTAACGCCCATATCATGGCTAACCAGATTAATGAGTCGGCCAAACAACTGTCGGCCTATCACTTTATTCCGGAGCTGAACCACCACTTAATGGAAGGGCTGGCCTTTCCTAAAACCAATAAAAATAATTTTTACGTTCTTTTTTTCTTTTCCCAAAATTACCAGCAAAGAAATAAAAAGCGTTATCGGGTCACCCAGCAGGTGGTGGCCCAAAGCAAGTTTTTGTTCAGCCAGATTGAATTTAAGGGCGATAAAATCAGCCAAGCGATGCAAATGCTGATTTTTGGCAGTTTGCTTTCCTATCGGCTGGCCAAGCTAAACCGGGTTAATCCCAGCCAGACGCCTTGGGTGGATTTTTTTAAGCAAAGAATGAAATAATAGCTACCATTCATTATTCATATTAAAGGAAAAGAATCTGCGCTCGCAGATTCTTTGTATCTCGCACCATCCCTCTGACTTTGGGTTTCTGGCGCGGGGCCTATATTTTTATTCTGTTCTTTAGTAAAATTAGCATATGTTTAAAGAGTTTTGGCCTACAATCAGCAGAATCAACAGGAGATATTTTTTGGATTATTTTATCGTTTGGCTGCTGGCTCTTATTCTTTTTGCCTGGCTGCAAGCTTCGGCGACCCTGCCCGAGCCAGACTCTTTTTACCATGCCAAAATGGCTGAATTGTTAGGCCAGGGTCAAATATTGCACCAGCTGCCTTGGCTTCAAGAAACAGCTTTAAACAGCAGTTTTGTTGACCATCATTTTTTATATCATTTGCTGTTAGTGCCCTTTGTTAAAGTAATGCCGCCGCTTTTGGGGGTAAAGTTGGCCACCGTTATTTTTGCCAGTTTAGCCGTGGCATTGGTTTATCGGCTGTTTAAAAAGTTTGAAATTAAATGGCCATTTTTATTTGTCAGCGTGCTGTTGGTAAGTCAGCCCTGGCTGTTTCGGGCCAGTTTAGTGAAAGCGCCGGTGGTCCTGCTTAGTCTGGTGATTTTAAGTTTTTATTGCCTCAGCCATCACCGTCACTGGTGTTTGGCCGTTATATCGTTTTTGGCTGTTTGGCTGTATGCTGGCTGGCCGTTAATACCGGCCATGGCGATAATATACATATTGATAATTCGGTGTTTAGAAAAATTCAGAAAAGATGATTCCATTTGGTTTAAGGTCAAAAGTTTTTTATCGGTCAGTAAGAATCAAATCGTGCCCTGGCGCGGCGGTCTTTATTGTTTGGGCGGAGTGCTGGCCGGCATCGCTTTTAACCCCTACTTTCCCAACAACCTGATCTTTTATTGGCAGCAAATAGTCCAAATTGCTTTAATTAATTATCAGAAAGTTATTGGCGTCGGCGGGGAATGGTATCCTTATGGTTTTTGGCAGTTAATTTCCGATGCGGCCATCGTTTGCGCCTTACTAATAGTCAGTTGGTTGTTATTTATTATAACTATTAAAAAACAATCGGTTTATTCCTGGACCTGGGGGCTGCTGGCCCTGGTATTTTTTGTTTTAACCCTAAAATCGCGCCGCAATGTGGAATTTTTTATTCCCTTTTCCGTGATTTTTTCCGCTTTTGTTTTTACTAACTATTTCAATAAGTTTTCTTTCAATGACTTACTGACTTTGGTCGGCAGGAAATGGCGGGTTTTTTTTCAGATCAGCGGTTTGCTAATTATATTAATTTTTGCTGTCCATGCCCCGGCTGATGTTTTAGCCGTTAAAAAAGATATAAAAAACGGCTGGCCGCTAGACCATTATTTGGGGGCGAGTCAGTGGCTAATAGCCAACAGCCCCGAGGGCGCCATTGTTTTCCATGCCGATTGGGACGACTTCCCATTTTTGTTTTATCATAACAGCCACAACTATTATTTGGTCGGTTTGGATCCGACTTTTATGTATCAAAAAGATCCAGGCCGTTACCAGCAGTACGTTGATGTTACTTTGGGCAAACAACGATTTGATTTAAAACAGATTATTCGAGGTAATTTTAACGCCCGCTATGTTTTTTTGGATAGCGAACATATCAGCTTTAATAATAATTTGCGGTTAGACCCCGGTTTTAAGTTGGTTTACCAGGACCACGAAGGCAAAGTTTATCAAATAGTTGAATGAGCATATTTAATGTCCCAACAGAGTTTTACCGGTCCTAATTTTTTATTTTTGTTCTTAATCGTTATTTTATTTATTGTCTATTAAAAAATTAATACAGTTATTATAATGAAAAATCATGAGCATTTAGTCATGGGCCCAGACCATATGGATAAGCTTTATCATGACCCCAATTGGTTAATCCGTTTTGGCCACCAAAAACGCCTTAAGGAGATTATCAAATTATTACCCGATGGCAAGAATTTGAAAATTCTTGATGCCGGTTGCGGCGAGGGCCATCTTCTATCCTTAATAAAGAATAAGTTACCCGGTGCCCAGCTGTTTGGCGTTGATGTTACGGCCATCGCCTTATTAAGCGCCCAAAAAAGAATACCAGAGGGCAATTTTATCAATAACGATATCTGCCGGCTTTCGTTTCAGGACAATTTTTTTGAGGTGGTGATTTGCAGCGAAGTTCTAGAACATATTTATCAATATCAGCAAGCTTTAAGCGAATTAAAACGAGTGCTTAAGCCTAACGGCTTATTAATCATAACTTTTCCTCATGAGTGGCTATTTACCGTTTTAAGGTTTATTTTTGGCCGGCGGCCGGCAAAAACTCCTGACCATGTTAATCACTTGACTCCCGGGGAAATAATCAATTCATTAAAACTGCCGCTAATCAAAAGAGCCGGCTTACCATTGGCTTGGCCGTTCTTCATTTCTCCCCAGTATTTGTTACTGTTTACCAAGTAAGGCAGTCATATCTTTCAAAATCATTTAGAAATTGTGTGAAATCTTTAATTAAAAATATTACTAAAAAAGAGTGGCATTGGCTGGTCTTGATTTCATTAATTCTTTTAGTTATAGTTTTTGCGCCCACCGTTTTTGGTATAATGTCAACGCCGCCGGGCTTTCAATTTACCGGCTTAAAGATACCGGATGAAGGCGATTACTGGACGTTCTTTTCTCGGCTGGAACAAAGCCGCCAGGGCAATGTTTTTCATCAATATCTGTATTCCACCGAGCCAATGCCCAAAGTTTTGTTTTTTCCTGTCTGGAGTATGATGGGACTTATTGGTGGCGGACTTGGTTTAACCAGCCAGCAGGCATTTTATTTTTTTCAGCTTATTTTAATTCCGATTCTGGTTATTAGCCTTTTTCTGCTAATCAGTCAATTTATTAAGGAAAGAGCTTGGAAAATCGTTACTTTGGTGGCAACGGTGTTTGCTACCGGCAGCGATTGGCTGTTTTGGCCGATGTTTAAAAATAAATTTAACTGGCTGGGCTTTGATTTGGGCCTGCCCGACACCCATATTTTGACCGGAGTTTATCATTCGCCTCACATAATTTTCCTGTTAATTTTTATCTGTTGGATATTTATCGCCCTATTGGAGCTGGAAAGAACGGGCCGGACTTATTATTCGTGGCTGGCCGGAATTTTCAGTATGTTGCTCTTTTTGTCTCACCCGTACCAAGTTATTCCGCTGCTCGGCACCGTGACCCTGTACTTTTTTTATCAGTCAGTTATTAAGAATCAGGCCTGGTTAATAAAAAAACTGCTGCCTTTCATTTTTTTGAATCTACTAACTGGTGCTTATTTGTTTTATCTTTGGAGCAGTTTTGACGTTATCAAAAGCTGGAATCAGCATAATGACGTTTTAAACAATCTGCTCAATGGTCCGGCCTGGGTTTTACTGTTATTAAGTTCTTACAGTATTTTTGGCTTACTGGCTTTATTTAAAATTTACCACACAATCAAGAATAAAAAAGCGGGCGATTATCTGCTTTTGATTATCTGGACTGCAGTAATTATCATCTCTTTAAGTTTGCCGATTCAGTGGAAAGGCAAGATGATTTTGGGACTCTCTATACCGATTACCATTTTGGGCTCAATGGGATTAAAATTTATTTGGGAAAAAGTTCGGTCCTTTTTATTAAAAAGCATTTTTATTTGGCTGATAGTTGTTTTGACTTTACCCAGCGGATCTTTTTTAATCGGCCATCATTTTAGCCGTTATCAACTGGCCAGTCAGACCCTGGACACAGAATTTTATTTACCCAAGGACGTTATCGCCGGTTTAATCTGGCTAAGAACCATTCCCGATGATGCCATTGTCCTTTCTTGGCCGGCTTACTCCATGATGGTGCCGGCTTATAGCGGAAGAAAAGTTTACGCTGGTTTTATTTACGAAACCCTGAATTACGAAAACAAGTTTAGAGCAACAGTCCAGTTCTTTACCGGCGGTCTGGGCCGCGAATTTCTTACCGCCAGCGGCATTGAGTATGTTTTAATTGACAGTTCGCTGACCGATTTTAACAAAGAATATTTGGCATTAGTTTTCAGTAACCCAGCCGTTAAAATTTTCAGGGTTATAAAATAGTTAATCTTTAACTTTTCAGCGATGAAATTCAGAAATTCAGGTTTTATAATATATATTTGTTTTTGGCTGATAATTTTTTTATTGGAAGTTGGGCTGTTAAGTTATCTTCCGGGCAGATCAGCCAACTTGTCCGAGATTTTATTCATTGCCGCCAATTTATTATATATTATAATTTTGCCATTGCTGGTTAAATTTGTTGGTGACTTATTGATTGCCAGCCGGTTATTACGAAAAATATTTTTTTTGTTTTTAACCGGCGGCTTCACTTTGTTTTTTGACGGCTATTTGTTTTTATTGCTTTATCACTATTGGAGAAGATTTGCGTTTGATTGGCGTTTGTTTTTATTGAATAAATCAGAAGCATTGGCCACCTTATTAAACACGTACGGTTTTGTTAGCATTGTTCTGTTCATTATTCTGCCACTAATTATTTTTGTTGTGTTTTTTATCGGCTGCAAAAGTGCTGAAAAATATTTTCAAAAAAAAATCAGTTTTCGCTGGTTGGCCGCGGTCCTTTTGTTATCAAATGCCCTGTTTTTAATTTTCAGTCCGGCTAAGACCAAAGGCGAATTGGTAAAATTCCTCAACAATAATTTTTTTGTTAACCAAGAGGTTTACCGTGCTTATTCGGTAAAATACCAGAATTATATGGCGGAATTACTGAGCGCAGGCAACAATTTAACTTCGCGCTTTTTACCTAATGCCAACCGGCTGGCCAGCGATAACGCCGTTAACAATAATACTCGCTCTTTATTGTTGGGCGATAATATATTCTTTATCCACTTGGAAAGTGTCAGCGGCTATCTGGTTAGCGAGAAGGTAACGCCTAATTTATTCAGAGAGAGCCAAAATGGTATCTACTTTAAAAATTTTTACAGCAATGCAGTGCAGACCTTAAGAAGCCAGGAATGTAATCTGTGCGGCCTGCCGCCGGCACCAAGGCAATCAGTTTACAATAGTTACAGCGCTCAAGAGATTGGCCGTTTATTTTGTCTGCCCAAGGTTCTTAAAAATTATGGCTATGCCAGTTTGTTTTTTAAAGATGATGATTTGAGTTTTTCTCATTCCGGCGACTTTATGTTAAATATCGGCTTTGACGAAGTGCATAACAGCGATATTATGCAGGCAGGTGACCCGGAAACCAAATGGGGTTATCGCGAGGACGTTTTTTTTCAGCGGATTTTTGAATATTTAGATAAAAATTTCCAAGGACAAAAAATCTTTGTTTACATTGCTTTGAGCTCCACCAATCATGTCCCCTTTACAGTTGACGATGCCCGTTTTTTTGACGTTTTGCCTTACCCCGAGGCGCATGAATTTCAAGAATACATCAGCAACAGCACTTTTGTTCAAGATGCTTACCTAAGTTCATTGTTTGATGGTTTAGAAAAGTATCGTTCTAACTCGTCACTATTCATTTTTGGCGACCATGCCTGGCCGATCGGTCTTCATCCTAACAATATTTACAACGAAGCCGGTGCCTATGAAGAAAATTTCCGCTCGTTTTTAACTCTTTCTCCGCCCACCAGCTTGCAAAATGTTTTTCAAATTAAAAAGATCGTGGAAGCAAGATACAGCCAAATGGATATTTTGCCCACCTTGATGGATTTATCAGGACTCAATTTTGATTATTTGCTGGGGGGATCTTTAACCCACGAAATTTTAACCAACGCCAGTGTAATGCCAAAAAGCCGGAATAGTATTGTCGCCATTCAGCCATTTTATAATAGTTCCATTGCGTTGATCAATTACCCCGATAAATATTTATTCGGCAGTAAGCTCTATTACTATAATTTAAAAGAAGATCCGCAGGAAGTCCATCCGGTCGTTTTAGATAATTATCAAAATTATTTATATTTGATTGACGATTTTTTCAGTCAATAATCATTGTGTCATGATTAGTCTGTTTAAAATTATCCTCGGCTCCATAACCAAATCAGAAAAATTGTTTGTATTGCTGGTTTCTAGCGTTGTTCTGTTAATGACTTTATTGCCCACCTTGTATTTATATTTTACGGCCGGAGAAAATTTTTATTCCGGCCTGACCTATCAGTACAGTTTTGATAAATTGGTCTACCTCTCCCAAATAGAAGAATCCAGCCAAGGGGGCATCATCACCCATAATCTTTACACCAGCGAACCCCAACTGGGCTATTTTTCTCCTTTGTGGCTAGTTTTAGGCAAATTTT
>Ga0210057_1004210_pt1 | contig 19337 bp, 19 predicted proteins | sample CryGeyCG2114_010_2_FD_183968 | JGI IMG/M metagenome (GOLD analysis project Ga0210057, IMG submission 183968) | Groundwater microbial communities from aquifer - Crystal Geyser CG10_big_fil_rev_8/21/14_0.10 (SPAdes) (version 2) | ecosystem: Environmental > Aquatic > Deep subsurface > Groundwater ...
AGAGAAAAACTGGTTGACTATTTAAATCGCTACAACTTTGAGGTAAAATTGAAACAATTGGATTACAAAACACCGGCAGACTACTTAAAAATTAAACATAATTATTCAGTACAACGTATCGTAATCTAACACTTATTGATTTATCAATTCTATCTTCATACCCTTAGGATGTAATAGCCCTTCGACCGAAATTATTTTTTCATTCACAAGAACAATAAATTAAAAGGCTGCGAATATTTTCTTATTTTCCGAATCTATACGGGCTTTTCCTCCATACGGCATTGGAATTTGCGGCTCTGTATGTCCAAAGTCTAAGTTTTGAACAATTTGAATAGAAGAATTATATTTTCTTACAACTTTAATTATTGTTTCTTGTTGATTTTTTCGAAATTCTTCTTTTTTTTCCTTTGTATTTTGTTTATTAAATTCCCAGGCTTTTGGTCTGCCAACCAGTATCGCTTTAACTTTCTCCAAAATGCCTCTTTCTCCTAAAGCCCGATAAACTCTAAAGACATAATTGGCGTCAGGTATTTCCTCTGAGGTTTCGGTCATTAGGATAATATTTTCAAAGTCTTTTTGAGAAGGAATGGCTATATTGTGTCTTAAAAGTTCATCAATAGATTCCAAACATCCTCCCCAAAGTAAACCTTCCACATTTTGATTTCCGTCCCAAATCCAGCCTTCATTTGGTTCATAATCTCTTTGTTTACTAAGATTTTCGGGATTGTTCCAATCCAATCCGATGTCGCTATAATCTTTACTTGCTTCCAGTTCAACTTCGCCTTCTTCAAAAAGAGCTAACTTTAAGTATTTAAGTGTAAAATCATTTATTTTTTCCTGTTCGGCAAATTCAACAAATAACGATCCGCCGTAATAAGAAGGTATTCCATTCATCCATAAGAAATTTTCAAAATGAGTATTGTCACTATAGCCAAAGAAAGGTTTAGGATTATTGATAAAAGGTTCCTTGGGCAAGTTTTTAATATAGGTTATTTGATCGTCCCCACCTAAAGAAGAAATAACTCCCTTAATTTCCTTATTCTCAAAGGCGGAGATAAAATCCTTTATTCTTTCTTCTTTTGAAGCACCAATTTTTTTAGTGGTAGGAAATTCTATCGGCTCTAATCCAAAAATATCTCTAAGTCGGTTTAATCCAAGCTCGTAAACAGGTGGCCATTTTCCCGGCGCTGCAAAAGAAGGAGATAATATTGCAACTTTGTCTTCTTTTTTTAATTTATTAAGTTTAACCATTATAAATATTATACTTTTTCTTCCCTAATTTTTTCCATCAGTAAAGAATAGAAACGGAGATTATGGATTGTTGATAATCTTAAGGCGGTGGTATCTTCTATTTTAAATAAATGAGCCAAATAGGAACGGCTGTATCTCCGGCAAAGAAGACAATCACAAGCTTTACTGACCGGTTCATGGTCATCATAATATTTTTCTTTATCGGGAGACAAATAGGAATAAAACTTGGGAGCTCTAATATTTATCTCGTCCATAGAATTTGCTTCAAAAACATAAAGCCGGCCGTGACGGGCATCTCTGGTGGGTAAAACACAATCAAAAATATCGTAACCCAGGTCGGTACAATCGACAATTTCTTCCGGCCGGCCGATACCAAGACCATAAAGCAGACAGTTTTTGGGAGTTTCGTCAGCGACCGCCTTAACCGTGTCATAACTGAATTTTCCGTCTTCACCGGCCGGCCAGCCACCGTAGCCAAGGCCGTCAAAACCAATCTCTGCCAGTCTTTTAGTGCATTCGTGCCTTAAATCCAAAAATTCACCTCCTTGAGCAATCGCTAAAAGATACGGTCTGTCTTTTTCCTCAATTTTTCTTTCTTCCACGATTCTTTCAAATTCTTTTTTACAGATTTTAGCCCAAAGAATAGTTCTTTCTACAGTTTCTCTGGCTTCTTCATAAGTGGAAGAAGGATCGGTAAAATCATCCAAAGCCACTACCATATCGGGCTTTATTTCCATTTGAAATTCTATTGATTCTTCCGGAGTAAAATGAACTTTTTGTCCTCCGGGCGGTTGAAAGGTTACTCCCCGATCGGTTACCGATCCCCTTTTATTAAATTTTTTTGCTAAAGACATAACCTGAAATCCGCCTGAATCCGAAATTAAGGCTCCTTTCCAAGACATGAACGGCCGGATACCGCCGAAGTGTTTTAAAATTTTCCTGCCAAGATCTTGATACAAATGATAAGTATTAATTAAAATTCCCGGGGTTTGGGTGTTTTCAATATCTGCCGAATCTAAAGTTTTCAAGACCGCCTTGGTGGCGTCCGGGAAAAAAACCGGCAAGGGAAGACTTCCATAGAGACTTTTAAATATTTTTTTCGACTTCATATCTTGGAAAAGTATAACATAAACAGCCTCAGACTTACTTAAGAGTCTAATATTTGCTAAAATGAAGTGTTTACACTGAAAAAAATCTGCTGTTTTTTTAAGTGCCGGAGTAACTCACTTGCCTGCCCTGTCTGCCGACAGGTAAGCGGCAGGTAGGGTTGGTAGAGTAATTAAGCCGATGTAGCTCAGCTGGTAGAGCAGTGCTTTCGTAAAGCAAAGGTCGGTGGTTCGAAACCACTCATCGGCTCAGAAAATATTGTAAAATTAGTTTATGTTTAAAAATCGATATATTAAATTGGGCCTTATTTATTTCGCTTTAACCTTGTTGATTTGTGGCTTAATTTTTGTTTTTGGCCTAAAATTTGCAGTTTTTATCTCGGAAACCTTCCAGAAAAATAAATCTTTACCGGCCAGTTCCGTTTCCGAAAATGTTCTCTCTTCTCCTCAATTTAACGCAATTTTGGAAGCAACCAATTCCGCTACCCTACCCATTTCCGGCTATTCTCAACCAAATGAAAAAGTAGACCTTTATTTAAATGATTTGAATGTTAAAACCTTAGAGGTTAATTCCGAAGGCTTGTTTTCTTCCTCGCTTTCTCTGTCTTTGGGGATAAACAAAATTTATGCGGTCACCAAAGATAATCTCGACCGGCAAAGCGCTCCTTCCCGGCAGTGGACAGTTTATTTCCAAAATTCACCGCCGAACCTGGAAGTGACTGAGCCGGAGAATGGCAGCACCATTAAAAAAGTGAGAGAGACAGTGATTAAGGGTAAAGCCGATTCCGAGACTAAAGTTCTGGTTAACGACCACCAGGTAGTAATGGAAAATGACGGTAGGTTCAGCTTTCCGGTTAAACTGCAAAACGGCGAAAACAAATTTAAAATTATCTGTCTCGACCCGGCTCAAAACAGCACCCAAATCGATTGGACCATCAATTTTCAGCCGTAAACTTCGCCAAAAGAAGCATCAGCCAAAAAAGAACCCAAGGGTAAAAAAAAGCATTGACAAAAAAACTGGAAACGGCAATTGCTATTGTACTGGTAAATAAAATAAGGGCCATTTCGTTTTTAACTGCCAGAAGAATACTTTTTTGCATAATTCTTGCCAATAAAAAAAGAAGGGTGAGAAAACCGAAAATTCCGGTTGTCGCCCAGGTAAAAAGAAAACTGTTGTCCGCACCCGCCCCGGCATTAGTTGATTGCCAATTTTCTTCACTCAAAAAACCGTACTTTCTTTGGGCAATACGGTAATTATTGAAGCCGACGCCAAAAACAGGATGGTCTGCAATTATCTTCCACGCTAACTGGTAATTCTCAAGTTTGGCAAAAACCGAATTTGTCCGCAAGAGATTAACGCCTTCACCGGCCGGTTTAGGCAGGAAGAAAATCATTGAGATAAACAGGATGACAATTAAGGTGATCAGTTTGGTCTTTTTTCTTATGATAAAAATTAGGATGGCGCTCAAAAGCAGAACACCGTAATTTAACCGGGAAAAACTAAGACCGATTGAAACAAGAAAGATAAGTCCCAGGGACCACCAATAAATATTTTTGACCTTCCGGTCAAAGCTTCGACTAAGCCAGATAATAAAGGAAAGGTTAATTAGAAGGGCGGTAAAAGCCGGATCCAAAAATGAACCGATGGCCCGGAAATAATGTTCATCCCAGCCTAAATTATAAATAAACCGGGTGTCGGGCACCAAAAAATACTGTCCTAAGGCGAGAACCGCCACTGCCAAACCAGCAAAAATAAGATATGTTGATACGGGAAGATAACTTTCTTTCAGGAAATCTGCAACTGACCAGAAAAAAAGAAAATATTCAAAAAGTCTTAAAAAATACAAAAAAGAAGATACTAATGAAAAAGCAGGAACCGTAAAAACGTTAATTAAAAATGAAAATAAGGCAATTCCCAAAAAAACCGCCATAATTTTAGCAAGCTCAGGAAGTTTGAATTTCTCTTTTAAAACAAGTTTCTTGGCCAGGGAAATAAAGACAAAAATAAAACAGAGAAAATCAAGCGGTTGGAGTTTTATTTCCGGAAAATTCGGCAGTTCTATCCGCAAAAACTGACCAAAAGGAAAAATTACTAAAGAGACAAGAAAAACAATTTTAAGAAGTAAGTTAAATATTTTTTTCATTCCCATTTTTGGCCAAAAACGTATAATGATATCCCGGACCTCTGATTAGAATAGATTTTTTTTAAATCGCGGTATTTTTCCGGCAAATCAATATTTTGCGTCAGGAGATAGCTGAAATAGACGCCTTTTGGGGTAAACGACTCGTGAACAATGGGGAAATCGGTATAAAACAAATTGTGACTGCCGTAAATCAACACCAAATCGTTTTTTCGGATAATTTTGGCAAGGTCCTTATTTAAGTCCAAAAATTCATTGTTTTTAAAATTCAAATTTCTTTCGAGAAACGACTGTATAGACTGCCTTTTTAAGATTACTTTAACAAATTTGGCGTTGGCTAAGCCTCGGTAACCTAAATTGATGACGCAGATGAACACCGTTACCAAATAAAGAATCTGCCGATAAAAAATCTTCCCTTGGAAAACCACCCAAACCAAAAGAAAACTGACTGCCGGAAGATAAGGAAGAATAAACCGGGAACCGCCGGTTCTTGGCGTAAGACACCAAAACAGCAAACTTAACAAAACATAAAGTTTTAAAGTTAAAAAACTTTGATTGTTCTCTTTTTTGTGAAAAAAACTTAAAAAAATTAACGGCATAAAAATAAGAAAGACCGGAGATATCGGATCAAAAGAATTAAAAAAAAGTAAAAATACATCTCTTAAATAAATTAAAATATTTGGGAATACAATTTTGTGGCTTGCATCCAGTAGCGAAGAAAATACCGGATAAAAAGGATTTCCTGTATGCAAAAAAGAAAAAACAAACCACGGCAAGGAGATAAGTAAAGAAATAAGACCAAAAATTAGAGAAAGTTTTATTTTTTTTGTTTTTATTAAAAGAATTATTAAAAATATCGGTAAACTGGCTAAGGCAATTAGTTTAGTAGAAATCGCTAATCCTAAGAGCACTGCGGAATCAAGTAATCTTGATTGATCTTTTTGTTTTGATTCAATCCATTGTAAAAATAAATCCAGCGCCAAAATTTCAAAAAATGTTCTGCCTAAATCAACATAAGCTGTAACCGACATCCAGCCGACAATTAAAGTGGTGTAGAAGATAACGGAAGACAAAATGGCCAATCTTGAACCCAAATACCTTTTTACCAGATTATAAAGGGCGACTGCGGATAAAACCCCAAAGGAAAAATGGATAATTTTTGCCAATATTCCCAAAGAAGAAAACGGAAGTGTTGCCAAATAAAGCATTTCCAAGAGTTTGGGCATGGCACTGTAATAAAAAAGGCCTCCGGGGATAAAGAAAATTCTTCCCTGCTGAAGATAAATTTTGGGGATCGTCAAATGGTACCAGAGACTGTCGAAACTCAGTTCCGGTCCCAAAGCACCAATAAAATTAACAATTATCTGTAAAATAAACAAACTAAATAGAAATAAAAAAATTTTATCCTTTTTAAGATTTTGCCAGAATTCTTTTAAAAAAAGATAGATTCTTTTTCTCAGGGAGAAAGTTAAAAAAAAGAGGCTGGCAATCCCTAAGGTCCCAAGAATTTTTATTTCTCCCAGGATACCGGCCAGTCCCAAGCCCAAAACCAGATAACCAAAAATTCCGGTTAAAATTGCCAGTTCGACCATTTAGGAATTCCCCTTTGCAGTAAAAAGAAAATATAACTCCCGAGAACAAACAAAGCCCAAAAAATAAATAATAGTATGCCAAATTTTTGATTTTTGATATTTGATATTTGATATTTCGTCATTGCCATCCTCCCCGCCTCCGCCAAAGAAGGTAAAGCTTTCCTCTAACCAAAAATGAATGCAGGCTCATGAGTACCGCAAAAACAAAACCTGGCAGTCCGTCAAGAAAACCCAATCGTAAAAAATAATTCAAAATGAATTTTCCTTTGGGTTTAAACCATTCAAAAACTGTTATCCATCTTCCTTCTCGATAAAAGGCTTCCGCATTAAGAGTGCTTCTTTCGTTAATGCTCTCCAAGAATTCTGTTAAGTTGCGGTGGGAGTAATGCAAAAGCGGGTTTTTGAGCGTTTCCGTTTTGCCGGAAACGGCCCACTGTTCATCCACGTTTCTTTTCCACCAGCCGCTGCCCCTTCTAGCCAAACGCAGAATCCTTGTAGACCCGATTTCGCCGTGTTTAAGCCAGCGCCCCAGAAAATTATCGATTCTCCAGCAGTAAAAGCCGGTGGAAGTCGTTTTTTTTATTTTCTTTTGAATCTCCAAGGCCAACTTGTCGGAAACTCTTTCATCCGCGTCCACAAAAAATATCCAGTCGTGCGAAGCTTCCTTTAAGGCAAAATTCCGCTGCTCCGCAAAATCATTTTTTAAAGAATGGGGAATAACTTTGGCCCCCGCTTTTTGCGAAATTTCTTTAGTTTTGTCCGTGGAGTCGTCATCAATAACAACGATCTCGTCGCACCATTTAAGGCCGGACAAACAGTCTTCGAGGTTTTTCTCTTCGTTTTTGGCCAAAACAACGGCGCTGATCATTTTTTCCTAAAAATTGTCATTTGGCCGAACCAGGCCACTTTCAGGGCATTTTTAATCGGTCCCTGTTCACCACTATTGTATACAAAATAACTATTTTTTGCTTTTTTGTTACTTGGACCGTGACCCAGATATTGGGTCAAATAAACCAAATTAAGAATATTCCCCGGAAATTCGGCATATGAACCCAAGGGAATAAGATTAAAATTATGATCTTGTGCGTCTTTAACAATAAATTCGGCGGTTTCTTTTATTTCACCGTATTTGTCTCCCGAAACCAAAAAGTCATTTTTAAAAAGGAAAACGACATTAACCGAAAGAAACAAGACAGCTGCACAAAAAACTAACGCCACCGGCTTAATAATTTGTGTTGATTTTTCCAGGATAAAACCAAAAAGGAAAGCGATCCCCGGCAGTAAGATCGGGAAATACGATTCGGAGGGAAAACCCATGATTAAAAAACAAACTAAAGGGATAACCAGCCAAAGCAAAAGTAAAAAAGCTCCCCCATTCTTTTTCTCCTTTGTTTTTAAGTGCAAAACCAAAAAAAGTAACAGCAACAGGAAAACAAAGGAGGAGACGATTAAACTGCTGGGAAAAATCGCTTTGGCCAAAAAAGTAAAAGAAAGTTTGATATTCGGGAGTATTGGCCCGGCAATGCTTTTGTCGATATCCAAACTTCCTATGGGAATCAACTTGTGCCCTACCCAGGCTAAATAGCCGAGAGTTTGAGAAGGCCCGTGAGAAAAGTCATAAATAATTTTAGGCAGCCAAGGAAAGGCAAAAGAGAAAATTGACAAAATTACGCACCTGATCGGAATCTCTTTTCTTTTTAAAAAAAAGAAAATTACCAAAACCGGCAGTAAAACCAAATTAGAAAGTTCAAACTGCATTAATATGCCCAAAAGCAAAGAAGACAAAATAAAGGTATTGGTCTTTCCCTTAATGGCCTTAAAGAGCGACCAAAAGAAAAGTAAACTTAAAATGGCAATCAGTGAAAGATGATAAGGAAAACGGTCAAAAAAAACCGAAAGCGGTGAAATGGCATAGAATAAAGCGGACCAAAGACCGGCTTTTTCGTAAAAAATCTTTTTACCTAAAAAATAAACTAAAAAAGTGGTCAGAACCCCCAAGGCAGCAGTAAAAATAACGGGAGCAACCGGATTTCCTTTAGAAAGTCCCAAAATAATTATCAAAAGATAGGTAAAAAAAGCGCCTTGATGAAGCCAGGGAACACTGGAGGAAATTCCGATTAATGGCCATAGGCCACCCTTCAGAAAGCTCTCTGCTGACAGATAATCCCAAGCAACATCGCCATTGAAAGGAAAAAGAGAAGAAATTTTGTAAAACCGCAAAAATAAAGACAAAAGAAGAATTAACGCCAAAACCGCAAATTTTTTAGGAAAGATTTTCTTTGACATGGAAAAGAGAAATTTTTGATAATTTAATCGCCCGGAGAATTCCCTTGACGGTGCCGGCCATGATGGCAAAATCGGCAAGAAAACGGATTAAAGGCAAAAGATACAAAGCTCTTATCTCTTTTACCTCGTTAAAGTGCTTAACCATCGAACAAAACACATAAAAAAGAAAACCAAGAATTAAAATTTTTCCAAAGACCGGGTGTCTAAAAGCCAAAACAAGAAAATCGAGCGCCAGAAAGTAACGGAAATAAATCAAGGAAATTTTTAAGGAATGGGTCTGGTAAGGAGAAAAAAACGCCTGGCCGTCGCCGGTTGCATAATTAAAAAATTGTTTATAAATACTTTTAAATGTTTTTCTTTGCGGCCAATAAACAACCGCTTTCGAAGCAAAGTAAAAATTAAAGCCGGATGACTTAATTTTCTGGTCAAAGACCAAATCTTCGCAGTAATTCAAATCTTCAGGATAGCCGCCGACTTTGCTCCAAACACTTTTTTTAAAGGCGAAAGACCGGCTGGAAGGTAAAAACTCAAAATTTTTCTTCCGGGCAAGCTTTTTTATTTCGCTTTCCGTAATACAAAAAAACGGGGCAACGCATTTTTGCAGGGCTGTCTCCGCTTTGGCCAAATAATATCCGGCCACCGCATTTACTTTCTCATCAGCAAATGGCTTGGTAATTTCGAGAAACCAATTTTTATCTAAGATACAACCGCAATCGGTAACGGCAATAATTTCGTTTTTTGCCATTTGTATACCACGATTTCTTCCTTGCGAGCGGTTGGAGCCGGCATAAACCAAAACCTTAAGATTCATTTCCGGCTTTATCAGCTTATTAATGGTCCAATCGGTAGAACCCCCGTCAACAATGACTACTTCATCGGGCTTGAGAGTCTGTTTTTCAATTGAATCCAGAAAAGCTTCAATTGTCTTGGCTTCATTTAAGACGGTAACCACTAAAGAAACTTTCATTTCAAAGCCTCATTGTATATCTCAATAGTTTTATCAATTGTTTTCTCCCAAGTGAATTTTTTGGCCTGTTCCAAACCCTCTTTCATCAGTCTTTCGCGCAAATCCCTGTCAATTAAAACCTTTTCCATGGCCAGAACGATTTCTTCTACCTTCAATGGATTTACCAATAAAACCGCGTCGCCGGCAATTTCGGGAATACTGGAAGTATTACTGGCCACTACCGGGACTCCGACCGTCATACCCGCCAGAACCGGAAAACCAAAGCCTTCCATCTCCGTGGGCAAACATAAACAAGAGGCATTTCTGATTAAGGTCCACAAAGATTCCTCGTCAAGATAACCTGGGAAAACCACTAAATCATCAATATTTAATCTTTTGGCGGCTTCTTCAAGTTTTGGTCTTAAATCTTTGTTCTCGCCCGTAATTACTAATTTTAGGAAGGGGAGCCGAGGCGAGATTTTGGCGAAGGCCTCAATCAGCCTAAAAAGGTTTTTTCTGATATCAATCCCCCCATTGTTTAAAATATATTTACCTTTCTTGATGCCTTCCGGCAGTTTACCACTCCCCTTTTTGGTTTCAATTCCCAGGGGAACTACGGTAATTTTTTCTGAACTGACTTTGAATTTCTTAATCAAACAATCTTTGGTAAATTGAGAATCGGCCATAATTTTTTTGGCAAACCGCAATGACAAGGCTGTCCGGAGAAAAAATGAAGATTTTGAAATTAAAGGGTGCTGGGAGAAACTAAAATAATCAGGATACAAAAGAGGAATAATATCATGAACTGTCAAAACCGATGGTTTCGGACAAAAAACCGGAACACCGACATTTCCGGCCGCATGATAAAGATTAACTTTATATTCTCTTAAGGCTTTGGGTAATAAAACTTGTTCAAAGTGATAACGGCTGGTGGAGGGTAAAATTACTGAAGTAATATTTTTGCCAAGAAAATTATTTAAAGGCTCTTTGGTATAGAAAATGACCGCTTCAAAGTCTCTTTCCGAAAGACCGTGAACAAGATGCTCTATATACTGCCCAATTCCCGTTAGTTTACCTTCAGCATATCTCCCGTCAATTCCAATTTTCATCCTACTATTAGTATATCAAAACAAAGAAAGATAAAACTCCCCCAGAACTTTTACAAACTTAATTCTTCTATTGGACCAAACAGGAATATAGCGGTAAGTTTTTTTGACTGTATACATTTGTTCATTACTAAACCACTTTTCCCATTTTTCTGGCGTCCATTTTAGATGGTGTGTTTCATCTTGATTTATTTCTTTATCTCCTAAAACAGTTATTTTATGAAACATATTTATACCTTTTCTTTTCTTTAATACCCTTTTCATTTCAGTAAATGTATACTCTAATAAATTTTTGTCAGCTAAATGTTCAAGTAAATCATAAGAAATGACAAGGTCAAAAAAATCATCAGGAAAAGGCAATTTGTCTGAATTAGAAATTGTATATTTTGAGTTTTTAAAAAGATCTTTGTTTAATTTTTTAGCATACGGACTTATATCTACTAAATAAACATCATAACCAAAAACTTTTGACAAAATATGCTCTAATTGGCCAAGACCTGCACCAACACTTAAAATTTTTGACTTTCTCGGGAGACCTATTGGAATTACAATTTCAATTAGAGCTCTACAAAACCACCATAAACGATATACTGGTCTGCTCCAGTCAATATAATGAATATTAAAATATTCGTAATTTGAGTCGTATTTGTCGCCTTGCATTATTTAAAATAATATTTAACAAAACTTTCTAAAGTTTATCATTTTTCAATATTAAAATCTTGCTTGACAAAAATATGGCAGTGTGCAACTCTTAAATAGAGTGAAAAGTATTTTAAAAATTTTTCTAATTATTTTTACTCTTTTTCTATTTTTACCAAGGACTGTTTTTGCTTCAGTATATTTTTCTGATTTTTTTGATAGTCCTGATTATTCAAAATGGGAAGTTGTTGGAAATGGAGGATGGACAATTTCTAATGGCATGTTTGGAATTAGACTTAACCCAGGAACCTCAAACGCTGTTCCCAAAAATTGGAATTCATTATGGACAAATTACATCTATAAAGTAGACTTACACGGAATAGCTGGCACCGATAAAAATATCTTAATAAATTTTATTGATAATAATAATTTCTATGAAATTCACGCTCATGAAGATCACATACATTTTGATAAATACGTTGACGGACAAAATTACTTCATGTCAAGTTCTTACCCTTTTGCTTTAATTAACGGTACTACCTATCACTTTAAATTCATTAAAAACGGTCACAACATTAAAGTTTTTTTAGAAAATAAACAAATTTTTGATATAACAGACAGTAATCCATCTTTAGAGGGAAAAATTGGGCTTCGTGTAGGAACTGGAGGCGATCCTCTTGCTGAAGTTTGGTTTGATAATGTAATGGTTTGTAGTTTAGATGACCCATGCGAACCAAGTTCACCTACTCCAACACCTACTTCTCTTCCCCCAACCCCTACCCCCACGCCTCCAACCCCAGTCGTTTTTCTTCCGGGTTTAGGAGGAAGCATAAATTTCAAAGAAATGTTTCTGGGAGTTTCTGATCCTGGAGGTTGGCGAATGACACCCGGAGCAAGAGTTTATGACAATCTGCTTAAGGCTTTCGAAGGAAATCCTGATTTCCATGTATTTTATTATGATTGGCGAAAACCGGTTTTAGACAATGCTCAAAAGCTTAATACTTTTATCAAAAACACAGTTAACCCCTGGAATAATAAAGTTGATTTAATTGGACATTCACTGGGAGGTTTAGTTGCCCGGACTTGTGTTCAAAAAACAACAAATAACTGCTATGCCAATAAATTAATTACTATTGCCTCTCCTCATTCAGGCGCTGTTGATGCCTATCCGGCCTTGGAAGGCGGAGAAATATGGCGGACCGGCCCAATTAAACTTGGTTATGAACTGCTGGTGCATTACTTTCAACGCCCAGGAGAAACCAGAAGAGAAACAATTCAAAGAATTGCCCCTGTCTTAAAGGATTTACTGCCTAATTTCGACTATCTGGTTAAAAATGGCAGTAACCTTCCTCCTTCCACATTATCGTTCCAAAATTCTCTTCTGCCAAGCATAAGTAACATAAGTATCCTAGAGAATATAACTTATACTCTTTCCGGCCGAGGCTTCGACACAGTTGAACAAATTATTTTAACGGATCGGAACTGGATAGATAAATTACTCGGAAACTGGCCTGACGGGAAGCCAATAGACAAGCAATTGACACTAGAAGGCGACACTTCCGTCTTGGTCAAAAGTTCATCTTTCACCAACTCTCCCATTGAAAATTTTACTTACAACTTAAATCATGGCGGAATTATTTCCGAAGCAGCTCCTTTAAAAAAAATCATGGAAATTTTGAGTTTAAAACTGAAACCTGGAATTTATAACCCCCTAAATGACGAAGAAAATTTCTTGGTTTTTTTCGTTCATTCTCCGGTTAAAATATCTTCTCCCGATGTCACGCCTGATAGTTACATAAATGATGAATTAATTATTATTCCCTCTCCCAAAAACAAAGTTTACACTTTAAATGTCGAAGGAACAGGAAACGATTTTTACTCTCTTTCTGTTGGGCAAATTGGGACAGAAAGCGCCAGCTGGCAGGATTATTACGGCGAGGCGCAAACAGGGATAACGCAGAATTTTGAATTTGATATTAATATTGTAAATCCGCCGGAAAATCCGCTTGTAAATAATCAAAGTTTTTATTCATCTGAATTCGACTCTCTTCTCAACCAATGCAAGAATTTAACCAATTCACAAATTGCAAATCTGAAATACAAAAATATCATTCTTTCCCTTTTAAACTTAATTACCAAAGAAAAAAACAGCCCGGAAATGGCCCTTAATTATGTTAATTTGTTGAGAAATACTATTGCCACTTTAGAAAAGCAGAGAAATCTTGATTCGGCTCTTGCCAATCAGTTGAGAAAATATTCTTCCAAAATGACATTTTATTTTGAAAAAAAGGCTTCTGGTAATCCAAAGATAACCTCAAAAACTCAAGCCGACAATTATTTTAATTCAACAAAAACAATGCTGAACCAAATGGAGACCCTGCATAATTTCAGCAAAACTGCAACCCTAATTTTCCTTGAAGCAAAGGAAAAACTTAGCGAAGCGCAAAATTATCTTAACTTAAATCAGTATTATCAAACAAAAATCCTTGCCAAAAACATTATTGGTCTCCTTCTTGAAGTCAAAATCCTCTCAAGATAAATTTGAAGATTATAATATAAATTTCAAATTCGGCTCTTACTTTCTCAAAATCTGTTCAATCTACCAACCTTCAAGGTGTGATAGCTTCACCTCCGGTATTTTAGTTATATTAAGACCAGTTCAGACCCACTTGATAGACAAATTTATAGTTCATTTTAAATTTTCCTCATGAGAGACGGGTTTGGAGAGTTTGGCGAGCTTAAAGCCTTTGGCAATTTCCCCCAGAAGCTGTGTCGGGGTTCTTCCGTTTTTAATTCTGCCGGTTCTTTTTTTAAATTCGGTAGCAATATCGTTGGCGGTTTCGTCAGTAACTTCCACATAATTTAAAACATGAGTAAGATAATACTTAATAATATGCCGGCCGCTTAAAGGACCAAGCAAAAGACGGCGTTCAGTTACTCCAAAAAGCGATAAATCATAACCCTCATAAGTACTGGAATTTTTAATGACTGCTGATGTATGAGGTCCGGCCGAGTGAGTTCGATTAGTCAGACTAACCGGCTCAGTTGTCGAAACCTGGATTCCCAAAATACTGGATAAAAAAACATTTAAAGAATAGGACTCTTTTAGATTAAAGCCGGAAGTAAGTTTTGGATTTTCCAAATATAAATTGCAAAGAAGACCGGTCAGAGAAGTAACTCCCGATCTTTCCCCAATGCCCAAAACAGATGTTTGTATATACTGCATGCCGGCTTTAACCGCCGTTACCGCATTAACCAAAGCATATCCCCGATCATTATGAAAATGTCCTTCCAAGGGAGTTTTCGGGTATCTTTTTCTTAAGGCGGTAACTCTTTCGATAACTTTTTCCGGATTGGCAACGCCCACCGTATCCGGAGTCCCCAACCGATCAATAAATTCAACAATGGAATCGTAAACTTTAAATAATTCCTCAATCGGAGTTCGAAAAGCATCTTCTCCGCTAAAACGCAATAATAGATTAGGATAATTTTTTCTGAGACTCTTAAGTAAAGGCTTAACAATTTTTATTATTTCATTAATTTTTTTACCGTGGCCGTATTTCTTGATTTCTTCCGAAGTACCGATATATAAATTTAAGCCGTCAACTCCGGCTTTAATTGCCTCCTCAATATCGGCAGGGTGACAGCGGGCATGAGCAAGAATAAAAACCGGTTCTTTGGTTTCTTTACAAAAATTATTTCTGGCCTTGATTAAGTCGGAGAGATAACCGCCTTCTTTTTCATTAACTACCGGAGAAAAAACTTCAAAAAAGCGGACTCCATATTTCATCTGCGCGACCGCAAGATCACTTCTCTCTTCCGAAGAAAGATTATATTTTCCAACATCATCCAATAAGGGACTTTGCAGACCTTCTCTTAAAGAAACATCGATTATTTCAAAACCTCTGGGGGAATAATTCTTCGGATTAAACATTTTTGTTTAATCCATATTTTACACGAAAGCGGGAATTATTCCCAATTCTTGCTACTTGAAATAATATATTTAAGTGATAATCTAAGGGCAGATGGAAAAAATACAACTGATTTCCGGCCGCGGTAACCCGGTTCTTGCTCAAAAAATCTCCCAATATCTTAAAGTTCCCCTCTCTCCGGTAATCATTAAAAATTTTGCCAACGGGGAAATTTATGTCAAGATTGAGGAAAAAGTGAGAGGTAATGACGTTTTTGTCATCCAAACCCTTTCCTCTCCGGTAAACGAAAATTTGATGGAACTTTTGATTATGATTGACGCACTCCACCGCGCTTCGGCAGAAAGAATCAATGTTGTCTGCCCGCTCTTGTGCTATTCCCGTCAGGACCGGAAAACGACTTCCCGGGAGCCGATTACGGCAAAGTTGGTGGCAAATTTAATTACCAAGGCGGGTGCCGACCGGCTTTTAACCGTGGACTTACATGCCGATCAAATTCAGGGATTTTATGATATTCCGGTTGATCATTTAGTCGGTTATCCCCTTTTCGCCAAATATCTGCTCGCGAAAAAGTATCGTCAGATGGTGGTGGTTGCTCCTGATATTGGGGCAGTAAAAAAGGCCCACAAAATGGCGGATTTACTCCAGACTCCCTTGGTGATGGTTGACAAAAGAAGAACCAGACACAACGAATCTGAAGTTTCTTTTATTATTGGTGATGTGGCCGGAAAAACGGCCGTTATTTTAGATGATATGATCGATACCGGCGGAACAATTTGTAACGTGGCAGATATTCTCAAAGAAAAAGGAGCTAAAGAAATTATTATCTGTGCCACTCACGCTTTGTTAAACGGACAAGCCTGCGAAAGACTGCAAAAATCCCCGGTGTCTAAAATTATATTTTTGGATACGGTTAACATTGACAAAGAAAAGAAAATTCCGAAAATTGAAGAAATTTCTCTCGCGCCGCTATTATCCAAAGTTATCAAAAGACTTCATGGAGGAAAGTCTTTGGGTTCATTATTTAAGTGGGAAGAGAAAGAGATGGAATTGTAGTTTCATTACTTTCCCAATATTTCTTTAAGAAGAGATTTCCACCAGGGCAATTTGCCGGTCCATTTCGAATTCTCAACTTTTCTTGACCAGACGGAAAGAATAATCCACTCCCCTTTTTCATTTTGCTTGCCTACCACCTCCACTCGGTCGTTTTCCCAAGTACGGTAATAAACCGTGGAGCCGGGAATATTTCCCGGACGGCTTTCCTGCGGTGAATTAAAAGCGGCTAAAGCAACTTCAATTTTTAAGCCCCGTTCCTTTAGCCTCTGTAAAGCATGATCTGTCCAAATAGCATTACCGTATTTAAAGCCCATAAGTTATTTTAATTTTATTCCAACAAAAAAGCCCTATCAACAATAAAAAGACTGTTTTTTTGACAACCATGATAGTATAGAAACATGGATGCAGAGCGATCAGAGGTTTCAGAAAAACAACATTTTCTCGCCGGCCTAAGATTGCCCAATTGAAGATTTGACTGTTTGGGAGGATCTCTTTAGAAAGAACTTGCCTATACCGACAGAAGAAGGTGGTTTGGCTAAATTTAAAAGTGTCATGGAAAAATTTTCTTCACTGGTGAAAAGGGCAATAGTCGGTAGAAATAAATTAAAAAACTTACAAAAAATTCAAGGGGAGAACGATCGTACTGATTTTTTCCTCTCTAATGAAGAGCAATCGGCTATTACCTCAATGCAATCATTGATACCGGTAATTGAGATAACACCTCGGCTTCTTGAATTAGAAACAGGCATAGAAGCGTATTTGGATGGAAAACCTGTTAAGCCGGTAAGAATGAGGTCAGGAAATTCTTTAATAAAAACTGTCTAGGCAATTCTTTCGGTTTCTTAAGATTAAATCTTGGAAGAAAATTCAATCCTTCTGCCTTTCGGACATGCCCGCCAAGTCTGACTTGACCCGCCGCAAATTGTGACCGCTGGTGGATTCGGACCACCGACCTCTTCAATGTGAATGAAGCGCTCTACCAACTGAGCCAAGCGGTCGCTTTAGCGGTTCATTTTCTTCTTGACTCTCATTATAGCAAAAGTTAAACTTGTAAAAGACATGAATGACATATTAAAAAAGATTGGCCAATTTTTTTTGGACACGATTCAGGCTATTGTTCTGGCCTTATCTATCTTTATTATTGTCTATCTTTTTTTATTCCAGCCCCATTTGGTTAAAGGAAGCTCCATGTATCCAAATTTTATTGACCACGAGTTTTTATTGACCAATAAACTTGCCTATCGCTTTGGTTTACCCCAAAGAGGCGATGTGATTGTTTTTAAGGCGCCGCTTTCCGAACCCTGCGCCGAAATTGACTGCGAATACATTAAGCGCATTATCGGTTTGCCTGGTGACAGGGTAAGGCTGTCCGAAGGTAAAATTTATATTAACGATTCTCTTTTGAACGAAAGCGATTATTTGGCCAAAGATGTTTTGAGTAACCAAGGCACTTTTCTGGCCAATAATGTAGAAAGGGTTATCCCTGACGGATTTTACCTGCCTTTGGGAGACAACCGGCCTTTTTCCCGGGACGGTCGTGAATTCGGGCCCATTGCACGATCTTCAATTGTCGGCAAAGCATGGCTGAGATACTGGCCGATTAGGAAAATTGGTTTTGTGAAGCACGAAAGCTATAAATAATTTACTTGCAAATTCCTTGATAAATCTTCTGCAATCTGGGTTCGGTTTCTTCCAAACTGCCAAAAAGAGAAATGGTCACTCTGGTTTCCACCCGCGAGCGGGATAACTTAACCCGGGATTTTTTAGCATTATTATCCATCGCCGACAAAGCTTGCTCCATTTCATCTCTTAACCTATCAATGCTTTCATCTACTATCCGGGAAACTTTTGCCTTAGGATTTGATCCTTCTTGAACTCGCATTCTTCTGGCCAAATCTTCCGCCCTTCTGACCGAGGCAGTCTCTCTTAGAACAATTTTATAGGCCTCAATCATCAACCGGTTGTCGCCAATCGCCGCCAATGCCCGAGCGTGACCTTCGGTAATCAGTCCGGATAAAATTCCGTCTTTAATCGCATCCGGTAACATTAAAAGCCGCAAAGAATTGCAAACATAAGATTGGCTTTTACCTATTCTTTTAGCAATTTCTGAGGAAAGTAAATTAAATTCATCCACCAGTCTTTGCAAAGCGCGCGCTCTTTCTATGGGGTTTAAGTCAATCCGCTGAACATTTTCCACAATTGCCATTTCCAACATCCCCCTCGGAGTTGTTTCTTTAATTATGGCAGGGATGGTTTTCAAACCAATAATTTTGGCTGAACGCCAGCGTCTTTCACCGGCAATAATTTGATATCCAGCCGGAGTTTTAGCCACCACTAAGGGTTCTAAAATTCCATGCTCTCTGATTGAATCAATCAAATCGACTAAGCTTTCGGGAGTAATCACGCCTCGAGGTTGCAGAGGATTAGATTGAAGCTCTTCTACCGGGATTTGGACCACCGAAGCGCCTTCGTAATCAGCCATTTAAATTACCTCCAAATATTTTCTCCCTTTTTGGGTTTTAAAATTAACTTTGCCATTCTTTAGAGCAAAAATAGTAAAATCTTTCGCCATCTTTGTTCCCGAACCGGAATGAACTGAGGAACCTCTCTGACGGATAATAATACTGCCGGCAGAAACAGTTTCTCCACTAGAAGCTTTAACACCTAAACGCCTGCCTTTTCTGGGAGTTCCCTGTCTTGCTTTTCCTGCTGCTTTAGTGTGTGCCATATTAAAATATTAAAAAATATTAATTAAAAAAATAGTAGTTCAAGTTTTCACGAAAGTCAAGAGCACCAGTGAAAAAAATTAGGCAGTAATTTTCTCAACCGTTAATGTCGTCTTTTGGGGACGAAAACCAAGATGACGGTGATAACCGGTTTTAGCTTTAAATTTATAAACATCAAGTTTCTCGCCTTGATACTGTTTATCAATTCTGACACTAACCTTTGCCCCTTTTACTGTTGGGGTACCTATTTTTACTTTATCGTCATCGGAAACCGCCAAAACATTATCCAAATCAACCAAAGCGCCTTCTTTCCCGACCAATCGGCTGATTTCAAGACGATCTCCCTCACTGACTTTGTACTGCGAACCCTGAATTTTAACTACGGCAAATTTTGTCATTGGTCCATTTTAACAAAAGAGCTTCCCTTTTGCAATTTGGAAAAGATCACTTAATTTTGAGCATAAGCGAGAATCAAAGTTAATTTTTTTCGACAGAAAAAAATTATTTTATCTCAAGTGGTTTTTCTTCATTACTTTCTTTAAATGCCCCCTGAACCATT
>Ga0210057_1004211_pt1 | contig 19331 bp, 16 predicted proteins | sample CryGeyCG2114_010_2_FD_183968 | JGI IMG/M metagenome (GOLD analysis project Ga0210057, IMG submission 183968) | Groundwater microbial communities from aquifer - Crystal Geyser CG10_big_fil_rev_8/21/14_0.10 (SPAdes) (version 2) | ecosystem: Environmental > Aquatic > Deep subsurface > Groundwater ...
TCTCCTCGGGTCCACATTTCGTTACGACTGACCGTACAGGAGTTTGAGGGAGCGAAGCGAACACTCATCCCGCAGACTTGCGGGGCAACTCTCCTCGGGTCCACATTTCGTTACGACTGACCGTACAGGAGTTTGAGGGAGCGAAGCGAACACTCATCCCGCACACTTGCGGGGCAACTCTCCTCGGGTCCACATTTCGTTACGACTGACCGTACAGGAGTTTGAGGGAGCGAAGCGAACATAAGGGAACACTAATTCCGCACATATGCGGGACTCACAATTTTTGTCGTCGTGATTTTCATGTAAAGAGATACTTTTCGTATCATAGTATATGTAAGAATACCGAGCGTTGTTTCCACTTTGTACCACCATCGTCCACACGTCATCCCGAGCGGAGTCCTGACGAAGTACAGGACGCAGTCGAGGGATCCCTATGATTGAGAGAGAAGCCAACGAGATCCCTCCACTACGGTCGGGATGACGTACTGGAAACAACAGTACAGTACATGTGAAAAGTGTAAATAACGCTCTTAAATCTTACAGATTATGTATTCCTCTTTTACAGAGGTTTTTTTGTTTGGTAGAATGGGTGTATGACATGTACGACTCCGGTCTCATCACTCAACACCGTCGGCAAGGCGCTGGAGAAGCGTTTGTTTCGGCTTGGGATTGAAACGACCAAAGATTTGCTTCTGTATTTTCCATTCCGATATGAAGATTATAGCGAGATTTTGGATATTGCAAATTTGAAAGAGGGGATGCAGACGACGATTCGTGGAAAAGTGGAATTGATTGCAAACAAGCGAAGTCCGCGCAAGCGAGTGAATATCACGGAAGCAGTGGTCGCAGATGATACAGGCAGACTACGCGTGGTGTGGTTTGGTCAGCCGTTTATTACCAAGCAGTTGCATTCAGGCGATGAAGTGTTTTTGTCTGGAAAAGTGGATGCAGATATGTTTGGCGCGACGATGAAGGGGCCTGTGTTTGAAAAAATTCGTATCATTCACCACGAACCCATCCCTAACCCTCCCCTAAAAGGGGAGGGTACCATTCGTACTGCGCACACCGCGCGTATTGTGCCGATCTATCCATTGACTGCGGGAATTACGCAGAAGCAAATCCGTTTTCTGATTGAACAATGTATTGACCTTGCAAATACGTTGGATGACTGGGTACCTGATGATATTCGGGATCAGGCAGATGTGATGTCATTGGCAGAGGCAGTACGCGCAATTCATTTTCCTGAAAGTCAAGATGAATTGAAACACGCGGAACGTCGGCTCAAATTTGATGAATTGTTTCTTCTTCAGCTACGCGCTGAAATGATGCGTCAGGCCGTAAAGCGCGAGCAGGCGCCGACAATGACGTTTTATGAAAAAGAAATAAAAGCGTTTGTCTCGTCTCTATCATTTGTACTGACCAAAGATCAAAAGATTTCTGCATGGGAAATACTCAAAGATATGGGAAAAGGTGAGCCCATGAATCGGCTTTTGGAAGGAGATGTTGGGTCTGGAAAAACCGTGGTTGGCGGGCTTATTGCGTTGAATGCAGTGTTGAATGGATATCAGGTGGCGATTATGGCGCCGACCGAGATATTGGCAGCGCAACATTTTGCGTCTTTGAAAAAAATGCTTGGTTCAAGAGTGAATGTCGCGCTCTATACTCGGACAAAAAAAGTGATAGGTGGTGATATATCCGAGCTTCACTCGGATGAGATACGTGATGATAATGGTGGGAAAAAAGTGTCGCAAGATATTATAACGCATCTCAATACATCACCTGTTCAGGGTGGAATTGGAATTATTGTTGGAACGCATGCGCTTCTTTCTGAAGATATCATTTTCAACAATCTCGGTCTCGTGATTGTGGATGAACAGCATCGGTTTGGGGTGGAGCAGAGAAAGACAATGAAGAGAAAAATAACAGGAGAAATAACCCCGCATTTTTTGAGTATGACCGCGACGCCGATTCCACGATCATTCGCGCTCGCGCTGTATGGGGATTTGGATATTTCTGTGATCAAAGAAATGCCTACGGGTCGGAAGGCAATCAAAACGCGCGTGGTGGAGTCAAAGCATCGGGACAAGGCGTATCAGTTTATTAGAGAACAGGTGAGAGAAGGAAGACAGGTGTTTGTAATCTGTTCACTTATAGTTGAAAAAGATGAGAAATTGGAAACCAGAAATTTGAAATTTGGGAATATTGAAAGGAAGTCTGTGTTGAATGAGTATGAAAAGCTTTCAAAAGTGGTTTTTCCTGATCTTCGTGTTGGGTATCTTCATGGCAAATTGAAAGTGCAAGAGAAAGAAGAAACGATGAAAAAGTTTCGTCTTGGCGAAATTGATATCCTTGTCTCTACATCGGTCGTGGAAGTAGGAGTAGATATTCCGAATGCAAGCGTCATGATGATAGAAGGGGCTGATCGGTTTGGACTCGCGCAACTTCATCAATTTCGCGGACGCGTCGGTCGCGCGGATCATCAGTCATATTGTTTTTTGTTTACTGATTCTTATTCAGACAAGGTCAAAGAGAGACTCACGTTTTTTGAATCGCACACGAGTGGATTTGATGTCGCGGAGTTTGATTTGAAACAGCGTGGGCCTGGAGAAGTCTATGGCACGACCCAGAGTGGAATGATGCATTTGCGTCTGGCGAGTTTGCGAGACGGAGATATTATCAAGACCGCGCGAGAGATTGCGCGCGGTTTGGATTTTTCCCAATACCCCAGTTTGAAAGAAAAAGTAGGTGAGTGGGAGGGAATGGTGCATCTGGAGTAGTATTATTGGTAGAAATTGCGTGGGTACGGTATACTTACATCTCACATTTTGCTATGCCGAGAAGAATTCCTGAACAATTTCCATCAGGCGCTTTGCCCGTTGAATCTGGTGAGCGAACTGATCCAGCAGAGCCAACCCTTGAGCCCTATGTGCGTGTGTGCGTGATGAGTTCTTTCTCTGCTACTGATGTATTTCGATTGATGATACAAAAAAAAATTGAGCCAAGAGATTTTTCTTTTACCAATGTGCTTTTTGTTGAAAAAGATGGGCGAAGCGAGAACGCGGGTCAAGCAGTTCCCATTGGTGGGAGTGTTGGAGAAGATGAAGACGCGCTCAAGGCAGTTGGCCGACATTTACTTGAAAAAACACATATCCGACCGATCAATGTGCGTTTGCTTGGGGATATGCCATATACATTGCATCGCAAGAAGGAGAAGAGAGATAAATTAGTGAGGGCAAGATATTTTTCAGCGAATGTGTTGCCATCAGACATCCCAATTCCTCTGCATCCTGAAGATGACAAAATCATGGGGTTTCATCGCCTTGATATACAAGATGTAGGAACACTACTTGGTGAGGGGGAGATACGCACAAGATCTCATCCATCACGAGGGCGTATTCTTCCATTGCTGGATTCTCTCCGAATGGATGAGTCAGTGGATCATGCTACGTCGGCGGTTGACTACGCGCCAAAAGACGCGGAAAATATTCAGTTTGAAATTGTAAAGGATATACGAGCGCATGAAGCAAAGAAAAAAATTGATGTGATAATGAAGTTGCTCATCGTCTCCCCATTGCCTGATGAGACAAAAAAATTATTCCAGCAACGGATTGAGGACGCTCGCATAAAAGGAGATGTGTCTGAAATTCAAGAGCTGTATGTCAATGTGGTGGATGCTGTGTCAGAAAGTAATTTTCTTTCCGTTCCATTTCATGAGTTATTTCTTGAGGCAGTTGACCTGAGTAATTTTCAAGAAGAAGTGGACGATGAATCAGCTGGATCATCTCGTATAGAGGCAACCGTTCGGTTTATGCTCACGCTTCTAGAAACCAAATTTTCGTCAAATGCATATCTGGATATTGCGGAAAAGAATGAGAAGCTGAAAGATTTGGTTCAGAAGATAAAGCATTTTTTGCGTATCATCAGTTCAGATGCAAAAGGTGGACGTGGAGGAGAACAACATTCCATGGAGCGGCAATCTGCGTCAATGGCAGAATTTGGTGGAGATGAAGGAGACGCACTTTTGGCTGATGCGTTTGAAGAAAGTTTTGATATTGATGAACGATGGGCAAATCGTGTGTTTACATCAACCAATACGATGATTGATGATTTGTCTCGGAAAAATATTATTACCATAACCGATGGAGCATACGCGGCAAATGTGGTAGAGCAGTACAATGAGGTTCGTGATGCCTCTCTTCCGTACTTACTTCGCCTTGCATTTCCGAGAAAAAAAAAGTCTGAAAATCATCATTTTGTGAAAGAGGGACAACATCGTGAACGAGCAGTCTTTGAGGCGAGAAGAAAGCTCGCGCTTTTGGTGACACTGAGCGAAGGGCGACGGTTTTATGAAGAGACCATTGAAAACGGTGTGGCTCCCATTCAATCTGATGTATGGAACGCGATTGTAAAACCGACCCCGCCAGATGTGCAAATGGGGTCAAGATTTGATGATCGTGGGGAATTGATTGACGTGGATGTGGTCAATGAGGGAGATGCCAAAGAGCATGCTCATGTATGGAGGACAAGATTGCGTCAAGTAGTGCGTGATGATGGAAGCGTCGCCCCGTATCTGGTAGAAGAGATCACAGACCAAAAGCGATTGGAAGCTGTTTTTCGCAAAATGTTGATTCGTGGTTTTGATGATCCGCATGAAATCAAAGATGTGTTTCGGAGACAATTTATTTTTCAGCCCGGCGATGGAAATGGGAGTGCGCATGGTGCGGAAAGAATATTCCCAAAGAAAGAAGCCACCATAGAATTGTGCACTGAATCTGCTGATGGAGTACGTTGTGAGCAGCGTCTGATTGAGGATATGGCGCCGGTAGTGGATATGCTTCTCTCTATACAAGCCAAGGCAGAGCGTCTCAAAACGCAAGGTGTCAGTATACACATTGTAGATTTCAAACCAACCGATGGAGGAATGAAAAGCAATAGTCCAGGTGGAGGAGGAGATATTCGTCTGGCAAAGTGGTATGTGCGTCACAAAGACAAAAAAGGTGTCGTCCGCTACCAAGAGGTGCAAGCATTTACTCCGTCTGATGATGGAAAGTCTGGATTTTACTGGGCACAAAAGAAAAAAAGCGATGACGAGCGATACGCGCTTGATAGATTGATTTTTACCAAAGGACTTCGTTCGTTTATTGAATTGATGTGGCCGGCAAAATTGTATGCATCAACGCGTGATGTCGCGAGAAACAGACGACGAAAAAGACCAAAAAAGAAATAGAAATAGTGGATCGGGGTTTTTTTGAGGTTGCCAATGTTGTCAATGTTGCCTAGGTTTTTAAAGGTGACGTCAATAACTTTTTACAAGCTCTCCTATATTTCTCACACCAATTATTTTTATTTTTTTCTGTTCCTGTGTTTTCGTATTTTCTGCCATAATTACTCTCTTCATTCCAAGCTGTTCACATTCTCTCACTCGTTTTTCAGAAAAATTGACTGAGCGGACTTCACCACCAAGACCGACTTCTCCAAAGACCACCAAGTCGGTTCCCAATTCTTTGTCTTTGAATGAACTCGCGATAGCAAGACAGACCGCGAGATCGCTCGCCGGCTCGTTGGCACGTAATCCGCCGACGACATTGAGATGAATATCATATTGACCAAGATCAAGTTTGGCACGTTTTTGTAAGACGGCCACGAGTACATGAAGGCGGTTTATATCAAACCCACTGGCTTTTCTGACCGGATAGCCAAAGCTGGTTTTGTTCACGAGCGCTTGAATTTCTACGAGCAGTGGGCGCGTGCCTTCCATGAGGCAGGTGAGAATACTCCCAGGTATGTGTTCTTCACGTTCTTTGAGAAATATGGCAGAAGGATTTTTGACTTCCACGAGTCCGGTACCGGTCATTTCAAAGATGCCGACTTCGTCCGTAGAACCAAATCTGTTTTTGACAGTTCGTAAAATTCGGTACACGTGATGTCGTTCACCTTCCAAATACAACACCGTGTCTACCAGATGCTCCAGTGTTTTTGGACCCGCGACTGTCCCATCTTTCGTAACATGACCGATGAGGATGATGGGAATGTTTGTGGATTTGGCGGTTTCAAGGAGTTTCACCGTACACGCGCGGATTTGGCTCACACTTCCGCTTTCTCCGGTCGCGTCATCGGTGTGAATCGTTTGCATGGAATCCACAATGACGAGAGCAGGATTGAGTTTTCTCATCGTGGCGCAGACAATATCAATATCCGTCTCATTGGCAATACGTACGGATAACGGATAACTCTGATTTACGGATAAACGGTCTGATCGGAGTTTGATTTGCCCGACAGATTCTTCGCCAGAGATGTAGAGAGTATTCTTGACAATAGTAGCGAGCTGAAGCGCGAGCGTGGACTTTCCAATGCCCGGTTCACCACCAAGGAGAATGAGACTGCCGGGGACGATGCCTCCGCCAAGAACACGATCACATTCATTCATCGTCGTACTTGTGCGTTTCAATTCCTGTCCTTGTATATCAGATAGTCCGACGGTTTTTGCAGAAGGATATTCAACAACATTTGTTCTTTGTTCCTTGCTCTTTGCCACTTGTTCAATCGTACTCCACTTCCCGCACTCCAAACAACGCCCAGTCCATTTTTGGTACTGGGCGTCGCAGTTGGTGCAGATGAATGTGGTGGTAGGTTTCATATAACTAGTCAGCAACTCGATTAATTCTAAATTGATCGTGCGGAAAATATTTTGTGAATAGAGTGAATGGTCGAATGGTTGGATTTGCACCTGGTTGACGACCTTTTTCTCCGCCCTTCGACTCAGCAATCATTCCGTTGCCGACATACATAATCACGTGACCAGCTTTTCCATCATTGTCCGATTCTACCCATCCTAATAAATCACCAGCTTGCAATTTTTTTCCGTCAACTGTATTTTTTTCAAAGTCTATGTGACCTTTTACAGGTTGCGGGGTAGTATTTGAAAAAATAGATTTTGTACCGCCCTTGAACCGGTCTATCCCAGCACATCTGTAAACATAGTTCACAAAACCAGAACAGTCAAGACAGAGATTTCCTGCTGGGCAATATGAACCATATTGGGCAAAACGAACTTCAGGATATGGTGCTTTTGTACCAAGTTTTCCTCCCCACCTGTATGCAACGTGATTTTTCATAGAGTCAATAATTTTTGGAATTTCAGCAGTGCCACCAGTTTTTGGGCAATAAAATTCGTATGCTTGTAATTCGGCTTCTTGTTGTGTTGCCTGGGCTTCGGGTACTATAATGTCCGTATCACCACCATCTTCATAAACGAATGGCTTATTTTCCACAAACTGCACCTGGAGTCCGCGAAAACTGACCAATTCTGGATTGATGGTGTAGAGAAGTGTGTATGAACCAACGGCAATCAAGAGGCCGATAATTCCTCCGCCAATGCGTTTTTTTGCCGCACCAGCAATCTCTGAACTTCCTCCAGACACAATCCATTGAATACCAGAAAGAATAATCACAATCATGGCAAGAATGCCTGCCAGCACGATTGCATATTGATAGACCTGTGTGATGTATTCACCGAGGTAGGGGAAATACAGATATTCTCCTTTGATATCCTTCCCAGCAACAATATTGCTCGGGTCAGTAAACGTGAGCCCAGGGATGCGGATTTCGAGCTGAGGTTGTTTAATAATTGTGTTCAACTCGCTGGCCTGCATGTAGGCGGTTGGGTCAAGTGCGATGTCAACGAGTGAAGAAAAAAATTTGTCATCCAAGTTTTGTGATGGAATGGGGAAACGGACTGCTCCTTTTGGGTCACTGGCGAGCGTTGCTTTTTTGACACAATAATTCAAATCCCATGTGGTATTTGCGCCATCTTTGCAAATCCAGTCTTTACGTTTTGACGCATCGCCATCATATTCCACGGCACACGATTTTGCGTCAGAATCGAAAAATGGAGTGGGAACGTTTTCAAGGTCAAGCTCACCGCAGACACAATACGCAATTTTTTTCCCATTTCCTCCGAGCATTGTGCTGTCTTCACACTGGCCAGATCTGCAATCGGCATTGGATTGACACTGTTTTCCTATCGACAAAAGTACAGCGAGAGACGCAGTTGGTGCGACCACAGCACTCAACAAGAACGTGAGGAATAGAAACGTGAATACGCGTGAGGAAGTCTCCATAGATTATTGAATACCAAGCAGTGTTACCCATCCTTCCAAAAATAATGGTGGATCAACTTGCGTGTTGTCTACAAAAAATGTTGGGACAGCTTGTATATTGAGCGCTGTGGCAATGCTTTCGGTTTGCTCGGCATAAAGCTCTGGCAATCCGCTCTCAAGACAGGTGGAAAGAACATCTTTGTCAAGCTCTGCTTGCTCTGCGACCAATGGGACAATCTCTGCAGAAAGATTGTCGCTATTTGCAAATGCCGATGCTTTGAACGCGTCAAACTTTCCTTGCTTGTTTGCGCAATATCCGTATGCGTGTACCAGTGTGGTAGAATAAGGAAATCGAGTGACAGAGAGTGATTTCCAGATGATGTTCACTTTGTCCGGATACGTTGCCAAGAGTTGATCAAGAATAGCAGTATGTTGTTTGCATGATGGACAGCCAAAATCTTCAAACGCGATGATTGTGTTTGGCGCTTTTTTATTTCCAATCACCGGATCGTCAGGAAGAATCGGGACTAAATCAGCGACCGTTGTGTCTTCTGTGGTTGTTGACGGTTTCGTGGTACTGACGCGGTAGCGGATAATCTGAACATACATCGCGAGCCCAACAATGAGGATTGCAGGGACAAAGAGCGCAATAAAATGTTTGGTCTTGATCATAGAGATACTTCAAACAATCCCGGACGTTGTTTGTCCGTAAAGAAAAGTTTCTTTTGTCCCGCGTTGATAATAATTGAGTCTATGACATGAAATCCGTTCATAGGTATGGTGTTTCTCAGTCCTGTTTTGGTATCAATGCGTATCAATTGATCCTCTGTGTTGTCTGAAATTTCAGGCGCAAACCCCGCGCCTTGTTGGATCGAAACAGGTACACCGCAGTAGACATATCTATCATCCGCAAAACTGCATTTGCCGGCCCATGTTTCCACATTCAAAAATTTTCTGTTGTTTCCAATTTCGTCGCCAGACGCATCCACAATCCAGAGATCAGGTTTGAAATCATTTCGCGCGCTATACACGCTGTAGAGTAATCTATCACCGCTTTTTGACCATGTACTTTGTATGCCACGACCTTCGACGATGGTAGATTTGAAATTTTCTCCGTGCAATCCCACAAACAAAATTTCTTCTCGATCTGCGCCAAGCGCTTCACCGGTACGCGATGTCGCGACAATCTGTCTGTTTGGCGACCAGTCCACAGTGACACGCCCTGCATTATCGCCCATGGGCTCCACCAGTTGTACATTTTGTCCTGTTGGGTCTGAGACGAGGAGCCATCGATTTTCTTTGGCAATTCCCATACTCTTTGCGACAATTTGATCGCCTTGTGGAGAAAAGGAGAATGCTTCCCAGTGCTTTGGCAGAGTCACCTGTTGCTTGGTGTCAAAATTATAATAAATATTTGCTCCATCAGGATATTCTATGATTGATTCGTTTTTTGATGGAGACCATGTGATCGCATCCACATTAAAAAAAACTTGATCACTCAATGCGACGATACCACCGTCCGGTTTTAGTGAATAAAACTTTCCATCTTGTTTATTATAAAATTTGGTGCCGAGTGCCGTGTCAGCTGTGGGATTGAGAATGGGGGTATCTACGGGCTGATTTACGATTTGTGATGGACGTTGGCTTTCCGTTGGAATGAAAATGTCAGGAATAGCCCCTGATTCAGGAAGCGTTTGCCCTTCTGTGGACGACCCAGGTATGATTTGTCCTTCGTTTGAGGATGGGAATTGTCCTGCCACATCTGGACGGCTCTGCGACGGTTGCGTCGGCTCCGGAGCAGATCGAAAAAATACCCAGTACAAGAGATACCCAATGCCAATACTGAGCAGGAGAAATAAGATAGCGAGCAACAAACGTTTTTTGTCCATAGTGAGAAAATTAGGATTGGTTTTGTTCTTGTTGGGCTTTTTGACGCTCAAACAATCCTTGATTGACCAGTTGATTTCGCTTTTGCGCCAGTGGCTGTATTTTGTTGTCTATTTGTTTGACGATTTTTTTATTGAGTTCCATCTTTTCTTTCAGTGTTTTTATCTGTTTTTTTACTACGACAATGGATGTTTTGAACATCGTGTTCAGTGCGATGAGTGCATCGGCGATAGGAGTCAAAATGAGATCTATAAGCCATCCGACAAGTGGAATAAGGCCGAGACAAAACATGATCACACCAAGCAACACTTGCAGGATCGCGACGACAAACTTCGCTAATTGCAAAGAGCGCAACGCGATACGGAGTGGGATGAGTTCTGCTTCGGTTAATTTTATTTTGTTTTGAATGAGCCTTTTCTCTTTATTCAGTTTTTTTATCTGTCGTTCCAACTTCTTGATTTTTCCTCTGTGTCTGCCAAATCGATTCACCGCTTGTGTGAGAGCCCCGCGTTCTTTTGGTTGTTTTTCTTGCTTGTTTTTATTTTGTTCTTCAGGAGGTGTTTCTGGAGCTTGTTCGTTTGGTGTTTGTGCAGGGTCTTGTCCTCCCGGAATTTGATCTCCTTTTGGATTGTTTGGGTCTTCTGGTGGAGGAGCCGGCTCTGCGTTTTTTTCCTTGTTTGGATCGTTTTCGTCAGGCTTGTCCGTATCTTTGTTTGGTTCTTTCTCTTTTTCAGGTTCTTCATTTTTCTTTTTATCTTCAGACTCCTTTTCTTTTTCAGGTGTTTCCTTGTTTGGATCTGTTTCATCGCTGTCTTTTTTTTGATCTGATTCCTCACCTTTTTTTTCAGGATTCTCATTTTGTTTTGGCTCTTGTTGATCAGGCTTTGTATCTCCTTCACTTGTGGAATTTGGATTTTTTGCATCTGTTTTTGCCTCATTAGGATTTGGAGCTTCTTGGTCTGAATCTGGTTGCTTTTCTCCTTCATCTTCTCCTTCATCATCTTCTTCTCCTTCTTCATCATCATTTGCAGGAGCTGGATTTCCAAATGTATCAATGGGATCGTGTCCAACATCTCCATCTGACAGAGGAAGTTGTAGTGCATCTGCCAATTCTTTGTCGTCATTTTCCGCCTCAGACGCGTCTTCAATCATTTGTTGTATTTGTTTCATTATTTCATCACTGATTTCTTTGACCGCGGTTCGCTCTGATCCCGGATCCATATCCTGAAAGACAGTCTCAAGTGCAGGAGCGATGTTGTCTTCCATTTCATGTTGTGCACTGGCCAGAGAGACGGGCATAGCAGACGATTAGGTGAATGCTCTCGCCACATGGCGTGCCAACCGATGACAATCTTGATAATATCGACGGACAACCCCATCAATTTCTTCTCGCTCTAGTGTACCATATAATTCTTTCATTTGCTCTATTTCGTATGTGACTTGTCGCGCGCGAAGGGTGGTGAGACGTTTCACGGTCTGCACAGCGTGCGAGTCATCCTGTGTGGCGATGGCTTCTCGGAGGACTTCTTTGTAATGTTTTATAGCTTCAATATTGCGCGCGTTTTCTATTTCCAATGACCCTGAAACACGAACCGTTCGCCTTTGGCGGGCTTTTTGTAATTGGACAGTCCATTGCTGTTCGCGTGTGTCGGTCATGGATTAGACAAGGGTATATGATTGATTTTCTTTTTTGAGTGTGTAGGTTTTTTTTCTCTTCTTTTTCATCGCGGTCGCGAGGAGCTCGGTTACGACGGTTCGTACTGTGTGTTCTACATTCCGCGCGCCAGTCGCGTGATGGTGCGCGGTTTCTGCCAGCGCGGAGATGCTTTGTTCGTCTGCGGTGAAGCTGAATCGGTGTTTGGCGGTCAAGAGCGTGTTGATCTCTGCAATATGTTGTTTTACAATTGCGCGGATATGCTCAGGTTCCAGTGGACGAAAGAGGCAAACACTATTGATTCTTCCAATCAGTGCCGTGTCAAATGTTTGACGAAGTTTGCTGAGTATGGCGTTTTGTCGGTCCGTGTGTGCTGACTGCTCTTTTGATTGTCCAAATCCAATATCACCCGATCGGTACAATTCGGCACCAACATTGGTGGTCAAGATAATCGTGGCGTGCTGAAAGTGAATTTTTTTGCCGGTGCTATCGGTGAGAATGCCTTGTTCCAAGATTTGCAACAGGAGTTTCATAACGTCCGGATGCGCTTTGTCTATTTCATCAAACAAAATCACGGCGTATGGTTGTTTTTTTACTTGATCCAAAAAACGATTCCGTTCTTTGTATCCGACATAGCCGGCAGGGGATCCGAGAAGTTTGGATGTCCCGAATGCTTCCCCAAATTCACTCATGTCAAGTCTGATGAGCGCATTTGTGCCCGGGTATAATGATTGCGCAAGGATACGAGCCATTTCTGTTTTGCCCACACCACTTGGCCCGGTAAATAGGAATGAGGCGTATGGCGACTCCGTGTTACCGAGTCCAAGCGCGCTATGACGCAATGTTTCAATAATGCGTTGGACTGCGGATTCTTGCCCAATGATGGTGTTTGAAAGAATGGTTTCCAAACTCTTGAGTCGTTCGGTCTGTGTTTTGAGAAGAAGATCGCTATCAATGGATAGTCGTCGACTCAACACCTGAGCCACTTCTTTTCTGCCAATGCGTTTTGTGGGACGTGTTGGTTTTTTTGAAACACGTTTTTTTTTGAGTGTGGCGAGCGTCCCTGCCAGTTTCCGCTCTTTTTCTTTCCATGTCTTTGCATCACCAAATCGTTCTTCTTGGATGGCGCGTTCTTTCTGCTCATACGCATTCTGCAATGCCTGCCCAGTAGTTTCGATTTTGGTGTCAGCAGGACTCTCGGGAAGCGTGGCACGTATAGACGCTGCCGCTTCATCAAGGAGATCCAATGCCTTGTCCGGCAAAAAATTATCATGAATGTATGTACAACTTAATTCTACAGCGGCTTTTACCGCATCAGCGGTAATGCCGACTGTATGAAATGATTCATAATATTTTTTTACTCCGTGAAGAATGTCAATGGTTTCTGCGGGCGTTGGCTCCTCAATCACAATTTTTTGCAGTCGTCGTTCAAGCGCAGGATCAGAGGCAAGATGTTTTTGGTATTCATCAATCGTGGTCGCTCCAATACAGTGGAGGACACCGCGCGCGAGTGCAGGTTTCAGCATATTTGCTGCGTCCATCGTCCCTTGGCCGGATCCTGCCCCGACAATAGTATGAATTTCATCAATAAATAAAATAATATGCGGATTTTTCTGTACCTCATCAATAATATGCTTCATCCGTCCTTCAAATTCTCCACGGTAAATTGTCCCTGCAATCAAGAGTGGTAAATCAAGAGATAGAATTTTTTTGTGTTTTAATATTGACGGAACTGATCCTTCAAAAATGCGTTTGGCCAGACCCTCAACAATCGCCGTCTTGCCCACACCCGGCTCTCCGACAAGAATTGGATTATTTTTGTGTCGTCGGCAAAGAATGTGAATCACACGTTCTATCTCTTGATCGCGTCCAATGACCGGATCAATGGTCTGTTGGATCGCTTTGGCAGTGAGATCTGTGGTAAAAAGTTCCAGTGGTGTCGGACCGTTTTTTTGGTGAGTGTGTGGCGCGTGCATGGGTTGATGCCCCATCATCCGTTCTTCTGCATGGTCGTGATCATGATCGTATACATCATCCAGTCGGTCATTCATTTCTGGTAAATCATCTATACGCGGGAATGATTCCGTGCTTTGGGTAATGGTTTCAATTTCTTGGAATATTTGATCTCTGTCAATATCAAACTTATTGCAAATGTATCGAATTTCAGGGTCATCAACGCCGAGTAATCCATAGAGGAGATGCTCTGTGCCAACATAGGTGTTGCCGGTGTTGTACGCAAGCAACATTCCTTTTTCAAGCGCTCGTTTTGAGAGCGAATTCAGCCCCGGTAATGTCATTGTCTGTACCGGTTCAGACACAGCTCGTGCATCACGCAATCCGGGGGATGTGGAGAGGAGGGTCATAATATATTCCTTCTGGATTGGCGTTTTTTTTAATACTTCTGTCCCAATGCCACCTGATTCATCAAGGAGTGCAGACAAGAGATGCGTGGGTGTGACTGCCTCGTGATGCAATGAAGACGCGAGCGCAATCGCTCGGGCAATGGAATTTTTGAGGTGGGTGGAGAGTTGGTCGAGGAGTTGATCAGGATTCATACAGATGCGTTCATAAAGTGGGAAAGTTTCAAAGTCTGTAAAGGAGGAAAAAGACGTTGTGTGTGATTTTTATACATTTTCATACTTTACGAACTTGTGAGAGTAGTATATACTTTTTTTACGATTTTGCAAGCTGTTTTAAGTATGGTATGAAGTTTATGAGTTTTCCTACACACATTTTTAAGGCCTATGATATCCGCGGTCTCTACCCAGAGGAGATCACCGAGGATTTGGCATTTCGGATTGGGTCTGCGTATGCCGTGTTTTTGAAACATGACACCGGGCGAGATGATCTGACCGTCATGGTGTGTCGTGATATGCGAGTGTCTTCCACGCCATTGCAGGCATCATTGGTGCGTGGAATCACAGAACAGGGAGTGAATGTCGTGGACATTGATCTTGCGTCTACGCCGACATTTTATTTTGGCGTGGCAAAGTATGGATACGACGGGGGAGTGCAAGTCACTGCGTCCCACAATCCAGCACAATTCAATGGATTCAAAATGGTGCGAGCGAATGCAGTGGCTATCAGTGGAGAGACTGGGATCATGGATATCCGCGATATGGCTGAAAAAAATGATTTTCCTGTGGTTGAGACGATTGGGAATGTGTCGCTACGCGAAGGAACAATTCAAGATGAAGTCGCATACGCACTGACGAAAGCGGATGTGTCAAATATAAAACCGTTTCATGTCGTGGTTGACAATGGGAATGGTATGGGCGCGCTTGTGATTGATGAACTTTTCAAACATCTCCCATGCACATTGACCAGAATGTATTTTGATCTGGACGGAACATTTCCCAATCATGAAGCAAATCCATTCAAAGAAGAAAATAATGAAGATATTCGAGCAAAGATTTTGGAAACCGGAGCAGACCTTGGGATTATGCTCGATGGAGATTCTGACCGAGTATTTTTTATGGACAATACGGGCAAGACCGTAGAACCAGCTATTGTGCGAGGTATTTTGTCACAAATCTATTTACGTGAATATCCAGGTGGTGCAGTAGGGTATGATGTACGTCCTGGAAAGATTACGGAAGATATGATTCTGGGGGCGGGTGGAAAGCCATTTGTCACGCGGGTTGGCCATTCACTGATCAAAGAAAAAAGTAGAGAAATGAACGCGATTTTTGCCGGAGAATCCAGTGGACACTTCTTTGTCCGCGCGCCATTTGGCTTCTTTGAAATGCCGGCTATCATCATTCTCAAGTTTTTGCAGGAGATTTCAGAGAGTGGCAAAACGGTTCGTGAATATGTCGCGCCGTATGAAACATACGCGCATTCCGGTGAAATCAATTTTCATGTTGCGGACAAGCAGAACGCGCTCAATCGTCTGCGAACACAATACGAGGATCATCTGACGCAGGATTTTGATGGATTGAGTTTTGATTTTGGCGACTGGTGGTGCAATGTGCGAATGTCAAATACCGAAGATGCGGTTCGGCTCAATGTGGAAGCTGTCAATCAAGCGGTGGTGACGGCAGGGGTGAAGGAAGTTTCAAAGATTATTCAAAAGGAGACTGTTTTGTTTCTATAAATTGTAATACTATGAGTGAAGAAGGAAAAGAACCGAGAAGAATATTGCCAAGGATAGTTGCTGGAACATCTCCAGTGATTCTTGGAGGTCTTTCAGAAAAGAGTCTTAGAAAATATTCTGACGCACTGAACACAATGGAAGATAGGGTAAAGGAAGAAGAAATAGTAGTAGGAGCTATGTATCTTGCTGAAGAAGTAATTCGGTACAAAAGAACGCCTGTCTACTATGAGGTCGTGGAGGTGAATGTTGAAGCACAAAAAGTTATGGTAAAAGTTTGGCTTGATAGAAAAAAAAAGAATCCGTTGAGACAAGTAGATAATAGCCTTGGCCGACAGATTCGTGTGGAAAAACCGATTAACCCTATGGCTCCTATTTTTGACAAAAAAAATAAAATAAAGACGGAGTAATTTTGCAATCTGTTATGTCAGACTCAATAAAAGACAACAGGCCAGGATTCATTGGTAATTTCAATAAAGCATTTACTTTTGTGGATCCGGCAATTGAATCCGAGAGGATGAATGCGCTTGAGAAACGAGGAATTTTTGTTGGGGCGTATTTTTTGTTCGAAGATGTAAATCAGCTTGGAAAAAAAGTTGAATATCCTGTTCAAGTTGTTTCCATTGAATCAAATCAAAATATCGGTCTCGCGCGTATCAATGAGCGCACAGGACACATAACCCAGATGGACAAGTTATTCAGCCCACATGCGGATGTGTTTACGCGTCCATTGACGCAAGAGGAATTGGATAAGCATTTGAAAAATTCGTAAGGGGGATATGGTAGTGTTGATGTTCGCAGATTATTCACACACATCTCTCTGCCAGAGTCCTCGTTGGTTTTCTCGAGCAAGTCGTTCCGCTTGTTTGAATTCTTTTTGGTATTGATAGGGGATGTTGTATGTGTACTCATTCGCGAAGCCATTTTCTATCATCCATTGATTGACAAACATTCCATCATCTCGAAAGACATAGCGAAGCAGACGACCATATTTGTCTTTGTCATCTTGCGTCGCGTCATATTCCAAACGAACGTTTTTCCCTCCGAGCAGGTATTTCATTTGGTCTGACGCTTCTTTGCCAAAACATTCCACGGATTTTCTCGGATCCACTGTTTCCGGTGTATCAATGCCGATCAAGCGAACACGCGAAATGGTTCCATCAATAGAAACATCAATCGTATCGCCGTCTATCACTTTCGTTACTTGGTAATACGATGCTTTTGTTTCATCAAGTGTTTTATTCGTTATTTCCTCTTCGTCAATGATTACCTGTGTGTCTGATACAGAAGACTCGCGGTCAGTAGTTTGTGATTTATTGATTGTACGGTTCTGCGCGGATGTCGGATGAATATTATCCGTTATATCTTCTTGCAATGTTGGTTCCACTTCAGCGCATCCTACGCCGAGGAGGATGATGGCGAGAAATATGGGGAGAAGAATGTCTTTCATAGTGGTTTCAATTTTCAATTTCACTTTTTCAATTTTTTTGTATTGTTGGTTTTCAGATAATTATTCTTTGATACCACTGATCTCCCAATTTTTCTCTCAATTTGCTTTCTGGCAGTGCCAGCGATTTGCCCGCCGACTCTGGCGTCATCTTTCAACCGAGGTACACCCTTGGTGTCTTTTGTTCTATGTATTTCTGTGGTCGTTCTTTCGCCAAGCATGGTTAAAATCAATTCAAAATCATCCATGTGGTCACGCAAGTTATGGCGCTTGAGACCTTTTACTTTCTTGTATTCACTGGGCGTAATGCCAAATGTTGCTTTGGATATTTCCGCAGTCAAAATTTCATAATCGCGTTCATTTTCTGCGCCGCGCTTTTGCCACTCGTCCGTCAATTCCTCGCGAATAGCAATTCCGCGCATCCGTTTTTCAATCCAGTCCTCTGAATACCCCTTGAGTTTGTACAGTAACCGCGTTCGTTTAGTCGCCAGTTCTGGATTCTCTATTTCTTGCATCCTTTCATAGCCAACTTTGGCCAACCAGCGTTTTAATGGTTCGGCTTTGGGTGAAGGGATTGATTGCACGATTCGAAACATTCCTTCGGTATTGGCACAGTCGGTTTCGCGCATTTTGCCATCTGGAGCTTCTAATTTCAACCCGTGACAAAATGTCACGACTTCGCTTCCTTCCTCATTTAATCTCTGTTTTAACTTTCTCCAGTATGCCCCTGGATCAGGGCTATCGGTAAGTACCGAGCACACATCAACAACTGAAAAATACCACTCCTTGTTAAAAATGGTTTTTCTTATTGCTTTGCCTTTGAATAAGGCGATTTGGTGATTTTGATTTTCAGTGTCAGCCATATTGATACGATTAATTTCATCCAGTTTCTTTTTAATCCATCGTCCGCTTCGACCATACTTTTCGCCCAAGTCGGCGTACGTCTGTCGCTGCCACACATATTGGTGCAATAGTTGCTTTTTAAACGTACCATCTCGCCTCTTGTTTTGGAAACGTTTGCCACAATTTCCACATTTATACATCTGCACTGACCTTCGTTTTCCATTCTTTTTAACTGCCCGTTTGAAACAAAACAGACATTTTTTTATTGAGCATACTAATTTAAGTTAAATTATTGGCTGTAGTATGCCACAAAAAGAGGTTTTTAGCCCACCGTTTTTTCCATTAACCCGACTTTCACAAAGTATCACGGTACCAAATAAAAAGAGTACAACACCTTCTCAACGGACGACCACGAAAAACACTGAATTACCAAACCCCGTACCAAGTCTTTCATACATTACTTCATTCTTAATGCTGTTGCGTTAGAAGGTGGAGAGTACCTTAGTTATGTGCTGTTTGGATTTTGGCATACGGATTAAAAAATATTCATAACGTTTAACTGGCGTATCAACTCTGGAAAACTCTTAAAAACAATAACATTGAATCCGTACTTTTTTGCCGCATCTGTGCTTCGTTCTTCATTATCAACATAAAGACAATGATTTGGCTCGACTGCGAATGCTTTGCAGACCTCATGGAAATTTTTTCTTGAGGGCTTGAGAGACTTTAGTCTCCACGAGTAGAATTTATTGGAAAAATATTTATCAATATTCCACGTATCAATGACGGTCGCCTCAAAGTTGTTTGTGTTTGAAAGAATGGCCAGTTGGTAATGTTGTTGTAGCTTTTTGAGAAGCTCTTCCATGCCAGTAAATAATTCTGCTTGATCTATCCCTTTCTGAATAATATCGACAACCGTGCTTATATTCTGTTGAGTGGGCGATATTGTAAAAGCTTCTAAAAAGCTCGTGGCCATTCTTCTGATGTCACCCCACACTTCAAGCTGCATTGACCGTTCATATTTTTCTAGAAAATCTGGAGACGCCTGAATCCCAAAGTGTTCGCGCAATGCTTGTGAGGCGCTGAAGTGCTTGGAGCCTAAAGTCTCCCATAAACCAAATACGATAACTTTTATCATTGTGTTATTTTGCCAAAATTCAAATTGCATATAACGTTTCGGCCACTCGTGTTGCGTCTTTCAAAATTATTCTAACAAATTTCAGCTAATTTTACAAGTAAATCAGACTTTTCAGATTTGCACGATTTGAATTGAACATGAGATAATTATCCACAGTTTTAATCCACCGG
>Ga0210057_1004216_pt1 | contig 19321 bp, 21 predicted proteins | sample CryGeyCG2114_010_2_FD_183968 | JGI IMG/M metagenome (GOLD analysis project Ga0210057, IMG submission 183968) | Groundwater microbial communities from aquifer - Crystal Geyser CG10_big_fil_rev_8/21/14_0.10 (SPAdes) (version 2) | ecosystem: Environmental > Aquatic > Deep subsurface > Groundwater ...
GAGATTTTCTTTTTGTGCGAGCCAGTTTGTAAAATCAACGGCCTCATGGCCCCAAACATCACGTAATTCTACTTTGTTTAATTTTGATAAATTTTTCTTCATATTTTTATTTCGTTAAATCTTCCAAACCAACGCCTAATGCTTTGGCGATTTTTTGAACAGTATCGATAGTTGGGCTTTGTATTCCGCCCGATTCAATTTTAATAATGGTGGCATGAGAGACATCAGCCAACCTTGAAAGTTTGTCCTGCGACAAACCTTTCTCTTTTCTACGCTTCTTTATGTTTTTAGCGATTGTTGAAATTGTCTTTGACATTGTGATATGATAGTATATATATTAGAATATAGATAGTATTTTATCGTTCAGCGATTATCTATACTATTATGATACCAAATATTCAAAATTCTAGCAATAAAGTTTTAGGGAGTTCCTTGTTGTTGCCCGCGCACGGGAAGGGTGGGGCAAGGGCAACACTTCTTTTTCTTGCGGCGCATTTTGCAAAGCGAAATACGAAATTCGGCGGCGGAAACCCCAGTAGTAGTCCCGCTATGGCGGGACACTACGGGGCAAGAAGCGAGGGCGGGCCCCGAAGGAGAAACTTCGTTTCCCTACGGGGTAAACAAAAATTCTTGCTTTTTGCTTGCCCCGTAGCAAGCCGAGGGCTTTGCTATGGGGCCCGCCCGAGCGAAAATTATCAAAATTCAGCGTCCGGATTTTCTTTGAAAAAAGTTCGGATTTTGTTCAAGACAGACAGCCACTATTTACTTATCGTACGTTCGTACACTAACGATTTATACAATTTGAATAAACTTCTTCTGTTTCTTCAACCATCCGATCTAATGTAAACAATTTTTCCACACGCTTTCTGCCCGCTTGGCCCATTTTTTTGGCTAATTTTTTATCTTCAATTATTTTTTTTATTGCTTGGGCTAAAGCTTGGGGATTAGCTCTTTCAACTAAAAAGCCAGTTTTGCCATTTTCTATAATCTCTTTCATCCCCCCAACATCACTAGCAACAACTGGAAGATTATAAGCCATCGCCTTAATCATTGCCAAGCCAAAAGATTCGGATAAAGAAGGCTGAATATAAATATCAATACTGCGAAAAAATTCTTCTTCCTCAACATCTTCCCAAATTTTGATCTGTCCGCCCAAACGACTGACAAGAATTTTTTTCTTTAATATCTCCTCCAGCGGCCCGCTACCCAGAATCCAAAGCGAAACAGCGGAGAGATCTTTGAGTGCCTCAATTAAATAAATCTGGCCCTTTATTGGCAAAAGAGCACCAATAGTACCAATAACTGTGGTCTTTTTTTGAGGCTGGGAACTTAGTTTTGGTAATTCTATGCCATGGGGAATAATTTTAATTTTCTCTTCTGGCACAATACTTTTTTCTATTAAAAAATCCGCCACTGCCTTTGATGGTGCAATAGTCAAACAGGTCTTTTTATCTAAAACTTTAAGTACCCAAAGTTGCGAAAAACCTCGCCAATAACTGGACGTTTTATACTCTTTTGTCCAAAGATGCTCGGTGTAGACAATTGGGATTTTCAGGTTTTGGGCGGCCAACCGGCCAGCAATCCCCGCTCTGACGCCATGGCAGTGAAGGAGGATTTTTTCATCGCCAAAACTTTTTAAAATCTTGGCAATCTTCTGACGAGCCTCTTTGCCAAAAGCCCCGCTAATTTCTACTTCTCTAACTTCTAACCCGTAACTCCTACATTCTTTGGCCAGCCAACCAGGCGGACAAATGACAATTACTTGCCAACCTCTCTTTACAAGGCCTTTGCTTAAATCCAAAACATGATAGGGCGCGCCGCCTTTATCGCCATCTCCGATGCATTGAATAATTGTATAGTCCATATAATTAATTTTCAATTTGTTCGACTTCGTCGAAGAAATCTTTGGCGAAGCCAAACATTTTCAATTTTACAATTTGGCTTCGCTAAATCGCCGCAGGCAATTTTCAATTTAATTTGCCAATGGCTAGCTCTATTCTTTTTAATGACTCATCCTTGCCTAAAACTAGCAATATTTCAAAGACCCCGGGTGAGGCCTCTTTTCCAGTTAAAGCAACGCGTATTGGCCATAAAACAAAATGAGCCTTTATTTTTAACCGATCAGCTAAACTGCGCAACGCTCGCTCCATATTATCATTGATAAATTCAACTTCTGCTAATTCTTCTTTTGCCTTAGCTAAAATATCTTTAATTTGCTTCATTTGAGCGCCCTTAGGAACTAATAATTCTGCCGGGGGGTCGGGTTGTGCAAAAAAGAAACCAATCGCTTCCTCAATTTCATCTAGTTTCTTTAATCTGGTTTGGACCAGTGCCAATGCCTTAAGATATAAATCTTTATTTTTGACAATAGCTCTTTGGTTTTTTATAAACGGCATCGCACTTTTAGATAACTCTCCAACTGTCATTTGACGAATATAATAACTATTAAGATAATCTAATTTTGCCCGCCAAAAAATGGCTGGGTGTTTTTGGACTTGATCTAAATTAAATTCTTCAACAAGCTCCTTGAGGGAAAAAATCTCAGGATATTCCATTTTGCCATCATCTTTCTTTTTACCAGCCGGCGCCCAACCCAAAAGAGCGAGAAAATTCACTAAGGCTTGGGGTAAATAGCCCTTTTCTTTAAAATCATGAGTGACAGAAACCGGGTCCTTGCGCTTGGACATTTTGCTTTTGTCTTTGTTAAAAATCAAGGGCAAATGAGCATATTCCGGGGTTGAGAAACCAAGAGCACGTTGGAGGAGAATTTGCCGAGGAGTGTTGGAGATATGCTCTTCGCCCCGGATGACATGACTAATTTTCATCAAAAAATCATCAATCACCCCTGCCAAGAGAAAAGTGGGAATGCCATCAGATTTTTCAATGATAAAATCACCTAAAGTCTTAGGATCAAAAATAACTTTGCCGCGGATTATATCCTTAAATTCAACAGGATTAATTTCTTCAACTTTAAATCTGATGGCTGGCTTGCGGCCCTGTTTTTGAAGGGCTTGTTGCTCCTCTGGGGTAAGATTGCGGCATTTACCTGAGTATTTTGGCGGTTTTTTAGCTGCTTGTTGGGTTTTGCGCTCGGCCTCTAATTCCTCCGGCGAACAAAAACAAGGATAGGCCTTTTTATCGTCCAGAAGCTTTTTGGTGTATTTTTTATAGATTTCCACCCGTTTTCCTTGCTGGTAAGGTTTGTAGGGGCCCTCCACCACTGGTCCTTCATCAAAAGTCAGCCCCAACCAGTTGAGTCCGTCTAAAATATCATTTTCATATTCTGGTTTGTTGCGGGCCCTGTCAGTATCTTCAATTCGAACGATAAACTGCCCGCCTTTAGATTTGGCAAATAAATAGTTAAAAAGGGCAGTTCTGGCTGTCCCAAGATGAAAAACACCGGTTGGCGAGGGAGCGATTCGTACTCTAACTTCTTCTTCCATAGTATTTAATTTCTAATTTTCAATTTTTAATTCTCATTGAATTTTCAATGATTTAATTCTCAATGTTTGAAAATTGATTGTAAATTGAAAATTGCTAATTGAAAATTTTAATTTTCTTCTACCGCATTGACTATATGTTCCACTTTGGCTCTCGGACCTGTTAAATCCACTCCCACTACATCAATTCTAATATCATTACAGTTGTAATTTTGAGCCAGTGATCTGGCTAAAAGCAGCAGTTTCTTTTGTTTCTTCCAGTCAACTTTTTCCTGCGCTTGGCCAAAATCAGTCGATTTTCTTGTCTTAACCTCAACTAATACTAAAGTTTCCCCATCCTGACACAAAATATCAACCTCACCTATCTTATTTTTCAGATTTTGCTCGAGAATCCGATACCCCTTCCGTTCCAGATGCTTGCCCGCTATCTTCTCCCCCCTTTGTCCCAGCACTTTCCTCACTTTGCTCCTTCGTATGAGCCGCCTGGGCAGCTTCAAATTTTTTCTCCAGCTCCTCTTCTTGTTTCTTCTTTTCTTCTTCCTTGGCCTGGGCCTCTAATCCTTTTTCTTTTTCAATTTTTTCCAACTCTACTTCAGCTTCTGGCTCTTCCCATATTTTATAAGATTTTTTTTCTTTCAGACGGGCATGTTTGCCGGTTTTCCCTCTCAGATAAAAAAGTTTTGCCCGACGGACTTTCGCCTCTTTAACCTTCTCAATTTTAACAATAGTTGGTGAATGCAGAGGGAAGGTTTTTTCTACTCCAATATTATCAGCGCCAATATGCCGAACAGTAAAGGTAGCACCAACCCCTTTACCTCCTTTGCAATTTATAACTATCCCTTCAAAAACTTGGACTCGTTCTTTGCCACCTTCTTGGATCCTTTGATAAACTTTTACACTATCTCCAGCTTTAAGGGTTGCCGGATTTTTCTTTAAATATGTTTTTTCCAATTCAAAAATTTTGCTTTGCATAAAAATCTCCACTCCTGAATTGCGTTCCCAGAAAGGTCGCAAGTTCAGGAAGTCCGCCAAAGCGCAATCTTTTATGAACGAAGTGAATAACAAGGTTCTACGAGCAAAGCGAGTAGGTTCTTTTTTGCAAATTCCAGCAATCGGGATATTGCAAGAGATTAAGCGTCGGCGGACGCTTACATTACTTAATGGATTATTAGATAATTAGATAAATGGATAAATAGGGGTTTCCCAATCATCCAATCATCTATTCATCCAATTATCCTAAAGAGATTGAGCGAAGGCGGGCTTATCCTTATCATAACTTAAAATCTTCTTTTTGTAAACTACGTACAGTGTTTTCACATGTACGTAGTAAAGAAAAAACCGCCCTACCGCATTGGTTGAGGATAGGACGGTTATTAACTCTGACAGGAAGATAATTTTCCCTCTAGGGTGAGGAGCCTATGCCACAGTGATTTGAAAGAATCAATTCGTCGAGGTCTGCCGGATGCCATCAAACAATTGATATAGTCAAGGACGAGTTTTACCCGAGCAGAAACCTCACTGACATCTAAACCAACATTGAAAACAATACAAAGTTGGATTTGGGGGGACTGGGGATCTATGATTGTTTGCTCCCTCACATTTATAACCTCGTCAGCACCCAGACGGTTTATCAAAGAAGGAGTTATTAAACCCAAGACAGCATGGGCAACAATGTGAAGAAGTTTTTTAGCCTCAAGATACTGCCCAGAAGAGAGGGCAGCTTCCTCTAGATCAAAGTGACCAGAAGGACAATATCCGCAGGCTTGAGCTTCGGAAACAAAAGCAAAAAGTTCAGACATCCGTTTGGCAATGCGCCTTTGAAATTCTTGAAGATTAACGCGCTCAGGGGTATTAAACTCAACCAGCCGGCTCACTCTTGTGTAATCTTTTTCATCGGTCGGCCGAAGAATGGGCAGCTCAAAAGTTAGAATAGTCATCTCACCTTCACTAAAGGTCCCGTTGGGACGATAGGCCTCCATTTTGGGGTCCCAGGCATTGACACACGCAACAGAGACCAACCTAATCCACTTATTCATCTTCTCACCTCCTTACACAGGAAGGTCCCGCCCCGCTGAAAGCGGGGCGGGACCAGAGATTGACTCAAGCCCCCCCCTCTAACATCTGACGGACGCGATCGGCGTATGCCTTGGGAATCAACCCTTTCTTCTCCATTAGAGCAAGCGTTTCCAGAGCAACCTTTTGCTTCCCCGCCAGAACTGCCCCGACCCGCACTCCCTTGGCAGTTTTAAGGCCAGCTGCCTCTGCGGTTTTGCCCTGATGCTCAGCATGGTATATCAGCGCATCAAACAGGGCTTCACGGGGGGAGGGAAGGATAACCACTTCCCCGTTTCGCTTTCTACAGATGCAGCAGTTTGAATCGTATGACACGTGCCTCACCTTTTCGTGACGATGTCCATCCCCACCGCATTACTTACTGCCTTGCTCGTCCACTACCCTCCTTCTGGGTGGTGTTAGTCCGTTTCCCCCGTTGTCGCGAAGATTCGGAGGCGGATGCTCCTTTTTCCTTCGCTTTCTGCGTAATCCAGCGCGTCTGGCTCTGGGGAAACGTCCTTTCACTGGCATCACTCCCTCGTTAGTGATTTTGGACTGCACAGCTGGCGGATTGGGCAGATTTCCGCCAAAATGCCCCAAAAGAAGCTTTCCCCCTTTCCTCTGAGGCAAAATTGTCAAGGTAAGGGCCATTCTGGCCAATAGCTTATGGCTGATAGCTTATAGTGGAAGCCTCGTTTTGCCATTAGCCATATGCTATTAGCTATATGCTATCCCGCCATGGCGGGATTACACCACCCCAACAATTGTTGATGCCCGCTTTTTCCCGTCAAACTTCCAAACTTTCTTTTTCTCAAAGGTCACTACACCTTCTTTGACAGCATAAATTGAATCATCTCTGCCTTTTTTTACTCCCTGCCCTGGCATCCATTTTGTCCCCCGTTGGCGAATAATAATCATACCAGGTTTAATTTTTGCTCCACCAAAAATTTTAACACCCAAGCGCTTGGAAGCTGAATCCCTGCCTAATCTGGTTGAACCCTTGGCTTTAGTATGGGCCACACATCTCCTTCGTCGATGAACTTAAAACTTAAAACTAAAAAGTCAAAACTACATCTCAAAATTTAAATCTCAAAATAAAATCAAAAGTTAAAACTCAAATCTCAAAAACTAAAATAAATAATGCCCTTGGTGTAGAGATAATACTATCATAGTCCAAAAACATTTAATTGTCAAGGGGCAAGCATGTGGAAACACTGCTTGCCCCGCAGACCCCGTACATGACCCCAAAGTATTCGCTTCGCTCAACTATAGGGCAAGCGCTCCAGGAAGCATGCCCTGAACTCAAATTGAATTTGTAGTTTAGGGGAGTTGTAGCGGGGTCAAGAGCAAACCTTGTTTTACTCACCATAAATTCGTAGAATGATTATGACAAGCTATGGCAAAACAATATGCTAATTTACATACCCATAGCCATTATTCTCTGTTGGATGGACTGGGTAAAATCGACAAATTAGTCTGGAGGGCAAAAGAACTACAAATGCCTGCCCTGGCATTGACAGACCACGGAGTTTTATATGGAGCAATAGAATTCTGGCAAAAGTGTCTTGAGGCTAAGATTAAGCCAATTATTGGTGTTGAAGTTTATGTAGCGCCAAGAAAATTATCTGATAAAGATCCCCGCTTTGATACTCACCCCACTCATTTAATCTTGTTAGCAAAAAATAACCAGGGTTATCAAAATCTTTTAAAATTAGTAACAATTTCTCATCTGGAAGGATTTTATTATAAACCAAGAATAGATTTAGAAGTTTTAGCAAAATACGGCCAGGGTTTAATTGCTACTTCAGCTTGTATGCATGGGATAGTCTCCTTGCCTCTTTTACAGGATGATGGCAAAAGTGCCAAAGAAAATCTGAAAAAAATGCAAAAGATATTCGGAAAAGATTTCTATCTTGAGTTGCAATTTCATCCTGAGTCAAAAGACCAGGAAAAGGTTAATAAGGGACTTTGCAAACTTGCCAAAAGTTATAATGTGCCCTTGGTTGTGACCAATGATGTTCACTATGTCAACCAAACAGATAAAAATGCCCATGAGATCCTTTTAGCTGTTCAAACAGGCAAAGATATTGATGATGAAGAGCGGTTGTCCCTTCAAAAATATAATCTTTCCCTCCAATCTTTAGAGCAAATTTTCCAAAATACTCAAGGTTATAGTGAAAGTGAACGAAAACAGATCGACCAAGCCATAGACAATACCATCAAAATTGCCAATCAATGCAATTTAGAACTCAATCTTGGTAAGGTTATTTTGCCGGAATTTCCCCTACCCAAAGGCACAACAGCTAAAAAATATCTTGAGCAGATAGCTCTGAAAGGACTGGAGAAACGCTATAATCATAATTCCCAGGCAAAAGAACGATTAAACTATGAGCTTTCTATTATTGAAAAAACTGGCTTTGCTCCCTATTTTCTAATTGTTTCTGACTTTGTTAATTTTGCCAAAAATTCTGGGATTATAGTCGGTCCAGGCCGAGGCTCGGCTGCTGGTTCAATTGTTTCTTACTGTTTAAATATTACCAATGTTGATCCCTTAAAATATAATCTTTTATTTGAGCGATTTTTAAACCCCGAGCGTATTGCTCCGCCCGATATTGACCTTGATTTTCAGGATGACCGCCGAGATGAGGTTATTCGTTATATCTCCCAGAAATACGGTAAAGACCATGTTGCCCAAATCATTACTTTTGGCACCATGGCCTCCCGGGGAGCAATCAGGGACGTTGCCAGGGCAATGAGACTGTCTTACGGGGATGGCGATAAAGTGGCAAAACTGATTCCTTTTGGGCTAAACCTTGATCAAGCTCTGGCAGCTGTGCCGGATCTTTTGGAAATGTATAATTCTGACCAAAGTGTCAAGCAACTGATTGATATGGCCAAACAACTGGAAGGAGTGGCCCGCCATGCTTCAACCCATGCTGCTGGCATTGTTATTTCTCGTGAACCATTAGTTAATTACACTGCCCTCCAGCATCCACCCCAGGATGATAGCGCTGTTATCACCCAATACTCAATGTATGATATTGAAAAAATTGGCCTTTTGAAAATGGATATTTTAGGGCTGGCCAATTTGACTATTATCAAAAATGCCCTGCGCATTATCAGAAAATTAGAAAATCAGGAAATTAATATCGATCAAATCCCCCTTGATGATAAAAAAACTTTCCAGCTTTTATCAAAGGGCGAAACTGTTGGTGTTTTCCAGTTAGAATCTGAGGGCATGCGCCGGTATCTTAAAGAACTTAAACCAACTGATCTATCAGATATTATTGCTATGGTGGCTTTGTATCGGCCTGGCCCAATGGAATTAATTCCCGATTATATTGCCGGCAAACACGGCAGAAAAGAAATCATTTATTATCACCCTAAGCTTAAACCAATTTTATCTGATACTTACGGAATTGCTGTTTATCAGGAGCAGGTCCTACAAATTGCCCGGGATATAGCTGGCTTTACATTGGGAGAGGCAGATATTTTACGTAAGGCCATTGGTAAAAAAATCCAAAAACTTCTTGTCCAACAGGAGAAAAAATTTGTTGATGGGGCAGTCAAAAATGGAGTAAAAGAAAAAATTGCCCAAAGATTATTTGAATTCGTTAAACCTTTTGCCCAATATGGGTTTAACCGGGCCCATGCCGCTTGTTATGGTTTAATTGCCTATCAAACAGCTTATCTTAAAGCCCACTACCCAGCTGCCTTTTTGGCGGCACTTTTAAGCTCGGAATATAAGAATTTAGATAAAATCGCCATCGCTATAAAAGAGGCGGAACGAGTTGGTGTCAAAGTTTTACCCCCTGATATCAATGAGTCCTTTGTTGAATTTGGCGTGATCAAAGGAGAAAAAAGCTATATTCGTTTTGGCCTCATGGCAATTAAAAATGTTGGAACTGGTGTGGCAGCAGCCATTGTCCAGGAGCAGGCAGAAAATGGCCCTTATAAAAATTTTGAGGATTTCCTCCTGCGACTTGGTCCAACAGTTTTAAATAAAAAAGTGATTGAGGCCTTGGCTAAATCTGGAGCGCTGGACCAAATGGGCGAGCGCAATCAAATTCTAGCTGGAATGGAAGAAATTCTTAAATTTATTAGTTTAACTAAAAAGCATAAGGAAAATGGCCAATTGGACCTTTTTGGTGGTTTGAAAACAACTACCAGCCCCATTGAAGCGTCTTTAATCCTTCCTAAAATGGAGAAAGCCGACAAAAACCAGCGTTTGGTTTGGGAGAAAGAATTTCTAGGTATTTATCTTTCGGAGCATCCCCTCAAGGATTTTAGCCATCTACTTAAAGCCACTGCCACACCTTTGGCTTCAATTAACCACAATCATACTAATAAATCGGTCAAAGTAGCTGGTGTGATTACTAATATTAAGAAAATTAATACAAAGAACGGCCAGAATATGCTCTTTGTTCGGCTAGAGGATATGACTTCCTCAACTGAACTTTTGGTCTTTCCCAACACCTTAGCCCAGAAACCAACCATCTGGCGGATTAATAATATAATTCTGGTCAATGGCAAGGTGACAACCAAAGATGGTGAGGTCAAAATTATTGCTGATAGGGTAAAAGAGATTGGTAGGCAAGAGACACTTTTAGAGGCGCCCTCCCTACATCTTCATTTACCTAAAGCAATAACTAAAACACTGTTGCAAAATCTACAACAAATTGTTACCTCCCAACTGGGTCAAAGTAAGGTTTATTTTCATATTATCCAAAAAGATAAAGCTAAAGTTTTGCCAATTAAAACTCAAGTTCAAATTGATGGGCAACTGCTGGGAAAATTGGCAAATCTTCTTGGAAAAGATAAGGTTGAGGTCCAAGATGAATGAAGCTGTTTTTACCTTTCGGGGGCAAAAAGAAGATGAAGATATTAATTTATTTTTGCGCCAGCACCCGGCCATACTTCTCAAACCAGGTTTTTTGATCGTCTTTTTCGCAACGGTTATAATTTTAGTTTTTATTTTTTATAAGGCAAGTTATGTCTTCTTCTGGGTTAGTGTGCCGCTTGTTTCTATATCGCTTGTAATTTTTCTTTTTTCCTATTTAATTTGGCGCTTACAGGTGGCAATTCTGACAAACTATCGGGTGATTGTTATAGAACAAAGGAAAATATTTTTGCGCCGGGTATGGGAGATTGATTTAGATAAAATTGGCAATATTTCCTATAAAATGGAGGGAATTTTAGGCCATATTTTTAATTTTGGCTCCCTTCTAATCAAAAGCGCTGGAGAGGAAGTTGAGATTGCCAACATTGAAGACCCACAGAGCGTTTTGGAGAAAATTAAGCACGCCGCCAATTCTTTTTCTCCCCGTAAAGAATCAAAATTATAAGGATAATCATCGCTCCAATTAACCCATACATTGCTTGAATTTTATTGGCTGTATCAGATAAAAGGGCAACAGTTCCCAAAAGTCCAGAAACCACCCAGAAAAAAATGACAACTTGGCGAGGAGTAAAGTTCAAAGCCAAAAGTCGCTGGTGGAGATGTCTTTTGTCGGCTGCCACCAGTGATTTTTTGAGCCAAAGACGGGAGGCAACAACAAAGAAAGCATCAAAAATTGCCACTCCCAATGTTAAAAAGGCCGTTGCCACTTTTCCTCCGGAAATAATCGCCAATACAGCAATTAGATAACCTATGAAATGGCTACCAGAGTCACCCATAAATATTTTGGCCGGATAAAAATTAAAAGGCAAAAATCCCAAAAGCACCCCTGCAAAGATAATCGATAAAAGGGCAGTGGCTGGTTGATGTACGAACGGATACAAAGATAAAAAAAAGAGAATTATACCGGCTATTGCGCCAACTCCGGTGGCTAAACCGTCCAACCCATCAAGGAAATTAACAACGTTGGCGATTAAAACAATCCAAAACATGGAAAATATCACTTCCCACCAGCCGGTGAAGTTCCAGACGCCAAAGTAAGGAATGCGAATAAAATCAATAGAAATCCCGGCAGCAACCACAATTCCAGCAGCTAAAATTTGCCAAAAAAGTTTGGCAAAAGGATCAATCCCCTTAAGGTCATCCCAAAAACCCATGCCTAAAATTATTAATCCACCAGCTGCTACTGCTAAAAATTTCAGGGTGGTGGTACCTTGGCTAAAAAAATGATGGTGGAAGATTAGAAAATAGATTAAAGAAATAATCAGAAACGCCGCACCAAAGGAAACACCCCCCATCCTTGGCAGGGGTGTTGGGTGGATGTCCAGATCGCGGGCTGGCTTGACCCAGCCCCGTTTAATACAATAATTTTTCCAAAAATAGGTAAAAATGCCGGAGAGGCCAGCGGCTAAAATTAAAGGGATTAAATAAGGTAAATAACCTGTCACCTTTCATCCTCGGCATAAATCATTTCCCAATCAATTCGCTGATAGGGGAAAATCTCAGAGGGCGTGAAAAAGCGCTCAATTTCTTTTTCAGCGGTTTTAGGGGAGTCTGAAGCATGAATGATGTTATGTTGGGTTGACAAGGAATAATCGCCGCGAATTGTGCCTGGTAATGCTTCAATTCCGTGAGTTCGCCCGGCCATTTTTCTAGCAACTTCCACTGCCTGGTTACCTTCTAAGATGATTAAAAGACAGGGAGAACTTTTCATAAAATTTTTCAATTGCTGAAAAAATGGCTTACCTTTATGATGGGCATAATGCTCATCTAAAATTGCATCGCTTAGAATTTGCAGTTTTGCCCCAGTAATTTTTAACCCCTTTCGTTCAAAGCGATATAAAATTTCACCAACCACTCCACGTTGAACTGCGTCTGGTTTAAGAATAATTAATGTTTTTTCCATTTATCCTCCGCAACACCTGCCTGCAGGCAGGCCTTAATTGATGATGATTGGATGATTGGATGATTGGATAATTGGATAATCGGAGGAACGGAGGAACCCCTGTTTATCTGATCTTCTGATAATCTATTCATCCGCAATGATGGGGCTTAAACTTTTAATATTTTGGAAAACTTTTTTTCGTCTTTGTATGGTCCGATAACAGCTAAATTAAGATTTTTCGGCTGGAAGACTTCTTTGGCTAAGCCCATTATATCGGAAAGGGTGACATTTTCAACCTCTTGAATGATTTTTTCTGGACTTTTGATCTCACCATGATATAACTCCTGATCAGCTAGAAAATCAGCTACTTCAAAGGATTCTTCCAGCGCCAGATACATCTGTCCCTTAAAATTCTGTTTGGCTTTTTTTAATTCTTGTAAAGTTACGCCTTTTTCTTTAACTTCTTGGCAAACTTTAAGCATAGTTACAATGGCTTTGTCAATTTTGCCAAGCTCCACCCCAGAAGCAATACCCCATGCGCCAATATCATGATTTTCCGAAATATCGCTTTTGACGTAATAACAGAGACCTAATTTTTCCCTCACTTCAATAAAAAGCCGGGATGACATTGTCGCGCCTAAAATAATATTGAGCACCTTTAAAATAGCCATTCTTTTATCTTGGGCCTTGAGCCCGTGAAAGGCCAAAATAAGATGGGCCTGCTGGGTATCTTTATGATAAAGCGACAAAGCGGGTTTTTCTTGGGTAATTTTTACTGATTGAAAACTGCCTTTTTGCTGGATATTGAATTTGGCAAGCCAATCTTTGAGCATTTTGACCCAATTTTCACTTTTCCCCGCCAGCGGATTACCAGCTACTGCCACAATTAAATTATCGGGAGTATAGAAGCGGTGGCGGAAGCGGATAAAATCCGCTCTTTGCAATTTGGTGACCGTACCCACTTTTCCTGCCACTGACCGCCCTAACGGCGTATCACCATACATCAGTTTTTTTGCCACTTCATTGACGTAGGCCTGGGGTGTGTCTTTGTACATATTAATTTCTTCCAAAATCACGCCCTTTTCCCGCTCAATTTCCCTCGGATCAAGTTTGCTGTTCCAGATAATATCGGTTAAAATATCCAGTGCCTGCTCAAAATACTCGGAGGCTGCCGAAACATAAAAACCAGTATATTCTTCTCCGGCAAAAGCATTATAGGAGGCACCCATCTCATCAAGTTGGCAGGCAATATCAAAAGTCGTTGGCCGCTTATCTGTCCCCTTGTAGCATAAATGCTCCAAAAAATGAGCCAGGCCGTTTTCTTGAGCCGTTTCATATCTTGAACCAGCGCCAAAAAGAAATAGCAAAGTCATTGCCTTGGTACTTTTTAAGGGGGCAGTGATAATTTTTAAGCCGTTGGGTAGGGTTGTTTTATAAAAATCAAACATTGTATTCTAAATTTAATTTACCAGATAGTAAACATTGGTAGCGTTGGCGCATACCTTCCAGTCCGGCCTGGCCAATTAAAGGTTTAAGTTGGACAAGCAATTGATCAAAATCCTCTCTTTTACTTTCTAAAATTTGTCGTATTTCATCGGGCATTTGAAACTCTCCAGGATTTCGTAAAAAATAAACCAGTGGACCCCGAAATTCGTCAGTATTAAGACAACTTTGAATTAATTTATTATCTAAAAATGATAAATCATGGTCAATTGCCCACATCTTGCCAGTTTGCTTATTAACCAAAATATTATCAGATCGCCGGTCAATATTACCAATTAAAAAATCAAAGATTGCTAACCTTAACCATTCTTGGCTAGTTTCTTCAGGCGAATGCTGGCGAGCAACTGAAGTGGCTTTATCTTCTGGTATAAACATCCTCACCGAACCATTTACTCCTTCAATTGTACGGACAGTGGTCGGCAATGTTAAGCCAAAACCAAAGAATTGATCAACCAGATGGGCAGCTGATTCCCGGCGCCAAAAAGGGATATCTTGTCCACTAATAGTATATTCTCTTCGTAAATTTTTATGTTCACCTGTTTCTTGTTTTAAAACTGCTTGTAAAGTTTGCTCTCCATAGATAATTTCCAATAAATAGGTCTGCTCCATATGCTTGGGCAATGGCTTAATATCCATTACTTCAACTTCATTATTATGCGGAGCAAGATCGGGAATAATTTCATCAATATTGCGCCGGCCGACGATTAGGCCAGATTCTAATATCTGCTCAATCGCTGGTCGTTCTTTTTCAATTTGGCCCTCGATTGGTCCTTCTGGCGATTTTTCTATTTCAACCATTTTGCTCCTTAACAAATTTTTCTGCTTCCTCTGGTGTTTTAATTTTGCCCGAAAGCTGGGCCTCCCGCAAGGCCTCTTTTATCTGACCAATTTTTGGCCCAGGCTCCAGGCCCAAGAGCTTCATAATATCGTGGCCGTTTAAAAGCGGTGGAGGTAGTTTTTTGCGCTCTTTGGCTATGGCCTGTAATTTTTCTAATCTATTTTGTAGCAACTCATAGTTATCAAAATTTGACTCTCCATCTGGCCCTTTGGAGGCAGAAACATCACACCAAATCAGGCACATTAAATCTTGCCCCCAACTATCATCTCGGAAGAAATAACGCTCTAAAGTCGTATCTTTAATCTCGTCAATTCGGCCGGACAAGGTAATTAAATGGTGTTTGACAAGCCATTTGACTTCATCAATCACCTCGTTTTCCATCCGGAAGCGCCTTAAAACCGTTCCCGCCATCTCAGCCCCTTTAACATCATGGCCGTCAAAACGAATTCTTTCTGCCTCTTTGTAGGTTGGCGGCTTGCCAATGTCATGCAATAAAAGTCCCAGCGCCACAATTGCTTTGTTCACGTTCGTATGCGGAGCATTTTCCAGGGCTTTTAACCCTAAAAGTGTATGAGTGTAAACATCGCCCTCAGTGTGAAATTGCTCTGGCTGCCTAACGCCTTTCATCGCCTCAACTTCGGGCAAAAGCAATTTTAAAAGCCCAATTTTATCATATAGTCCTATTGTTACGGACGGGCATTGACCAAATGCCCGCCAAAATTCCCTGCCGACCATTTCATGGGCGACTCTTTCCACTGATCGACCATCTTTGTCCTGAAATGTTTTGACAATTTCCGGTGCTAATTTTTGGCCGGCTTGAAAGATTTCTGATTGAATTGTAAAGTCCAGCTCAACTGCAATTCTAACTGCCCGCAAAATCCGGGAAGGATCTTCCTTAAATCTATCTTCTGGCTTACCAACTGCCCGAATAATTTTGGCTTGTAAATCGGCCCGACCATTAAAAGGATCGATAATTGAAGGTTCACCCTGAGTGAAGCGAAGGGCCATGGCATTGATAGTGAAATCCCGTCGTGCTAAATCATCTTCAACTGCTACTTTGCCAGTTTCCACCTCAACATCTTTATATCCCGGGCCAAAATAATGTTCCCGGCGGGGCAGGGAGACATCAATTGGCTCAATTCCTTTGATCCCTTTTGGTACAAATTTAAAGACGCCAAAAGCCCGACTCTCCACCTCTTCCACCCAACCCAAATCTTTTAACGCCTTCTCTAAAGCTTCTTTTTCTGCCCCCTCAACCATGAAATCATAATCCTTGGTTTTTCTACCCAGCATTAAATCCCGTACCATGCCACCGACCAAAAAAATCCGGCAGTTGGGGAGCGCCTTTTGTAAAGAAACTAAAAATTTTAGCTCTGGATTATTTTTTATTTTTAAAAATTGTTCTTTATTCATTGTTTCTTAAATTATACCAGAAAATAATAAAAAAACGCCCGCCCCCGATGCCCGTCGGGGGAGGGCGCAAGGTCACCACCGAAGCAATCTTCTGGTTTGGCTTCTGCCTGTCGAGGTCCGGAAAACGTGGTCCTGTAGACTCCGGAAAGTTACCCCGCCCTTCATTTGTAGGTAAATCTCTTCCTTGTCCGAAGGAACCTCTTGACTGCTGTCTCGAAGCATTCTGCCGATGTCAGCAGGGTTCTCAACTCGCTTCCCCCCGACCAATAGGCAGGCTATTTGACCATTGGTTAATGCCTCCCCTAGAAACTCTACCAGACTCTTCTGACTCGACAGAAGGTAGACGAGGTCGAAACCACAATGAGTCCTAGGAGGTTTGCCCGGCATCCGCTGGGCCCCGGCATCGCCCGACCAAAGACCCTCGATGGTGGCAATCTCATCTATCAACTGGCGAATCTGGGCAGCTTCTCCCTGCCAGCAGATCCGAACTCTCCATAACGTCCGAGGTGGCACATCCTTCACCTCCCTTATTGGACTCCGAACCGCTTGGCAAACGAATTACACAGACCTTTCAGGTGTTGGCCAAGCACATGGTTGCTTTCCTGAAATTCTGCCACCATAGTGATGGCAACATCGACCTCCAAAGTTATTCTCCATATCCCCGGGTGTTTGGCCAATGCCCGCAAAATGCCATCCTCGTCCTGAAACCTCTCCAGGGCTTGCAACAAGTCCAGGTGAACTGCAGAAGTATTCAATCTCTCATTCCAATACGGAGGAAGAGTTGGAATCTCTTTCTCCCACCAAACTAAGATTGCCTGAGGATCGCCCCTAATATAAGGGGTCTCCGATCGCACTTGGGCAAGAAGCACTTTGAGCAAGTCAGCCACTTCCAGACTGTTTCTCATCCCCTTTCCTCCTTTGTTGACTTTGAAGGTACAACTTACCAAAAATCTACCATAGAAAAAAATTTATGTCAAGGTAAAACTTGTTATAAATTTTAAACTATTGTTCTAAGTTTGATCGACTTCGTCGAAGAAATCTCTGGTTTCGTCAGACATTTTGATTTTTTATTTTTTATTTTTGATTTACTTTTACGTGGCGCCAAATCCACCAAGCAATAAGAAGAACAATCAATCCAACTATCATCCAATCCAGCCCATGAAAATAGCCCTTAATTTCTTCCCAATTTTCTCCCAATTTCTGGCCAATATAGGCCAATAGCAGACACCAGGGCAAAGAGCCCAAAAAGGTATACAAACAAAAGCGCCAAAAGTTCATTTTGGCAATTCCGGCCGGAAAGGAGATGAAAGTGCGGACAATCGGCAGTAACCGGGCAAAAAAGACCGTAATTTCTCCATATTTGTCAAACCAGCGATCGGCCAGCTCTAAATCATGATGGGAGATTAAAATATATTTGCCCCAGCGGAAAATCAGGGGCCGACCGCCATAAGCCCCTAAAAAATAGGAGAAAACCGAGCCGACCAAAGAACCGACTGCCCCTGCCAAGGCCACCAGCCACAAATTCAACTGGCCCTGGGCTACCAAAAAGCCAGAAAAGGGCATAATAACTTCTGACGGCAGGGGAATATTGGCCGACTCAATGGCCATCAGCAAAATTACTCCTCCGTAACCTAAAAAGGAGATAACTCCAATAATCCAAGATGAGATGACAGACAATATACTCATCACTAATTACACTAAACTAAAAAACTAATTTCACGAATATTTTAGCGGGTGCGAGACGCTAGCTTTCTCAGACGGGTGGGAGGTATCTAAATTTGCAAGACCATCGCGCAGGCCTTGTGGCATGGTGGTCGCCAAAGGCGACCCAACAAGGCCGAGCGTGAGTGGGGGCCGCCGCTGGGCGGCCAACCACGTGTCTTCAAATTGGATACCGACCAGGACCCGTCGATCAGCGGTAAGCCCGAGCGCAAGCTGTAATGTCATTACTCACAGGACCCGCTAATTCTCATTATATCTTTTATTAACTTATTATTTATATCTTAACTTTAAACCCTCCCAACCACATCAAGACAAAAGTTAAAATAATCGCCACCAGCGCTCCCGCTACAACCTGTGTCAAAGAATGATCTTTTAGTTTCACCCGCGCCCAACCTGATAAAACAACAAAAACATACAACCAAATTAAATTAACTGAACTCATTATCACCAAAAGTGTTATTAGTCCTGCTGATGTAGCTGTGTGTAAACTAATCTTCCAAAAGAAGGTAATTAAGGTTATCACCCCCAAGTTAGCCAAAAGCATAAAACCAAACAGGGTTAAAAGTGTTGGCGCACCTTTCTGCTGTAAAATCACTATCCCAACCAATCCCGATACCAAGGCGACTAAAAGCGGCAAAAATCTATCCTCCCGCCGGCGTAAAAACAAGTCTCTTGTTCTGCCGCTCAAATATCTCCATAAAACAAATAAGGTTGGCATGCCAACCAGTAAAAACACCCCAACAATCCCCCCAAAAAGCCCCCGCCAAAAGGAAGTAACATAGGTAAATGAAAGAGCAAAGATAAAAATAACAACTAGAACTGATGGGGAAAGAATGATTGATAAAACTTTGGCAAAAAGTAGAGGAAGTTGTTTTCCGTTCACAGTCGCAACCTTTCCGCCACCTTGACTATCGGCCTTATTATATATACTTCCCAAAAATTAGCAAGATAGTGGAAGAGTAGAGCGCTTCCTAACCCTAAAAACCAACCAACTAAGATATCGGTTGGGAAATGGAGGCCAGCAGCAATACGGGCAAGGGAGATGACGAGGGATAATACTAGCAACGCCCACCCCCATTTTTTGTTATTGCTCCATAAAATCACGAGGGCGATGGCGAGGGTAAAGGCGGCATGGTCAGAAGGAAAAGAAGTATCAGGCCGATGGAAAACCAGCTCTTTGACGCTGTTTGAGGTTGCAAATGGTCGGGCGCGGAAAAAGAAAAATTGGATTACCTTGCAGAAAACCAGCCACCCAACTATTCCTGCCAAAAACGCCCGCAGGGCCAGGATTTTTTCCTTTTTGAAAAACCATAAATAAACTAAAAATATGGGAAAAAGATAAATCAGAAGCACTGCCAGCCAATGTAAAACCGGGTACCAGGTGGGATTGCCGGCTAGCGGATTATAAAACACATACAAAATTTTCCAATCCCAATTGGAGATAAAAGTGTTCATTTAAGATTATACTACCATAATAAATCTAAAATCCCAAGCTCAAATGTCAAATGAATGCTTAAAATCTAAAATCTGAAAATTTTGACATTAAGTCATTTAGATTTCATTTGACATTT
>Ga0210057_1004217_pt1 | contig 19313 bp, 16 predicted proteins | sample CryGeyCG2114_010_2_FD_183968 | JGI IMG/M metagenome (GOLD analysis project Ga0210057, IMG submission 183968) | Groundwater microbial communities from aquifer - Crystal Geyser CG10_big_fil_rev_8/21/14_0.10 (SPAdes) (version 2) | ecosystem: Environmental > Aquatic > Deep subsurface > Groundwater ...
AAAAGCTACTTATTTGAAATCCATGGAAATAGAGAAGATAAAACACTCGCGCTTGATGAAATGTTTCAACTTCTCCAAACCCATCAGGGAACAGAACTTATTGTGACCTGCACAGACCCATCCATGATAGAAGAAGTCCTTGGATACATTGAAAAACAGGGAGACCAACATACCAAGGTAAATACCAAACGACTCAAAATACCTTACCAAAATGAACTCCTGAAACAAACATACGCCATCCAGTCATTTCTTTCCCCTATAGAATTTTTAGACCTAGAACGTAAACCACTCACCACAGAGGCGTTGGCACTGCTTATTGAATTTATTGTGACACATGACTATCGTGTTATTGAAAACATGCGACGACCGACACTGTTGCAGGCAGAACAACTGCTGTACCTGGGCAATAACCCACTCGAGCAGCTCAATATGTGTTCCCCTATTCCGGGAGAACCCACAATTTTTTCTTCTATCAACCGCACGGCAACAAGTATGGGGAAGAGACTGCTCAAAGAACGACTCTGTAACCCAGTCTGTGACGAGCAAACCATTATAGACCGATATACACTTGCAGAAGTAGTACACCCCATCTTTGTGCGAATTGATACATCACTCAAAAAAATGTATGACATTGAACGGATCATGCGCCGCATTACTATTGGCAGACTCCACCCATTTGAAATAAATTTTTTGTATGACACGCTTCTCGCAACAGAAGAAATCATGGAAGAGATTGACGCGCTTGAGACACCACTATTGCCACATTTCCTCGCAGAAAAACAACAACTCCAACAATGCATCACATATATCACCCAAACATTTGACCTGGAACAGTCGGCACAAGTCATGCTCAAAGACGTGTATACCAGTATTTTTTCTCCCGGATTTCATGCAGAACTTGATACCTTACTCACAAAAAAACAAGCACAAGAAGAAAAGTTATTAGCAATCCGACAAGCCCTGCTAGACCTATTGGAAAAACAACAGCTATTTGGAAACGACGGGTATGTTGTGATTAAACAACTTGATAAAGAAGGACATTATATTCACATGACGAAAAGTCGCTACTTTTTAATTGAGCAGGCGCTCAAAGAAAGCTACATTTCACTCGATGGTACTGTCTATGCATTTTCCGACTTTACCACAAAGGTACAAAAAGCAAACGTCAAACTAACCGCCCCCATCATTGATACGATCTCCGAAGAAATCACCCTCCTGCAAAGCCGTATTATTGGACTGACAAAAGAACTCTACATACAAGAACTCCACAAACTGGATACGGTATACGGAAAACATTTTGAACAATTGGTCTCGGTTATTTCAAGCATTGACGTGGCAGTGAGCACGGCAAAGTCTGCCGCGGAACATAATCTGGTCCGACCAGAAATTGTGTCGCATGACGAAGCATTTTTTGAAATAACCGGCCTGCGTCATCCACTGGTAGAAGCCAGGGAAGAAAACGGCATTTACGTACCAAATGATATCGTCTGCGGCGCAAAAAAAATGATCAGTGCATCACACAAAAACCATGTTATCTATACAGACGCACCAGACACTGACATCCGGGGAATACTTCTCTATGGAATTAATTCCAGCGGGAAGTCATCCCTCATGAAAAGTATTGGTGTTGCGGTAGTGCTGGCGCAGGCGGGATTTTTTGTCCCTGCCACACAGATGCGTTTTACTTTGTTTAAAGAATTATTCACTCGTATTGTCTCCAAAGACAACTTTGAAAAAGGTCTTTCCTCGTTTGCCGTTGAAATGATGGAGGTAAAAAATATTTTTAATCGTGCTTCCAAACGGAGCCTTATATTGGGAGATGAAATTAGTCATGGCACAGAAACACTCTCGGCCATCGCCATTGTCAGTGCGACAATTACTCGCCTCACAGAAATTGGCGCACTTTTCCTCTTTACCACGCACCTCCACCAACTCAATACCCTTCCATTACTCCAGTCCACACAGCACATTGCACGGGTGCACCTTGCTGTCCGATATGACGATGCGACAGACACGCTCATTTTTGACAGAACATTGCAGGCGGGAAGTGGTAGCAGCATTTATGGATTAGAATTTGCCCAATCGCTCCACATGGACGAAACCTTTTTACAAGAAGCCATGCGTATACGCAAAGAACTTGCCAATGATTTTGATACCCTGGAACGACTTACTAAAAAAGAACAAAGCAAATACCACCCAGATTTGTATCTGAGCACCTGTGCCATCTGCGAAGACCATGTGGAAGATACCCACCACATTAAACCCCAACACGCCGCCAATGCAGATGGCTATATTGACCATATCCCCAAAAATCACAAATACAACCTCCTCCCTATTTGCAAAACCTGCCACCAGGCGATCCACGATGGCACGCTTGATGTAACTGGGTTTGAAATGACAAATAAAGGCCTCCAACTTTCGTATAGGAAAAAAATGTAGAATGCAGAATTAAGAGATAGGAATCCCGCCTGCCGGCATGCAAGGTATGAATTAACATATTATTTATAAATTCATAGTCACTCACCAGGGCGAAAAACGTAATGTATACGCCTGGGGGTTTGGGGGAGAAGCTGTTTGAGTGCCCTTTGTACATGTCGATGTGACTCTTCATGTATAAAGCACGAGTTCTTCTCCCCCAACATTTTTTGTTACTTTTTGATGGCAAAAAGTAAGGGAGAAAAGTGAGAGAAAGCTATATCTTAAAAGTTCTCGCTAGAATTACTTACCACTCCTTTTAACACCAACCGGCATGCCGGCGAGGCAAGGAAGGACCAAAAGTGTTGGGGGACCGAAACTCGCTCTATAGATTCGTGGAGTGAGAACATTTCGTAAAGATCGCTCAGACAATCGGATCCTTCCAAACCACCAATACATAAAAAATATACTACTTGCTTCACGCTAATAGCAAAAACACAGGGAAGAAATCTCTTTGGGGGTATCGTTTCCCAGGATAAAACCCGAGAGTGTGGCACCTGTTGACATATCTGATTTTATGCTATACTGTATCTGTTCTAAAATGACGGTATGGAAACTCTTTCTCCACAACAAAAAACCACCCCAACACGATGGTATATACAGATCGGAAAAATAGTACTCTTACTATTGCTGGGGTTTGTTGGTATTGTGGTTCTTTTTTTTACGGCATACTTTGGCTATTACCTCTGGCTTGGCAAATACGGCGATGCCACCACACAACAAGAGCTTGCAAAATCCTTTCAAGAAAATTTCACCATCTCACCAGAGCTTCGTGGTGCAGCGTCAGCTTCAGTGGTGACGCAACCAATTGCTTCTCTTATTCACGACCATAATCCACGATTTGGCAACCCAGACGCGACTGTCACCATAGTCGCTTTTATTGATTTTGAATGCCCGTTCTGCCAACGGGCCTACCCAACATTTGAACGAATAAAAGAAACATATTCCCCTGCAACCCAAATCATTTTCAAACACTTCCCTATTGAGAGCATCCACCCACATGCACGCAAGGCATCACTTGCGGCGCAATGTGCTCACGAACAAGGAAAATTTTGGGAATACTACAACCTCGTATTTACAGAAAAAAAACTTGACGAAGAATCCCTGTTTTCGTACGCACTCAAACTCCGCCTCAACACCAGACAGTTCAACACTTGTGTTGACACAGAAAAATATGCCGCCGCTATTGACCAAGATTTCCAAGATGGGCTTACCGTTGGTGTGCGAGGCACGCCTACCTACATTATCAACCAACAAAAACTGGAAGGCAGCGTCCCACTGAGTGCCTGGGATGATGCAATTGTTCAGTCATTGCAACAATAATTTTTTTCTATGATGACAACAACACGCTCCACTCCTCGACATATTGCCATTGTTGTGTGTGCCCTGATTGCCGTGTTGTTTCCCGTACCTACCCATGCGCAGGTAGATCCACGTTGTTTTACAAAAGCAGAGTGTATCAGCGAAAGAAAAAACATACTGACCCCTCTCGAAGACACGCTCACGGCGCCTACTGACCAAGTTGCAGCAGAGGGTTTTTATACCGGTGCTGACGCACTAGGTATCTGTGGCACCATTGTGCAGCCAGGCAAAGAACCCGAACAAATGGGATTTTGCCTTCCAGCGGGACAAACCGTCACACAAATTTCCTTTGGTGGGAAAAAACAGTTTGGACATATAGGAGAATTTATCCAATTCATATACCAATATGGGATTATGGTTGCGTCCATTGTCTCAGTCATTGTTATCATTGTAGGAGGGCTGCAATGGACCATGTCTGGGGGGAACACATCCACCATTGAAACTGCCAAAAAACGCATTGGTGGTGCCATCGTTGGTCTCATACTCGCGCTTCTTTCGTACACTATTTTAAATACTATTAACCCACAACTGGTAAACATACGCCTTCCACAAGCGTGGCTGATTAAACAGGCACGAGTGCAAGCACAATATTGTTTTGAACTGCCATCATCAACCGTTGGTATTGCCAAATTTGTAGAAGATAACACACACACCACAAAAGAACAAAAAGTTGCCGCTGCAAGTAAAATAAAAAACTGGGACGTACGCCCACAAGATGCTACCTGTGGATTTGAATATTTGACTGCTCCGGGAAGAGAGACCTCCTGCTTAGGATCGTATTGTGAACCTGGAAAAGTGTGTGTAAAAGAAGAAGATACCAAACCGTCCACGTGTACCCGCGGTGTCCTTTCTGGAAATATTACTATGAAAGGGATATTTGGCGAAAGTCGTGCAGTTGACAATGACATGTTGCTTATTGCATTGTGTAATGATGGAAGTACTATTAAGTCTTCTGGTATAGACTCTCGCATAAGCGGCTCCACAGAATTTTATGTGTTTACAGAAAAACCACGATCCAATATCTGTTCAGGAAGTGGCGGATTGGTTGGATTTTATATTGCAGCAGAAATCAACGACACAGGAACTATAGGAGGAGACGATGACTTTCACGCTATTGGCAGGCTGCGGGCAGGGTCCTCCCAATGTAGTGTCAACCTATCCAAAAAAGTATGGGAAGAAGAAGTTGGTGCGGCAAATGTAAATTGTTCCAGTGATTCTCCAGACTTTCGGTGTGGATGCGAAGGATTTGCTGAATTTCATGAAGATCACCTTGCCTCTTTGAAACAAAAAATACCCAACTTACAAAGAGACAATTTATTTTCACTCACGGATCTTGAAAAAGGTGCACGCTGCGATATCATTATCACCCGAGACCAATTTCCTGCGATGGGTGACTCCACAGATGCAGCAGACTGCAGTGAAAATAACTTAAGTGGTACATAATATTTATTGAAACTATGTCAGAAAAATACATTTCGATTACGAATGCTCGTGTCAACAACCTGAAAAATGTTTCAATTAAGATTCCTAAAAATAAGCTGACAGTGATCACGGGACTCTCTGGGTCTGGAAAATCCTCGCTTGCCTTTGATACCATTTATGCAGAAGGACAACGACGCTATGCAGAAAGCCTCTCTGCCTACGCACGCCAATTTATGGATATTCAGGACAAGCCTGACGTTGACGAAATTCAGGGCTTATCACCAACCATTGCCATTGATCAAAAAAACGTATCACAAAATCCTCGCTCAACGGTTGGAACAGTGACAGAAATATACGACTACCTGCGCCTCTTGTTTGCCCGCCTGGGTGTGCAATATGACCCAGAAACAAACACGCCTGTCATTCACTATAGTGCAGGAGAAGTATCTGAAATCATTCGAAAACGAGCACCACACAATGGTGACCTCCTGATTCTCTCTCCTCTGGCACAAGCACAAACCATTAAACCAAAAGGACTCATCGCAAACATTGAGCAATCTGGATATAAAACAGTCCGCGTCAACGGCGTATTTTTATCACTTATTGAAATCAAAAAATATCGCTTTGAAGCAGACAAAACATACGATATCGATGTATTGATTGGTCGCATTAACTCTGGCAGAAAATTAAATATCCCAGAGTTGGTGGACAAAGCGCTTGATCTTTCAAACGGCTTTTTGATTCTTATTGACGAAGAGTCTGGTAAAGAAGACATCTTTTCAACACTGCCCTATTCGCCAAAAACAGGAAAAACCTTTCAACCTATTGAGCCACGGAGCTTTAGTTTCAACAGCCCATATGGTGCATGCCCACGATGTACCGGACTTGGATACACCTTGGACGTTGATACAGATCTTGTGATTCCAAACCCACGGCTCACACTGGCAGAAGGAGCGATTCAACCCTGGACACGTATTGTAGGAAACCAGGCACAATACCAAAAAATTATTGAAACCATTGCCGCGGCACATGGCTTTTCTACAAATATTCCAGCAGAAGATCTCCCGCAAGACGTTATGGATATTCTCTACTTTGGCACGGGGACACAAACATATCTCATGGGACAAAAGAAAATACTGTTTGAAGGTATTGTCCCAAATTTGGTGACACGCCACGCAGAAACAGATTCTGAATATATCCGCAAAGAAATTGAACAATACATGCGAGAAACTATCTGCCCCATGTGTGAAGGAAAGCGACTCAAAACACAATCCCGATTTGTACGCATTGGCGAGTTAGGCATTGCAGACATTGTTGACATGAGTGTTGGGGATGCCATTGCATTCTTTTCACCAAAAAACAAAACAGGTGCACTACAAAAAGCCATTAAAAAAGCTGATCTTGCCATTGCCGAACCAATTATCAAAGAAGTCCATGAACGGCTGACCAACCTTCGCTCAGTAGGCCTCCCCTACCTTGCGTTAAACCGCTCGGTGACCACACTCTCCGGCGGAGAAGCACAACGCATTCGCCTATCAACGCAGCTCTCTACCGGACTGACCGATGTCATTTATATTCTTGACGAACCATCCGTAGGGTTGCATCCAAAGGACAATATGCAACTCATTCAAACACTGCAAAATTTGCGAGATCTTGGCAACACCGTCATTGTCGTAGAACATGATCAGGCAACTATTGAATCTGCTGACTTTGTCATTGATGTGGGGCCAGGTGCCGGTACCTACGGCGGAGAAATCATTGCATCCGGGACTGCCGCACAAATGAAAAAACAACCGGCATCTATTACCGGGCAATATCTGTCAAAGAAAAGAGAAATACCATCGCCTAAAAAATATAGAAAAGGAAGTGGCGACGCCATTGAGATTCTTGGGGCAAAAGCATTTAACCTCAAAAATGTTTCTGCCTCATTTCCACTTGGGACATTTATTTGTGTTACTGGGGTTTCTGGTTCGGGAAAATCAAGCCTTGTGATTGACACCCTCGCCCGCGCACTCTCCAAAAAATTCTACCGTGCCAAGGCAGAACCAGGAGAACACAAAAGTATCAAAGGTATTACTCATATTGATAAGGTAATCTCCATTGACCAAAGTCCAATTGGGCGAACACCGCGCAGCAATCCTGCCACGTATACGGGAGTGTTTACCGCTATCCGTGATCTCTTTACCAACCAACCCGAAGCACGTATGCGTGGCTATGGCGCAGGCATGTTTAGTTTCAATGTAAAAGGCGGCGGACGCTGTGAAGCATGTTCTGGTGATGGATACCGCCGCATTCCCATGCAATTTCTCACCGACGTATTTGTAGAATGTAATGAATGTGCAGGGAAACGATATAATAAAGAAGCACTTGAAATTCACTATCGTGGCAGAAATATTGCTGATGTATTACAAATGACTGTCGAAGAAGCACATAAATTTTTTAGCGACATACCGGCGATTGCTGACAAACTCAAAGTATTACGCGACGTTGGGCTGGGCTATGTACATTTGGGACAATCAGCGACGACACTCTCCGGCGGAGAAGCCCAACGTATCAAACTTGCAACAGAATTATCACGCCGCTCAACAGGAAAAACCCTCTATATCTTGGATGAACCAACCACAGGACTTCACTTTGAAGATATTACTCGGTTGTTAGGCGTCTTAAACAAGTTGGTTGACAAAGGGAATACCGTGATTACCATTGAACATAATCTTGATGTGATCAAAAGCGTTGACTGGATTATTGACCTTGGCCCAGAGGGAGGTGCCCGCGGTGGAGAAATTGTTGGCCAAGGAACCCCGGCAGATATCATGAAAAATAAAAAAAGTCTGACAGGCGGCTATTTGAAAGAAGCATACCTAGAAAGCCAACAAGCAAAAAAAGGAAATCAGAAAAAGGGAAAAAAGGAAATAGTAAAAAAATAACTACACAAAAAAGACCCACACCAATCACTGGTGTGGGTCTTTTTTTATTGGTGTTACGCTGCTGGGGCATCTTCTTTTGGAGCGGCAGCGGGGGTCACTTCTTCTTTCATTTTTACTTCTTTTAATTTCTTTTTGTAGTTACGGAGGTAGTATCCTTTTCCTTGTCGGACCTTCATGGTACGAACCACTTCGATATTTTCTATAATAGGAGAATTGATAGGAAAAATCTTTTCTACCCCCACCCCATTTGATACTTTTCGTACGGTGACGGTTGCTCCAGCCTCTTTCCCATGTTTTACAGCCAAAACAGTCCCTTCAAACATTTGTATACGTTCTTTTTCTTCTCCTTTTTTATTGACATCTTTAATCTTTTGATACACTTTCACAATCATTCCTGGTGAAAGCTGTGGCACGGTATTTTCTGTACTCATACATATAATGATGGGAGAGGTTAGGCCAGAGTAGTCCGAAAGTGTCGGATCTGCATAACATCGCAAATAAAATCAATTTTTTTGTGTGGCACCAGTGTACCGCAATAGCTATTTTTTGTCAATATGAACCGTCAACCCATGCTCTGTGTCCAGGTAGGACACAATATCCGTAATGGTATCCTCAATATACCCATCTTTATTCACAATTCGCAGGTCATACCCATTCGAGGCAGCAATTTCTGCCTTTGCGGTCTCCAAACGCTCCTTAATAGACTCTTCTGTCGTTCCACCACGCTCTTCAATACGCTTCCGCAAAATATCCAGATTTTCTGGTAACAAAAAAATAGCAATATGAGGAATGCCCAAATCATCCAAATGTCTTTTTCCATGCACTTCTGCTTGGGAAAACACAATGCTATACTGTCCGAGTGCCGCATTTAAATGTTCCCATTGTGTCCCATACCAGTTGCCTGCATACTCATTGTACTCAACAAAAGCATCCGCATCTTTCTTTTCTTGAAATGCCTGCTTTGAAATATAGTAATAGTCTACCCCCTCTTTTTCCCCTGGTCGTTTTTCTCGTGTCGTGGTTGTCACCAGCTGTACAGCATCAGGAAATCGAGAAAGAAGCCCACGAATGATGGCATTCTTTCCTCCTCCCGAAGGGGCAGAGACAAGCACGAACACTCCTTTTTTTGAATCAATCATAGGGTCATGATAACGCAGCTAAAAACTCAGATAATTCCTTTGGAAGTGGTGCCTCAAAACACACTGCGACATCTTTCCCCTTTGGGGAAAAACAAAGCTTTGCTGCATGCAAAAAAAGTCTCCCCAGTACTGGGGCCTGTTTTCTGACATACTGTTTTTGATGATACAACACATCCCCTACCACCGGATGACCATATGCATGCATATGCACCCGGATTTGATGCGTTCTTCCTGTATGGATCTTTACCCGAAGCAATGTATAATGTAAAAACCGTTGTAACACCTGAAACTCTGTGAAGGCTTCTTTTCCAGGTTGCACAGTATGCATCTTTTGCAGGGTAATCTCTTCAACCCGTGGACGAGCTACCATGCGTCCATCTTTCCCTCTGTCAATAGAAAAATCAATACTTCCTGTTTCTGCGGCAATGACACCATGCACCAACACCACATATTCTTTTTCTACCGTGCGTTGTTTAAATTGCTTTTTAAGTACACCAAACATCTCCTGTGTTTTTGCTACAACCAAAATACCTGACGCACCCTTATCAAGGCGATGCACAATACCCGGACGTGCAGCGTTTTCCCCTACACCGGAAATAGTAGGATCATGTGCGACCACCCAGTGAGCTACGGTATGTGGCTCGTTCGCCTCGGTTGGATGCGTGAGCATGCCAGCGGGTTTTACCACCACCATATAGTCAGATGTCTCTTCCAGTATTACAAGATCGTGCACCACGTCCTCAGACGTAGCTTCCTGAGCAATGGGCAGCTGTTTCGAGGGCTGTGGGGTGTATACAATGACATCCCCAGTGGCGAGACTTTTGCTTGCCTTTGTGGCAACACTTTCATTATGCTGAATTGCTCCATCGGCGATCAATCCCTGGGCCTTGGTACGGCTTATTCCTTGCCACTCCGCAATAAAAACGTCAAGACGCTTCAAAGCGTCTTTTTCTTCTATATGATATGATAAATCAGCCATATATCTCATCCATGAATATATGCCCGAGTATAGCATATATACTTGAAAAATCAAGGTTCCTTTGTTATACTACCCCATGATTTAGCATAGTCACACCTCCCTATGGACTCTGCAGATCCATACCGTTGCTCCCACATACGCGCCTATAGCTCAGGGGTTAGAGCACAACGCTTATAACGTTGGGGTCGATGGTTCAAAACCATCTAGGCGCACAACAACGTTCAAACATCTTTTCTCCTATGGATTCACAAAAAATAGACATGTTGGTGCACACAGCACAGCGCATCATGACAGATTCCAAGGATCCAATACATGATATTGCCCATGTTCGCCGTGTTGTTGGGTATGCACAAGAACTGGGAGAAGCCATGCAACTCGGAGAAGACCAACAGCGTGCACTTATTCTGGCCGCATGGTGGCACGATGCAGGCAGGACGATCACCAAAAGACCATCCATGATTGTAATGCCATTTTTTGATGACATTATTTCTGCACTCATGCTTTGGCGAGAAACAATCCGTTGCCGCCTCTTTGGAAAGGTCGTTGGTATGGCAACACGTATGATTTTTTGCAAAAGTTTAGGAACGGGAAAAATTCTTTCTAAAGTACTGATGCGAAAACAAAACCGTATTATGATCGATCTGTTAAAAGATGCTGACACATTAGATATGTTAAGCATTGAGAGAAGCCGGCAACTGTACCTTTTGGTTGACTCATCATGGATTTACTCGTATGGATATAAAATGGTTATCTGGTGGACCCTGTCCTCCAATCACCTCACCGTAAAAACACACGCTGCCAAAAAACGGTTGCTGCAACTGCTTGAACTGTTTGTTGCCTGGATCAAAAAACAACAGGTCTTTAACTGGCATGTTACCACATTTGGAAGATCCTGGACCACAGAACAAATAAACAAAGGGGAACGCTTACTGCAATCACTCACACAGTCTTTTGCCCACTCAATTTCGCTCACCTAACGTCTATGGCATTTTTTTCTCATGTAGATCGTGTACGCAGACAAACAGAAAAACGACTTGAAACATACACGGGCACACCAAATAGCTTTTTTATCCTGATCGCGTTGGCATCTGCCATTGCAACCATTGGTCTTATTTTAAATAATACCGCAATTGTTATCGGTGCCATGGTCGTCGCACCGCTGGTCACACCCGTGTTTGGTTTTTCACTCAGTCTTATCGCCGTACACATACAACAGGGATTTAAGGCAGCACTCATGCTCTCTTTAGGAAGCATAGTGGCCATTATTATGGCCGCAATCCTGACACGATTAGTTGCGTTCATTGAAGGGGACGCTATTAGCATTACAAACGAAATTGTGTTACGCACAGACGTAAACATTTTATATCTTCTTGTTGCATTTTTTAGTGGTGTTGCTGGCGCATACGCATATGTAAAACCTGACATTCTGGCTTCTATCGCAGGCATTGCGATCTCTGTTGCGGTCATGCCACCACTTGCCGTTGCAGGTATTGGGCTCGGGCTTGGTGACTGGTCACTTGTGACAAACAGTCTCCTGTTATTTGCTATAAACCTTGCCGGCATTTCTTTTGGCAGCATTATTACATTTCTATCATTCGGGTTTGGTGCAACAGATGCGTAAAGAAAAAATGTATAAAAAAATTTGCAACACATTGTTGCATTTTTTTTTGAAAAATTTTTTTCAAAGTTATACACAGCTTTTTTTTGCATTACTCTATAAAAAAAACATAAATAGTTTTATACTTAGAACAAAGTCGATTGTAAAAATATTTTTTATTTTTTACAAAAGAATTTTTTACGCACATGCTTGTCGTGTAAAAAAATTCTGTTCGTGTTTGCCCATGATCTTTTGGTGTGTACCATGGTCATATCAAATTCACTTATGCAAACACATACCACCCATTGAAAGGGGGTGCCCACTATGCCAGCAAAAAAACGCGCAACAAAAAAATCTGCTCCTGCACGTAAACCTGCAAAGAAACGTGCAAAAGCAATGGCTGCCGCTCCTAAGCGAAAGCCAGCTGCTAAACGTAAAGCTGCTCCTAAACGAAAGCCAGCTGCTAAACGTAAAGCCGCTCCTAAGCGAAAGCCAGCTGCTAAACGTAAAGCTGCTCCTAAACGAAAGCCAGCTGCTAAACGTAAAGCCGCTCCTAAGCGAAAGCCAGCAAAACGTAAGAAAAAATAGTTTTTTACGAAAAAACCCGACATTCTGTCGGGTTTTTTATTTTAAATATGTTATATGATCTTTACTCTAAAGAAAGTCCCAATTGTTGTACCTGACCACGATCTTGAGCCGTTTCAAATACTTTTACGGTTCCAAATACACCATCATAACCCGGCTGAATAACAATATCCCCAGCACGGACCCGACGAACTGCATCCGCAATTTCTTTTGACCCAGCCTTTGCAATGTCAGAGAGTGGTGCATCTAATAAAATATAAAATTCACTTCCAAGAGCGGCCGTCAGGAGCTCATAGGCCGTTGCGACACGCTTTGTTGTGACCCCACACCCAAATGTATCTGCAATGATTTCTGGAAGTGGGACGAGACTCTTGTACGGAATACGTTCTACGGCTTTTGCCTGTGCATCACTTCTATCTGCCAGACTTGCAACACGGTTCATGACACCAATGACAAGTGGTTTCTTACAGACCGGACACAGCCCCCCATACTTTTTTGTTTCCTCGGGGGTACAAGAAAAATTACAACTGCGATGTCCATCAATATGATACTTTCCTTCTTCCGGATAAAACTCAATAGTATATAAAAAATGTCTTTTATCCCCCTCACGTAAAATACGCATAATTTCTTTATACGTAATGAAAGATGCATCTTCAAATTGCATCACATTTGCCTCTCTTCCTAATTTCTGTGGGCTGTGGGCATCAGAATTTGAAATAAGCGTGATATGGTCAAGCATGGAACAATGCCAATTCATGAGTGGATCACTTGACAGTCCGGTTTCTATCGCAAAAATATGTGGGGAAAGCTCATCAAATGCTTCCTCTATAGAGTCATATCCACTTTTTGACCCAAATATAGCAAACCAGGGCGTCCATGCATGTGCAGGAATCATGACCATCCGCTCGTCAATATCAAGCATCAGGGCCAGAAGATCTTTTGAAGTCATCCCAAGAATGGGCCGCCCGTCTGCCTTCAAATTAAACCCTCGTTCATCGAGCGCGCGATGAAACGCTTCGGCGACTTCCAAATTTGGGGCAAACACAAGGTTGTGTACGCGGCGTGTCTCACCTTTGTGTTTTTTTATACATGACACTTCTGTACCAATCATAAAACGCGTGGGAGAAACGCTCGATTTCAACTTGTACAACCCCTCCGTATCCTCCACCAGATACTCTTTCATATGTTCAAACCAGCGTGGATGGGTAAAATCTCCCGTCACGACAATATCAATACCACGAATCTCACAGGCCTGTGCAATCGTAGGCAACTCCAAATGCTTTGAACACGCACGAGAATATTTTGAATGGATGTGCAGGTCAAGGATTTTTTGTATCATAGTGGTTTTCTTACAAATAACTGCACCCAATCAATTGGCCGCAGCATATTGTCGTGCATCACCACGACTGAAGAATCGACAATAAATCCCGCATCAGTCATATACCTATTCATTTCTTGTTCTGACACAAAAGAAAATAGCCGAACGCCTCCATTGAGGCGTACATCAGACTCTTCGTGGTCTCCAACTCCTTCTTTGACACTACAATAAAAAATTCCTCCCGGAACCAGCACGCGATATATTTCCTGTATTGCCGTACCAATATCATCTCGGTGTAGATGCACCAGTGCGGCACTTGCCCATACTCCATCAAAACTCGCGTCAGCAAATGGCATGCGTAACATATCTCCTTCTACAAACGATGCTTCGGGAACTGCGTTACGAGCAAGTGCGAGCAACCCCACACTCAGATCCAAACCGGTCACCGTAAGACCATGGTCCACAAAATACCGACAATCTCGTCCTGGACCACATCCAACATCAAGAACCCGTGTTCCAGAAAGCCGTGCGACAAATGCTTCCAGCCGGTCCGTATTGATAAACGGCGCACGACTTTTTTCATATGCCTTCGCATGTGTGTTATATGTTTCAATAGTTTTTTTTTGGTACTCCTTCATACTGTGTATATAGATCTATGCTGGATCTGCATATGCGATATCTTCTGGAGAAAGTCGCCGAATACCCACATCGTTTTTCATTTCCTCGTGCACTTGTGCCACCAAGCCTGGCATTCTTCCGATAATAAAGAATCCCTTCCCCAATGCTGGATCAAATCCCATATCACAAAGAAGTGCCGCAAGCGCGCCGTCAATATTGAGTGGAAGGGTTTTTGACGAAATGGCGTTGATCTCGGTGTGCACGCTCTTTGCAAATGCAACATATTTTCCTGCAATGCCTAATGCTGTTGCTTTTTCAAAAAGTACGGTAGAGCGTGGATCCTCGTTAGTAAATACTTTGTGGCCATATCCAGGAATACGCACTTTTTTTTCTTTTAAACCCTGCACAAGTGCGGCCACATCTCCCACATCTGCGTTATCCAACAAAAAATGCATCCCTGCTTCTAATGCAACCCCATGTCGCTCTCCAAACCCAAGAATCCCTGCAGCAAGTGCGGTATGCATGCTGTTCCCCGCAGATGCTGACAGACGTGCACATTGTGCAGATGTCACGGCAGGCCCATTATCGATGATGGAAGAGAGCATGGCATCCACCATCTTTCGTTCTGCCTCTGACGGAAAACGAGTCGTCAGCATAAGAAAAATTGTTTCAGAAAATGTGCGTTCTCGTATAATATCCTTGAGTGGTTGTCCACGAACAGTTTCTGTTCCGTCGGCTTGGACATTGGTAGTAGTGGTGGTGTATTTCATATGTGTCGTTAGTGACTAGGCTGCTTGTGCTTTGGATTTAATTTCTGATCCTTCCAATACATCTTTGACTCCTTTCCAGTTTGCATCTGTCAGCATGTCTAAAAGATCATCCAACTGCTCTTCTACAGCATCATGATGCTTTGTATCTTGGTACGGAAGATATGCTTCTTGAATAAATCTATCTAACATTCTCAGTATATCGGGGACCCCGGCCAGGTCCTCCATATACTCTTCAATAGTCTTTCCTGTATCGTGCGCCGGGATGATATAGGCGTGGATCAATTTTTTCTCAAGATCCTCTAGAGATACCCCACTTTGTTTTGAGACCCCCTGCAGTAATGCTTCAAGGAGCAAACAAAAACTCTGATAGACGTCTGTATCTTCTAACAACAACGCACGTTCAGACGGGATATCCTTAGTCAGCTTTGTTGTTAGTCCTTCTGTAACGGCTTCGTCCAGCCACATATGGTGGAGTCCCTGATGATAGTACTCCTTTAATCCACCCTGCCTTTTTACATACGTTGGGGGGTCATCATCCTCGCCAATATCTGCATAGGCAACTGCAGATATATTATGCAACATTTCATGAGTGTATGTATTTTGAATTTTGTCTTCTTCTAAAGAAGTATCGATAAAAATAACCGCTTGTTCAGAAAAATGCTCACCCATAGTTGTGCTTTGAACGGTCGGGTCTAGTGGCCGTATTCGCACTTCCTTTATTCTTTTTTTAATTTCTTCCAAAGAAAGTGGGATAATACCTTGCTCAACAAGGAGCGCAATACGATCCATGAAAAATATATCCAATTCTGGACCCAACTCATCTTCTATATATTCTGCTTCATCTTCATAAAAATCTGCAAAAAATAACAGAAAATAACTTCTTTCTTCGACTGAAAGTTCATCAAAATATTCAGAGAGCACTTCTGCATCACTCATATGTCGGATATTTACCCATTCAATATGTTTTTCTCTTACTGTTGTGGCAATGTCTTTCATACGATCGTGCGCTTCTTGATCCTCACATTCCATAAGCATGTCAAACATGTTTGCAAGATGCTCCGAATTCAGCGATGCATTTCGAAACACACTCTCTATGTACACAGCATTTTTTTCACCGAGTTGCGACCCCAGCACAGTGTCAGTCTCTAGAGAACACTTCTCACGAAGCGCTTTGATAACAGGTGCACCAAATACGTCGGTATCAAAAATATCCCTATGAAATGCGTCTACCAGCCTTGCTTCACGCTCGGGATGCTCTCTCCCCACCCTCCCATATTGTAATTCTAGACGATTCATACTGATATTGTTACGAAAACGGTTGTACTAACTCTACCAAATCTTCATATCGCTCGGCAATCATGACACCAACGTCAGCAAGTGCGGCTTCTTTTTCTTTTGCGCCTTTTCCCCGCTCCACAATAGCACCGGCATGACCAATATTCATTCCTTCTGGCAACACATTCGCAAATTTTCCGCCCACATAGACGGCCAGTGGCTTGGTAAATTCTTTATTCACAATTACATCCACGATCTCAAACTCATAGCTTCCACCATGCTCACCAAAAATTGCGACCGCGTTTGTTTGGAAATCCTTTTCAAATAACAAGAGCAAATCTGCATACGTAGTTCCCATGAGTAAGTCACCTCCGACATGCACCGCAGTACTTTGTCCCATGCCCGCCTTTCGCATTTGCCACGATACTTCATTTGTCATACCACCAGAGCGAGAAATAATACCAATAGATCCTGGGGTAAATACCTCATCTACCTTTATGCCACCCACCACTCCAATACGCCCCACACCTGGAGTAATATACCCAAGCGAACTAGGTCCAATGATTTGAATACCCTTTTCCTTTGCAGCAGCAAGGCAATACGCTGTGTCTTTAATAGGAATACGCTCCACAATAGTATTAATATGTGGGATGTTGGCATCAATAGCCTCCATAATGGCAGCTTTTGCTGCAAAGGGTGGAACATAAATAGTTGAAACAGTAATACCAGGAATAGCATCCACCGCTTCTCGTACCGTATTAAATACAGGCTTTCCCAGCACTTCTTCTCCACCTTTCCCTGGACGGACGCCTCCAACGACATTGGTCCCGTACGCAAGCATTGCCTCGGCTGCTTTTTGACCTTCTTTTCCAGTAATGCCCTGTACAAGTACTGTGGTCTGTTGATCAATCAATATTCCCATAGCTATCAAAGTAATGCTTCCAACTGAGTAAATGTTTCCTTGTTATTTTTAAAATGAATCGTCTCCCATCCGGCTTCCTGTGCGGCCGCAATGTTATATAACGTATTGTCAATGAATACCATCTCGGACGCCGGTGTGTGTACCTCCCCGGCTAATGCAACATAACACTCTCGACTTCCTTTATGCCACCCCATTTTCCATGATGTGTAGACACCAGTCACCCAGGCAATTTCTTGCCCCAACCACTCATATTCTTGTGGCGCACTGGCTGTAAAAAGAAAGACTGGTATCCCCTGTTCTTCTTGTACTGTCTTACAACGAGCCAGAAGTATGGTGTTGACGCGATACAAGCCAGTTGGATCTTCCATTGTTTCTTGTTGTGCATCTACGGCAGAGCGTGGTAGTAGTATCACATCCAAAAAATCGAGCACAATGGCCTGTATCATAGCAGTACTATTACGAAATAAGTTGGCCAGCGAGTGCCGCCACACTATCGCTCATACTTGTTTCCTTTCCAAGTAATGTCATATTCAAATTATTCCTCTCGGCACATGCTTGCATCAATGCCATTCCTTCCTCTTCGTATGGACCAGCCCGACGTACCACAATGGGATACGATGGCTTTACTTCGTCAAGCGCGTCTACAATTCCCTGAAATGTTTCTTTCACATTCGTAAAGTTGGCAACACCGCCGGCAATCCACAACCCACGCAAGCCCGGTTTTGACAACACAATTTTTGCCAATGCGTGTACTTTTTCGCGTGGTGGATTTCCTGAATATTCTGTGTAATTTGCAGCAGATAGTCCCGCTTGAAGCAACGCATCCATGTTTGCAATACTGGCACCACCACCAGAAAATAAAATAGCGATGTCCCCATCCATCTCAATATATTTCCCTGCTGTCCCCTGATAATATTTTTCTCCCTTGTCAATTTCCTGTACGGCAATTTCACGTGCGGTTGGTGCACGCCCCATCATGGTGCGTGGTTCTAACTTTCCGTGTTCTTCTGTATGACGAAAAAAGGCATCGTCATCCAGCGCTACTTTTGCATCAGCGGCGATCCACTCTCCTGTCACTGTTTTTACTAGTGGATTTATTTCTACCACCCGACAATCTTCCATTAAAAAGGTTTGCCACAGTTCCTGCACAAACGGAATACCACCAGCAACAGAAATAACCGAGTCTGAAATATTGAGCATGTGCTTAGCAATCAAGGCATCATCCACGTCTTCAATATCAACCCCACCATGCTTACTGTATACCAAAACCGGCTGCTTACTATTTGTATCATAGGTGATGGAAAGATAGTGTTCTTCTGCAATAGAAAGACGCTCTTCAATGCGCACCGCAGCAACATACTGCCCGTGAATCTCAGTCGCAAACAGATCTGCCACCGCGGCAACAACCTCATCAAGAGTACTACAAAATCGAATCCCATTATTTTTTCCTCTCTTTCCAGACAATACCTGCGCCTTGACAACAACCTCTGTAATACCAAGATTTGTGTACAACTCACGTATGTCGTCATCACGCCGCGCGACACACCCTCTTGGGATAGCAATGCCATGCGCAGCAAAAAAATGTTTCCCTTCAAATTCGTACAAATTCATAATCGATCCTTTAACGATGCATAAAACTCCATTTTTGCAGTAAACATCCAATCGATCCCCTCCACCACTTTCTTACTTTCAAAGGCAGGTAACAACGATACCAATTCTGGGAAATGTTTTTGTGCATCGTGTGTAATATGATCTTCTAAATATTTTTTTGCTTTTTCATTGAGAGCAAACAACTCCTCCACCTTTTGTAAAATACAGGCAAATTCTGTTGGAATCGATGCCTCTATAAATAATAATGCCCCAATATGCACATCAAGTGGTTGTGTATCCATAAGGCGCTTGATGTGCAAGCCATAGGCGGTTG
>Ga0210057_1004218_pt1 | contig 19311 bp, 24 predicted proteins | sample CryGeyCG2114_010_2_FD_183968 | JGI IMG/M metagenome (GOLD analysis project Ga0210057, IMG submission 183968) | Groundwater microbial communities from aquifer - Crystal Geyser CG10_big_fil_rev_8/21/14_0.10 (SPAdes) (version 2) | ecosystem: Environmental > Aquatic > Deep subsurface > Groundwater ...
TTCTTTACGAACAATGGGCAGAACCCACCTTAAGCGCTCTTCTTTGATTGTTTTTGCCATAGATATTGCCATATACCAAGATTATACAGTCTTGGGCAAAAACCGCCATATGTGTCGGCACATTACACGCCTTTATTGACAAAGATACAATTTTTTGTTATTATAATATCTTCCCATCCACCACATCAAGAGGAGGTAATTCATGCCCATTCCCAATCAAAATTCGATTGGAGAGACGACGCAGTCTGAGATGGTGGAAATTACTCGTCTGGATACATTTCTTTCTGATCAGCTCCAGATTCAGATGCAGCATAATCGATCTAGAACAAGATTCAAGATTGGTTTTACTCTGAGTCGCGAGGCTCGTCGATCCGGAGTTCGAGATCAGGTAATCAAGAGTGTACTCATCAAAATGTTTGAAGATGCAAAAGGGCACGAGGTATGTATTATCACCCCTTCAGGATCTGGTGCAGATTATGAGCTTCATTTGTCCACGGTCAAGCCTTATCGACATAATTTTCGTGACCAGAAAAGTGAATCTTTTTTCGAGCGGTGAGATCTTGGGGTAAAATAAACTTCTGATACAAATCTAGATAAATAATCCAAACAGATTTGAACAACACCCCAAAGCGGAGGTCGCAAATGGCATTTAGTCCAGATGAAGCCGCTCAAATGAATGAAGATACGGAACAGTTTGTTGATATGCTTGAGTTTTTAATCAATACGCACCTTCAAGTCCATTGGCACGCGGGCATGCGAGAGATTGGTTGGAGTATCAAGCCAGAACCATATTCCAAGATGTTGAGTCAATCACCTTCAAGTCCCAATCATTTATGTATGAAAAAGGTTAAGCATATCATCGAGACTAGATATGCTAAACATTGGAATCAAGTCAGGATTGACATCAAGGATATTGACGCAACTCAATTTAGTTTTTCTGTTTTTTTGAGCCCTGCAGAGCGCGGATGAACCGTATTATCGGTTCTTTTTTGTTTGACACAACTTTTGTGGTGTGGTAAAAATATATATCACAACCAGGAGGATAGTTATGATTACCAGACCAGAAAAAGCCGCCCAAATCAATGATAACACCAAGTATTTTGTGGATTGTGTTTATCAGGTTATTGTCAGGTATCTCGCAATATACTGGCATCTGCAAAGCCGAGAAATTAAATTAGATCGAGAGTATGATTATTTGGATGTCTTGGGTCATAAGGGCAAACCGCTCAAGGTTTTTCTGAACCAGGTGTCATTGAACAAGGCTAGACTTGAACTGGAGCGCCGATTCCGACAAGGTTGTTGGGGAAACGTAACGATTCAAATCGTGGCTATTAGTAGTAAAAGATTTAAACTCAGTATTATGTTGGCGGCAGATGAACATGATTTTTACCAAAGCGAGAAATTAATACGAAAGTTTGGTCCCAGTCAGGCAGCCCGCCCAGTGTACAACGCTCGGTCGTTTAGCAATGTTTTGCAGGGTATCATCAATCAACATTTAAATCTTCATTGGCATGATGATTTGGACTCAATAGAGTTTTTTGAAGTCATGACCTATTAAGATTTTTTACATGGTGACGATCGACACAAAAACTATTTTGCTGAGATTTATTTTGAAAAAGTTAAACATGACTTAGGAGATAAATGTCGCAAAATGGGTTGGAAACAAACCCGAATAGGACTGGTCGATGTAGAGGGGCATTCCTTTAGATTGGATGTCTATCTTAGTCCTCAAGAAGAAATTTGAAGAACTGCCAAATAACAGCTCTTTTTGTTTGACAGATTTGTATCAGATCTATATATTAGATGTATTGAACCACAAACTAGGAGATCAACCATGTCGGGTGTTCAGCTTGATGACACAGTGCTTGATGAATTTGATTTTGAAGAACCATATTTTTTGGAGTTGTGTCCCAAGTGTGGACATTCTTTTTCCGTCGAGGGGCCGCTGAACTGCTATGATTGTCCCAAATGTGGTCATCTTATTATCAAAGATCAAGTTGATGAACTTAGTGGCAGTCCGTTTGATGATGATGAAGATGATGATATTTTGGATTCCTGAGGGATAATGATTCCTTTTTTTTTATTGACATTTACTCTTAATTTGATACACTAAAATTACTATGAAAATACTAATAATCGGTGCCAAGGGCATGCTTGGTCAAGAATTAGCCAAGGTTTTTGTTGACAGTGAAGTTCATTTGTGGGACCGCGAAGAAGTTGATATTACTGATCGCGATTCTGTCTTCACCAAGATAAAAGCTTTAGCGCCTAATGTCGTTATCAATTCAGCTGCATACAATGCAGTTGACCAAGCTGAGGAGGAATCAGATTTGGCTCACCTCGTCAACGCTGTCGGCCCAAAAAATTTAGCAGAGGTGGCTAGAGATTTAAATTGTGTCTTTGTTCACTATAGCAGTGACTATGTTTTTGATGGGACAAATGTGGCTGGTTATATCGAAACCGACACTCCTAATCCAATCAGTGAATATGGCCGATCAAAATTGGCCGGAGAGCGTTTTGTTCAAACCGTTGGCGGTCAATATTATATTATTCGTTTGTCCAGACTGTTTGGGCGGCCGGCGGTTTCTGATGGTGCCAAAAAAAGTTTTATTGATGTCATGCGTGAGTTAGCAGAAACCAAAGACGAACTTCAAGTCGTCAATGAGGAAGTCAGCTGTCCGACCTATGCCCCTGATTTAGCCTTGCAAACCAAAAAGATTATCGATTCACAGCTACCATACGGGATCTATCACGCCGCCAACTCCAATGCTTGCACCTGGTATCAATTGGCCGAGGAAACATTTAAGATTTTGAACAAAAATATTAGATTGATCCCAGTTTCTGGTGATACTTTCCCGCGTCCGGCCAAAAGACCAGCTTATTCTGAGGTCAAAAACACCAAATTGGCTCCAATTAGATCTTGGCAGGATGCTTTACGTGATTATCTCAACCCAAGTTTATCTTTTACTCCTCCCGAGTCTGAACGGTCAGCACCAATTAACCGGCCAATAAACATTACTCAAAAATCAACCAGCAACAATATGAAAGGAATCGTACTTGCCGGAGGAAAGGGGACTCGTTTGAATCCCTTAACAAAAATTACCAGTAAGCAATTGTTGCCAGTATTCAACAAGGCTATGGTTATGTACCCGATTGAAACATTGATCAAAGCTGGCATAAAAGACATTTTGATTATTGTCGCTCCTGATTATGCCGGTGATTTTCTCCGCCTCCTTGGTTCTGGAAAAGAATTGGGCGTCAAGTTTACCTATGAAATTCAAGATGAACCAAAAGGATTGCCAGAAGCCTTTATCATCGGTGAAAACTTTATTGGCGATGACAATGTTACGTTGATTTTGGGTGACAACATTTTCTTTGGTCATGACTTTACTGATGATATTCGTTCGTTCGATTCAGGTGGCCGTATTTTTGCCGTACACGTGCCAGATCCAGAACGTTTTGGTGTGGTCGAGTTCGATAGTGATTTAAAGGTTCTGTCTATTGAAGAAAAACCGCAAAAGCCAAAGAGCAGTTATGCTGTTCCTGGTGTCTATATTTATGACAACCGGGTGATCAATATAGCCAAAGGAGTCAAACCAACATGGAGAGCTGAAACTGACATTGTAGAAGTTCACAAAGCCTACCTTGGACTCAATGAATTGGATGTTCGCATGGTTCGTGGTAGTTGGTATGATGCCGGCACTTTTGAATCACTGCTTCAAGCTTCAAATGAAGCTGCCACCCAGGAATATAAAAAGCAGATTGGCGTTAATAATGATGTCTTTATCAACAAAAAGTAAATAACAAAAATAAAGAAAAAAATTATGACATTCCCATTCAAAGATGTCTTCAAAACTTCTTGGTTTAATATTTTACATTACAAAAAAATGTGGATTATCGGAGTTCTTATCTCTGGTGCCAGCATTTTTCTCGAATACACACCAGAGGAGGTCAATAACTTTTTTGGTGCTATTGGTCAAGTGGGTATCAAGACTTGGTTCCTCAGTTTACTCAAAGCTCCAACATTTCTTTTATTGATTGTTCTCGGTTTTGTCTTGGCTGTTGGGTTGGGATTGTTGTCTTTGCTCGCATCGGCCAGTTTGATTTCGGCAATTCGTCAGATCAAAGATAACTCAAAAGCTGATATTAAATCAAACATCAAATTTGGTCTCAGTCGTTTTGTCCCAATGATTTTAGAAACGATTATAGTTTCCGTGCCTTTATTTGTTATGTTTGTCCTCATGCAGGTATTTGATAATTATAAGTTGTTTTTCTTGTCATCGCTGACAACCATTCTCATGTTTGTTTATGCTTTATTTGTCTTTTTATTTCAACATTTTACATATTGTTATATTGTTCTTGAGCAACATTCCCCTTGGGCAGCCATCAAGGCTGGACTGCAGCTTTTCTCGAAAAATTGGCAGCCGATAATTGTGGTTCACTTGATTAATTTGGGTCTTATTATTGCTTTTTTTGTCGCCAACTTTCTGGTGGCTGCCATCGTAGCTATTCCCTTTATTCTTGTTGGAGCCGTTTTAATCTTGTTCTCCAGTTGGAGTCTACCACTGGTTACCATCGTTATTGGTATGGCCGTTTATGGTATTGTCGCTATTGTTATGTCCGGTATTAGGAGTAGTTTTTCCTATAGTCTATTTACGCATACTTATTGGCGCTTACGTTAGAAATAAAAAAACAGGCTTCAACGCCTGTTTTTTTATTTCTACTTAATGTATTTCGAGTACAAACAGTCCCGGGGTACCATCCTGAATAAAGTATATATTCTCTCCCTTTTTATCTAGGGTCATGTCTAAAATGTGATCGATTGGGAGTTCCCATTGGTTTCTAGAATCCCTTTCGTCTAATTCGATTATTTTTGCTTGTTGGTTTAGCGTAAACACGATATAGTTTGATTCCGGATACCAGCAGGCGTGGTCAATCCCGTCACTGACCCGAGTGATCGTAGTTTCAGAATTATATTTATTTAGATCATACGTGATAATTTCATTTCGGTCAGCTGTTAATAGTATGTTTTGTTTTTCAAAATAATCATAAGCAGAAAGTGAGCTAATACTTGTCAATATGCTATTTAGTTCCAATTGAACAAAAATTGTTTTATTGTTTTCCGTCTCTTCGATTACAAGATGATTATCAACTACATTTGCAATTTTGTACTGACCATTCGGCAAAATAATTCTTGGTTCCGGTCGATCAGCTTCTTCGTTTAGATTATTTCTGAAAATTTCAGTTTCATTATCTTTAATTTTACTCATGGAGTATAAATATCCATTATAAACAATAAAATCGGTTTCAATCGCAGCGTCAATCTCTGCCACGGTATTGGTTAACAGAATTTTATTTTGAATGGTTGCTTCCACGATTTTATTTTCACTGGTTGCAAACAACACATTATCGTTCTCAAGGCTGAACTTAATATTTTTGGCCTGATCAATAAAGTCATCAACAGAAATGGTAACACTAGGAGCGGTTCGATTGATAATTATACTGTTGATTCCTGGTGCATTTGCTGAAACCAGTAAAAAATTTCCGTCTTTTGACCAACTTAGGTTTAGTTTATTCATGGTATTGGTCGTGCTGTATATTTTTTCGATATTTTCATTTCCAAAATTATAATAAAATATCTCCACTCCACCTGCCGATTGGCTCAGTAGGGCCGTACCTTTGTGGTCCGGGGTTACGAGCATCGAATCAATTAGTAAGTTTGATATTTTCCTCGGGGAGGATTGTTTAAATAAAATAATATCCTCTGCGAAAGTGGTTTCTTGAGCATTGACACTCAAAGTTTTTTTCCACGGATAATATCCATCCTTGGTTACATTGATTAAATATTTCTGCGGTGATAAATCGGTCAATCGAATTGGGGTGTTATATGCGTTTTGTCCATTTAGGGATACAACTGCCGCTCTTGGTGAAGTTTGAATCACCAATGTTCCAGCCGTGGCCAGCTGTTGTTTCTTTGGATTGTAACGATAACCGGCAGTATAAAAAATCAAAATTGGGGCAATGATTACAAACGCCAAAATAAAGGTTAGAGCGATAAATCTTCGGATGTGAATATTCATAATTTTCTTTATGTTTACCCTTATATACTACCTGAAATACCAAAATATTTCAATCGTTGGCAGCATTGACTTTATTTAATGGTTATTTTATGCTAGATTGTTAATGATGCTAAGTATTATTAAATTAAGCAACTTTAATAAAAAAATGTCAATAATATGTCTAAATTCATAATTAATGGTGGAAAAGCTTTGAGTGGAGAAATATCAGTCATGGGAGCCAAAAACGCCGCGTTAAAAATTCTAGCAGCATCTTTGTTGTCAGACAAAGAAATCACCATCAACAATGTCCCGAATATCGAAGAAGTCAACCGATTACTTGAATTGATGGAGACGATCGGCACCAAGTATACTCGAGATAATGAACGCTTGATTATTAAAACAGCTGAAATTACCGATACCAAATTACCGGAAGACTTAGTCAAGAAAATTCGAGCCGCTGTCTTACTCATTGGACCGCTTTTGGTTCGTACCGGTGAAGCCCGGCTGCCACATCCTGGTGGCTGTGCAATTGGTCAGCGACCAATTGATCTTTTCCTTGAAGGTTTCAGGCGGTTTGGGGCTGAGGTTAAAGAAGAAAAAGACGAATACTATTTCAAAGCCAAAAAAATCAAAGGCATGACATTTATCTTTCCCAAAATTTCAGTTACCGCGACCGAAGCCATGATGATGACGGCCACTTTAGCCGAGGGCACGACAATCTTAAAAAATGCCGCTTGTGAGCCGGAGATCCCAGCCTTGGCTGAATACTTGAATCGTGTTGGAGCCAAGATTACTGGAGCCGGTACCCATACTATTGTCATTGAAGGTGTAAAAGAATTATCAGCTGACAGTTATGCTGTAATCCCAGATCGAATTGAGGCTGGTAGTTTTGCTATTCTGGGTGCTTTGATCGGCCATGATATCAAGGTGGTCAATTGTCGCCCAGATCACCTAGAGTCATTGTGGACTATGTTTGATGCCATGGGTGTTGATTATCAGCTTGGCGATGACTATGTCCAAGTTTTTGGCGGCAAAAAACTAAAAACTGTTAATATTCAAACTCATGAGTATCCGGGATTTATCACAGATTTGCAACAACCATTCACCGTTTTATTAACTCAGTCCGAAGGTATGAGTTTGGTTCATGAAACAATCTTTGAAAGTCGTTTATTTTATACTGATATGTTACGGCAAATGGGAGCCAATATTATTATGTGTGACCCTCATCGTGTGATCGTCAATGGTCCTACCAAATTATATGGTCGTAAATTGACCAGTCCAGATTTGCGAGCGGGTTTTGCCATGGTGCTGGCTGGATTGGTGGCTGAAGGTGAGACTGAAATTGATAATATCTACCAAATTGATCGTGGTTATAGTCAAATAGAGAAACGATTGCAAAGTATAGGCGCTGATATCAAACGCGTTGTTGATTAACAAAATCGGGCCTATTTAGGGCCTGTTTTTTCATTCAGGTTATTTTTGACCCGCAGACAGATTTCTGCTATGATGAATAAGAAATTATTACTATTATTTATGAATGATTATCAATCTCAATTAAAGCAAACTATGGGAAAAGTTAAAAATTTCGCCATTTGGTATATATTACTTTTGGCTGTTATTATATCGTTTGGAGTTGGGTTTGTCGTTGGCCGTGTAAAGCTTGGATCCAATTCTAATATTGCCAATTATTATCAGACAGCATTGGCTCAAGAAGACTTACCTTCAATTTTTGATGGCGATTTAGTCAAGACGGTCTGGGGCATGCTTCAGGAAGATTTTATTAAGAAAGACACCATTGATCCGGCCAAGATGTATTACGGTGCGATTCAGGGTTTTGTCAAAGGAGCGGATGATCCTTATACTACCTTTATGGATCCGGAACAGACCGCTGAATTCCAAGCTGATATCAACGCGGAATTCGATGGTATTGGAGCTGAAATCGGTATTCGTGACGATCGTTTGACCATTGTCGCCCCGATGCCAAATTCCCCAGCTGAAAAAGCTGGCTTGCTTCCTGGTGATAAGGTATATGCCATTGACGATATTGACACTACCAACATGTCAATGGACAAAGCGGTCAAGCTAATTCGTGGTCCACGAGGCACAGATGTCAAGCTACTGGTATTACGTGATGAGCAATCATCAATAGATATTGTTGTTACTCGAGATAAGATTGAGATCGCCAGTGTTGAATGGGAATTCCGTTCAGACAACATCTTATATATAAAAATTTCGAATTTTTATCGTGACACCGACGATCAGATGGACAAGATTTTTAGTGAGATGAGACAGCATGATGTGTCGGGGATAGTTTTAGATATGCGAAACAATCCCGGTGGTATTTTGTCTGAAGCCAATTATATTGCCTCTCAATGGTTAAACAGCGATGAGGTAATTGTGGTTGAGAGATTTAGTGATGGTCGAGAGGTTCAATATCGAGCTGATGCCGCTGCTCCTTTTAGAGACATCCCGACCGTAGTATTGGTTAACATCGGTTCCGCTTCCGGCTCTGAGATTGTCGCCGGAGCCCTCCAAGATCATGGACAAGCAGAAATTATCGGTGAACAAACCTTTGGCAAAGGTTCAGTTCAAGAGCTTCGCCAACTACCAGATGGGTCTTCATTGAAGATTACAACCGCTCTTTGGTTAACACCAAACGAGAACTCAATCAATGAAGTTGGTGTCACTCCTGACCAAGAAGTTGAGATGACTTATGAAGATTATCTTGAAGAACGCGACCCTCAGATGGATAAAGCTTTGGAGCTTATAAAGAATTAGTCAGTTGAAAATATAAAACGGGGGGGAACTCTCGTTTTTTTCTTATGAAAAAATGTGCTAGTATAATTTTATACTGATTGCGGGTTTTACTGATATTAATGGTTAATATAACATCAATATCCATCCTATCCGTATGGTCAGTAATCAATATATGAAAGTTGTTATTCTAAAAAATGATTCCAAATTAGGTATGGTCGGAGACATTAAAAATGTTTCTGATGGTTATGCTATCAATTTTCTTTTTCCCCAAAAGTTAGCCGCCGCGGCCACTCCAGTCAACATTGCTATTGCTGCCAAGTTGAATAAAGAAAGGGCGGAGAAAAAGGGGAAACCAGCCGCCATGGCTCACAGTTTATCTCAAAAATTAGCTGGTCAAATTCTTAATTTCAAAGAGAAGGCTGATCAGTCAGGGACTTTTTTCGCCAGTGTGACCAAAGAACGAATCGCCAGTGAGTTGAAAAAGAAAGGAATTGTTGTCAAGTCAAAAAAAATAAAATTGAGCAGTCCGATCAAACAGGCGGGTAGTTTTGATGTTCCCGTGGCTGTCAGTTCTGGCCAAGTTATCACTATAAAAGTAGTGGCCGTTAATGACTGATCATACTTCTTATTACCTATTATCATTTACTAAAACATTTATTATCCAAAATTATGTCAAAATACGTCTTTGTTGTCGGAGGGGTCATGAGTGGAGTCGGCAAGGGGATTGCGTCCGCTTCAATCGGTAGATTACTCCAGGCCAAGGGTTACAGAGTCACCGCCATCAAGATTGATCCATATATAAATGTTGACGCAGGTACCATGAACCCCACCGAGCATGGTGAAGTTTTTGTTACCGAGGATGGCGATGAAACCGATCAAGATATTGGTAATTACGAACGTTTCTTGAATACCAATATCTATTCCATCAACTACATGACGACCGGTCGGGTTTATCAGTCAGTGATTGAGCGTGAGCGCAATTTAGAATATGGCGGAAAATGCGTTGAAGTGGTACCTCACATACCGGAAGAAATTATCAATCGAATTACCAAGGCAGGGAAAAAAGCTGATGCTGATATTACCATGGTTGAAGTTGGTGGCACGGTAGGGGAATATCAAAATATGTTATTTCTCGAAGCCGCTCGAATGATGAAGATGGAAAATATGAGCGACGTAGTTTTTGTTTTAGTTTCATATTTACCAATTCCATCAAAGATCGGAGAAATGAAAACCAAACCAACTCAATATGCCATTCGGACTTTGAACTCTGCCGGCATTCAACCAGATTTTGTTATTTGTCGCGCCGATCTGGCAATTGATGATGTACGAAAAAAGAAAATCGCTATCAATGGTAACATGTTCAAAGATCATATTATTTCCGCTCCAGACATTGATCATATTTATGAAGTGCCGTTGAATTTCGAAAAAGAAAAACTGGGTGATTTGATTCTTAAACAATTTGGCTGGTCGGAGCGTTACAATGCTCCGGGGATGAAAGACTGGCGGGAGCTGGTAGATCGAATCAATACATCAACCGATGAAGTTCGCATTGGAATTGTGGGCAAATATTTCAATTCCGGGGATTTTGTTTTGTCCGATTCGTATATCTCAGTGATTGAAGCAGTCAAGCACGCCGCTTGGCATCATGGCCGCCAAGCCAAGATTGATTGGCTTGATGCCGGTGCGTATGAAACTGACGAAATCAAATTGGCAGAACTAAAAAATTACCACGGTATAATTGTTCCTGGTGGATTTGGCGTCCGGGGAATTGAAGGCAAGATCAAAGCCATACAATATGTCCGCGAAAATAAGATTCCATATTTGGGTTTGTGTTATGGTATGCAGCTTGCCACCATTGAATTCGCTCGCAACGTAGCTGGTATCAATGGCGCGACTTCGACAGAAGTTGATGAAAATGCTCCGCACCAAGTGATTCATCTGATGTCAGATCAGGTCAAGAACATTGAAGAAAGCAATTATGGGTCAACTATGAGACTAGGCGCCTACCCATGCGTTTTGTCACTAGATTCTCATTCTTATGGTGCATACGGTGAAACCAATATCTCTGAGAGACATCGTCATCGCTATGAATTTAACAATGACTACCGCGAGCAATTACAATCTGCTGGGTTACGAATCGCCGGCACATCACCAGACAACCGTTTAGTTGAAATTATCGAACTGCCTGATCATCCATTTTTCGTTGGTGTCCAATTCCATCCTGAGTTTAAATCTAGACCGATCAATGGCCATCCATTATTCAATTCATTTATTGAGGCCGGCATAAATAAAAAAGACAATTTATTTTCTTATGATAAGTCTGACCAAAAATAAAGTTATCGCAGTTATTGGTGCCTCAGCCAATCAAGAAAAATACGGCTATAAAATTTTGAATACCTTGAAAGTTAAAGGTGTTAAAGTTTACCCAGTAAATCCCAAGGCCAATTGCATTGGTGGCTTGCGTGTTTGGCCAGATTTAAAATCCCTGCCAGAACGACCCGACATTATTTCCATTGTGGTTCCGCCTGCAGTCAGTTTGCAGATCGTTGAGCAGGCGAAAGAATTAAATTATGACCACCTTTGGTTCCAACCCGGCAGCTTTGACGATAGGGCCAAAGAGTTGCACTTAAACTATGAAAACCAAGCCTGTATTCTGATCGCCGCCAGTCAACTATAATCAACACGAATCAAAAACCCTCATTGTCATCCTGAATTTAGTTCAGGATCTAATGATGGTTTTATTGTTTTTTTACCTAAAATTAAGTAAAATTACGGACGTTCTATTGACACTTTTTATAAAATATGATATAATACCCAATAAAGTTCTTTTCCACCATTCACCCTGATTGCTATGACACAAATCGTGTCAGCGGGGGTGAATGAAGCATGGTAGGAGAAACACCATGAAGCTCGTTATCGATTCGAAGGGTGTCAACTTCAAGCAGTTCCCTCAAGGGATGACTGGGCACGGCACTATCTCCATCGACGGCCTGTTGTATCAGGTTAGCGTCAAGGATGGGTTCCTCGTCCATGACGCCTACGGTGGTGACGGTCCGCAGGAACCGCTGGTGTCCGACGGCCTTCGCCCTCACCTCAAGCGAGTGCATTTCTTCTACCAGGTCAACGACAAGGACCATCGTCGGATGATCCCGCTCGGCCGCTACAGCACCCGCGGCGGTGCCCGGGCCGAGGTCACGACTCAGAAGATGGGGCAGCGAGGGTCCGAGTATTGGGCCACCATGATCTACGTCTCTGGTCCGACCGTTCGCTCGGCGTGGTGGCTACGCTGCGCCATCCTCGAAGGCCGCAAGCAGCCGGACGTGGCCTACGCTCCCAAGTGACTCAGCGTCCCGCCATTCACTAGCCCACCTTCGCCCATTTTCGGGCAATCAACCCCAACAAGCTTACAACGCTAACTTGTTTCAACAATGACTCACCAGAAAGTGAGCGTTTTTTTTGTTTAAATTATTCAAATTACACTAAGTTCTCTAATTAACCTAATTAAATCCTTAATGACCCAATTTACAAATTACTAGTTAGGCATTAGTCATTATTTAGAGTAATTAGGTCAATGAGGTTTTAGAACAATTATAAAACCCCAAACCGTGTCACCCTGAGCCTTGTCGAAGGGCAGCACAGTCTGGGGTTTTATTTCGCTGTTTGTTCTCTTATTGTTCTCTAATTACGTAAGTTTTGGCGATCATATCGTGCAGACCTTGTTTATTCTTGGTCCAGAAGATTATCAAATAACCGATTCCAAGAGTAATGGCACAGACCAATCCACCAACGATTTGGCGCAGTAAAACAACGAGCCACCAATTCATTTTGTTTTCATTTTCTTCTTTGATCAGTTTGAGCTTCAAGGCCATCATACCGGGAGTTTGTTGTTTTAGGGCCAAGAAACAAAGTACATAGGCCAGACCGATCAATCCCGCTACATTGCTGGCAGCACCTTCAGACAAGAATGAGTTTAGAATACCAACAACGATACCAAGAATAATGGCATCAATGATGTAAGATAAAAAACGGATCCAGCCACCGGCATAGTGCGGTGTCCCGAGTTCGGGTTTGCTCATATCCGGTTTGGCTTCCATTGTAGTCTCAGCGGGAACACTATCCATCTTTGGCTAATCTACCATTGGTTTTGCCTCATGAGTATTTTGTTCATCCATATGAACTAATTTATGAGTTAATATTTCATCTATATTATAGCAAAGATTAGTAGTTTTAGGAAATACCAGTCTGTAAATCTTGACAAAGTATGTTAATATTCGTCTTTTATCGATATTGTCGCCAAAAAAGGAGGAGTTCATGCCAATTATTAGAATTAGAAATATCAGAGCGTTGAGACGGTATTTTGAAGTCAGGGATTTTCAACCAAATTTAATCAAGGCCATTTTGGCCGCTTTGGATTATTTTGGTTCCAGCTTGTCCGAAATAGATCTGGATCAAAGAAAACAAGAATTTTTGGCGCGATTTAGTTTTGGTTATTGTTTCCAAGTTCATGAGGATACTTTGATCACCCAAAAGTTGATTGATGCTATAGTCAATTTGCTTCAGTCTCCGATTCACAGTGATGACACACGGGTTTCTTTGTGTGGCAGTGGCAAAGCTGTCTGCGTAGAAACACTTCGACAAAAGGCGGTTGATACGATGATGATTTTTAGAGCGGGATCATTCGTGTAAAACACTTATATCATAAGTGTTTTTGTTTTGTTTGATCAATCAATCTGCTCGTTGGCGATAGACTGACCCCTGGATTAAAAAAACACGCGTTTACGTGTTTAATTCTTTGAGCTGTTGCTTCAAGTCTTTTACTGTTTGCCGATACGATCCGAACATAAACCAATTGCCATGACGAAATGCTTTCCATCTAAGATGTTTGTAGTATTTGATTTGATCTTCAAGATAGTTTCTGATTTCTTCCGGTGTTTGTAGCATTATTATTTTGCCTCTGCTTTGGTAGAATGAATCCAAAGACGCTGCCACAGGCACCGCCAAGGATGTGAGCAAATTCAGAAATGTTATTTTCCTGAGTCGAATTAACAACTTCCTTGGTAATAAAGAGGGCCACAATGAGAATGAACGTCAGAGGAATTTCACCTTCTTTGACATTTACAAATGATATCAGGAGAATCATCAAAAAGACAATTCCACTGGCTCCAATCAGTCCGGTGGAAAAGAATATGGCATTGAGCAGCCCGGTCAAAAGTGCCGTTGATACAATCATGAGTAAAAGCATTTTTGATCCATATTTTTCTTCTAGTACCGGACCCAAGAGTAAAATAAATGAGAAATTGCTGACCAAATGTTGCCAGTTTACATGTCCTAAAATATGGGTGACCATGGTATGATAGCCGAAAATAGAACTGGGAAATCCTGGTCGCGCCGTTACAAAATTCTTGGCCGCATCAGCGGCTATGAAGTCAACCATTAGCATGACCGATGCGAGTAGAGCAAAGGTAATTGTTATTGGCGCATTATAACTGATTCGCGGCAGTTGCATTACTTCCTCCTTTAAAGATTGGGGCTGAATTGGCAACATTAACATTGATTCACACTTTTGTCAATGTCAAGTAGTTTGTGTTTGATTAAAATTATTTTGCGGGGTACCAACTATTGCTTGAAAACAATCGCATTTGGAATGTCTCTTCCTGGACCGACTTTGTATTCATTTTCATAAATTAAAGCCGACGAATAACCACCATCCAAATTCAGGGCAAATTCCATATTTAGATTGACCATGATCTGAGCCAAGTCAGGAACCGTCGCATTTTTGGCCACTATTAAATATATTTTGTTGTTTTTATATCCCAAACCTCCTCGGTTGGATTTTACCGTAAGTTGTTTACTGTCCAAATCAGATTCGGAAACAATATTTATTCCATGCTCTACCAATATTGGTTTGTTGCCAATAGCTGCCTGCAGTATTCCGTATTTGGATTCAAAATTTTTCACACTTTCAAAATCTCTGGAATCCTTGAAATAATAAAATTTATTATCGGTGTCAAAAGCCACAATGGGTCCGGTGGTTGGGTATTTCAATTGATATTCGTTGATCATTTTATCGACCTTAGAATTAAAAACTGGGAAATAGTAGTAATTTACGCCCCCGCAATTATCATAAGCACAGAAATACGACCCGTTTATGGCGGCAAAGCCATTATTTTCAGTTACATACTGTTGTAAGTTTTTTGCTTGGCAGCTAGCATCACAGTCATAGGTGTCGGCCGTCACAGTTAAAATTTCCAAAGTCGGATTAGTCAAATCAATTTCAACTACATCAATTTCAAACATGCCACTTGTAGTGGTTAAAACTTGATTTTCATATTTGGAATATTTTGATGACTGGGGGATTAGAGTCAAGTTTTGACTGGTAATGCCCAAACCCAAATTTCTCATGATCTCAAAAGCATCGGCTGGCCGGCCCAAGTAATACAATTTCAAATCGGTCGGATTGATATACCAGGCTTCACCATTTTTTTCCACCTGCAATAAAATCCGTCCGGAAAATTTCGCTGCCAGGTTTCGATTGGTTCGTAAATTTTGAAAGTTAGTTTCTGAAATTCCCAAGCCCAGTTCTCTCATGATATCAAAGGCATCAGCTGGCCGGCCCAAATAATATCGTTGGTTATCAACCGGATAAACATACCAAGCTTCACCGTTTTTTTCTACGTCAAGTAAAATCTGTCCGGACAATCTTTCAGTCAAAGTTTGAGCTTTTGTTGACAGGGGCAAAAGGGTCAGTAGCAGTAAAGTTAATAAAATGATTTTTTTCATAAAATATAATCTATTGATCTTTGTTAACTCTCTTATAATATCAAGAATTAAGTTAATCGTAAAACAAGCACAAATTAGCCGAACATAATTATGAGCGATTTATTAAAATTATCTCGTCAATTATAAAACCTCCACCTGGTGGTGAAGATTTTTCATGGTTTACCACGAATCGGCAGCCAACGAAGTTGGCAACTGGTTCGTGGCTCCCTGTACGGGTTCAGAACAAATAGGAAATGTATGTTTTAGGTCTTTGTCAGGGGTCGATTTTGGAGCCCATGATGCAGTCGGGTCGGGGGTAAAATAAGGGGTTTTCTAATTTTGTAAATACAATTTACTAATTTTTTGTAATCTTGCTTTTTCGTTTTCTTTTAAAATTTTTATTAAGGATTTAATCTCCCTTTCTGGTTCTTCAACGTAGTCCTTATAACTATTTGAACTAAAGTCTAATCTTAAATAAAATAATTCTATAAAATCTTCAATTATTTCCATTAACTGTTTCACTTCACCAATAGAAATTTTAACTTTTATTTTCTTTATGTCATCATGAGCTAAATATTGATCTCTATATTTCTTTAATTTATTTATTATTTTATCTTTAGATTTAATATTATTTTTTAAATTCTCCAAATCTAATCTAGAAAATTCTTGATATTTATCGAATAGTTCTGGTAGTATACCTCTATTTTTATGATAGATTTGAAAATCATTTTTACTTAATTTTTTAAGATTACTTTCAGTGAAATTTATAATCTTATTGAGTGTTAATGAACTTAAGGAATTATCAAAAAATTTTGCAATTTCGATAAGTACATAAAAACTACACGATTCTTTTGTGGTAATAAAAAAGTATTTATAATCGTTGAAAAGTTTCATATTTTCACCAGCTTTCTCTTTTCCAACAATATTCGGTGCTGATAGAATCGATATGGTGTCAAAGATTTTATGTGCACTTAATATATTTAAATATCTGTTACGCATTTTTTCAACATGACTAAATAGAGATTTGAACTCATTCATATAATTTATTTTAAAATCTGTGTTATTTTCCAATCATCAAAATTTCCGTTAATGTCTACTCTGTGTGTTATCGACTTGTCCTTGAATGATTCTCGAAATTCTGTAACAGAATAACTATATTTGTCGTTACTAGATTCAAGTAATCCTACACAAAAAATTGCCTCAAAGTGGTGTTTACCATAAACAGCTTTTCTGATTTTACTCCTATAAAATTTCCCAGCGCCATCAAAAAACACTACCAATATTTTACCATCATATTTTGATTTGGAAATTTTGAATTTTATAGCGTTGATAATCCTGTCTTCTCCTTTTGGTAGATCGTCAGCTACAGATATATCTAAAGCACATACATGTTCTGTGGGAATCATAACACCCATTTCTCTATCGACCAGAAAGCCATCTCCTTTACAATCATCCATAAACGTTATGTTGTCTCCATGTAATTTTCTCAATACAACACAAATTAACCAATTTGCCCAAATTTCTCTTGGACGGAGACTAAAATTACTCAAATCCCTACCATTCCACAAAAATCTTGGATCTTTTACCAAAGGTTCTAAATCTTTTAATACAATTTTAAAATCTTTGATCAATTTTCTATTCTCTAAATTAATAGAATTAAATGGAATAACATTATTCATAAGTTATTATCTATGAAAATAAAAACAAACGAGCATAACCTCGTTTGTTTTCATATATTGAAGTAAGCCCCACAAACGGGTCGCTTTCACTTATGTATTTGGCTCGGAGACAGGGATTTGAACCCCGATTGCCTGGACCAAAACCAGGAGTCCTACCATTAGACGATCTCCGAACAATTATCGTTGAATGCAAAATTATTGTAGCTACGAGAATATGCTATCATTTAATATTTATCTTGTCAATATAAACTGTTCATTGATTTTTTAACATTATATGATAAGGTTTATATGTTGTTTCTAACGGGGAAGTAAAAAATATGACTGGTAAGCTAACCCAAATTCGTGATTTGAGGTGGGAGGAAGTTTTTTTATTTTGGTATCAAAATGAAGGCCACAATGAAAACTGGCAAAATTTAGCTCGTGATCGCGGGTTTGCTTCTTGGGCTGATTGGCGGCTCCAAAGTTATGCTCAACCTTTCGATTGTCCTGGAGCTGATTGGGCTCTGTATCGAATCGAGAATCCGGCTGAGTTTTTCTCATCTTGTTTTGGGGGACCTTTCCGCACTTGGGTCGATAAATATTATGACGGTCAGCCAACTAAAACTTTTTCTGAATTAATTAATAATCCGGAGCTTATCCAAAAAGAAGCGGTGCAAAAAATGCAAACCGATTTCCCGGTTGGTTCTGTTATTTGTTGCTTGGAGGTCGGGGCAGAAATCTTTGTCATTGAAGGCATGCACCGAGCCTGTGCCTTGGCTCTGATGTATAAAAATGGTCATGAACTCAGTCAGCCAATTACCATTGCTATTGGCCAGTCAAAGTTAACGACATTACCGATTGTGGGTAAAAACACTTCCAGCTAAATCTGGGAGTTTTTGTTTTATCTAGTAAATCACGCTATAATTAAAGGGCTAACAATCTCATATATGAAATACAACAATCTGACTCCGGAAGAAGAAAATGTTATCGTCCACAAAGGAACTGAGACACCATTCTCCGGTGAATATAATGAAAACTTTCGGCTCGGGACATATTTTTGCCGACGCTGCAACGCCAAGTTGTACGAATCAAAAGACAAATTTAAATCCAGTTGCGGTTGGCCCAGTTTTGATGATGCCGTTCCCGGCGCCGTCAAACGGATTTCCGATTCTGATGGCGTTCGAGTAGAGATTCGGTGCGCCCATTGTGACGCTCATCTGGGGCATGTATTTGAAGGCGAGCAATACACGGAAAAAAATGTTCGACATTGTGTTAATTCATTATCCATGAAATTTATTCCTTATGACAAAAAATAAAAATTTAGAAACAATTGTTTTTGGTGGTGGATGCTTTTGGTGTACCGAAGCCATTTTTCATTTAATCAAAGGCGTTGAAAGTGTTGAATCTGGTTATGCTGGGGGGCACGTAGAAAATCCCAGTTATAACCATATTCACTCAGGTAGCTCCGGTCATGCTGAGGTCATAAAAGTAGAATTTGATCCGGAAAAGATTAGTCTTGAAAATTTACTCCGGATTTTTTTTCAAGCTCACGATCCGACAGTTGAAGATAAGCAAGGCTCAGATATTGGTCCGGAATATCGGTCAATTATTTTATGGACTGATGGTAATCAACTGTCCGTCATCAAACCAATGTTAGTCGAAATTCGTCGAGAATTAGACAAGAAAATTGTGACCGAAGTTCAAGCTCTAACCAAGTTCTATCCAGCTGAAAAAGAACATCAGAATTATTTCAAAGAAAATCCCAATAAACCATACTGTGTCTTGAATATTTCGCCTAAAATTAGAAAATTAAAAAAATACTTACAAGACAATGACTGGCTCAAGACTGTATAGTTACCCATAAGGGGTAACACTTTGATAAAATGTTAACATTGCAGCAAAGGGGTTTACACTTTGGGAGGCTAAAATATAATAAATAAACCATTATTTATATATTTTAGGCAATATGAATCAATTTGACCCCAGATATATGCAATTATTAGTTTCTAAACTGGAAAGAATCATTAAAAAGGAACAAACTGTCGTTTCTGTAGCTCAAGAATTATCAGTTTCCCGAC
>Ga0210057_1004219_pt1 | contig 19306 bp, 15 predicted proteins | sample CryGeyCG2114_010_2_FD_183968 | JGI IMG/M metagenome (GOLD analysis project Ga0210057, IMG submission 183968) | Groundwater microbial communities from aquifer - Crystal Geyser CG10_big_fil_rev_8/21/14_0.10 (SPAdes) (version 2) | ecosystem: Environmental > Aquatic > Deep subsurface > Groundwater ...
ATAGTGCGTATTTACCTTGTTCCAAAAAGACTCGTAAGTTATCAAAGTGCTACTCATCTGTAACATATAAATATGTAGACAGACGTAGGCACTATTATAGTCGTATAGAGTAAAGAGTCAAGGGCATGTACAGTCCCTCGGCATCAGCTAAAAACCTGTATGGGGTATACATCCATACAGGTTTTAGGCCCTATTTTACCCCTCTTTTTTCTTTCTACCATTACACAAAGACCATACAGGAATAACCAGTCTGACTAGTAACCCTCCGTGTGCTCCCTTCCCGCCAATTGCACAAGCAGTGGCGCGGCGAAAAAGAGCGATGAATATGCACCGGCAATGATACCGATAATGAGTGTGAAGGCAAAGTCGGTCGTCGCAACACCACCAAGGAAGAAGAGCGTACCGAGTACAAAAAGTGTTGTGAGTGAAGTATTGATTGAACGCGCGAAAGTCTGTGAGAGTGAGCGTCCGACTGTTTCCGCAAACGGCTCTTTGCTATGCATCTCTCGATTGTGCGTGAGATTTTCGCGTACCCGATCAAAGATAACAATTGTGTCATTCACCGAATAACCGAGGATTGCAAGAATTGCCATAACAAAGAGTGTGTCTATTTCAGCTCCAGTGTAATGCGCCCACAATGCAAAAGCGCCAGCCGGTACGATAATATCGTGCACAAGCGCTACCACAGCGACAAGTCCATATTTCCACGACGAGACCGTCTCTGACACATGCCGAAAGACAAATGCGATGTAGAGAATAATCACAGCGAGCACAATAGCAATCGCAACAAGCGCCTTCTCACGCAGTTCAGCGCCAATCACCGGCCCAATAGAAGTGAAGCGCTCCTCAACAACCTCACCCTCCCTTCCAAGCGAAAGTGCTTCAAAGATTCCTTCATGTTCATCAGAGGTAAGAGTGTGCGTGCGCAGAATAAAGCCATTTTCTCCTGATCCGCGCAGTGAGAAAACACCATCAATATCCTCGGCAAGCACTTCCTCCACTACACCCTTCTCGGGACGCTCCGCACTATAACTTACTTCCAGAAGCGAACCTCCCGCAAAATCAATACCGAGTGGAAGCCCCAACACCGAAATCGCCACGATAGCAAGCGCGACAATAATGCCGGTCACCCCAAGAAATATGCTTTTGTTGTGTACGATAAACATATGATTATGTGTTGTGTGAAGAAGTGCGCACGCCAAAGATTGAATTTGTTCGCACCTTATTTGGCGCAAGTGCAATCAAGAACGTGCGGGTAATAGTAATCGCACTCACCATACTAACCGCAACACCAATACCAAAGACAAGTGCAAATCCCTCCACGAGCGATGTACCAAACCAAAAAAGAATAACTGCGGTCAGGATACTTGAAACATTACCATCGCGAATCGGAAGCCATGCTCGGATAAAGCCCTGCCTAATAGCCCGCTCGGCATTGTCGGTTCCCCCACGCACCTCGTCCTTGATACGCTCAAAGATAAGAATATTCGCATCAACAGCCATACCGATTGAGAGGATAAATCCAGCAAGACCAGCAGCAGTTAGTGTAACAGGAATAATCTTGAATAATGCAAGCATAAGTACAATGTAAAAACCAAGCGCACCTACCGCAATCAGTCCTGGCAAACGGTACCAAATAATCAAAAATAGTGAGATAAGAATCAAACCATACTTCCCTGCTTCAATACCGTGTGTAAGTGCATTACTCCCAAGTGAAGGACCAATAGACTGTGAAGAAAGAAGTTGGATGGGAACCGGCAATGCGCCGAGGTTGAGGTTCCGTATCAATTCACGTGCCTCTTGTGGGCTAAAATTGCCACTAATCACTGCTTCACCACCACGAATCTCTTGCTGAATAATCGGCTCGGAGATAATCACTCCATCTAAGAAAATAGCGAGTGGCTCTCCTACATTATCTCGAGTGATGTTACCAAAGAGCGCCTCACCTTCTTTATCAAAAGAAATAACAACAATTGGTTCATTTGAAAGACCTACTTGGTTTGATCCAAACTGAATATCAGCATGTTTGAGAAGACGTCCAGATAATTCTGTATTTTGATATATATCATCAAGAACAATATCTTCTGGACTGATTGTTCCATTTTCAATATCTTGTAGTGTTTGAAGTGCTCCAGCATCAGTGCGTCGCAATTTAAATTCAAGTAATGGTGTCTCACCAATCAATGCAACTGCTTCAGTCACATCTGCAATACCAGGCAATTCTACAATGAGACGGTTTTGAGCGGTATCACTTCCCAAAATACCTCCTTGTTCAATCTGTACAATTGGCTCGGAAACACCAAAGAGGTTTACTCGGCGTTCAATAACATCACGAAGTGCGTCTAATGCGACCGCCACTTCACTGTTTGGAACACCTGATACATCAACAGTATAAATAAGATGTGTACCACTTGAGAGGTCAAGACCGAGCCTGAATGCAAACCGCTCATCATGACCATTTGTGGTATAGACGAAATAGCCGAGCAATACGCCAGCAATCACTAATATAAGGGCAAAAATACGAGTACGTACCATAGAGGCTATTATAGGGATTTTTGCTTATCTCGCAAATCCAAAAGATTTTTAAATAAAAATACTACCGTCAACGGGCCAATACCCCCTGGCACTGGTGTAAAGAGTATACTCTTCTCTTTGCACTCTGGCGATGCATCGCCAAGGAGTTTTCCTTCTGCTTCACTTGTTCCCACATCAATAATAACAACTCCTGTCTTTATCATATCTGGCGTAATAAGGTGCGGAACACCAACACCGGTAATAATAATATCAGCATCTTTCAATATACTAGCAATATCTTTTGATTCTTGATTCAGTACAGACACATCACCAGTGTCTGTAACAGCGCCCGACAACCATTCAATCACCGGCGCACCAACGAGCTTCCCTTCTCCAACAACAACAATATTTCCATCAAGATGAATATCATTTGTTTCAATCACGTCCTGAATTGCGCAGACAACAGGCGCCAATACCAATGCTCGATTACCGAGCGCATCAGCATCTTTCATTGGATCAATACTATCCAAAATACGGTCGCGATCTATATGTGAAGGTAATGGCAATTGAACAATAATACCTTGTACTGCTCGATTATCCTGAATTTCGCGTATAGCATCCAACAGCTCCTCATCGGAAATAGATTCCGATAATGCTGTATGTACAACATTCACTCCAATACGTTCGCCAAAAGCGATTTTTCGGTTAATGTAGCGCAGTGAGACTGGCAATGCCCCAACTGAAATAACAACGAGTTTCGTTGCGCTCGTGCCAACCCGTTTTTGCAATTCTTCCTGTATACGCTCTGCGCGCTTATGTCCATCAAAGATCATAGTCAAAAATTAGTGTACTTTTAGGATATGATCAATTTTCTGTGCGATAGCGATCATATCTTTCTCTTTTTTCCCGCGTGTTGTTTCACCGGCAGTCCCGAGGCGAATGCCTGATGGATCCATTGGACTACGACTATCATTTGGTATGGTATTTTTATTTACAATAATCCCCGCTTTTTCAAGCCTATCGCTCGCTTCTTTTCCGCCGATTCCCTTTCCATTCATCCATGTATCAACGAGAAGTAAGTGTGAATCAGTGCCACCAGATACAATTCTCCAGCCTAATCGCTTGAGCTCACTTGCAAGGGTGCGTGCATTTTCTATTGTCTGCTCAGCGTATTTTTTAAATGAGGTACTTTGTGCTTCCTTGAGCGCCACTGCAACGCCGGCGATTTGATTTATATGAGGCCCGCCCTGCATTCCAGGAAATACTGCTTTGTCTATCTTTTTTCCTAATTCTCTTTCATCCTTTTTTGCAAAGATAATCGCAGCACGTGGCCCACGAAGTGTTTTGTGTGCAGTCGTCGTCACAACATCTGCATATGGAAATGGACTTGGATACGCTCCCCCAGCAACAAGTCCAGCAATATGAGACATGTCTACCATGAGATACGCTCCGCAAGAATCAGCAATTGCTCGAAACTTCTTCCAATCAATCTTGCGTGGATATGCGGTAAATCCTGCCACAATGAGTTTTGGCTTTTCTTTTTTTGCTATTTCAATTAATGCGTCATAGTCAATCTTTTCAGATTTTGCATCAACTCCATACGGAACTTGCTTCCATACTTTGCCTGAAATAGATACTTTATGTCCATGCGTAAGGTGTCCACCATGATCAAGTGACATTCCCATGATCTTTCCTTGATCGACTCCGTTTAGGTCTTGTGGTACAAATGCAAGATACACAGCAATATTTGCAGGGCTACCTGAGAGAGACTGTACATTTACATGCCACTTTTTTTCTGACAATCTAAATGTCTCATATGCACGTGCTTTGCAGAGATTTTCAATTTCATCAATTACTTCATTTCCGCCGTAGTAGCGCGCGCCCGAATACCCTTCTGCATACTTATTTGTTAGTTTTGAACCAAGCGCAAAAAGCACGTCATCTGATACATAATTCTCAGATGCAATTAAATTAATAACGCTCGCTTGGCGCTTCTCTTCCTTTTCTATAAGTTTTTTTATTTGGATATCTTTCATATATCGGTAAGCTGATTCTATATGTATTTCAAGGTTTAGACAAATATTCTTAAATAAAAAAACCTTCCTTATGTGAACTGTACCCCAAAAAGTGGACACGGAATTACCCCCCCCCCGACACCACATACACAGATTATGTGCGACCGCGTATAATCTGTGTATGGGTACTATAGAACAAAAAGCACATTCAAAAGCGAGTAGAGATTATTTACAACATGTTGTGTTAGGCACGGTCGCCGGAATTGGTCTTGTTGGATTTGCTATGGTTGCACCAAATGCACTCCAGGCACTAAAAATGTTTGGGTTTAAACCTCACAAGAGACAAGCACAGACAATAAACCGAACACGCAATCGCCTTATTGAAAAAGGGTATTTAAAACGCAATGCTCGTGGCTTTTTAAGTATTACAGAACAAGGAAAATTATACCTCCACAAACAAACCCTATTAGCACAGCAAAAAGATACACCTAGAAAGTGGGATAAAAAATGGCGTCTATTGATTTTTGACATTCCAGAAAACAAAAAAGGGTTGCGGAATAAAGTAAGAATAACACTCGCCAGTATAGGTTTTATTAAGTTACAAAATAGTGTTTGGGTATACCCATATGCATGCGAAGATTTAATTGCATTACTTAAATCTGATTTTAAAATAGGAAAAGATCTACTTTATATTATTGCCTACGAAATCGAAAATGATAAGGAATTAAGAAAACACTTTAACCTGCCTAGTCTCTAAATCATAAAAATAACAAAAGATATTTGGTAGATTACGTCATACATGCACAAAGATACATCTCTACCTACATACACAGATTATGTGCGGTCGCACATAATCTGTGTATGTGTTGCGTAGAATATTTTTCAGAAATCTGTGAAATCTGTGGTAGCAATCTGAGGGATTACCTATATTATAAAAAACCTCCGATGTTTACAAAAATTACTGACTAAGAATGACTCCTATACATACTGTGACTGTAAAAACGACTGGCAGAGCCAGTCGTTTTCTAGAGTGATTCAATTGTTCTTTTCAAACCTTCCTCAAAAGATACTCGTGGTTCATATTGTAAAATCTCTTTTGCTTTTAAAATATCAGCGTAGCTATTTCGTATATCTCCTACACGCTCTTCTCCATACTCTGGTTCAATATGCGTACCAAGTATTGTATTTATATCGTGCACAAGTGTGTTAAGGGAAATCTGCCCACCCGATGCCACATTAAATACTTCCCCTTCTGCTCCCTTCGCATGTCCTGCTTGTATATTCGCATCTACTGCATTACTCACATACGTAAAATCTCGTGTATGCTCTCCGTCACCATTAATCACTGGGCGCTCTCCCTTTTTGATTTTGTTTATAAATTTTGGAATCACTGCAGAATAGTGTGAATGAGGATCTTGGCGCGGTCCGAATATATTAAAATAGCGCAGTCCTACTGTCTCGAGTCCATACAACTTATAAAATAATTTTCCATACACTTCGCAGGTCATTTTTTGCAAAGCATATGGCGAGCGTGGATTATATGGCATGTCCTCATGCTTTGGCAATGTTGGCGAATCACCATACACTGAGCTTGAAATTGCCTGCACGACGCGCCTGACTCCCGCATCACGCGCTGCAGTGAGTACAGCAAGTGTGCCCTCAATATTTGCCTCATTCGTCTCCATTGGCAAAGCAATGCTCTTTGGTACTGAAGCGAGTGCCGCCTGATGGTACACAACATCAACACCCTCAAATGCTTTCTTTAGGAATTCAAAATCAGTAATATTCTTTTCATAAAAAATAATTTCCTCAGCACAATGAGCAAGATTCTCTTTTCTACCAGTCGTTATATTATCAATGACAATAACCTCATCGCCGCGCGCGATAAGTGCATCAACAAGGTGTGAACCAATAAAGCCAGCGCCCCCAGTCACAACTATTTTTTTATTTTTTAGAGACTCCATACAATATGATACATAGTAGTAGTAGTAGTATTATTATTATTATTTACCACGACGAGACAAAAGAATAGCGGCAGTACGAAGTGCAATTTTTATATCAAGTATGAAAGAACGATTTTTTATGTAAAAAAGATCATAGGACAATTTAACTCGCGTCTCTGACACGTCACTTTGATGATGCGGATGATTATCATGATATAGCTGTGCCCAGCCCGAGAGCCCCGGCTTAATTAAATGGCGCACATTGTAATACGGCACTTCACGCTCATATACCTTCACAAGGTCTGGCAATTCTGGTCGTGGACCAACAAGAGAAAGGTCACCGAGAAATACATTCCATAGCTGTGGTAATTCATCAATCCGTGTCTTTCTCAAAAAAGCGCCGACACGCGTAATGCGATTTTCTTTATCAGTTTGTGTATATACTCCATTATCATTTCGCAACATACTTCGAAATTTAATGATGTATATCATACGATTATTTTTTCCAATACGTGGTTGTACAATGAAAAGTGATCCACTATCATCAAAAAGAATAGCAAGCCAGACAAGTGGATACACGATGAGTGACAATACACCAAGCATACCGCCAAGTACCGTATCAGTAATACGCTTTAACGCATCATAGGTGAATCGGCGCGTAGTTGAAATATTCTCCAAAAACCAACTATATCGCACAAGCGAGAGCGGAATGCGGTCAAAGATATCTTCATACACTTTGTGCATATCAACAAACCGAATACGTGAAAAGAGAAGATTATAAAGGTGTGGTAATAATTGTTCTACTTTTTCATTATGTAGATCTACAATAATATCCGTCACGTCTTCTGAATATACTTTGCCGACAATTTCATCCCGAATATCTAAACCATCAATCTCTTCGAGATCAATTGAAGAAATTAGATTCAGATTATAACGAGTATTATTATTTATCTCTTCTTTTAATTCTTTTAATTCATCACCACTTCCAATCAATAATGCTGGCTGTTTCTTTCGTATATTCAAATGTTCATAGCCATACATTCTCCACAATACGATAAAATTAAAAGAGAAAAATAAATAGATAAACAAATTAGTCTTTGGTGTAATACCAAAGTAAGGAATTAAATAAAAGAAGAGGACAGCCATGACTGTATTTGCAACTTGTGCATTGAGTATAATAGAAGCAATCTTATTTTTTAAAATAAGAGTATGTTTATTATAAAGGCCGGCGATAAAGAAGGTGCTAATCCATACCACAAAAAGCACGGCGAATGGCGCAAGGTGCTCATAAAACGTCTCTTTGCTTGGGAATTCACCATAACGAATAATCAGGGTCGCATAGAGTGCTATAATAAATGCGAGAATGTCCCCAAGGAGGAGAATGAAGATTTCCTTTTTTCGGCTCACCATAATATGTATGCCTATACTACGACACTAGGACATATAATTCAATACATACAATAATGCAAACAGTACCTAAGAAAAAAATTCTATACATAGTAACCAAAAGCAACTTCGGTGGCGCACAGCGATATGTTTTTGATCTTGCAACGCATCTAGACACCAGCACCTACACACCGATTGTTGCATTTGGTGGACAGGGTACCTTAAAAGAAAAATTAGAACATAATCATATTCGCACTATTAGTATTCCAAAATTAGAGCGAGACATTCATCTCTTTAAAGAATTTTCTGTATTACGTTCGTTGTATCAATTATATAAAAGAGAACAACCAGATATTGTGCATGTAAATAGTTCAAAAAGTGGCGGATTAGGAGCACTCGCAGGACGCCTCTACAACCTCACATCAAAAGAACATACAATGCGTATTATCTTTACCGCACATGGTTGGCCATTTAAAGAACGCGTTTCATTTATTAAAAAATTGATACGTTTTATATTGTCATGGATTACCACCATCTTTGCACACGCAATAATTGTGGTCTCAAAAGACGACAGACACCGCGCACGATTCTTTATAGGAGCACGACACAAAATACATCATATCTACAATGGTATTGCACCCTACACACTCCATACTCCAGAACAAGCTCAAGAAATCATATCCAAGTACGCACACATTCCCCTTTCAGAATATAAGAAAAGTACTTGTATTATCTCTATTGGAGAGCTCACTAAAAACAAAGGATTCAGATACGGTATCACTGCTCTTACCACTCTTCCAAAAGATTTTATTTATATCATCATTGGCGATGGTGAAGATAGAGAAAGATTAGAACAACATATACGAAAACAAGGTCTTCAAAATAGAGTATTCATGATTGGATATATACGTGACGCATCAACACTCCTCTCTGGTGCAGATATCTTTCTCCTTCCTTCAGAAAAAGAAGGACTCCCCTACGTACTGCTTGAAGCGCTCTATGCACATATACCAATGGTCGCATCACATATCGGTGGCATACCTGAAATACTAAAAGAAGATTCTGGAAGTACACTTGCACCAGTTGGTGATCCATCAGCAATTGCACACGCAATAAAAGAAATAGTGCGTACCCACAAAAAGCAAAATACTTCTTTCCCTCCTCAATTCACCCTGACACACATGTGTCACAGTACAGAAGCATTGTATCGCTAAGCAAGCATTGACTCTTGTACTCGCATACTCTCAACAGGCTCCGCATAACGTCGCATACCCATCAATATACCGAGAGCACTAAATTCAGTTAAAAGATGGGATCCTCCATAACTCATAAATGGCAGTGTGGTACCGGTGACTGGAAGCGATCCAATATTCATGCCCACGTGCACCGTAAAATGAATGAGGAGAAATAGTGCAATACCAGCACCATACAAACGCTCAAAATTACTTGCTCCCATGCGTGCATTTGCAATAATTCGCCAAATAACAATACCGAAAAGTGAAAAGAGGTATATAGTGCCAACCAATCCCCATTCTTCTGCAAATGATGCAAAAATAAAATCAGTCTCATATTCAGGCAAGAATTGCAGTTTACTTTGTGTACCAAATCCAATCCCCTTACCCATAAGCTTTCCAGAACCAACTGCAATTGTTGATTGATAGGCATTGTAACCAGCACCTTGTATATCTGCGAGTGGATGCAAAAAAGTAAGGATACGTTCTTTTTGATAATCTTGAAAAACACTCATCCACAGTCCACCAAATACCACTGCGGCAATACAAAACACAAGAATAATGTGCTTCTTTGAAATCCCTGAAATGACAACCATTCCAGCCCATATCAAAAAAAGAATAATAGCAGAACCAAGATCTGGTTGTAAAAAAACTAATAAGAAAAAGAGGAATGCATATAAACCTGAAATGAAAATGTGTTTGAAATGAGCAATTTCAATATGACGCCGAGAAAAGTACTTAGCGAGTACAATAATCAAAACAATCTTTGCAAAGTCAGATACTTGAAAAGAGATGGGGCCAAGACTCACCCAACGCACTGCGCCATTAATCGTCTCTCCTACCAAAAATGTCACACCAAACAAAATAAGTATCGCAATATATAGCGTCACCACCACTGACGTACGGCGCAAAAAGCGAAAATCAAAAAAACTAAAAAGAAAACAAACACCACACGCAAGTGGAATCCAGATCAATTGACGACTAAAGAAAGCACTCTGCCCCGAAAATGAATTCATCGTGACTAATCCCGTTGCGCCGATTGCAAGTGTGGCACATATAAGCACCCAGTCAATCGTAAATTTTCGCAGGAGTTGCATGCGGTATAGTATACCTTATTCTGTGTGTATATTAAGGAAAAGACTCATCAACGAGCTCAATATACTAATATCGTGGCAGTGGAATAATTTCAATCACTGATGGCGCGGTGTCACATACAGAGGTCGCAATTGTTCTATAAATATGTAAAAGCTGGTTTTGTCTCTCTGCTGAAAAATAATGATCCTCATCAACGAGGCTCTTTAAAAAGACCGAGTCAACAGCGTCCCCAAGTCCAATAACATACAGACCCATACCACCGAGGCGGGCATTTTGTGATGCAAGTAATGCATAATCATATGGATATTGTTCGTCTGTCTCATTAATCGGCCACGTCGGCACACCATCAGTAATGAGAATACTAATTTCTTTTGCAGAATCACTTCGTACATTATTTTTTAATTCATCAAATGCCCGGTAGATACCATCACCGATATTGGTATACCCAGAAGAAGTTTCATTTATAGAAAGCTTTTGTATTGCATCAATAACACCTTCATGATTACTTGAAAGCGTGCGCACAACATGTGCTTCTCTATCAAATGCAATAAATGAAACACGGTCGGTATCATTTAATGAACCGATAAAATCTTTTGCCGCTTCTTTTACTGAGGCAAGTGGCTCGGGCGGATTTCCACCGTCGTCATCCATACTTCCTGAATAATCCATAATTAGAGCCATATCTACAGGCACTGAACAAATACCTTGTGGCACGTCAAACGGATGTGGCCACGTAAATACAACATCAGAAAAACTATCTGCAGGAATTGTATCAACAATTGTTTGTGAAGCTCCTACCACAGTCCCCTCCTTGTCTTTGAGAAGCGCAATCACTAATACATCAGAAAAAGGATGGGGGCTCGCATTACTAATACGAGCTGATAGACGTGGTGAGCCAAATGGATCACTTAATTTTTCATTAAAAATAGAAAGGGTGCTGTATGCATTCTTTGTGTCTTCTGATATTTCATGCCACTCAATTTTCTTAGTAAATTCAAATGTCGTACGAACGGGTTGCTTATTTCCCGAAAGTCTAATGCCTCCCGCAAAAACAGGAAATGAACTTCGTGGAGGAATATATGTATTTCCAGTATGGGTAAATACAACTGCACCACGAGAGTCATACCCAGTGAATGTATACATTGCAGAAAAAGCCTCTGCCCCATAATTTCTATTCTCAACAAACGCGATGGCACTGTATACCGTATCGGTCACCGGCAACGATCGTGCCCACAATACCTGTGGCTCACGCAAAGAAGCATTACATAAAAGAGAACATGCTCCCCCACAATCAACACCTGTTTCAGTGCCATTTTGGACACCATCACTACACGTCGCCTTAGTATTAAAAATAAACCACAGTGGAACAATAACAAGAAGTAACAGTACTCCTATCACGACCGTGCCATACAATACTCTTCGTTTTAGTGCCCACGTAATTGCCATATGTACATAGTATATCAAAGAACAGAGAAAAACTTCGAACAATAAAATAATGTTTCTTATGTTATGCGCCTTGCATAAAACATAAAATCAATAGATATATAAAAACACAAGCCTAAAAAGGCTTGTGTTTTTATACTTAAGCGTTTTGTGTTGGCGACTACCTACTTTCCCCATAAAAGAGTATCATCAGCACTACCGCATTTCACTTCCGTGTTCGGAATGAGAACGGGTGGTTCCACGGCGTCAAATCACCAACACAAAAAGCTTAAGAAATAAATATAATAAAGAACATATCCCCACATGTATGGCTACCCGTACTGGATTTGAACCAGTGCACAAGTATTTTCATACTCCGCTCTAACCACTGAGCTAAAGGGTATTTCGGCCATACATGTAAAAACAACATTGAGCAAAAAACAAAAATGATTTTCAAATTTCCTAATAGGATGGGCGAATTAGTACACCTCGGCTTAATCTGTTGCCAGACTTCTACCTAGTGCCTATCAACGTCGTCATCTCCGACGGGCCTCATCACGATTCCTGATCTTGGGGCTGGCTTCCCTCTTAGATGCTTTCAGAGGTTATCCATTCCCGACTTAGCTACCCTGCTATGCCGTTGGCACGACAACAGGTACACCAGAGGTCAGTTCCTTCGGGTCCTCTCGTACTACGAAGAACTCCCCTCAAGAATCAACGCCTACAGCAGATAGGAGACCAACCTGTCTTACGCAATAGTAGCTGAATATATCAAAATGATAATTCAACACCGCCATTACTGGCGGGATCGGACTGTAGCTTTATCCTAAATAATTTCTATTTAGGATAGCTGACATTCAGTCTCTACGGGCGCATATCTCCTTATATCGAGTAGGCAAGAGCAACGATTTGGATTTCGCTCGCCACTACTTCCAATACATTTACGGGTGGTCCCGTACTATGTTTTGTTGCTCTTGCCCCGATATAAGAAGATATACTTCCCTCGGTATCGCCCTTAATATTTCGGCTAAAACATTTCTTGTAAAAAATGTTCGCCCGATCAAATCTTAGAAAATCTGATCTAAGGGTTTTACCGATATAAGTCAGCTAAATCAATATACATTACTGTATATGACCGCCGTAATAAGATTGGTTCAAAATGTTGATGCAACGGTATTGCATACAACGCTATCATTAATTTCATAAACAAAAAGACTCGATTGTGTCGATATATATAAGCGGATTCAGACTGTCCAGCACTCAATACGAAATAAAATACGTATTGAAAAATACTGTAACTAAACACTGCATATCATTGAGTGCTGGACGGTCTGAACCCAGCTCGCGTATCTTTTTAATTGGCGAACAGCCAAACCCTTGGGACCTTCTCCAGCCCCAGGATAAGATGAGCCGACATCGCTGTCAGCATTTTCTCCCGTTACCGGAAGGATCGGACTATATCTTCATCCTGTTATCTATCAACAGGAGATCGGCGTGTAGTCTCTACGGGGTTATAACTCAATTTATAGTTCATTGATGGATGAATGTAACGTGTTACAAGCATATGTAATTTCGGAATGCTTGCCTTCAGAAATCGTATTCTGAAATAGTGTTTGTCTTTATTCAACGTTCCATCTAATCCAAGTGTTTTTAATGCACTTAAAAGATGTTGTTGACTTTTATAGTCAAACTGTTGTGTATTTAAATACACATCACTATCACGACACTTACTTCCATCATCCATAAACCATACTGCCAATGTGACTGGGTTCAAATGTATTTCTTTTGGAATTATTTTCTGCTTTCCTTGATGAAACTGATTCATCAGTTTAGTAAAGTCTCTCGACTGTCGTGTATAAAAACGATATGCAACTCTCTGTCCATTTCCTTTTCTTATTTTTGGACCACTTCTGCATACTGTCTTTAACATCATATACTTCCAATCAACATACTCTTTTTGTGAATATGAATGATTAATTTCAAGGAAAACCTCTTTCCTTCCAGAGATTTTTCGAATATATCCATCTCCAAGAATTGAACCTAGTACAATAGATTTTTGAAATTGAGTTAAACTTCCCACGGTATTGTCCATACGTATTATGTTACCATTTTACATGGTAATGCTAGTGTATGGAGTTCACCGTTATAGCCAATTTGTTTTTGTAGAAGATTACTCTTCTAGGCACCCCGATGTCATGTAACATGAAGTTAAGGTGCCGAACTCCGCCGTCGATATGAACTCTTAGGCGGAACTAGCCTGTTATCCCCAGGGTAGCTTTTATCAGATAATCTCCCGCAGCGTCTAATGCCTACGGTCAGTTCACTATGTTCTGCTTTCGCATCTGCTCGACACTGACGTCTTGCAGTTAAGCTCGCTTATGCCATTACACTATCGGCACGGTTTCCATTCGCGCCTAGCGAACCTTAATAAACTCCTCCGTTACTCTTTAGGAGGATAGCGCCCCACTAAAACTACCCGCCAGATACTGTTCCGATTGGTTTTTCCAACAGGTTAGCGAATACATAAGTGCAGAGTGGTATTTCACTGACGACTCAATAATCCCCGAAAGGACTACATCAAAGTCTCCCACCTATGCTACGCAACAATCACGTATCCGCAATATCAAGCTGTAGTAAAGCTCCTGGGGTCTTTTCGTCTAGCTGTAGGTAACCGGCGTCTTCACCGGTACTGCATTTTCACCGAGCAATTTCCCGAGACAGCTGCCTAGTCGTTACACCATTCGTGCGCGTCGGAACTTACCCGACAAGGAATTTCGCTTTTCGCTTCCTTAATTTATGCACTTTTGCGAAGGACCATATCTTCACCCATAGATATTCATAGATATTCTATGGGGCACGGCGTGTGGTCTCTGAGGATTTCGTAGATATATACATATCTCCGATCTTTCCTGCTAATTGTCCGTAAACGGATTTCCAGCATATAGCCATGTTTTTAGAACCGATTGTGAATTACTTCACAAAGAGGCAGCTTTTTTTGTTTTGTGTAACTTTTTTGTAACATGTTTACTCAAATTCCTATAACAGTCCCAGTCCTTCAGCACGTATGACAATAAAGAAATACGTACTGAACCTTAGGACCGTTATAGTTACGGCCGACATTCACCAGGGCTTATATCAGTCAGCCCTACATCACACTGCATTCTATGTAACATGATCAGAAAAAATAAATATAAGTGTGCATACAATACATTATGCAAACGCATATGATTACAGATTATAAAATAAAGTGTGATATAGGACCGCCGATACTTGACCTTCTGGCATTGGTCAGGTGTCACCCCCTATACATCCTCTTACGAGTTCGCAGGGAGCTGTGTTTTTGGTAAACAGTCGCTAGGCAAACTTTCGCTGCGGCCCCCCACCCAGTATGTCATGATTATTATGTGTAAATAAATATTTTACTCACAACAAATAACATGCTGGGTAGGGGGGCAAGCCTTATCGCTAACTTACGGCTGCTTGTTTGCCGAGTTCCTTGGGAAACTCTCACTCGTTCGCCTTGGTCTTCTCGACCTGACTACCTGTGTCGGTTTGCGGTACGGTTTTGTATATAGTATTGCTAGAGACTTTTCTTGGAAGCGTGCTTAAGAGAATTTTCTCTGGCAAGCCAGAAAATTTCTACTCTGTTTGGAGTATTGCATGCCGGATTTACCTGACACACCTCCTTCCAGCTATAGACGCAAATCCAATAATGCGCCCTCTCTACTACCCTCCGTCATCCCATTGCCTATATACAAAGTCACGGAATATTAACCGTGTATCCATCGCGTCCCCCGTTCGGGATTCGCTTAGGACCGACTAACCCTTGTCTGATTAACATCGTCAAGGAAACCTTAGTCTTTCGGCGTCCCAGAATTTCACTGGAATTGCGGTTACTTGTGCCAACATTTGTACTTCATGCCGCTCCACCATGGCTCGCGCCTTTGGCTTCAGTGCAACATGAATAGTCTTCTACCGCTCCTCATTCACGAATGAATGAAAAGCCCGCAGCTTCGGTACTACGCTTAAGCCCCGATAATTTGTGGCGCATGATCTCTTGATGAGTGAGCTGTTACGCTTTCTTTAAAGGATGGCTGCTTCTAAGCCAACCTCCTCATTGTCAGAGAAATTACACCTCCTTAGTTTGCTACTGAGCGTAGATTTAGGGACCTTAACTTGCGATCTGGGCTGTTTCCCTTTTGACCAATGGAGCTTCGCCCCCACAGTCTAACTGCCGTGCTATAACTATCCGGTATTCGGAGTTTGATAGGATTGACGAGTCCGAGGACCCTGTTCAATCCTTCCAGTGCTCTACCCCCGGAAGGAACACACGACGCTAACCCTAAAGCTATTTCGAAGACAACCAGCTATTACCAGGTTCGATAGCTTTTCACTCCTTACCACAAGTCATCCGAACGAGTTGAACGACGTATCGGTTCGGGCCTCCATGTCTCTTTCGAGACACTTCACCCTGCTCATGGCAAGCTCACCTGGCTTCGGGTCTCACCACACATCTCTTTCTGCAAAAGCAGAAGCGCGCTATTCACACTCGGTTTCCCTTCGCCTCTGGGGGATTCCCCTTAGACAAAGAAGTGTGGTGAACTCGTTGGCTCATTCTTCAATAGGAACGCCATGACGGACATCACGCTACGCACGATGTTTGAATAACATTATATATTTTAGTATGTAGTATATAATATTTTGTATTTTGTATGCACGCTGTTAATTCAATCAATAAGTAACAGTATACGACTTATCAAGTTTGCACACTGTGCACATACTACTTTTTAGCATACAAAAAATACTCAACATCACGTGTAATGTGATGTCCGCTCTGACTCCTTGTAGGCATATGGTTTCAGGTCTATTTCACTGCCCTCTCCGGGCTACTTTTCACCTTTCCCTCACGGTACTTGTTCACTATCGGTATCTCAAAGTATTTAGCCTTACCGGTTAGTTCCGGTAGATTCCCTCAAGCTTTTCGTGTCCTGAGGTACTCAAGAGCAATAACAAAGAAGTATGTGTATTTTCGTATACGGGACTATTACCGTCTTGGGTAAAGCTTTCCAGCTTTTTCTACTAACACACATATTTATAACTTCTCTCACGTAAACGCGATGTTACTGTCTTACAACCCCCAGCACCTAATCAAGAAAACAAAATAATATAATACAAAAAATATGTATGTGTATTATTTTCTTGATTAGGTGCTGGGTTTGGGCTTCTCCGCTTTCGCTCGCCACTACTAACGGAATACTAATTGGTTTCTTTTCCTCCGGGTACTGAAATGTTTTACTTCCCCGGGTGCGCTTCCAGCACTTAATTAAAGAAACAGAAAAATAGTACAAAATACATACATACTATTTCTTTAATTAAGTGCTGGATCATAGAGGTTTACTCTATGGGGTTTCCCCATTCGGAAATCTTCGGATTAACGGTTGCTATGCACCTTCCCGAAGCTTATCGCAGCTATGCCACGTCCTTCATCGCCTTTGAGATCCAAGGCATCCACCATATGCCCTTCAAATTTCCTATTAGGAAATTTGAAAACCATTCAATATATATGAACCGCATGCTCATATAATTGTTTTTTGCTCGCCCTGTCTCCGTACTAAAAGACCCCATGTCATGATTTACGGGACAGGATTTTGTTTTCAAGTTCCAATCAGAATGTTAAAAAAATCTCGTGCTTACACGAGATACCTAATTTACCAGACGGCAAATGTTGATTAGTATCACGTGTTTACTTGATTTAAAAACATATTCAGTCAGTGAATACTAGTATACGCATGGAGGTAATGTAAGTCAAGCAGTTTATATGACTACAACAAAGACCCCTCACTACGCAATAGACACACTAAAAAAGAGCCCTAAAAAGGCTCTTTTTTTAAAGACTAAAATAACATCTTTATTTAATCTCTTTTGATTTCTTTTCGTACGTGTTCAAGATACCCTTTTGCGGCATCTTGACCCCCCAAACCAAATGCAAGACCGAAGCCGATTGAGAGTGCTACCACTACTCCGGTAAAGAGCGTTTGCATAAAGATAGGTGCAATACCGAGCTGAAACAATGCAGCAAGAACTGCAAATATCCAGATAGACCATTTTGTAATAGTCCCCAAAAGACGTGCAGAAGAAATACCTGCTGCTTTTGCTGTTCCTGATACGAGGTGTTGCAACACATCAGCAAGAACTGCAGCAACTAAGATAATGAATACTGCAACAAACACTTGTGGGAGATAATCAAGCACTACCTCACGCAAGAATGAGTTTACTTGTGTAAGTCCAAGCACATCAAGAGATGCAACAAGGAATGCAATGATGATAAACCACTTAACCAAGCCACCGATGAAGCGCCCTGAATCAAGACTAAACCCAGCACGACTTATCAAATCTTCAGCTCCTGCTGTCTTTAGTGCATTATCCAAACGCAATGACTTTATTACCTGCTCTGCAACACGACCGAGGAGGACTCCAACGATCCAACCAAGAACAAATATAATAAGTGCAGCAAGAAATTCAGGAAGAAAATCCTGAACAATTCCTACCCATAGTTGTTGAAATGAGTATGAAAGAACTTCACTCCATGTTTCAAGTATCATAAATATAGTATTAATAGGCTAATAAACTAATAAAAAACACATACTAGACAATCTAGTACATAATAAGTATAGCACCTTATTATCAACACTTTATCCACATGTGGATAGATTAAACGATCACATCCTTTGGTTCATCAACGCCAAGTTTATCAAGGATACGTTCATGGGGATATTCAAGAATGTCACGTATGAGTCGGTCACATACACCCAACCGATAAAGAAAATCTTGTGTTTCAAAAAGAGCAAAACGTAATTCCCTACCAATATCAGCCTCGAGTGCGCGCACCGCTCGTTCAGCAACACTTGCTTTAATACGATCTCCGACAAGCAATACATCAACTCTACTGTGGTCCCACTCCTGGATAAACACCCCAGCAACAATAATCAACTTCATTCGTCCGACTTTATCAAAACGATTTACTAAGCGCTTTGAAGAAAGTGGAATCATATTAATAAGGAGATTTTCCAATGCTGCACGGTACACAAAAGAAGGTTCAAGGCGCCACACTAACACCTTTTTCTTTTTATGCTTCTTTGTCTTCCCTTTAAGGCTTATCTCTCTTGTAACGGTTATTTGTTTGATGATTCCTATTTTATTCAAAAGAGAAAGCTCTTTGCGCACAAGCGGAAGCCGCACCTGTACACGTAATCCGATTTCTTTTGGCTCAAAGACTTCTTCATGATTAAAAAGAAACAGACGTAATATCTTTACTCGCGCCGATGACCCAAATAATTTTTCTAGTATTTCCATAACAGTATGGCTACTATACCACGGAGTATCGGGACATGAAATTGACGTATAAAAAGAGAATATGTCTTATACTAAAACACTCAAATATACTTTCTCAAGGATACTCTCTCATGAACACCTATAATTGTAACGGTCGTACGATTTATGTGTGTATATATTTACCGCACAAGAAAAAATACCACAAAGGTGGTATTTTTTCTTGGCTCTAGACTAGCTAAGAGCTAACAATTACTTTTAATAATTCGAGTATATCATGTTTATGATTATAGCGAAACTCACATTCTTTTAAATGAAGCAGAAAGGTTTTTCTCGAAACTCCATTAAATTTTGCCATTCGTCTTTTTGC
>Ga0210057_1004221_pt1 | contig 19302 bp, 18 predicted proteins | sample CryGeyCG2114_010_2_FD_183968 | JGI IMG/M metagenome (GOLD analysis project Ga0210057, IMG submission 183968) | Groundwater microbial communities from aquifer - Crystal Geyser CG10_big_fil_rev_8/21/14_0.10 (SPAdes) (version 2) | ecosystem: Environmental > Aquatic > Deep subsurface > Groundwater ...
GGGCAGGGGGCGGTTTCGCTATAGCTCGGGGCGTTATCGTCTCCTCAAGAATCTGGGCTTCCTGCACGAGATCAGGCGCAGAAGGTGCGGGTGCGGGCGATATTCCCGCCGACGCGGTCGATTTATCTACGGGGGCCGCTTCTCCTTTCTTGTCTGTATCCGCCATGATTTTCGCCGCCGCCTACCGCAGGTTTGAGCCCTTTCCGTGATGCCCATTCCGGGTCAGCTGCTTTGATAGAAAGATTATACCGCCCTTTCTCATCAATTTCTTTGACTACAACGGGGACGATATCCCCGATCTTCACGGCATCGGAAATTTTCTCGATTCGGAACGGTGCGACTTCCGAGACATGCACGAGTCCGTCGTTGTTCGGTCCTATTTTTACGAATGCGCCAAAATCCATGAGGCGCACCACGGGACCTTCGAACCGATCGCCCACCATGTATTCGCGCGTGAGGTCGCTAATTTCTTTGAGTGCTGCCTCCGCTGAGCCGGCTTTTCCTGTGATAAAGATAGTGCCATCTTCTTCGATTGTGATGTCGTCCACGCCGGTGCGCTCTCGAATGCCGTTGATCATTTTGCCTCCTGGGCCGATGACAAGTCCGATCTGATCTTTCTTTACGACCATGGTGAGAATTTTCGGAGCGCGGTCGCTGATATCAGGACGAGGCGCACTGATTTCCTTTGTGATGACGTCAAGAATTTGCAAGCGCGCTTTTTTTGCTTGTGCCAGAGCTTGCGAGAGTACAGAGAGTGGCACACCATCTACCTTCACGTCCATCTGCACTCCTGTCACCCCTTCGCTCGTCCCCGCGACCTTGAAGTCCATATCGCCATGATGATCCTCGGGTCCTTGGATGTCCGTCAATACTTTGTAGACGCCAGCTTTTGCATCAGACATGAGCCCCATTGCGATTCCTGCGACCGGGCGAGTGATCGGGACTCCTGCGTCCATAAGTGCGATGGACCCAGCGCAGACCGTTGCCATTGAGGTTGAACCGTTGGACGCAAGGCATTCCGAGACAATGCGGATGGTGTAGGGGAATATATCTTTACCGGGAAGGACCGCGCGCAGTGATTTTTCTGCGAGCGCTCCATGCCCGGTCATGCGACGGTTGAATCCGCCAACGCGCCCCGTTTCGCCGACACTGAACGGGGGGAAATTGTAATGGAGCATGAATGTTTTCTTGGTGTCTTGGAATTCGATGGTGTCGAGCAGTTGCGCATCGCCCGGTCCCCCCAAAGTAAGAGCGGCAAGCACGTGCGTCTGTCCGCGGAAGAAGAGCCCCGTGCCGTGAATAATGGGTGAGATGCCTCCAGCTTGTGCGTGGAGCGCGCGGATTTCATCGAGTGCGCGCCCGTCGACGCGCTTCCCCTCCTTGATTGCAAGATCATGCACGTACTCATCGATGCGACGTTCGAAATATCCATCAAGCATCTGTGGTTTTACGTCGGGGAATTTCAAAATGGATTCAGTCGCCCATGCGAGCTTCATTTCACCGAAGGCCTCTTTGGACATCATGCCTCTGAGTGCTTTCAATTTTGGTGAGACAATCTCCTCGAATGCCGCTTCAACTTCGGACGTTACATCGGGTGCCGAAAATTTCTGTTTGGGCTTTGCGTGTTCTGCGACAATCTTTTTTTGCCACGCCTGAATTTTCTCAATTTCTTCACTCGCTTTTGCGAGTGCTCCATCGAGAACGGGTTCTGGGATTTCGCGAGCATTCACCTCGATCATGTTGACGAGGCCGTCTTTTCCGGAGACCGTGAGATCCATGCGTGCTTTGGGCGGCAACTCCTCGCTGCGCTGCCCGTAGCTTGGGTTTACTATCAGTTCCTCGTTTTCATCAGTCTGTCCGATGCGCACTGCCGATACGGGGCCATTCCAAGGGATGTTGGATGTCGCGAGTGCGAGTGACGCGGCGTTCACTGCGAGGATGTCGGTGTCGTAATCCTCGATAGAGAGGACGGTGATGATGACCTGCACGTCCCGTTTCAGACCTTTCGGGAAAAGCGGACGGATCGTACGGTCGACGATCCGGCCAGAGAGCACTGCTTCATCGCTCGGCCGTCCTTCGCGGCGCATAAAGCGCGAACCGAGGATGGCTCCTGCGGCATAAAACTTCTCTTCATATTCCACGGAGAGCGGGAAATAATCCAGGTTCGATTCTTTGGATCCCATAACGGCTGTGGCAAGAACAGCACTATTGCCATAGCGCAACAAGACCGATCCGTTTGCCTGATCAGCCCAGTCATTGAACTCGGCGGTCATGGTCTTCCCCCCGATATCGAGAGAATATTTTTTCTTTTCCATTGTCTTTTGGTTTACCCCGAGTTTTGTCGGGGGGTGACGTCCGGACCTGCCCCGTAGTGAGTCCGGCTTTCTCCCGCAGAAAGCTCAATTCCTGATTACGGCATCCGGTCTTAGAGGACAACGTAATCAAAAATTGAGGACTCTACTGCGGGGTTTCAACGAACCACCGCGAAAATCTGCCTATCCGTCCGCCACAACTATTTACTAATGCCCTGACTATAGTACAGAACGCCTTTGAATACAATGTGCTACGATATCGGCACCATGCGTTTTTTCATTATTCCGACGGTTATTTCGGTCGCCACACTGGTCGCCGTCTATGTGTGGGGCGGTTTCGCCGCACTCGCTCTTGCCGTTCTTCTCGCTATTCTTGAGACCACGCTCTCTTTTGACAACGCCGTCGTGAATGCGAAGGTTCTAACGAGAATGGACGAAAAATGGCAACGACGGTTTCTTGTTTGGGGAATCCCCATCGCGGTATTCGGCACTCGCTTTGTGCTCCCCATTTTCATCGTTTCAGCTGCAGCCGGTCTCTCGCCGTGGTTCGTGACGCAACTCGCATTCTTCGATGCAGTGCGTTACGGAGAATATCTCGCTGACGCGCATGTGGCGATCGCTGCTTTCGGCAGTGCATTCTTGCTCCTCGTGTCGCTCAAGTACTTTTTCAATCATAAGAAGACCGTTCACTGGATTTCTTTCATCGAACGCCACCTTTCACGCTGGGGTGGCATTGAAGCTATAGAAATTGCCCTCGTATTGGCTGTGCTCCTCGCATGTGCGTTTCTCGTCCCCCATGAGGCGGCAACACTTCTTATCGCAGGACTCATCGGTGTGATTCTTTTCGTTGTTATTGAGGGCGTCGCGCAATCATTTGTCGTAGAAGCAGGGACACAGGTGGCCTCGGCCGGAGCGGCTCTCTTTATATATCTCAATATACTTGATTCAGCATTTTCACTTGATGGTGTCGTGGGTGCCTTTGCCATTACTTCGAACCTTCCTGTTATTATCGTCGGATTAGGCATCGGCGCTCTTTTCGTTCGAACTTTTACCGTCGCCTTAGTGCGGGCGAAGACCTTGAGCGCGCTTCCCTATCTCGAGCACGGGGCACACTATGCGATTTTCGGTCTCGCGCTCGCGATGCTTTTCGGCATTTTCATGCACGTACCTGAAATCATTACCGGTCTCATCGGACTCGTATTCATCGTATTTGCGTATATCTCATCACGCAGGGCAATGCGCGCGACATAGTTTCCCTATTTCCTCTTATTCCACACCCGTGATTTTCCCGATCTTGGAGATGTCATCATCACCTTGCTCCGCGAGAGAATCTTCCGGCGCCGAGACGTGGACGTCAGTGTTTGAATCGCGCACAGTGCGGCTCCGCACAGAGCGAACAGGACGATAGTTTAGAAGATAGCGTCGTGGATCTTCATCGAGGTCGAGGAAATGATCGGCTGCTTCTTTGAGTTTGGAGGATGTGGAGCGTCCGAAGGAAGCGACTTCGACTTGGCAGCCGCCATGTACCTGCAAATATTTGACGAGCGGAATAAAATCTCCGTCGCCCGTAAAAAGGATCACCGTGTCGAGTTTGGGAGACATCGTAATCGCGTCCACCGCCATACCGACGTCCCAGTCGGCTTTTTTTGCTCCTCCGAAAAAGATCTGGAGATCTTTTGTGGTCGTCTCAATGCCCATTTTAGCCAGCGCTTCGAAAAATCCTTTTTCTTCACCTGATTCTGTCGTTACGACATACGCGCGCGCGCGGATAAGCCGACGATCGCCGACGGAATCCTTGAGGACATTGCCGAAATTTACGCGCGCGTGGTAGAGGTTCTTTGCACTATGGTAGAGATTTTGTGTGTCGATGAACACACCGACGCGTTGTTCTGGATGTTTACTGATTGCCATACAATAAAGGTTCTAGGGACTAGCTTCTAGGTGCTAGGTCCGTAAAGATAAAATATTCTGCTTATAAAAATGTCTGCTACTGAATGGTACTCCACTATGAAGCAAAAAGAAACCAGAGAGATCTTCCTAGCAGCTAGTTCCTAGAAGCTAGCAGCTGCCTTAAGAAATTTATTTCTTAAGGCCAAGTTTCTTGATCAACACGCCGTATGCGCGCTTGTTGTTCGCCTCCAAGTACTTCAAATGCTTCCGGCGATCGGCGACGAGGCCCAAGAGTCCGCGCCGGCCGTGCTTGTCCTTGCGATTCTTATCCAAATGCTGAGAGAGCTCTTCGATTCTGCGCGTTAAGACGGCAACCTGCACTTCCGGAGAGCCGGTGTCCGTGTCGTGCCGGCGCGATTTTGCGATTTCGTTGGCTTTCTTGCGCTTGGTAAGCATGGCACAACGATATCACATTCCGTGGCTTTGTGCAAGGATTTTAACCTTCCAGAATCACCATGAAAGGTGTGGTCGCAGCTCGCGGCCGATCCTATTCTTCAGGTGTTGTTTCGGGTGCAGCAGTCGGCGCATCTTCAACTTTCACCAATTCTACTTCAAACACCAGGGTCGAGTTCGCGGGGATCACCACGTTCCCAGCATCGTCTTTCACGTCCTCTGCTCCGTAGCCAAGAGTCGGTGGGACGGAGATCAATCGTTGACCGCCCTCTTTCATTCCATTCACACCAACCTGGAAACCAGGTATGAGGCCATCTGCCCCCAGGATAAACTTAAGAGGTTCATTGTCGTGTGCAGCGGAGCTATCGAATACTGTGCCGTCGGTAAACTTGCCGGCGTATAAGACAGAAACAAGATCTCCGGGCTTTGCCTCTCGGCCGGTTCCGACTCGCACATCTTGACCTTGTACGGTAGTCGCGGGGTCAGTGCTTGTAGCCGTAAGGCCTGCACCCGCAACATTTGCAGCCCCGTCTCCATTACTGGTAGCTCTATAGATACTGTATCCACCAACCGCAAGAACGATAAGGACGACACCTCCAATGATAGCGTTTTGTGTATTCATATAGGGGCACGATACCGCATGAATGTATAAGTGCAAGATGCGAGGTGTGTGTATACATCATTTTGCTGCATGCTGTCAAATTTCTCCGCCAAAATTGTGGCATGCCGCCTTAGGCGTAGAATGCTTCTATGGAGCCACTTGCATCCCACATAAGGCCTAAAACACTCGATGAGTTCGTGGGACAAGAACATCTAACGGGCGCGGGGAAACCCCTGCGTGTTGCGATTGCGAAGAGGGAGCTCTTCTCTTTTATTTTGTGGGGGCCGCCGGGATCAGGGAAAACCACACTTGCACGTATTTATGCGAATGCCGTCGGCGCTGATTTTTATGAGCTGTCTGCCGTAGATTCGGGCAAAGAAGACATCAAGAAAATCATAGGTACACGTGGAGGATTACTCAAAGAAAAACAAAAGATATTATTTGTTGATGAGATTCATCGCTTCAATAAGGCGCAGCAGGATTTTCTTCTCCCCTTTGTCGAGCGTGGCGATCTCACGCTCATCGGCGCGACGACAGAGAATCCGAGTTTTGAAGTCATCTCGCCCCTGCTTTCTCGGTGTCGCGTTTTTGTGCTGAACGAACACACAGAAAAAGAGATGGAGAGTATTATTGCACGTACAAAAATTAAAATTCCGAAATCTGCGCGTGATTTACTTATCGCAATGTCCGGCGGCGATGCGCGCCAAGCGATCACGACACTGGAAACCGCGCAAAAACTTTATGGGAAAATTACTACCGACTCTTTGAAAGAAGCGATTCAATCGAAACATCTTCGCTATGACAAAAAAGGCGAAGAGCACTACAACACCGTCTCGGCATTCATTAAATCCATGCGCGCTTCACAGCCGGATGCTGCGCTCTACTATCTCGCGCGGATGGTGGATGCGGGAGAAGATCCGAAATTTATCGCACGGCGCATGGTTATTTTCGCGAGCGAAGATATTGGTCTTGCGCAGCCCACAGCACTTGTCGTTGCAAATGCCGTCTTTGAGGCGGTGAATAAAATCGGATATCCGGAGGCAACGATCAATCTTGCACACGGGGTTGCCTATCTCGCGCAGTGCAAGAAAGACCGCCGATCATACGATGCAATCTTCGAAGCGCTCGATGACGTAAGAAAATTCGGCAACCTCCCAATTCCCCTTAAAGTTCGCAATGCACCAACGAAGTTGATGAAGGAGTTGAAGTATGGCAAGGACTACAAAATGTATGACGAAGAATCGTATCTCCCGGACAAACTCAAAAAGAGGAGATACTTGAAATAAAAGAAGAAGAGGCAGCACTCCGCTGAGTGCGTTTTTCCTCTTATCCACACCTCCCATCGTCTCTTCATGAAAGAGCGATACAGTTCGAGATAGATATTATTCGGCCCGTTTAGGCGGGCATAAATCGTCTTTCACTGTATGGAAAAAGACATGAGGGGTAGATGGCGACGCATGATGGTCGCCGCTTTGGTATCGCTTTTTATAGCTCCAGTTTCGGTTTTTGCAGCTCCGAATGTACCGTCGGGGCGTTCGATTATTGATTCAATAACTGCGCGATTGTGTCAGTTGCAACAAGCACGCGGGAACCGGATAAAGCTCGTAAATCCCGCTCGATGCGCGCCTGTGCCGCCAGACGAAGAACGATTTGGGCGCCTTATCGTAGATAAAGTGACGGTGCCCGCAGGAAGCGGAGCAGTATTCGGCATTATGGCCTCAGGTACAGGCGCGATTGTGGGAGATGGATCGGGAACGACGACGGATGCGGTAAGCAAAGAATATATGGTCTCGGCTGGCACGTATTCGGTGGAGGAGACTACCTTACCTCTCGGGTGGATTCAAACGAGCAATACGTGTGTAGATGTTGTTGTCGGCGAAGGAGAGACAAAGACATGCACTATCACAAACATTCGATTACCGAAACTCACGGTGACAAAAATTGTTGTAAACGACAACGACGGCACCGCGACTACATCTGACTTCGCGCTTTTCGTTGACGGTGGCGCAGTCACCTCTGGCATTCAAAACATATATGCGACAGGAACGCACATGGTTTCGGAAGGAGATCATACCGGCTATACGAGCACGATAGGTGGCGATTGCGCCTCTGACGGCTCAATTACACTTGCAGCGGGAGATATTCAGTCGTGTACCGTCACAAATGATGACATTGCGACAACCGCGGGCAGGCTCTTGATCACGGAAGTTCTAGCTGATATTTCAAATTCAACGACAACGCCGCAAGGCACTGACCCCGAAAACGAGTGGGTGGAAGTCTATAACGGTACAAATGCCATGATCGACTTAAGTGATTACACCATAAGCGACGCTAATACCTCGGACGCGATCCCCGACGGCACGATGCTTCCGAGTGGCAAGTACTTGCTGATCTTTGCTACCTCCACTACCGCCAGTTTCTGGACGATCCCAGGAGACGCTGTCATAGTCGTGCTCTCGAGTAACATCGGAAACGGTCTCGCAAATGGAGGAGATATGGTCTCACTCAAAGACGGAAATGGTGCAGAGATTGATGCCGTGAGCTGGGGCACGAACACAACAGCCTTTACTCCATCAGTAACGCTTCCTCCCGATGGCAACTCGATCACGCGTACGACTCCGACGACTGACACCAATACTGCCGCAGATTGGGTTGCAGATCCAACGCCAACTCCCGGATCATAGGACAATAGTAGTGGGTAGACGTTTAGATTAGGCACATATTGTGCGACGCTTTAGGCGTCGCACAATATTGCTACAATGCAAATATGGCTGCCGAGCTCAAGTCGCTGAAGACCCAATTCCTCGAATACCTCGAAATAGAGAAAGGCCGGAGCGTAAAGACGGTCGAAAATTACGACCGGTATCTTATGCGTTTTCTGGAATACGCGAAAGTCACTTCAGCGAAGCAGATTACAGAGAAAATGGTCCGCGAATTTCGCATCACGCTCAATCGCTCAAGCGGGGTCGCGGGTACGATGAAGAAAAATACGCAGAATTATCATCTCATCGCCCTGCGCGCCTTTCTCAAATTTCTCCGCAAACGCGATGTCGAGTCGCTCAATCCTGAGCGGATCGAACTTGCAAAAACAAGTGCTCGCGATCTGGACCTCATTACTGCTGATGAATTGAATCGGATATTAAAAGCGCCCGTGGGAGATGAACTCGGAGCGCTACGTGATCGCGCAATTTTGGAACTTCTTTTTTCCACGGGCCTGCGTGTCTCAGAGCTGTGCAATTTGAATCAGGATATCGATCTTTCGCGCGATGAATTCTCTGTACGCGGCAAAGGTGAGAAGGTGCGCGTAGTCTTTCTCTCCCCTTCTGCGAAAACCGCGGTGGCTGCGTACATTAAGAAACGTGGCGATATGTCGGAAGCGCTCTTCATCTCGTATTCGAGAGGTGGAAAGCCGTCGGCCCATGGCCGATCCGCCTCGGGCGGACGCATCACGCCGCGCTCCGTCGAGCGATTGGTGAAGCAGTATGCGATCAAAGCCGGCATTACGCGCAAGGTGACACCCCATGTCATTCGACACTCGTTTGCGACGGATCTTTTGGAAAACGGAGCAGACCTGCGTTCAGTGCAAGCGCTTTTGGGTCACGCCAACATTGCAACAACGCAGGTCTATACCCACGTAACTGACAAGCATCTCCGGGAAGTGCACAGAGCCTTTCACGGCAAACGAAGGCATTAAGTCAAGAAAAAGAAGCCTGACCCGTAGCCAACGCGAAGCGTTGTGGTACTGGGGTACACAGAACCTTCCACGGTAAGCGAAGGAAGTAAACGCTTTACCTCTTATCGTGCGAATCGAATAGCCAGATGTCGCGGATATCGCCGAATTGGCACGATGTTTGGATACCGCAACTCCTCGCGTTTCCTCGGAGCTGTTACCGGATATCCTTCCACGCGATCATGCGCTATGGGAGTAAATAATCGCCATTCACGACTACCCCTCTCCTCCTGCGGAGCGACGAACAATGTTAGTTGTCGATCGCGCTGCTGTTCAAGCTGATGCTTTCGCAATGCAATGATTTCGCTTATGTGTTTCATATATTTTTGTTTGGGTGGAGAGATCCCCACTACATAAGACTAAGACGGATACCTCCCCTCCCTATTACACAATTACATTTTCCTACACTCCGCGTGATATTTGGATGAAACGTCTATGCTATCGTTGTCATATGAAACTCATTTCATGGAATGTAAATGGAATTCGCAGTATCCATCGGAAAGATGCACTCGTGCCGTTTCTTGAAAAGGTGAAACCAGATATTGCCTGCTTCCAGGAGACCAAGGCAGAGGAGCATCAGTCGGAGGTAGACCTCCCTGATTACGATGAATACTGGAATTCCTCTAAAGCCCGAAAGGGGTATGCTGGAACAGCAATTTTCTCAAAAATCAAGCCATTAAGGCTTATTTTCGGTCTTTCGGAAGAGATTTTAAAGAGACACAAGCTTAACAAGGATGGATATGGAGATCCAAATGAGGAAGGACGGATGATTTCTGCGGAATTTGAAGATTTTTTCCTCGTGAATGTCTACACACCGAACGCAAAGCCCGATTTGAGCCGCTTAGGACTTCGGCACAAGCAATGGGATCCTGCATTCCTGGAGTTTTTGAAACAATTGGAAAAGAAAAAGCCTGTTGTAGTGTGTGGAGATCTCAATGTCGCCCATACACCCGATGATTTGGCGAATCCAAAGGCCAACGAAGGCGAACATGGCTACACTAAGGAAGAACGAGAAGGAATTGATGCGATTATAAAGGCGGGATTCGTGGATACATTTCGGATGTTTACAAAGGGTAATGGACATTACACGTGGTGGAGCCATTTTGGGAATGCTCGTGACAGAAATGTGGGCTGGAGAATAGATTATTTCTTTGTAAGTAAGATTCTTGGTCCGAGGGTTATAGCTGCCAAGATCCATCCCGGAATATATGGATCGGACCATTGCCCAGTTTCAATAGAGCTCGATTTATAGATAAACGAGCGAGCGACGTGGAAGAAATATTTTCCACGTTCGAGCGAGAGCGGTCCACATGCCTTAATAGAAGGCTTTTTAAAGGACATTCGGAAAGCGTTAGGTTATCCCCAGTTTGTCCTTTACAGTGTCCGATAGAAAGATACCATTATGCGTAGTGGCTCTTTCCGTCTCTCGTTTGCTTAATCAACAGACGAGTAAATACATTACAAAGTACTCTCGCACTATATTTTTACGGTTGCCTCTGCAGCCGACTGGATGCCACGGTACTGCGTGTAATTGCTCGATCCTTTTAGGGAAACAGGGACAAACGCTAAAGCCGCTTCACGGCGGCCACCTCAATATAGAGACGGGTGGCCAGGTGAGGCGGTTTTTTCTTTTTTGCGAAGCAAAAAAGCCCTGCGAAGCCTTGACGAAGCGGGATCAGTTTACGTGATGCTTCTCTCGTAGTTTTTGAACAGCCGCCTCATCCTCCTCTTCTCTACGGTCTTTCCCTGCTTCCCCGAGTGTCCGCAAATCGTTTTCAGTGAGTTGTATGAGTTCTGTCGCGCGTTTTTTCAGGTATTCCTCCATGTTTTTTTCTGGATCATCGAGCACCTCCTCCAAGAGGGCATGTAATATCCAGCCGATACGGGGCCCCGGCTTCTCACCCAATTCCATAATGTCCCCGCCATTGATCTTCAACATTGCGACAGAGACTGGATCGCGCATAGCCTCATCCACCATCGACATGTATTTGCGCAGACGAAATGGGTGCGCTTTTGGTCGGCCGGTCCCGATCCGATCGCACACACGGAGATTAAGAAGATCGCCGATGTTTTCTTTCCCCACGCGGGAGATTACTCGTCGCACAGCAGAAAGAGTGATCTGATCGGGGTCGGAGAAAAACATGTGCAAGCGCACCAATGTTGTTACCTTCTCGATGAGCTCTTTTGAGAACCGTAAGTCTGTAAGAATTTTTCTAGCCATTCGAGCGCTCACGATGTCGTGTCCATAGAATGTCCAATCTTTTTTTTCTTCCGACCACACACGAGTCGCAGGCTTTCCTACATCGTGTAAGAGTGCTGCGAGGCGCACCTCAAGAGACCATTTTTGGTCCGCAGCGTGCTGGAGTGCGCGCATCAAGTGCTCGAATACATCAAATGAATGCGCCTGATTTTGCTCAATGCCGATTCCCTCTTCGATCTCTGGAATCACAGAGCGCAAAATGCCGAGCTTTTGAGCCACATAGAGTGCTTGCATCGGTCGATCGCTCTCCAGTATACGGATGAATTCATCCCGCACACGTTCGCGAGAAATTTTCTCAAGCTGCGCCGCTTGGGTTGCGATACCTTCAGCCGTTTGCGCATCAATTACAAAATCGAGCTCGGCAGCGATACGAACAGCGCGAAGCATGCGCAGCGCGTCTTCCTCGAATCGCTCGCGCGGATTGCCCACCGTCTTCACGCGGCGCGCCGCGATGTCTTCCCTCCCCCCGTGTTCGTCGATAATTGTATTTTGGTTTGGATCATATGCAATTGCATTGATCGTGAGGTCGCGCCGCTTCAGATCTTCAGAAAGATTTTCGCTGAAACGCACCGTATCCGGATGTCGCGCATTCGAATATTTCCCTTCAACCCGATAGGGAGTTATCTCTACTACCTTCAGGCGTGGATTTTCGGATTGTGTGACGACGCCAACGGTACCATATTCATTTTCATAGAATGTTTCTTCAAAAAGTCCCTGTATCTTTTCAGGCGTTGCGTTGGTAGTAATGTCCCAATCCTTAGGTTCACGACCAATGAGGAGATCGCGCACACACCCTCCCACAAGATATGCGTCGAATCCTGCGCTATGAAGCGTGTTGCATAGCGTCGTTACTTCCCGCGGTACTGGAAGTTCGCCCGATTTCATCAACGCATTGTAACTCACAAGTACATGTTTTTGCTCCCGCCAGGATTCGAACCTGGAACGTCAGTTCCGAAGACTGATGTGATATCCGTTTCACCACGGGAGCGTTCACGCATGATACGCGTCTCCTTCCGTGAATACAATCCACGTGATTCTAGTGCGGGTACCGGGAATCGAACCCGGGTCATTTGATTGGCAACCAAATGTTCTACCATTGAACCATACCCGCTCCTGCTCGCTTTCCGATGAGTCGCGCTTCTCCAAGACCAGTGAGGAGGATTATACAACACTCGTCTCCACAGGCAACGCGTGGGATTATTTCTTCACGTTCTGCGAGAGAAGAAGCTGCGTTACCCGAGGATGGTTCCAAAAGGCCGCAAGAAGGCCAAGGATGGCTATGAGGAAGGCAACGAGAGGCATCCATAGCGCGGCCCGGCATGTTGCAGAGAAGTACCAGAACCCGAGAAGCAACAATAAGAGGACGAGAATAAGAGTCGCGATGCGCTCTGGCGTGCGAGCCCATGAGACCGACATTGGGAATTCTGCCCATAGCGCTGCTCCCACGATAAGGACAAAGAGTACGAGAAGTATCAGCCACAAACGGTATGCGCTTGCTTCTGAGACGCACAGCGTATTCAACGCATCTTGCATAGTGTTTAGGACTGGTGTCACGGACGTAGCAGTGCTTGTCCCTGACGACGTTGCTGAAGAGAGAGGTGAAGTTGTAGTGGAGGGTGACGTTTGTTGAGTCTGTTGGGTAGTGGTGGGTTTTACAATCGGTACCACAGGTGTGGATGGGGCTGGAGGAGTCGATTGCACTGGCCCAGATCCCACGCCCGTAGAAACTACTCCTACACACACTGGTTGTGCCGTAGGTGCTGAAAGCAGTGTTACGTGTATGAGCAATGTCCCTTTGATAGGGGTCGTGTCAATGTCGGCATGGATTTGAATTGCACCGGAAGGGAGAACGCGACGCGTTAATTTCTCGAAGGAGAGCGACGTATCCCCGACTGTTCCAAAAATTGCCACATACGAAGGGTCTGTTATTGTGAATTCAAACGAATGCAAAGCGCCATCGTATATGTAAGGAGTAAACGAAGTAACGGACAGCGCGGCACAGGTGTTTCCTCCGAGAGGTAACAGCTGCTGCGTGTTGACAGAGACAGAGGCTTCAAGAGCAAGGGCTTTCGACGGCACAGTGGCTACCGAGGAGATGCAAAGAGTAGTCAGTACCAATGATATAAAGAACATCCGGACCGAATTCGAGTTCTTTTCTTTCTGCATATGGGAGAAAACTAGTCTAGAAGTGGTGTTGGAGTCAAGGACCTAATTGTGTTGTAAATAGTATTTTGGCGGAAGAGATACAGAAGGAAATTTTAGAGGATAATAAAGGACAAATATTCCCTTTTGAGTTTTCCACTTTTTCCAGATGATCACGAAAAATGTGTTTAAAAACAAAGATATGTGAAATGAGCAGAACTGTGGAAAAGTCAGTGGATATGTGGATAAAGGACACACCAGAACTTCATTTGTCCTTTTTAAGACGATATAATTATATTTTGAGCCATTATTTGTCATTTTCTTGTCTATAAAGTACATGGACAGAGTTCTGAAATGTCACTTAAGTAACGTATCCCTAGTATTTTCACGTGAAAATACCCACTATTCAATATGGGGTGCTTCTTGGATTTCATTCCTGTATAATCATGACGAATGATCCCAGATGAAATTCGTAAGGAGGTGGGGAGGGATGGTGAAGACATCGCCTGTCAATTTCTCCAAAGGAAAGGTTATAAGATAATAGAGAAAAATTATAGGAGAAAATGGGGTGAGATCGATATAGTCGCTCTTAAAGACGATACTGTGAGATTTGTCGAGGTAAAGGCAGTTTCACATGAAAGTCCTATAGCCTTTCGAGGCGAAATGGATTATAGGCCCGAAGAGCTCGTCCATCACACAAAGCTGAGAAAAATCGCAAGAACCGCGTCTCTCTATATGGAGGAGAAGCGAGACAAAAGAGAGTATCAGATAGATGTGGTAGGTGTCATCATGAACATGACGACGAGGATTGCACGGTGTCGACTATTCGAGCAAGCTTTAGAGAGCAATCTGTAAAGGACATCCGTCAGCTGGCGAATGTCCTTTAGGATGTCCTAGAGAATGTGTGCTAATATGCGTGGGTTTTGAAAGAGTGAAGTTGTGAAAGACCACGAATAGAGGGTTTTTACGGGGCGTAGTATACCGGTAGTACACTTGCTTTGGGAGCAAGAAGACCGAGTCCGATTCTCGGCGCCCCGATCACAAATATGAGTTATTGAAGGTAGAGATTGATCAAGCTTGGAGCTACGCGAGTATTAAAATCCTGGGCTTCGGCAAATACGTCGCCTTTGAGAATGGTTGCTAAATCGAATTGTGTCTGTGCGGCGAGATCGCGATTGATATAACTAAGGGTGATTGCCCGAAGATCCCGGGTTGCCGTCGTGTCTCCCTCGCTTGTGGTGGAAATAAGACCGATAAGGAAACCCCATGCATTTACGGCAGCGCCTCCGGAAGAGCCGCCCTGTGCTCCGGGGACGCCACCGAGAGAGAGAAGGTCCACTGAATTATTTGCAAACGTAAGAAGTTGCTTGACCGTTGTTATTGAAGTAACGGGATAGAGGTTGAATTGCGCTGCGGCGCTTCCGATGAATTCTGTGGGGTAGCTGGCGACAATAACCTGATCATCCTGGAATCCTATCGCTTCACGTGTATCAACCGGGAGATATGAGAAAAGGGAAGCGAGCGGGCTACCATCGATAGATTTTGTGATAAGGAGAAGGCCGTAATCATTTTCACCGGTTCCCAAAGGATGGGTCATATTGATTTCGTTTGCATGAGCTTCCACCCACACTGAGGGGATAAAGAGGATCTCCGGGACCCAACGGGGTGTTGCGGGTGCACCGGTACGTACTACACAGGAAATATTGATTCGTGGATCTTGCGATAAAAGAACGTACTGCGCCACGTGCGCATTGGTGAGGATAACACCGCGAGGATCGATAATGACCCCGGACCCGGAGATGGATTTTGCGAACGCACCCGTCGTTGATTGCGTGCAGAGAATATTAACAAGCGCCGCACGCGCACTATCGTTAAGCAGAGCGGTTGGCTGCGGTGGAAAAGGGTAGGGATTTTGAATTCGCACAACCTCGTTTTCGGCAGGTTTTTTCGTCTCCAGTGCTGGTAATGCTGATTTTCTTTCCGTAATTTCCGGTTTTGCCTCATTTTGCTGGGTTTTTGCGGGGGCGACGGTCGTTGTTTCCTGGGAGTTTTCTACGGGAGCGGCGACTTCTACGCCCGCTGATGCTGTCTGGGCGTTTGTCGACGTGGAAGCCAGCTCGATTGCAGGAACAGAAGGGATTGTCACGGTCTCATGGCTCACCAAAAAAAGAAAGAAAATTCCCACGAGGATTCCAAGTGCGCCGACAGAGGCAAAGAGAGAATGGAGGCGCGAATGCATTTCGTGAATATATACTTTCTTACGAAATGACTCAAGCGTTTGATTTTATTTTAGTTTTGTGCGGGATGGGGGAATCGAACCCCCGACCACAGTTTGGAAAACTGTTATTTTGCCATTAAACTAATCCCGCCTCCGCTCGCTTGTCGCTCCGGCGGGCAGGCCCGCGTAGCTCTTGCGATTCGATAACTTTACACGAAACTACCCTCCCACACAAAAACCACCCTTCGATAAATGCAGGGCGGTTTTGTGTTCTCGAGAAAAACCCTTCGACTGCGCTCAGGGTGAAATAACGCGGAGCGTTATTTCACAGCATCTTTCAAGGTCTTCGAAGCGCGGAATTTCGGTACGCGCATCGCCTTAATTTGAATTGTAGCGCCTGTGCGCGGATTGCGACCCGTGCGACCAGCGCGTGTCTTTGCCTGGAAGATGCCCAAACCCGCGACCGACACCTCATCGCCCCTCTTCAAGCAATCGGTGATCATCGCGATGACTGATTCCACTGCGCGCTCTGCATCGGCTTTGGTGCATCCGATCGTAGCGGCGACTTTCTCAACAAGATCCATTTTATTTGCCATACATGTTTTGTGTGATTATTAAATGACTACCAGTACGTACTCGACCTATGCTATAGGCTCATTTTGAGCCGTAAATACTCGCTGTCAATTGACAAAGGCTCAATATCCATAGGTTTTACGGCCTCGAATAGGAAATGGAGGAAAGTTCGAGAATATATGACTCAAAAGAGCCGTTTCCAAGAGATTTTTACTCTCTGGTCGCCGCTATCCGACGGCTTAGAGTCTATCGCGCGTATTCTATTACTCGGGTCTCTCGGATGACTGAGACCTTGATTTCTCCTGGGTATTGCATGTCTTTCTCTATTTTGTCGGCAATATTGCGAGCAAGGGTGCGACACTCGAGATCAGAAAGCGCTTCTGGTTTTACGATTACACGTACTTCGCGACCCGCGGCAATGGCGTAGCTCTTCTCGACACCCGGCTCGCTCTTCGCTATTGCCTCCAATTCCGTGAGGCGTTTGATGTAGTTTTCTACCGAATCACGGCGAGCGCCCGGGCGAGCGCCAGAGATCGCGTCTGCGACCTGCACAATCATGCTCTCCGGTGTCTCGTAGGGGTATTCTTCATGATGAGCTTGCATGGCTTTTATCACAGGCTCTCCGACTCCAAATTTCTGCAGAATTCTCCGCCCGATCTCAACGTGTGTTCCCGGGACCTCATGATCGACTGCTTTCCCGATGTCATGGAAGAGACCTCCTGCGCGCGCGACCGCGACGTCCGCGCCGAGTTCTTCCGCGAGCATACCGGCAATGTGCGCGACCTCTACTGAATGATCGAGCACATTCTGCCCGTAGCTTGAACGGAAATAGAGCCGCCCCAGGATCATCAGGAGCTTCGGATCAAGATTGGTGACCCGTGCTTCAAATGCCGCTTCCGTACCCTTCTTTTTGATGATGGTATTAATTTCCTGCTCCGCTTTTTGTACCGACTCTTCAATTTTCGCGGGTTGTATCCGACCGTCGAGGATTAGATTCTCCAGAGCGATGCGCGCGATCTGCCGACGGATCGGATCGAAGGAGGAGAGGGTAATCGTGCCCGGCGTGTCGTCGACGATTACATCGACACCAGTCGCGCGCTCAAATGCTCTGATATTACGGCCTTCTTTGCCGATAATTTTTCCCTTCAGCTCGTCGCTCGGAAGGGAAATAGTGGTCGCCAAAACGTCGGAGACTACGGAATTACCGATGCGATGAACCGCGGTTGTAAGAATTTCTTTGGCACGGCTTTCGAGCCGCTCGTTGCCGGCGATTTCAAGTTTGCGCATGCGGCTCTCGATGTCGCTTTCAGATTGTTTCTCAATCGATTGTATTAATTCGGCTTTCGCATCCTCGACACTCATGTCCGCGACTTTCTCAAGTTTTTCCTGCTGTGCGTGGATCAATTTTTCCGCCTCTGTTTTTGCTGCTGCGACTTCGTCATTTTTTTTGACGAGTGTCTCTTGCTCGATGTCGAGGTTGGTCTGCCGTTTATCCAAGAGCTCTTCTTTGCGGATGAGCCGCTCTTCTACCTGCTTTAACTCACCGGTCCGGTTCTTTATTTCTTGAGCAACCTGCTCTTCTTTTGCTTTTGCATGGGCCTCTGCTTCTTGCGTGATCTTCTTGGCACGCTCTTCGGCATCGAGCTTCATTTTGCGGATCTCCAATTCCATCGATCCGCGCTTACCCAATGAAATAATAAGTCGGAGAAAATATCCGATTGCGATACCTACGACACCCGCAACGGCGAGTAGGAGAAGAATGATTTTTAATGACATACGCGAGGGGTCCCCGCGTGAGTCTTATGTGCGCGTCAAAACTTCAAAACGTGAGATCGAAGACTCATGAGTAAGAGAGAGAGGCATCACATGTGGCTCACTGGCGGAAACAATGTTGCATTTCATACAATACTAATAGGCACAGGGTGAGTGTACCACAACTCTGGAAAGTTGCTACTTTCCACAATAAGACACGATACGGGGTTTTGTCTAGACCAACACCTTGTCAACCACGCCATATTTTACGGCTTCCTCTGCCGTCATGAAGAAATCACGGTCGACATCCACCTCGATTTTCTCGAGTTTCTGCCCGGTGTTTTTAGCCAATATTTTGTTAAGTCGAGCCCGGATTGCAATAATCTGTTTTGCCGTGATTTCAATATCTGCCGCCCTCCCTTCAGCTCCGCCGCTTGGTTGGTGGATCATGACTTCCGCATTGGGGAGCGCGAATCGTTTGCCTTTTTGCCCGGCCGAAAGCAAGACTGCGCCCATCGAAGCCGCCATGCCCACGCACACGGTCGAGACATTCGGCTGGATATGATTCATGGTATCGAGTATCGCAAGTCCGGCTGAGACATGACCGCCGGGAGAATTGATGTAGAAAGAGATATCTTTCTTCGGATCCTCGGAGGCGAGAAAGAGAAACTGGGCAACGACAAGATTTGCTACGTCGCTGTCGATCGGGCCACCCAAGAAAACAATGCGCTCTTTGAGAAGCCGCGAGTAAATGTCGTAGGCACGTTCGCCGAAGGAGGTCTTTTCAACGACCATGGGGACGAGCATCTGTGCTTTTGGTGTGTTCATATGAGGAGTGTACCCCACTGGGTACGTTCGCTCAAGTTTTTCCTTACTCAGCCTGATGTTATTCACCAAAAAGTATTTCTACATCCGCCGCTCCGCTGTTCTCCCTTAATTCGCTCGGTTCCGCCACAAGCACTTGGATTCCGATCACCGTCTGCAAAGCCGAATCAAAATTCACGGATGCTTCTTGTCTATTCCCACGCGCAGCATCTGTCTCTCCCGAAGAGAGTGCTTGCACTGCGGCCCTCAATTGCACCTCGGCCACCTCGCGCGTGTCATCGGTGAGGCGATCATGTCGCTTTTCGAGGAATTTTTTCGTCGCTTCTATGCGTGCTTTTGCAGCTGCACGATTACCCTGACTAATCGCTTCATCTTCTTCTGCTTCTCTTTTTTCGGGAACGACACGTGGTGTGTCCGAAGCAACTTCCACACTCATCATCATAAGATCAGTATCCTCTGCCGGCTCAGTGCGGGCGACAACTTTTGCGGCGATCGCCGCGGGGCGGACCTCACCCAAAATATTTGCGCGCGCAAGGAGAATCGCGC
>Ga0210057_1004225_pt1 | contig 19294 bp, 20 predicted proteins | sample CryGeyCG2114_010_2_FD_183968 | JGI IMG/M metagenome (GOLD analysis project Ga0210057, IMG submission 183968) | Groundwater microbial communities from aquifer - Crystal Geyser CG10_big_fil_rev_8/21/14_0.10 (SPAdes) (version 2) | ecosystem: Environmental > Aquatic > Deep subsurface > Groundwater ...
TGCAAGAACATGCAGGGCCGCGCATTGTGATTCACGGCGTACGCGGTACAGCATCGCGTTTCAACTGCCGAGATTGTGGATGGACCGCCACATGTCCAAAGTGTGACTTTCCACTTTCCCTGCAAGGCGCGCAAGCCATATGTCGACTTTGTGGATTTCATGAACCGGCTCCCGCTTCTTGCAAAACATGCGGAGGCGTCGATTTAGGAAAGGCTCTCCCCGGTATTGACCGGCTGCAAAAAAAAGCGAAAGAGACGATGCCAAACCTTCTTTTGGAATGGCGTACGACGCTCTCCGCGGAGCTTGAAGCTCCCTACCCGGAACAGTGTCTTGTCTTAGTAACAGACCCGAGTTTTCTTGCCTCCGCAGCAAGCGAAGATATTCGAAGAGATGAACGGAACGCGATTGCCTTCCGAAGACTGGCGGATCAAATTGCCGCAAAACAAGGAAGTCTCATTATTCAAACCCCGGAAGATTCTTCCCAAAAATGGCAACCTTGGCTTACGGAATCCGGATATAATGTTTGGAGAACGCATGAATTCGAAGAGCGTCGCGCCTTCAAATATCCTCCCGCTTATCGTCTTGTAAAAGCGATTATGAGTGGCGATGAATCCGGTGCCGACGCTTGGATGAAACAGGCACGAACGCTTTTAGGAAATACAGCTGAACTACGCGGCCCCTTCCCCGTATCTTTTCGAACCAAGAGCATGAAGCCGCGCTTCATTTGTCATATCCTTCCTCCTCAAGATATGGCTGAATCGAAGCTTATTTCCACATTGACCCCGCTGGCATCATCCGCCATCATAGACCTTGACCCAATAGCCTTTTTTCGCTAGTGTATCCCCTTCATGAATCAAGAAACATTTCCGATCGTTAAAGATCCAACACCTAGCTTGCGCGAGACTTCGCGCGTATTAAGTATGGATGAAATTTTAACACCGGAGTTTCAAGCCTATTTGGATAAGCTTGCCGCCACCATGCTTGTTGAAGATGGCGTCGGCATCGCGAGTCCGCAAGTCGGTCGCAATATTCGAGCGATTATTATCAGCCCAACCGGAACACTGGAAAGCTGGATAAATCCGGAAATCATAAAAGCTTCTGATACGATGGTGGAAAGCGAGGAGGGCTGCCTCAGCGTTCCCGGCGTATATGGAATTGTGAAGCGCCATAAGAAAATCCGCGTGCGCGCCATGAACCGCCATGGGCGCATGGAAGAGATGGATGTCAAAGGCTTTCCAGCCATTGTTTGGCAGCATGAAATTGATCATGTGAACGGAATCCTTTTTATCGATAAAGCGGAACGCATGATTAAAACCGGAAAACATATTTAATATGCCTTCGTATAAAATCGTTTTTTTTGGTACCAGTGACTTCGCTGTTCCCATTCTCCGTCGTCTCGCAAAAGACGCTCGTTTTGAACTCCTTGCCGTTATTACGCAGCCCGATCGACCTGTTGGGAGAAAAGCCGTTCTAACTTCACCACCGATAAAAGAAACCGCAGTCGCGCTTGATATACCGGTGTATCAATATGAAAATGTGAAGAGCGAGGAAGCTTTTGAAGAGCTCAAAAAACTTTCCGCTGATTTCTATGCCGTTGCGAGTTTTGGTCAAATTATCCCACAACGGATTCTTGATATTCCAAAGCTTGGCGCGATAAATGTACATGCTTCGCTTCTCCCGAAATATCGAGGTGCTTCACCTATCGCCGCGGCCCTTCTGGCAGGAGAAAAAGAAACCGGCGTTTCCATTATGCTTATGGACGCGAAAATGGACCATGGTGCCGTTTTAGCGAGCGCCGTTGAAGCTATAAAGCCCGATGATACGACCACCTCGCTCTCAAAACGACTGGCGGAGCTTGGTGCGGGAATGCTTCCCGAAACCATGCTTGGTTTTGCAGAAAAGAAAATCACCGCAAAAGAGCAGGACCATTCGCAGGCAACGTTTGTTAAAATGCTCTCACGTGAAAACGGCCGCATTGATTGGAATGCAACCGCGAAGGAAATTGAGCGAGCCGTTCGCGCTTATACGCCTTGGCCCGGATGCTTTTTTGAACTTGATGGAAAACGCGTAAAAATTCTGGCCGCGTCCCTTGGTCCTGAATCGAAATCCTCTGTGGGAACGCATGAAATTATCGATCAATATCCCGCTATTGTTTGCGGAGATCATTCCTCGCTTGTCCTAAAAGAAATTCAGCCCGAAGGGAAAAGTGCCATGCACGGAGACGTTTATCTCAATGGCGCAAAAAACTGGAAATAAAAAAACACCCTCCCGTTTAGGAGGGTGTTTTTTTATTTAACGACTTCCGTTGCTTCCATGACGGAAGAACCTCCGCTTGATGCGGAATCTGATTTAATAAGACCAACGCCCTCGACCCAATATTCGGTTGTATCGGAAACGCGAGGTGTGCTCATTCCCGGAATACCCGTAATCGTGCTGGTCATATGCGATTCAACTTTCAACGCATGGAAGGTTCCTGCGGGAACCGTAACATCTTCAAATCCTACCGCTTTTCTGTGTGTAACCGTCGTTTGATTCATTTCGGTTATTCCGATGGCGGCCGCTTGCGCGGAATCAATATGAATAACGACATCAAAGGATGTATCCCACTCACTCCCAACTTTCACGTCTGCAGGAAGAAGAGGTCCTGATACATTCTTGGTTTCCGAGTTTACGCTTACTCCGGAAATTTGAGAAGCTAAATCAAGATAGCTTTCCGGATAAACACCTCCGGCCGTACACTTGAGCGTCTGATTTAATTCAACATTCGTGTCCGGAAATACATAGTTCAGGGTTGCCTGATCACCTGTATTTGCCGTTACGCTCACTTTCATGATTTGCGTTCCGGTTTTTGTCGGCATTTGATAAGAAATCGAACTTCCCGCGCGAAGCGGATAATACGGATGTGAACATCCGGCAAGAGCTGTTGGAGCAGCTGAAGCGCTTGCAGCTGGCGCAGTTGTGGGCGCGGTAGCTTCCGGCGTGGTTGTTGGCGATGAGCAACCAGCTCCAAGGAGAGCAAGTAAAACGAAGGGGTAAAGCCATTTTGTGTTCATGGTCATAAGTCGAGATTATCGTAGCAGTTTATAAATCCCTGCGCCACTTATTGACTTTTACCCCGTTTTGGATAACGATATATCATCCCTTCGGGGCCGCCCATTCACAGAGGGAATTATGGACGATCAAGACGTGCATAAGCGCTTTCTCGCGCTCATGGAGAAGAAGAGTCCTTCTTATATTTCGCGCTTCTTTCTGGATCTCCTTCAGGAGGAACCGCCGCGACTCATCGTTGTTCAGAAGCTTCTGGAAGAAGCCGAGGAAGGCTTTGCTTATGAGATCCTCGATCTCATGTGCAAATCTTGCCTTCAAACAAATCGATTTCCACTTGCCAGGCAAGTCGCCGAACTCTCGGAAAACGAGGAGGATCGCGTACTTCTTCTATTCCTCATCGCAGAGGACACCCATAAGACGCGCGACATTGATGCCGTGCGAAATGCATGCACGGACATTGATGAAAATGTCGCAGCTCATACGAGAGAAAAGCTTTACCGACTCACGGGTTTTGCTTCCGATCTCCAAGAACTACTCCGCGCTCTCGATCATTGCACAGATCCTGACCTGAAGATGGATATCTTCTGCGACCTTCTTGCAACGACAGTGCCGAAGCTCAATATCATTTTCGCCGCGATCGCCGCAGCGGATCATGATAGTTACGGAACGATGGATGATGAAGAGTTTATTCGTAAGCTACTCGAACACATTGTGAAGGCTGTCATCGCGCGAGCGGACACGGATCTTGAAATACTGCTCAAAGCTATTAATCGCTGCGAAAATATTGATCTGAAGACGAACCTTCTTTGTGACCTGCTTGCAGAAATGCCTCGAGCCGAGATCATTCTCGCCGCATTCACCGCGGCGGACAAGAATGACCAGGCAACGGCGGAAGGCAAGGAGCGTGCAGACATGCTCGTCGATTGCGCCGTGGATGCACTCGAACAAGAGTGCAACGAAAACCTCATCGTCCGCGTCGCTCAGGAGGTCGCCTCCCCCGTCATACAAGAAAAATTCTTTGAAGCCGCCATCGCGCTCTGGCATGGATCAAAAACGTTCGGTACAAACTGAACGTCCTTCCTTTTTAGCCGACTCCCTATGAGTCGGCTTTTCTTATTCCAAAAAATTCAATCAATCCTTCCGCGGCAATCAGAACGCCAAACCCAAGCGGGTGATTGAGATATGGTGTAAAAAAATGTGTTACGGCAAGAGCAATCAGCAGAACAATGCCCATGCGACCGATCCACGGTTCCGCTACACGCGTCAACCGTCCTCCGATGCTGAACAGAACCCATAGCATTACCGGAATACCGAGAACGCCAAATTTAAGCCAAAAATCCATCCAGCCCCATTCAAAAGAATAGGTCGTATACATTCCGCCTGTCGCCGTAACAATGCGAGGATCGCTCGATTTATAGGTCACCGTCGCTCCAAATCCTTGTCCTAGAATCGGCGCCTCTTTCACACGCTCCCACATAACCGGTAAAAGCGACCAGCGGCTTACCGCGGCATCTTCCCCAAGATCAGCGCGAGAACGCAGCAAGTCTGCAAGAGAACCACCTGTTGAATGAGGAAGAGGAAAGAAAAGCGCGCCAGCTACAAGAAATAATCCTAAAATAATCGGGAGCCCCGTATTTCGTATAAAGCTTTTTATTTGAGTGAATCGGCCAGACATTTTATTTTCTGTGCGTAGAAAAAAGAAAAAAGCTCCGATTGATCCCGCGAAGGCTCCTAGCCAAAAACTTCGAGAAAAGGAAATGAGGATAACCGCCGTACAGAGCATTAACGATATCTTCGCCCAAGATGCTTTTAAGCGTCCCACCATACCAGCCCAAACAAAGCTGACAAAAGCGAGTACTTCGTAGATATGCGATTGAAAGAAAACACGAAAAGCACTCGAAGCTTCACTCATTCTCGTCACTTCTCCGACGCCGGTTCGCCGCACCCAAAAATAAACTGGCTCCCAGAGAGCGCCAAAGTCATGTGAGAAAAAGTAGAAGAGCCCGATGGTTTTTAGGCTGACGTAGAACAGCGCCGCAAGAACAAGCGGCGGGAGAAATCGCTGCAACTCCTGGCTTTTTCTTTGAACAAGATCTAGCGTTGGTAGGAGTAGCAAGAGAAATCCCCAAGCATTTGCATCTGCGAAAACAAAGGATGAGCCTTGAACAAGGCCTCTGACAAAGGCGGATGCTAAAAGCGCGGCAAGGGCGAGATACATTTTTCTCCCTTTCAAAAATCCTGACCAGTGCCGATACGCTTTGTCCAAAAGAACTCTCAGACCCCACGCGAGAAAAAAAGCTGCAAAAAGAATCATGCGCAGCGAAATCCCGCCATCGTTTACCGCATTACCTCCCCACTTGAAGAGAGCGCCCTTTGAACCGATGACAAGCTCAACCGCTAAAAAAGAAAGAGCTAAGGCCGGATTTTTCCAAGCTATAATGAGCATGAACGCCCCGATAACCAATGCGAAGGCGCTGTTTATCCCCGGATGAAAAATAACAAGAAATGAAAGAAGTTCAATGAGAAGCACTCCCATGAACGCAGAACGGAATAAGGCCCAAAACGCGCCCTGATATGCAACGGAAATCCCATTTTTTTCCTGGACGATTCTCTTTGCCTCCCGATATTCTCGAACCGTTTTCGGCATCCAGCCGATCAGTTCCCAAGGAAGGTGCTGCACAAAACTTGGCAGCCATTTACTCATTCCGTTACAACGCGGTTTTATGCGATAAAGCGCTTGGGAAATCCATGCGCCTTTTTGCCCGGAATGCGCCAGACGCAAGAAAAGATCCCAGTCTTGAAATTTGGTGAGCGTTTCGTCGAAGCCCGGAAAGGCCTCTCGACGGATGAGCGCACTCGTATGAATATAATTCTCCTCCTTCAGCGTTTCCAAATCGAATGGTTTTCCTTTGAACAACTTTTGTCCCCAATAAAACGATGGATAAACGAAGCCGATATCTTGGTTTGACGCAAGCGTTTTTACCATGATTGAAAGCGCGTCGGACTCGAGAACGGCATCCGCATCCAGAAAAATAACAAGCTCTCCTTTTGAAATTCGAAAGCCTTCGTTTCTTGCATGAGGCGCTCCCCTATTTTTTTTAAAACGAATAAACTGAATCGGTGGGTTACATTGCTCAACAACTTCTTTTGCAGCCTCCAGATCCTTTGAAGCGTCATCGATAACGATTATCTCAAAATTTTTTAGATTTTGTTCGCGTAAAGAAGCGAGACAGAGCTTGAGCTCGTCCGCGTGATTATAAACGGGAATGATGACAGAAATTGTTGGCATACTATTTGAGTAATGCAAGAAGACGCTCGGTTCGCGTTTCCCAGCGAAACTCTGCGCGCACACGTTCTCGCCCAAGACGCCCCATGGCAATGCGGCGATTCGGATCTTCAAATAATGTTTGAATAGCATTGGCGATTTCGCCTGCATGGTTAGGATCAACGAGCATGCCTGTTTTCCCATTCAGAATCGCTTCCGGAACGCCACCGCTGTTTCCACCGATACAAGCAAGCCCATGCGCAGCTGCTTCTAAATAAACAATGCCGAATCCTTCGACATCAGCTCCCTCATCGCGCGCGGGAAGCGCGAAGACATCGGCGGCTGAGAGCCACATATTTCGCTGTTCGTCATCCGCGTCTGTTACAAAACGCACGCGCTCCTTATTGTTTTTTGCAAGCCCTCGGAGACGATTTTCATCATTTCCTCTTCCAATAATAACGAGTTTTATGTCAGCCGATAGAAGCGCTATTGCCTCTATTAATTGATCAAAGCCCTTCCGTGAGACCAGACGCCCTATTGAAATAACGAGCTTATCCCCTTCTCTAATCTGAAGCTTTTGGCGAGCTTCACTTTGCACCGTTGCGTGAACAGCCTCCACGCCGGGCGTCAGAACTTCCGGCTGCAAGCTCGGATTAAGTTGGCGGATTTCCTTTGCGACGGCTTCGGAGTTCGCAATCACAATATGCGCTCTTCGAAGTACCTGTTTTGTTAACCAAGTTTTTCTTGAAGACATGCGAGCCAGACGAAGATCGAGTCCGTGTACGATCACCGAATAATTCAAGCCGCCCAGCATCCGCGCAATCCATGCGGCACTTCCAATCGGAAGAACATGACTTACAAGAATATGCCGATAGCCTCGCTTCTTGAGTAAATGCATCAGACCAATGATTGGCCGCCATGCGATCGGACCGCGTGAGAACATCCATACCGGTTCAACTTTCCCGGGCCCCTCCGCGGGATGCGTTTCATTTACGAATACATCCATTTCTCCGTTTGCGTGTCGAACCAAACTTCCAAGGTATCGCGCAACACCACCAGTCTCAGGCGGATAATCAAGCGTGACGAGAGCGATGTTCTTCTTCATGGTTTTTCGTGGAAGTCTTCTTCCGTTTTATCCGGCATCACCGCTTTACGCTGAAGCCAACCAACAACTCTTTGGAAATCTTCCTTTTGGAATAATCTCAAAAGATACAAAACAAGAAGCGCATAGAACGGTGCAGCAACAAGCGTATAGCCCCAAGGCGCGCTTGAAAGGGCAAAGCGAATGGAGAACCAAATCAGCGCAGCTGCCAACAGACCGCGAACAAGTAATGTACTCATCCACATCCACTCCCCTTGAAGATCTTTTCTAATGAACCAGAAACCGATAAGAGGAAGGATACTAAAGCTGATAACACCCGCCCAAGCCGCTCCCATCGCGCCATAAGGCGGTACGAGAAGAATATTTGCCGTTACATTTACCACCATGGCAATGCCCATGGCCGTTGTTTTAAACGAAGCTCGATGCGTTGCATTGAGAAGCGACCCGATCGGAAAATCCAAAAAGATTGGAATCAAAACCAAAGGAAGAATTGAGAGCGGAATGATAGAGCCACTGTACCTTGCACCATAAACAATCTGTACGATCGGTTCCGCAAGACCGGAAAGCAATGCCGTAAGCGGAACCGAGACAAACATCATGAGTCGAAGCGAGCCTTTGAGGAGCGCCTTTAATTCATGCGTGTTTTTTGCTGATGCAGCGGCGCTCATTCCCGGATACAAAGCTGCAATGAAAGCTAAGGGGAGAAATTGGAGGGCATAAGTCACTTTATACGCGACGGCATAATGTCCAACCGTTTCTATGGAATGATATTGCTTTAAGAGCAGCGTATCGAAGTAGGAATAGATTTTTACGAAAATCCCGGCAAGCGCGAACGGTAGCGCAGATTTCGTAATACGCGCCATGGTCCAATTTCCTCCAAGTAAAGGTGTAAGACCGAGCTTTTTGCTTTGAACAAAGCTCCAGCCCACATTCCAAAAGCTTCCCACCATGAGAGCGCAGACAAGTCCGATAACGCCCCATCCTAGCAAAGCCGCGGAAATACTAATGATTGCTGTAAGAATTTGTCCAACAAACATTCCCATGGCTTCAAAACGTAAGAGACGTCTCCCCCGAATCGCGCCATACCAAAGCAGCGAGAGTGCATCTGTCGACATGACAAAACAAGCGAGTGCAACGGCCAAATAGGTCATGCTCGACAATCCGGCAAACCATCCATACAACAGCACGCCAAGCACCGCTGTAGGAATGAGAACAAATTTTAAATGGAGCGCTTTTCCTAAAAAGGCGCGGCCAGATTTTTCGTCAGAAGCCATTTCTCGAATGAGCACCGGCGTTAATCCAAGGTCGGTAAAGGTAACAAAAATGGAAGTAATGGAAATAGCGAAGAAGAAAATCCCCATTGTTTCCGGGCCGACAACTCTTGCTACAATGCTAAAACTTAAGAAAGAAACCACTTTTTGAGCGGTTGTGGCGGCGATAAGCCATGCGGCGTTTTTTGCAACCTGCGCACCTGAAGACATGCTCTGATCTTAGCCGAAATTAGAGAAAATATAAAGCCCGAAGGGCATGCGCCGTGGAATTGAAAAGGCCCCGCCCAATGCGCAAAAATTGTACATTGGACGGGGTTAAGCGCGGTTCATTCAAGTATCCTTTCGCACGAAGAGGAGTACCGTTTCGAAGCCCCAGATAGAATCGAACAAAACCGAGGAGAGGAAGTTTCCTTGAAAATCCTCGCTCAGCAGTACGACATGGGCTCCCTGACGCTTAGCGTCATGACACATTGTGGATGAGCCCAGAGCCACAATTGGAGGCTGCCCAGGCAGCTTTGGCCTCGCCTTGATAAAGGCAAAGGCTTCGAGACGTGTTGCGGGGCGATAACCCAGCTTCCCCATCTTAACGATAGCCTCCTCGGACTCAATCTTCCGATTGAAGTGCTTGGGGAGAAACACCCGATCGCCGGGCATCTCATCACTTTGCACACAGGAGGCGTGTTTTTCCCACTCGGCATCGCCACAGAATATATCCGAGACGCCGCCTTTTGAGAACTCCGCTTCAAGCTCGGCCTTGTCCCGTGGCATGTCGTAGTCGACATACACGAGATACTCGTCTTCCCTGAGCGGGGGGCTCATCTCCTCAGTCGTGAGCATGATGAGCTTTGCAATCTCCTGTTGCAGATTACCATCACTCACCAGCCGCCTGAGATGCTGCGTATTACCGCCTTCAGCTTTAACCGCCTGAGCAATTACTTTGAAGACTCCATGCGCGAAGTCCAGCCTGCTCACCACATTACCGATTTCCAGATCTTTCTTATCCTGTTCCATGGTTAACCTCCTTTCTTCGACTCACCTCTTGATTTCGCACCATGCAAAATCACGAAGTTTATCTCTTTGTAACAAAAGCGAAGTAGACACTCAAAATGTAAGGTCCGATACTATAATCTAATATAAAACAAACGACCGCAAAAAGCTATTTTTATTTATAGAAGCCTCAAGCTTTTCCCTAAAAAATTAAAAGACCTCGTCGTCCAACGCACAAATCCAAGTTGAGGATTGTGTGTCGGATGGGGTCCAGAGGGCCAAGTACCCAAGGTTCCAAGTGCCGTTTTTAAGGGCCAAGGGACCGAGGGTCCAAGGTCTACTTGCGGACGAACAGGAACCGGTTGTCGGAGTTCCACTCGTTGTCGAACCAGTTGTTGTCGAGGATGCGCCTGTCGGAATCGCTGTTCAGCATCGCGACGTAACGGTTGTCACCGTTCATCGTGGACGAACCGTCCTGTCCGTGTCGAAAGCCATCCGGATCACCACCGCTTGAATAATCTCGCGGTTGAATTTTATTCGGGGCTGTTAGCCCTCCAGCTTTCGACACCAAGTATCTTCAGTTTATGAACGAGCCGACGCACGCTGCCGACCGGCGTACCGCCCGGCATTCTGGCAAACGGACCCATTCAGATTTCGACCGCCTGCAACCGTAATCGCAAGCAGATTCGTCTACTCTCCATGCGATATCTTATCAAAAAGCAAGCGACCCCGTCCAACGCACGAATCCAAGTTGCGGATTGTGTGTCGGACGGGGTCCAGAGGGCCAAGTACCCAAGGTTCCAAGTGCCGTTTTTAAGGGCCGAGTGACCGAGGGTCCAAGGTCTACTTGCGGACGAACAGGAACCGGTCGCCGGAGCACCACCCGCGGCCGAACCAGCCGCCACCGAGGATGCGCCTGCCGGAACCGCTGCGCAGCACCGCGACGCCACGGCGGCCACCGCGCACCGGGGACGAGCCGAGAGCCACGATCCAGAACTGACGCTGCAGCTCGGGGTTGGCCTTGGCGAACGCGTACGCCTCGAGGTGGGTCGCGGGGCGGTAGCCCAGCTTGTCCATCTCGGCGATGTTCGCCTCGCTCTCGGTGTTGCGGCCGAAGTGCTTCAGCAGCATGACGCGGTTGCCCGGGGTCTGGTCGATCTCGGCGCACGACGAGTGGGGCTGCCACTCGTAGTTGCCGTAGAACAGCTCCGAGACGCCGTCCTTCGAGAACTCGCTCTCGAGCTTCCCCTTGTCGCGTGGCATGTCGTAGCCGACGGACACGAGGTACTCGTTCTCACCGAGCGGCCGCTCGACCTCCGAGCCGGCCGGGACGATGAGATCCGCGATGCCGCGCTGGAGCGCCGGCTCCTTCACGATGCGACGGAGGTGCTGCATGTTGCCGCCCTTCGCCATGACCGCGTGCGCGATCACCTTGAAGACTTCGAAAGCGAATCCAAAGCTGCTGAGAACGTCGCCAATTTCCTGATTCCTCTTGTTCTTTCGCATGATCATCTTTCTTTCTCTGGCGCACCTCTTAATCCCGCATCATGCAGGACCACAAGGCTTACCTATCCGTGACCGAAGCTAAGTAGACACTTGGAATTGTAAGGTTCAGTTCCGTAGTCTGAATAAAACAAAATATCACAAAAAAGCCCTTTTGTCAAGGGTCTTTTATGCGTATTCCCTTTATTTAAAAGAAAAAACTCTCCGGCAAAAATGCCGGAGAGTTTGATCGTCCTTTGAAATTTTCTGTGACCGTTGAGCGCTTAACGCTTTGACCACTGCGGAGCGCGACGGGCTTTTCTGAGACCTGGTTTCTTACGTTCTTTCTCGCGCGGATCGCGTGTAAGATATCCAACTTTTCTCAAAATCTTTCGAAAGGTTGGGTTCAATTCACAGAGGGCGCGTGAAATACCGAGGCGAACAGATTCCGCTTGACCGCGAAGTCCTCCGCCTTCAACGAGAGCGCTTACATCAACCGTGCCTTCTAGACCCGTTTGCTTCAACGCGTCGACGACGATGTTACGCAATTCGTAAGTTGTAAAATATTCTTCCATCGGGCGTCCACTGATGGTGATTAGCCCTTTTCCATTCTTGATGACGCGTACGCGTGCAACAGAGCTTTTGCGACGTCCGAGGCCGTAAATATAAGAACTCCCACTTGAAACCTTCTCAGCTTCAACCACAGGAGTTTCTTCCTTTTTCTTGGCGCGCGTTGCTGTCGCTTTCTTCTTTACAACGGGTTTCTTCTCTTTCTCTTCGGGGTCTTTTTTCGCCGTTGTTTTTTTCTTCGTCTCAGTCGCCATAGGTTAGGTTACGATTATCAAACGTTTCATACGATCATTCTGCGTGCGGTTTTTCGGAAGCATGTACTTTACCGCGTGGCGGATGATTTCTCCCGGACGCTCTTCACGAAGCTTTGGCATCGAAAGGCGGCGAATACCACCCGGGCGGTTCGAGGAAAGGAAGTGCACCTTCTGCTCTTCTTTCTTTCCGGTAAACACAATTTTGTCTGCATTTTTCAATTTTACAACAGCCCCGCGATCGATATGCGGTTCGAAGTCTGGGCGATTTTTGCCCATGAGGTAGGTTGCGATTTCACTCGCGAGACGGCCGACGATTTTTCCGGAACCATCGATTTCGATGACTTCACGTTCAACGGTGGGCATTCCCCTTGTATTTTTCCAAGCCATAGTTATTTCAAAAGTTGAATTTGAGCAATTTCCGCTCCGTCGCCTTTGCGCTTTCCGAGCTTGATGATGCGCGTATAACCGCCCGGACGGGTGGCGTAGCGCGGACCAAGCTCTTCAAGAACCTTGAGAACGGCGGGTTCGGTCATAAGATCTTTCATGAGCTCACGGCGGGCATGAAGCGACTTCGCCCTTCCCTTGGTAATGAGCTTCTCCACGATAGGACGTACAGCTTTCGCTTTTGCAAGAGTCGTGTTCACGTGTTCATACAAAATAATCGATGTCGCAAGATTGCGCATCAATGCTTTACGTGGTTTGGCCGTTCGGCCGAGTGTTTTTGTCTTATTGCGGTGCCTCATACATCAATGGGAGAATCGGGAGAATTTAAGCTGTTTCTTCACTATACGTCAAGTCTTTCAAAACGCCAACATAGTCCGTGAGAAGCGATACCGTCTGCTGAACCGCTTCAAGCGGGTCAATGCTTCCGTCCGTTTCAACACGGAGAACGAGCTTATCAAAGTCGGTTTTTTCACCCACACGGGTGGTTTCGACCTTATAAGACACATTTACGACCGGGCTAAACAATGCATCAATCGCGATTGTTCCAAGCTCCATCTTTTCTTTTCCGCGGTCTTCTATCGAGCGATAACCGCGTCCAGGACCAACGGAAACTTCCATTTCGAAGCTTGCAGATGGATCAGTCGTCGTCGCAATGTGAAGATCTGAATTCACGATTTCTACCTCCGCGTTCTTTTCGAAGTCCGCTGCCGTAATCGTACTTTCGCCTTTTACTTTTAACACAAGCTTCACCGGCTCTTCGGAATGAAGTTTCAGACGAAGACCTTTCAAAGCGAGGATAATCTCAAGTACGTCCTCTTTGACATGCGGGATGGTTGAGAACTCATGATCTGCCCCTTTGATTTTTACCGCCGTAACAGCGGCACCTGGCAAAGAAGATAACAGAACACGTCGCAAGGCGTTTCCAAGCGTCGTGCCGTATCCCTGGGCACAAGGTTGAACGGTTAAAACACCTTCGTGCGGGCGTTCACCATGTTCGAACTGAATTTTATTTGGAAGAAGAATAGGCTCCATAGGCGTGGTAAGAAAAGGGCTGGGAAGAATTAACGTGAGTAGAACTCAATAATCATCTTGGAATCGAAGGGTTGTTGATGGATTTCCTCAGCGGACGGTAAGCCGGTAACTTTTACAGAAGCCATTTTCGGATCAACCGAAATCCAAGACGGGGTTTCTTTCTGCGTTAAGTTCTCTTCCACTTCTTTCCAGAGCTTTGTTTTTTCGCGCTTATTGTCGCGAAGCTGAATCACGTCGCCGGCACGGACTGCATAGGAAGCAATATTCATTTTGGTTCCGTTCACATAGAAGTGCGCGTGCGAAACAGCCTGACGAGCAGCTGCGCGTGTTTTCGCGAAACCGGCTCGATACACCGTGTTATCAAGACGTGCCTCGAGTTGTTGCACAAACATCAGTGCCGTGTCTCCTTTTTTCTTTGAGACCTTTGCAAAAAGATTGCTAAATTGTTTTTCCGTCATGCCGTACATGCGCTTCGTTTTTTGCTTTTCGCGAAGCTGCTTGCCGTAGTCGGTCATGCGGCGCGGTCGACGACCGACACCCTGCTGACCCGGGGTATTTGGCCGGCGACTCAAAGCACGCGCGTGCGCAGATGCATCTGAGAGAGCAACTCCTTCGCGGCGTGATTGTTTGGCGGTGAGTTTCGTTTTTTTCATATGGGACCGTTCAGCCTGTCAATGATGAATAACGTTAAATATTATACGCGACGGGGACGCGGAGGGCGGCAACCGTTGTGTGGGGTCGGAGTGATGTCTTTGATCGAAAGGACCGAAAGACCTTGTGCGTTCAATGCGCGCAAAGCGCCTTCACGACCCTGACCAACTCCAGAAATGAAAACCGTAACCTCCTTTAATCCGTAGGGTTCAACCTTTTCTACAACATCTCGGACGATAATGGACGCGGCATACGGAGTCGCCTTTTTCGGACCCTTAAAGCCATTGGAACCCGCGCTCGACCAAGCGAGAACGTTTCCATTCATATCCGTTAAAGATACGATGGTATTGTTGTAGGAAGATTTGATATACGCGCGTCCCTGAACCACCTGACTGCGTGTTTTCTTCTTTCCTTTCTTCGGTTTCGGCTTTGGAGTCTTCGAAAGCTTCGCCGGTTTTTCTGCTGCGGCCTCCGTTTTGGCCTGCTTTAATTCTTCTGCCATATGTAATGCTTACTGTTCTACGGTTTAGGTCTTTTCAAGCTTACGCTTACCAGATCCCATCGTTCGACGCTGGTTTCCACGAACGGTACGGGAATTTGTCTTTGTGCGCTGTCCGCGAACAGGAAGGCCTGCTTTGTGGCGTTCGCCTCGATAACAGCCGATTTCCTTCAAGCGTTTGATGTTTCCAAGCGTTTCACGACGAAGTTCACCTTCGACTTTGTAGTTCTTTTCAATTTCTTCGCGCAGTTTATCTTCGTCGGCGGTTGCCAAGTCTTTTACGCGAATACTCGCATCAACGCCTGTTGCCGCAATGATTTTTTTTGCGGTTACATCGCCGATTCCTAGAATGTAGGTCAGCGCAATTTCAATGCGCTTATTTGATGGGAGGGTTACGCCTGCAATACGTGCCATAGATAAAAAATGTAATATTAGCCTTGACGCTGTTTATGTTTAGGATTCTTTTTACAAATCACAGCTACCCGGCCTTTTCGGCGGATAACCTGACAGTCCCGACACATAGGTTTTACAGATGCTCGTACTTTCATAATTCGACAGTAAAATGGGTATGCCTTGAGAAATCATCGGCAACGTGCCTACTCCTCTTAGCTTGATAAGTGGCCTATAATCTATATGTGATCCGACCTTTTGTCAAATCGTAGGGGGTCATCTCGAGCTGCACCTCATCACCAATGGTGAGGCGGATGCGAAATTTGCGCATTTTTCCCGAAAGATAGGCTCGAATCTCTTGGCCGTTGTCCAGTAGGACCTTAAACGTAGCCCCAGGAAGCGCTTCGGTAATTGTGCCTTTCATTACCAAAAAATCCTTCGTTGGAGACGTAACTTTAGCGGCCATATACGGTTGTTTTCATCAAAAAATTCTTAATAATCATGAAGATGTGGCTAGAATAACAGGCTTTTTAGGGATTGGTCAATCTATTCCCCTTTTTTCGGTCCCGAAACAGTTGCTTTAATGCGCCGAACCCCCGCAGACACGGATTCCTCTTTTTTGATTTTGAAGCTTCCAAGCTCCCCTGTTCGCTCGGCATGAGGGCCTCCGCAAATCTCCTTTGAGAAACAATCTTTCTCATTATCGCCGATGAAGTAGACCTTCATTTTTCCGCCAAGCTGCGCATACTTATCTTCAAAAAGCCCAATCGCTCCACGCGCCTTCGCTTCTTCCACTGTCAGCTCCTCAAAATGGATGGGGAGATCCTTTTTGATTACGTCGTTCACAATATCTTCCACGCGCTGAATTTCTTCCAGCGTCATTTTTTGCGGATGAGAAAAATCAAAACGCAAACGCTCTGCTGTTATGTTACTGCCTTTTTGTTCAACGTGGTCTCCTAATACCTCTCGCAAGGCTTCATGCAGAAGATGCGTCGCTGTATGAAGACGTGTCGTTTCTTCGCTCTGATCGGCGAGACCGCCTTTAAACGTTCCTGCAGACGCCGTACGCGAAAGCTCCTGGTGCTTTTTAAATTCTTTTTGAAAAGCGTCGTGATCAATATGTTTTCCTCGCTCCGCGAGAATTTCCTCGGTTAATTCAAGCGGAAAACCGTAGGTCGAAAAAAGAACAAAGGCTTGCTCACTGGTAAGATCTCCTTTTGCGAGCATCTTTTCCAATTCATGCATACCTTTTTCCAGCGTCTTATCAAACTTTTCTTCCTCCTGTTTCATTTCATGGACAATACGCTCTCTGTTTTGTTCAAGCTCCGCGTATTGCATTCCAAAAACGCCAATCACAACATCGGTAATGAGATGCGTGAAGCCATCCTTGATACCCAGTTTGCGCGCTTCACGAATAGCCCGTCGAATGAGTCGGCGCACAATGTACCCCTGTCCAATATTTGAAGGCGACACGCCTCTTGTGTCACCGATGACAAAGGTCGCTGCACGAATATGATCTGCGATAATGCGAAACGACCTGTCGTCGAATGCATTCGCTCCGTAGGTTTTTCCGCTCAAAGATTCCACTTTATTGAAGATGGCTTGAAAAATCTCTGTGTCAAAAATCGTGGGAACTCCCTGAAGCACCGCTGCCATTCGCTCAAGGCCCATGCCCGTGTCAACGTTCTTCTGCTCAAGCGGACGGAAGCTTCCGTCTTCCGCCTTGAAGTATTCCATGAAGACATTGTTCCAAATTTCCACAAAGCGTCCGCAATCACAATTGGGATGACAATGCACTCCATACGCTTCGTTATGTTTTAAGCCGGTATCATAAAAAATTTCCGTGTCCGGTCCGCAAGGACCTGTTTGACCGGCGGGACCCCACCAGTTCTTTTTCTTTGGGTAGGCGTAGATACGCGCACCGTTTTCTCCCGTCGCCGGAAGATCTTTATTTGCTTCGCCCATTTCCGCCGCCATTCCTTTTACTTCAAACAATGCCTGCCAAATTGCAATTGACTCACTATCTTGCGGCGCGTCTTCATCTCCTTCGAAAACGGTCACGTAGATTTTTTTCGGATCGATATTGAGCTGTTTTTCATCCGTCAAAAATTCAAAGGCCCATTCCAAAGACTCGCGCTTGAAATAATCGCCCAGCGACCAGTTCCCCAGCATTTCAAAAAAGGTGAGATGGCGGTTATCACCGACTTCTTCGATATCATCCGTTCGAAGACATTTTTGCGCACTCGCAAGGCGCTTTCCACTTGGATGAGGTTCCCCAAGAAGATATGGAACCAACGGATGCATTCCAGCTGTCGTAAAGAGAACCGTCGGATCATTTTCCGGTATTAAAGAAGCCGAGGGGATGATTTTGTGCCCCTTCGATTCAAAAAAGGTAAGAAATTTTTCTCGTATTTGATTGACAGTCATAGCGTTTATGCCTGCACAGTAGCGTGCATTTCAGCCCTGGGCAAGCGGCTTTTCCTCTTTTTTAGGCGGCGGTGATCGAAAGCTGCGATATACCAGTTCTGCTTGATTTGCGAATACTTTCAAAAGAGGCACATCTAACTCGCGAATTTCATCCCCATCAAGTTTTATAAGGATGTACGCAAGCATATTGCTTTTAAGATCAGAAGGGACAACCAGAATCTCGTGATCGTCTTCAGATCGAATGAAGGCATGACTTACGCCTTGTTCTCGAAGCGTTTTCAAATCTTTATTCGGTACGCGAAAAATAATTTCCGCATTGCTTGAATAGAGGAACTCCCCCTCCGTCCGAAGCTTCTCCGTATCCACAAATCGAATCAGCGCAGCTTTTGCGCCAATAGACAAACAGGCATTCATGGCAAGCGCTTGCAGAACTTCTTTTGGAACGGTTTTTGCTTCCGTGAGGGTCTTTGACGTATTGTTCGCAATCTTTTTCAGCAATTCTATTTTGCGATTCACGGAGCCAATATATGCGTACGATTCAATCAGTTCGTGTTTTGCGCGGCTATAATCCATTTCTGTTTGTTCTCGCTCTTTTTCTCTTCGCTCCATCAGGCGTTCATAAGCGGTGAATGTGAAGAGACCAGCAATTCCAAAAGCAAAAATAGTCAGCTCTTCAAGCTGCGTCTCAGAAAATCCAAACAAAGACCTCGTCTGCATGGACGGCGCAAGAACCGCCAAGACAAAGAAGACAAGATAAAGAACAGAGATCCATTCAATACGTACAGGTTTTTTCATGGGAGTTGACGCAACTATATCGAATCTTCGGAAATGGTTCCACCTCCAAGGCATTCGTCTCCGTTATAGAAGACAGCGCTCTGACCCGGAGCGGGTGCCCAAACCGGTTCTTGGAACAAGACATGCGCTGTTTTGTTCAGCTGTACATTAGCCCGGATGGCCTTTGCATGATAGCGAACAACAACATCAACCACTCCGTCTTCCGGAAGCGGGTTGAGCCAGTGTAAATCTTCCACGTTTAGTTCTTTCTTACAGAGCAAGGGATGTTCCCGATTTGGAACAACGATAAGTTCATTTTTTTTCTCATCCTTTGCAGCGATGTACCAGGCATGACCGCCTGCGCTCACGCCCATCCCCTGGCGCTGCCCGATTGTATACGTATCAAGTCCATCATGTTCGCCGATAATTTTCCCTTCAGAATCTACAATGGTACCGGGCTTCGACTCAATGCGCTTGCGCAGGAAATCTTTGAAATCAATTTTTCCGATAAAACAAATCCCTTGTGAGTCGGGTTTGTTTGCAGTTGGCAATTTTAGCTCTTCCGCAATTTTGCGCACATCCGTTTTTTTATATTCCCCAATTGGAAACAATGCATGCGCGAGCGCCTCAGGATGTATACGATATAAAAAGTAAGATTGATCCTTACTCGCATCTATGCCGCGTAAAAGGTGCGCGCGTTTGTTTTTATTACGCGCAACACGGGCATAATGTCCCGTTGCGATAAAATCGAAACCAGCTTTTCTCGCCGCTTCATAGAAGAGGCCAAACTTAATTTCTTCATTGCAAAGGACATCTGGATTTGGCGTGATTCCGTTTTCATATCCTTCAAACAATCGCTCAAGAACACGCGCGCGGTATTGTTCTTCAAAGTCAAAGGTGAGCAAGGGAATGCCGAGCTGAGCTGCAACGCGCATTGCATCGCGCCGTTCTCCGCGCCATTCACATTCCCCTGTCCATAAATCTTTTGTATCCGACCAGTTTTTAATAAATCCACCAGCCACTTGATAACCTTCCTTTACAAGAAGCGCCGCCGCCACGCTCGAATCAACCCCGCCGGACATGCCAACGAGGACTTTT
>Ga0210057_1004226_pt1 | contig 19293 bp, 20 predicted proteins | sample CryGeyCG2114_010_2_FD_183968 | JGI IMG/M metagenome (GOLD analysis project Ga0210057, IMG submission 183968) | Groundwater microbial communities from aquifer - Crystal Geyser CG10_big_fil_rev_8/21/14_0.10 (SPAdes) (version 2) | ecosystem: Environmental > Aquatic > Deep subsurface > Groundwater ...
ACTCTCCTTTGCCGGAACCCAAGGTGGTCCAAAAAATAAGAGTCGTGGCCACTGCCTATTCTTCGACGGTTTTCGAAACAGATTCGGACCCTTTCATCACGGCTGCCGGCACCTGGGTCAGAGATGGAATTATTGCCAATAATTTATTCCCGTTCGGCACTAAAATCAGGATTCCCGAACTTTACGGCGACAAGGTGTTTGTAGTGGAAGACAGAATGAATTCGAGGAAAGGCTATTATCATATCGATATTTGGTTCCCTTCTTACTGGGAAGCAAAAGAATTCGGCGCTAAAACAACTTACGTTGAAATATTAGAAAGCTAAACGACTCCCGAAGTCGTTTAAAACCCGACGTTGAACATATCAAACGTCGGGTTTTGTTTTGTGCCCGGGGCGGGAGTCGAACCCGCATGAGCTTTCGCTCACAACATTTTAAGTGTTGCGTGTAAACCATTCCACCACCCGGGCAAATAAAAACCTAATTCCCCCTTTTTCCTAAAAAGGCCGCTTTTCTTTCTAACCCTACAGAGTAATTAGGGTAATACATAAACTGTAATAATTTTAATGTATCATACGTCCCATATCCTAATTTCCAAGAAGCACCTTTATTATATGAACATATCTTTTTCTTAATAGCCCCGAGGTTATTTACTAAGGCATTCTGAAGATCTTCTAAAAACTTTGGACTCCCGGAAGTAAAATTACTTCTTAATTCTGTGCGAGGTCTTTTTGTTTTTGTATGAATATAAGTTGTATGAAATACACTGCCATCCCCATCAAAATATCCTCGGATGAAATCCGGTAAGTGTTTATAAGGTACTCGAGGAAATCTTATAATTTTACTTTTACATCTTTTTCCTCCCAAAGCTAAAAGTTTGAGATATATTTGTTTAGAAAATATAATAAGTTGATCGCCCGTACCATCTTTTCTTCGATAAATTGGGTGGTTTGATCCTAAACAATTTCTTATTTGTAAAAGTAAATGATAATCTTTAGAAGCAAAGACAATTCTATAAGATTTTTCATGACGCATATAACCATCAGCAAACCAAAATCCTAAAATATAAGCCATCTCCGAGGACCACTTATCGAAAAATTTCTCATTTAATAAATATCTCCTCTTGTTCATTTTTAAGGCGCGGGTGGGGATCGAACCCACGTATAAGAGTTTTGCAGACTCTCCCCTTACCACTTGGGTACCGCGCCAAAATTTTTGTTCGGGATAGACCGTTGCCTTACTTCTTGGCTACTTGGCCACGCGCCTATTCTATCAGTTTTAGGACTTTTTTCAAGATTTCTTCGACCGTTCCTTCCTGCATAAAGCCGGCGGCATAAGGATGGCCGCCGCCGCCCAGGGCCTTGGCTATCTTGACCGCATTTTTCTCGCTTTGCAATTCCGACCTTAAACTTCCTTTAATTTTTCCTCTTTCGTATTCAACCAGAAATAATCCCAGATTGAAGGGCGAACCAGTCGAAACAAGGTTGGCAATGCCGTCAAAATCGGCCAGACTCAATCCGAAATCTACAAAATCATCAGCCGTCACCCAAGAGTAGGCCAGACCCGTTTCTTCGTTCAGTTGAACGCGGCATAAAATCTGGCCCCAGGCTCGGGAAATGTTAAGAGATTTTTGAAAAAGCAAAGTTTGAGCAGCGATCTTGTTTAAAGAAACTCCCTTTAAAAGAAGCTCTGAAACGATATTGAGGGTCCGGGCGCTTGTCGCCACGTGGCAAAACCCGCCGCTGTCAGAGAAAATGCCGGTCAAAAGGCAAGTGGCGATCTCTTTATCAATCTCAATGTTTTTGTATTTCAGCCAATGGTAAATGATCTCCGAGGTGGAAGAAAATTCCGGATCTAAAATCTTAACCTCCCCTCTCTGGTCACTCTCCAGATGATGGTCAATTGTGATTATGTTTAGAGATAATCGATTTAAAATATCTTCGGGGATTCTTAATCTTTTAAAGTCGCCGTAGTCAAGCCCCAAAAGAACGTCTGGCTGAAAAGAACCTATTTCGTTTTTAATTTCAAAAAAACCGGGCAGGAAGCTCAGATTTTTTGGAGGCAAATCAGGCAAAAAAGGAAGGCTTTCCAAATTTTCTTTTTTAAAAATATAATGGAGAACCAGAACGGAAGAGACGGCATCCGGATCGGGATTCTGGTGAGAAGCTACCAACACTCTGCGGGCATTTTTTAATAATCCGTCTATCCTCTGGAATTGTTGAAAAAGATCGTTAGCCATTTTTTTGGTGAATTTTTTCCAATAATTCTTCTATCTTGCCGGCTTCAGCCGTCTTTTTTTCTCTGACGAATTGTATCCTGGGAATCGGCCTCATTTTTAGGCGTTTGTTCAGTTCCTGTTGAAGAGAATAAATCAGCTCCCGGAGGAGTCCCAAAACATCAGCGCTTTTTTCTTCCGGCATCACTGAAATATAAACTTTGGCCTGGTATAAATTGGCCGAGCTTTCCACCCGGGTAACCGTAACCAAGACATCCCGAGGAAAATCAACTTCTTTAAGGAGGATTTGAGATAATTCTTTTTTGATAAGTTGGTTGACTCTGGAAATCCGTTCCATAATTAGAGTTCTCCTTTTTTCCTCTCTTCAAAATAAATAGCCAAAGTATCTCCTTCGGCCACCCCGACGTCTCCTTCGTATAAGACGCCGCATTCTTCTCCTTTGGTCGCCAGCTCAACGTCCTTTTTGTTTTTTTGGAGGCTGATTAATCTGCCTCTGCCCAAAAGTTCCCCGTTGCGGAAAACTTCAATTGAGCTGCCTTTTTTAATCTCGCCTTCGGTAACCTTGCCGCCGACGATCTGACGGTTTTTCTCCGTCCGGAAAATGGCCAGAACCTTAAGCTTGCCCAAATCAACTCTCACTTTTTCCGGGGCAACCGCCTTTTCCATCAGCTGACGGACCGCCTGAGCCAATTCGTAAATCACGTCAAACGTCATCAATCTGATATTTTCTCTTTCAGCTAATTTTAAAGCAACCGGACTTGTTTTCACCCTGAATCCTAAGATTCTGGCCGAGCTTGATTGAGCCAGTTTTATGTCGCCTTCGTTTATTTCTCCCAAGTCGCTTTTTAAGATTCTCAAAACTACTTTTTCCTGCGGCAGTCCTTTAAACACTTCGGCGATCGCTTCAATTGAACCCCGGACGTCGGCTTTCAAAATTAAATTTAAAACCCTCTTTCCTTCTTCAATGAAAAACACTTCTCCCTCCTTATTTTTTCTTTCTTTTTTCTCAATATACTTTTGGGCTAATTCCAAATCGGAATAGACTTCGAACTTTTCTCCGACCTGAGGGACGTTTTCAAAACCAAGAACAATACAAGGCGTAGAAGGCAAAGCCTTTTCTAAAAGATTGCCCTGGAAATCTTCCAAAACTTTGACTTTACCGGAAGTAGAGCGAGTGCCGACAATGTCGCCTTGTTGCAAAACTCCGTCTCTTAGAAGCAAGGTGGCGGTTGGCCCCCGCTGGGCATCTAAATAAGCTTCAATCACTACACCCTCGCCCGGTTTTTCAACATCTCCTTTCAGTTCTTCCATCTCAGCCACCAATAAAATTAGCTCCAGAAGCCCTTCGACGCCCTGACCGGTTTTAGCCGAGGTTTCAATCGAAGGTATCTTGCCACCCATTGATTCAACCAAGACGTCGTTCTGCGACAGCTCTCTTTTGACTTTCTCGGGATTGGCTTCGGCCTTATCAATTTTATTAATGGCCACAATAAAAGGTATCCCCGCTTTTTTAATATGAAAGATGGCTTCTTTAGTTTGAGGCTTCATTCCTTCTTCTCCAGCCACCACCAAAATGGCGATGTCGGCTGCTTTGGCTCCTCGGGAGCGGATGGCGGAAAAAGCTTCGTGGCCGGGAGTATCAATGAAAGTGATTTTTTTTCCTTGGTGTTCAACTTCGTAAGCGCCAATGTGCTGAGTGATGCCGCCGGCTTCTTTGGCGGTAATCTTAAAATCTTTGACGGCTTCCAAAATGGAAGACTTGCCGTGGTCGACATGCCCTAAAACAACCACGACCGGAGGCCGCATTTGAAGTCCTTCCTTTTTTTCTTGGGTTTCTTTGGTCATATTATTACGCTCCCATGGCTTTGTCTAAAACTTTTCTCTCTTCTTTAGATAATGAATAAATCGAAACGCCTTTTTCAATTGGCTTGGCATAGACGCGATTACCGTCATGACTATAAAGACTAGTGACGACAAAACCGTTATCCATAGCATCAAGTACGGCCAGAGAAAAACTTTGGTCACCGCCAACCTCTTTAAAAGGATTAAATCTAATAATGCCTACCTTCTGAAGGTTTTTTTTGCTTTCTTTCTTAAAATCAGCTAATTCTCGAGAAATTTGCTTATGGTCCTCTGTTATTTTTTTAAGATAACTTAAAACCTCTTTAAGGCTTTCCGGCTCTTTTTCGGTTTTTTTGAAAAACTTTATCATAATTTTATTGGCGGAGGCGGAAGGATTCGAACCTTCGATGGCCTTACAGCCATAGCAGTTTTCGGGACTGCCCGATTCAACCACTCTCGCACACCTCCGCAACCGTTATTTTTACCATTTTACACCTCACTTGTCAAAATGACAATAAATAAACCGATCGAGGTCTCGCCTCGATCAGTTTCATTGTGGACCCAGCGAGGCTCGAACTCGCGACCTCCAAGATGCCATCTTGGCGCGCTACCAACTGCGCTATGGGCCCAAAAATGAGGGCAAGATTCTAATTTTTAAAGTTTTCTTACCCTTTTTTATTATTTTCACCAGCAAGTTCTAAAAGAGCTTTGGCAATCTCTAAAGTAGCTTCTTGGCGGTTATTACCTCGAATTAAAAAGGGATTGCCAATCTTGATTGTCATACTGTGCCATAACCTGGGGAAGAAAAACTTATTGTTTGGTAAAACCTTATCTGTTCCTTCAACCCAAATTGGTAGAATTTTCGCTCCGGTTTTTAAGGCCAGCCAACCTGCCCCATCTTTGAGTTTCCCCAATTCCTTCCCGCTTTTAGTTATGAACCTGGTTGCTTTTATTGTTTTAAAGGTTCTCGTCCCTTCGGGGAAAATTAGAACTCTCCCGCCGTTTTCAAGAATTCTCTTGAGAACGAAAACAGTGCTAATCCTTGCCTGAGTTTTATTTCCTCGATCAACGGGGATGTTGATTCCTTGCAGTATATTCATATAAAGCGGGTCGTAAAAGTTCTTTTTGTCTGGAAGATTCACTAGAATGAGTTTCTTTGATAGAGAAAATTCTCTTTGCAACTCTCTAAACCAATTTAGCGATGGTCTAATCCTTTGCCATAAAGGAGAAAAAATCCAGGGGAAATTCATCCAGGGGAAACCCATTACCGGAAGAATTACTGGTTCAAGTAAAGCAGGGTGGTTTGAAACAACAATTAGCTTTTCTTCCCATTGAGGAAAGCGGTTAAAATTACGAATTTTTATCCTTTGCAATGCTTCCAACCAGCAAATAGTAAGCCCCAGGAGAGGCGCCAGAATAAAATTAACGGTCAAGAACTTTAACTCATTCAAAAGTTTTTTCTTCACTTCTCATCACCTCCTTTCTAAAAATTTAAAAAGAGCTGGCTATTTCTGTGCCCTTACCAGGAGTCGGACCTGGATCAATGGCTTAGGACGCCACTGCTCTATCCTGTTGAGCTACAAGGGCTTTAATTATATTAAATCTTAGCAGGAAATTTGCTTCTTGGCAACGGTGTGATAAAATGAAACAATGGCGAAGAGAACTTCGTTCTCTTCTTAACTTTCGATTAACGAACGATAGTGAAGTTCAAGATGAGATTTATCTCATCGAACCTATAAATAGAAGCTCGGTAAATGAAGGCGAAGAGAACTCCGTTCTCTTCTTGACCTTCGCTTCTAATAGAAGCTCGGTGTATGAGTAAATACAGTCAGAATTCACCCATTCCTAAAATAGTGAAAAAGGTTCTGCCGGCCGTAGTCAGCATCACCGTTTCCAAAATGCTGCCGGTTTTTGAAAGTCCTCTCGGTTCTTCTCCCCCGTTTGGACAGGGAGGGCCATTTTTAGTTCCAAAAGGCAAAAAGAAAGTAAATGTGGGAGGCGGTTCAGGTTTCATCGTTAACTCTAACGGAATTGTCTTAACGAACCGCCACGTCGTCGCTGACCCCAAAGCAGAATACGTTGTTTTGCTGGATGATGACGAAAAAAAATACGATGCCCAAGTCTTGGCCAGAGACCCGATTAACGATGTAGCTATCATCAAAATCAAAGCTAAAAATCTTCCCGCGATTGAGCTCGGGAACTCTTCGAAACTGGAACTGGGTCAAACTGCCATCGCCATCGGCACGGCTCTGGGGGCGTTCCGTAATACGGTTTCGGTCGGAGTCGTTTCCGGCCTTTCCCGAGAAATCACGGCGGGCGACGCTATCACCAAGCAAATCACCAAGCTCAGAGGCTTGATTCAGACGGATGCCGCCATCAACCCCGGCAATTCCGGCGGCCCTTTAATTGACATCAACGGTAAAGTAATCGGCATTAATACGGCCATGGTTTTTATGGCTGAGAACATCGGTTTTGCCCTGCCGATTAACAATGCCGAAAAAGACTTGCAAGACCTGAAAAAATACGGCAAACTGCGCCTCCCTTTTTTAGGGATAAGGTATATTTTATTGAACAAAGAATTAAAAGAAAGATTCAAGCTCCCCGTTGAACGAGGGGCTCTGGTGATTTCCGAACCGACTCCGGAAGGAACCGGTGTGGTGCTGGGAAGCGCCGCCCATCGAGCCGGGGTCAAGGAAGGTGACGTAATTCTGGAAATTCAAAACACCAAAGTTTCTGAAAAAAGCCCCTTGGAAGACGTTTTGCAAAAGTGCAAAATCGGTGAAAATATCAATTTAAGAGTCTTCCGAGGCGGCAAAGAGATAATTTGCAAGGTTGTTTTAGGAGAGAGAGACTAAACCTCTTTCATTTTATTTTGGGGTGGCTAAGCGGATTTGCACCGCCTCTTAGAGCTCCACAAACTCTAGTGCTACTGTTACACTATAGCCACCATGTGTCCCTGGTGCGACTCGAACGCACAACCCCCAGCTTAGAAGGCTAGTGCTCTATCCAGTTGAGCTACAGGGACAGACGCTTGATTATACCTGGTTTATCTGAAAATATCAAGATATTCTTTTTCTTTAGCTGCTTCAAATCTCTCTCCCCTCTTCTGCCATTCTCCTAAAATTTTCTGGTAAAGATTTTCCTTAAACTCAATCGGCTGGCCGCTGATTTCCGGCTCTCTTTGCCCGGCTAGAATATTGTATTTATAGAATAAAATACCGCCCAGCAGCAAAGCGATCAGTAATAGAACCAAAAAACTCAAAAAAGAGTGTCTGGCGGAACTGCGGCAGAATTGTTTCAGGCCATCTATTGATTTTTTAAAATTCGCTTTTTTCATAAAAATCTCATTTCGTATAAACTTTTATCGACAAAGCGGCATTAATATCTTGAATCGATAAATTATCAAGTTTTTTTGCCAGAATTTCACTTTCGGTCAGATGCCTCACATGCAAACTTAAAACTTCAACCAGATAAGGACTTAATTCCAACTTTTCAAAAAAGTTTAGGAAATGAGGAAAAGAGCCGGTTAGGGCCAAATGAAAATTCATTGACGGCCAAGGGTCGTCTTTAATCGTATTGGGAGAAAGAGGCGCAATCTCAATCAAAACTTGGGAGTTGGCTGATTCTTCCTCCAAAAACTCGATGAAGCCGAGAGGCTCTCGAGGGTCAATAAGTAAGCTTTCGAGCTTATCGAAGTTCGGCTGATAAACTTTATGAGTTGCTTTAAAGTTTTCCAAATTTTCAATTTTAGTTTCGAGCTCCGCCAAATTGTTTTTTTGAGCCATGAGTTCAGCAGCTTCTTTTTGGATGCCGCTAATTAAAGGATAGATCAGAAAAATAACGAAAGCTAAAACAATTGCGCCGAGAATCACCAAGCTTATTTTTATTTTTTTATCTGGACTCACCCCGTTAGAAGTCTGTCTTATTTAGTACAGAGCTAATTTCAACAAGACTTTTGTTTTATTTTTTTTACCCCCGTTATTACCCTACAGAAAAAATTATCTATAATTTTTTCTGACTAAGACTTCTAACGGGGCTCATAATCCAATTTCGAAGGTTACGCTAAAATTAATATCTTTCGACTTAACCCAACTGACCGGAGGAAAAGAAACCTCGTTGAAATTTGACTCTTCTTCAAGCTTTCTCTTAAATTCGTACAAATCTTCCCTGGTGGGACAGTAGCCGCCCAATGCCACTTGGAATTTATTTTCCTTTTTCGGCACCGGTTGCAAAGATAAAGTGTTTAAATACATCACTCCCGGCATTATTTCAGCTATTTCCTCTAAAGACTTACTCCAGACAGGTTGACTTTCGTAAAAAGAATCTAACCTTGAAAGGTTCTGATTTATCAAATTAATCTCTCCTTCAAGGTTTTGGGTTTCCGAGGCTTCAAATCTTTCCTTTTCTGAATCAGCCAGGATTTTTTCAGCCTCAGCTTGTCCTGAAATGTAAATTTCGACGGAAAACAAAATTAAAGAGAGAGTAATGAAAAAAAACAGGACGGTTGCTCCTAAAATCAAAATTAGCTGATAGTTTTCTTTTTTCTGAAGGTTGATTTTTTCTGTAGGAGGTAAAAGATTTAGCATATGCCTCGTAAAGCCAACCCTAAAGCGGTAGTATACCTTAAAGATTCTTGGTAAGAAAGTCTGGGCACTTCCTTCAAGTGGTTAGGCAGAATATTAGCCCAAGGATTGCCGAGTTCCACCGATAAATTAAGCTGTAAAGAAAGAAATTCGCTCAAACCCCTCAAATTAGCCCCGCCGCCGCAAAGGATGACCCTGGCGATTTTTTTGCCGTTGGGCGGCAGATGCTCGTGGGCGGCATGGGTTTGATGATAGACCAAACATTGCTTGATCTCTTTAACCAACTCAAACAAGCTTGGCGTCAAAGCTTCTAAAATTTTAATGCCTTTCCCGTTGCCTTCTATGCCGTAGGTTACTTTAATTTCTTCGGCTTTTTTCAAGTCAATTTTGAAGGTTTGGGCAATGATTTCAGTAAGATGCTTGCCTGAAATCGGCCGGGAGGAAGTAAATCTCAAAGAATGGCCGGAAAAAACTATGAAACTCGTCCTGGTTGCCCCCAAGTCAATCAAGAGTAAAGGCTCCCGGCTCATTTCGTTGGTAACGAGCGCCCGGGAAATGGCCTGGGACTCAATTTCTAAAGCCAAGGGCTCCAAGCCCGCTTTCTTGACTAAAGAAAGGTAGGAGTCAACTGTTTCTTTGGGCAGGGCGGCGATTAAAACATCAAGATGGTCTAAGTGGTCAACTATTGGAGGAATAATCTGGGAATCGAGATAAACTTTTTCAACCGGCAATGGAATGTAGTTTTCGGCTTCGAAAAAAACCGCTTTTTTCGCTTCCTCGGCCGCCATTTTGGGGACTTGAATGACCTGCAAAAAAGCTTCTTCTTCGGGCAGAGAAACAATGACTTTTTTTGTTTTCAATTTTCCTCCGTTGATTCGGGTTAAGGCTTCTTTGATTGTTTTCGCCACTTCTTCCTCATTCTTGACTTCTCCTTTCTCAATCAAGCCGGGCTTGACGGGCATTTCGCCAAAACAAGCCAAATCTAAAAACTTCCCCTTTTTCTTGAGTTTGATAATCTTTAAAGACAGGTCGGAAATATCTAGACCAAATGCTTCAGGTTTTAAATCTAAGAAATTAAGCATCGAAATAAATTGAAAATTCATCGACCATCGAAATAAATTGAAAATTCATCGACCATCGAAATAAATTGAAAATTTATTGAAGATCGAGATGAATTGAAAATTCATCGACCATCGAAATAAATTGAAAATTCATCGACCATTGACATTTTTATTATATCATAGTAAAATCAATTCAGTAAATTAAAAAGGGAAGGAGATAAAGACAGTGAAAAAACAAATATTGATTGCCTTGGCTGCTATCTTGATCGGTGTGTTAATTACGATCGGCTCGGGAGCTGCCGGCGGTCCTGGCGGCGGTCCACCCGGTGGCGGAGGCGCTCCTGGCGGCGGTGGTGGAGGCGGCGGTGGATTTGTTCCCCCAAACCCTTCTAAGCAAAACACCGAGTGGGCCTACAACGGTTTAGTCGTTAGTATTGCCAATGACTACATCGAAATTCAAAACAGCCCCATCAGGCCCAACGAGGAGTGGTGGATAGAGCCGATGAAAATCGGCATTGGCGAAGATACCCGAGTATCTGGACTCGGAAACGACTTGTCTGATATTCAAACTGGCCAGCATGTTCAAGTCACCGGTATTTTTGCCAAAGAAGGGTTGGGTCTGCCAACCGATTACTTAACCACTGATTATTGGGGTTATCATGGCAGAGACATCCACCACGGCACTATACAGATTATGAATACGAACACTTCTCTTTTGATCGCCCATCAGGAATGGGTGGAGAAAGAAAACGCCAGAAGAGTGGAGTACGGCCTATTAAAAAAGTACGGCTACGTCAAATAACAAGTAGGGAGTCACCCTTGGGTGACTCCGTTTTTTATTGCAGTTCTTCCCAGCTGACAAACTCATATTCTCCAGTGGTTGGGAAATAAGGCGGTGGATTGTAAGTTAAGTTTGGGTCGTACATCATTTCGGTCTGTTGATAACCAGAAATGGTATTGCCGCCTTCATCTACCCAGGAAAAAGTCCACATCGTATTGGTAATAATTGAACCGTAAGTTTCAATGTAGTTTCTCAGAGCATAAGTTTTGTAGGGCTCTGATGACCAAGGCGGGTAGTAGTAACGGAAAACATGGCCTTTTTGCGCCAACATACTAGCCTTAATTGATAAATTATTTGGCGAATAAAGAGGTATTAAGATGTCTTTTTGGGCAATTAAACCCAGAACAGAATTTGAATTAGCATAATCGATGTTGCCCGCAATAATAATTTTTTGAAGTTTACTGGGTTTCTCCGGCAAAGAAGCTGCCACTACCGTAACCCTGCCATTAACTACCCCATCAACCCAAACAATGTTCTCAACAAAAATGGGGGCACAACTAGCTGGCAAAGCATAGCTGCCGTAAAGTTCTTCCGAATCAATATCATTTGATTCATAAACCCAATTTTCACCATCCCAACCCCAAACTTTCTGTTTAACTTTTTTAACTCGGTAAATATCAACTGTGCCATCGGCTTGAAAATTCAAATGATAGCCGTGGTCAACCGGCTGAGAAATATAAATACCGAAATTTTGCGCATCGGCTTTTAAAACAGCTAAATCCTGGGTGATTGAATTGAAATCAACCGAAGGTACGGGAAATTGCCAAAAACCTTTTTCCCCTCCCTCGCCCTCTCCCCAAATGCCCGGTTTTTCTTGGGATGGGGAGCAGCCGTGTTCCTCGCCACAGAGATAAGTTTCTTTGGCTGAAGTAAAAAGAGAATTCTGGCTGCCGTCCATTCTGATACCGCCGTTAGAATGAACTGGTCCTCTTAATGATTCTTCTTCACCAAACCAAACATTGCTATTGGTTAAAAAAGCATATTTGACTAAAGCTTGTTTGGTATATTTGACTTCAATTTTTCTTTGAACCTGAGAATACTGCAAGGTGGCACCAGTTGATATTATCTTGACAGATGAATCACAGCCAGAAGGCGGAGTAATCTCTATAACATAACTTCCGATTACCTCGCCTTCGGGGTCTTTATAATCATATGTTCCGGAAAAATTAAAGTCTGAAGGAGCGTGAGCCAAATGCCACCTGGCATAATTGATGCCGGCTTCGGCAATCTCTAAAGATTCCGTCCAGGCAACTTTCTGTAAAGATTGTTTATGCTGCAATAAAATAAAACCCAAAATTCCGGAAAGTAAAATAAGAAAAATTCCACCAAAAACTAAAACATAAGTCACAATAATTCCTCTTGAGCTATTCATAGATTGGTTTTAAGATTCCTAATTTGCACAGCCGACTCTAATTCAAAGTTCTGCGGCGGTCGGCTGGGGTCAATATTAATCACCAAATAAACTTTCATTAATTTAGTATCTTTTAATCGGGTAGGCAAGTCTATTAACTCTTCGCCTTGACCATTGTAATAATGAAAAATTGGTGGCAGGTTCCTGACATATTGAGATAAAACCACGATGTTTTCATTAGCTGGATTATAAGTAATCGGCCAACCTTGGGGTTCAATGACGCCTTTTTTAAAATTGGTACCTTCAATAAAATATCTCACTCTTTCGGTGGCCTCATCTTTATCAATATCTGAATAAAAAATAAATTCATAATTATCCGCTTTTTCAATAATGTATGAACCATCATCACCTGGTCTGGCTTCTCTGATTTCTTTAACCATGATTTCTACCCCCTTTCTGGCTTCGCCAATGGCCACGGCTTGCTGAAAAGTATAACCTTGGACGCGATAACCAACGACTAAAAAACCAGAAACAACTCCCATGATGAGAGCGAAAATAGCAATGGTGACGATGGTTTCAATGAGAGTAAACCCTCTCATGGCAGTTTAATTAGATTAACTGTTAAAGTAGTGTCGCCGGAAACCCCTATGGTGCCGGTGTAAGTTTGATAACCAGCGGCTGAAATCTCTAAATTATAAGTGGCCGGCGTTAAGGGAATAAAGAATGCCTGGCCGTTTTCATCGGTTGGCCGTTGTTCTTCGCCCACTTGGCAAGAAGCAGCAAAAATTGGCAACAGGGTGGTTGAATCCTTAATGGTCAACAAAAGAGAATTCTCGGCCTTTAAAATTAATCTAACTTCTTCAGTGCTGTTTGGCAGCAGGTCGATTGGTTGGGTAGTGGTAGCGCCGAAAGGAGATTCAACTTCAATTAAATCTAAACCAGTTACTGCTTTATCAACCGAAAAGGTATAGGAATCCCATTCTAAATTTTCTATGTCCAGTTTGCCAGCGCCGCCGGTCAGAAAAATCTCAAAATACTTATAAACTGGGTTTTCTTCAGCATCGGTACCAATTATTTTTGCTCCCTGGAGGGTAAAAGGTACGTCTTTAATTGGGGGGTAGCCTTGACCTCTAGTGCCGGTAGTCTGAATTGAGAAGTTGGCTAACCTATCAATCGAAAAACTAATCTCAGTTAATTGACCTTCGTAAACTGAAGCATGAGGTTTTGAAGGAGTGGCAATCTCTTCCACTCCATAAGTTCTTTCAGTGCTGTAAGTACTTTTAGAGGCAGTAATTTGATAAGCCTCAACTGCTAATGGCGCACCAACCAAAACCAATTCTCCGTAAATATCAGTCTGATACCAAGCATCAATCGTTGGTAAAACTTCAATGTTGACTACGTGTAAGCTGGCTAGAGCAACGCCGAGTCCCGAAGCATCAAACACAGAAATCTGTAAAGTACCGCCGCCAGCTTCCGATTCTACTCCTTTGGGCACTACGTCAGTCACCAAATTAACTTCGCCGCCGAATCTGCCCGACCACCAAACCCTTACTTTTACCCTCTTATAATCTGAAGATAGGGCATCAGTCGGTGCTAAACCGTCAAAAGAATCATCAATATAGACAACAGTAGTTTTAACAGTGTAATCGATATTGTTGCGAGTAATGTTTTCCGTTTCCAAAATAGTGCCTGCTGGAATGCCGCCAACCGTGCCCACGTCATCATAAGAAAGGTTTCTGACCATCTCGATTTTTTGATTAGCTAAGGCAGTGGCGATGATTCTGGACTTTGACTGGCTAACAATTTTCATCCCTAATTGGTAGGCCCCGAAAATTCCCATAAAAACAATCAACACTAAAGCGGTGCCGACCAAAACATCAATAAAAGTAAAACCTTTTCTAGAATTGAAAATTGTCATTTGATACCTTCTAACATCGAATACATCGGCTGCACCATGGAAACGGCGAAAAATCCCACTACTCCGCCGATAAAAAGCATCAAAATCGGTTCAATCACGGCGGCCAGATTTTTCGTCGCCCGGCTTATCTCCTCTTCAAAAAAATCACCCAGCTTAGCCAGAATCTGCACCGTCTCTCCGGTTTCCTCTCCCACTTCTATCATTTGGATGACGGAAGCGGGATAAAGGTTTTGGTAAGGCTTCAAGGCCTGGGAAAGCTTTTCTCCCTTTTGAACTTTCTCTTGGGCCTGGGCAATCGCCTCTTTAAAATAAAAATTGCCTAAAGTATTGGCAACAATTTCCAACGATCTGATTAAAGACACTCCCGAGGCGATAAGGGAAGACAGGGTCCTGGCAGTATAGGCAGCGTTAGTTTTTCTGATGAGGGGGGAAATGATGGGAATTTTCAGGACAATTTTGTCGAAGGTTTTCTTGCCCGTCCTCATTTTGGTAACGGCTTGAACCAGAAAGACAAGGATAACCAAGATTAAAACAGCCAGATACCATCTTTCGACTAAAAAAGTGCCGAGAAAAATAACCGCTTTGGTGGTTAAAGGAAGCTCTGTTTCCAGCTCTTCAAAAGTTTTGGCCAGCTGCGGCACAACGACAACCAACATCATGATGCCGATGCCGACCATCGCCAGAATTATTACCGCCGGATACATCAAAGCTCCTTTAATTTTTGACTTAAGTTCGTATTCCCTTTCCATCTGACGGGATAAAATGCCTAAGTTTTCTTCCAGAGACCCCGACTCCTCCCCTACTTTAACCATGTTGCAGAAAAGTTCTGAAAAAATGTCCGGGTAGCGAGACAGGGAATCGGAAAAATTCTTTCCTTTCATGATTTCTTCGGATATTTCCACCAAGACTTTCTTCAGTTTTTTGCTTTTCGATTGTAAAGATAGGGTGTTCAGAGCTTTGGGCAGTGAAACACCGGCTGAAATCATCACCTGAAGGTTTCTGGCCAGGTTAATTTTCTCCTGCAGGGGAATTCCGCCCAAAAAAGGAATGGAGAGCTCAAACTTTTTTTCCTTTTTTTCTTTTTGCCCGGAAGCAGAAATCAAAAAATAGCCTTGCTGACGAAGGGTCCTGGCTAATTCCGATTCATCCTTCGCCTCTAAGGTTCCCGAATAGGGTTCGCCTTTTTGAGATTTAGCATTAAAAAAATATTTCGCCACAATATTTTAAATTCGAAATTCGAATTATGTTTTTTCCAGTGGATAGATATCAAATGCAACTTCTTCGTAGGGATGAACCTTCTTAATCGCACTTACTACTTCCTTTATCTGCTCTCGATTACACACAGCCTCTATCCGCTCCTCCTCCACAAATTCTAATCTCCCAATCTTACCTATTACTGGATTTGCACCTTCCTCTGGCTTAAACCTACCAACCCCCTTGGAAGAAAAACTGCAAAAAGTATAATTGCCAATCTTTCCAGCTCCTGCTTTACCCATAGCCTCACGAACCGCATCTGCATGTAATCCAGGCACAAATACTACAATTTTTAGAAGATTTGATTTACTCACGTTTGTTTCTGGAGCCGAAAATCATCAATGGGCAGCGTGCTTAACCTGGTTAAGCACGCTGCCCATAGCTTAAATTATTCGAATGTAAGGTGAGTAATTTCCTCATACTTTTTCTCGCTCAGCACCGCCCTTACCAAATCAAGATATGCTTGAGGAGTGGGTAATATCTCTTCTAAGATTCCCTTTTCAATAATAAGCGAATGCCGTTTTCCTATATATTCCTGGTGGGTACTCCAAGGATAGTTCGCCGCAAACTCTAACACCGATTCGATATCCTTTATCCCCTCTTCTCTCCAATTTGACGCTGTAAGGTCTGCTGGATTCAGCACATTAATATAGACTAGTAAATATAGAAGATATGTCTCGTTATCTACAAGAACGCTCTTAAATTTATCTTGAAATAAGCTTCCCACCCTTTCGTATTTGTTATTGAAATAACGCGCGTAACCAAGGCCGAGTTTTTGCATAAATTTCGTAATACCACCTTCTTGAATTTCCTCAACCAGCAAATGATAATGATTTCTCATCATACAATAGGCCATAATCCTCACAAGCGGTTTTCTTTCAATTCCTTGAGCTATAATATAGTCCTTCAAAACATTTAGTGTGAGTCGACCGCGATTGCGTTCCATCTGCCAAAGTATGTTGGTGGCGCTTTTGACATCATTAAATAAACACAGTCCTTGTAAAAACCTCCAGGAATCCGCCTCTTTATTACAGATGGGACACTTTGCCACGCCTCGGTTATAGATATGGTAGATTTTTCCGGTTACAAATGGAAACTTCCTTTTCATAAGAGTTGTGCTTAACCTGGTTAAGCACAGAGCCTAAATGTTTAAAAGGTGTTTTGAATTTTGAATTTTAGCCATTTGAATTTGTTTCGGATTTCGTGCTTCGTGCTTCGGATTCTAATCAATAATAACCCTGAGAACTTCTTCGATTGAGGTAATCCCCTGGGCGGCTTTGATGAAACCGTCTTCCACCATAGTCTGCATGCCTTCTTTTTGGGCCTGAGCCTGAACCTGCGTAGAGGTTGATTTTTTAACAATCAGCTCTTTAATCGATCCGGTCACGGCCAAAACTTCGTAAATCCCAATCCTTCCCTTGTAGCCGTCGGAGCATTCTTTACTTTGTTTGGGTCGGCAAAAAGGAATATCTTTTAAAGACTGTTTGGGTTTCGCCAATTTTGCTTCTTTTAAAATTTCCAAGATTCTGTCCAGATTGCAATACTTGGCAATATTTTTCAACTCTGAATCTTTTAAATAATATTTCTCTTTTTCCTTGCACAGTTTCTTCACCAGTCTTTGGGCTAAAATTACATTCAAAGTCGAAGAAATTAAAAAGGGCTCAGCTTTCATGTCAATCAAACGAGGAACGGCGCCAGCGGCATTGGTCGTATGCAGGGTTGAAAGGACCAAATGGCCCGTTAAGGCGGCATTGATGGCTAGGCCGGCTGTCTCGTTGTCTCTAATCTCTCCGACCATAATAATGTCGGGGTCCTGCCTGACCAAAGAACGCAAGCCGTTGGCAAATGTCATGCCGATTTTCGGCCTCACCTGGGTCTGGTTAATTCTCGGCATGCGGTATTCCACCGGGTCTTCAATCGTTGAAATATTGACGCCGGGGGTGTTTAAAATCTCCATCATTGAATAGAGAGTAGTCGTTTTGCCACAGCCGGTAGGGCCGGTCACTAAAACCATGCCGACCGGCTTTTTTAAATTATCCTCAACCCTTTCCAAGGCCTCTCCTCTTAAACCCAGCTCTTCCAAGGTGAAAGCCTTGGCGCCTTCCGGCAGAAGACGCATGACAATTTTCTCACCGTCAAAAACCGGCAAAATGGAAACTCGGAGGGAGTATTTGTAGTCTTCGGCCTCGATTTTAAACCGGCCGTCTTGGGGCAACCGATGTTCGTCCAGTTTCAGATTGGCCAACACCTTGATGCGGGCAACGATCCCGGAACTCACCTGTTTTGGCAGAGTCATAGCGTCTCTCAAAACGCCGTCAATCCGGTAGCGAACCTGAACTTCTTTTTCGGTCGGTTCAATGTGAATGTCGGAAGCCCTGCCCAAAATAGCGTGCTTGATCAAGGTATCGACGATTCTGATGACCGGCATCTCCTGAGCAATTTTTTCCAATTCCGCTTTTTCTTCAGCTTCCTCTTCCTTTATTGTTTTTATCTCCCCGGCATCCTTTTTAATAATATCTCCGAACTCCGCTTCCAGGGTTTTTTGATATTGTTTGAGAACGTTTTTAATGCTTTCGGGCGTAGTTAATCTGGGTAAAATTTTTAAATCGGCTTTTTTCTTGATGAATTCAATCGTGCGCAGGTCGGCCGGGTCAAGCATGGCTACTTCCAGGTTTTGGCCTTCCTTTCTAAAGGCGATGATGTTGTGGGACCTGGCAATCGGTTCGGGAATAATTTTCAAAATGTCGGGCGGTATCTTGTCTTTTTCCAGGTTGATGAAAGGTATACCTAAAATATAGGCCTCCAGTTTAATTAATTCTTCCTGGTTGATGACTCCTTCGGAAACCAAAACGTCGCCCACCCACTGTTTGGTATTCTTAGCTTTTTTTAAAGCCTTCTCAAATTGAGATTCAGTCGCCAAGCCAGCGTCCAACAAAAAGGCTTTAAGTTGTTGCGGCTCTATTTGCATGCTTTTTGTATTTTGCTTAGCACTTCCTCCAAAGTGTAATCAGCTTTGACCAAATAGGTGGTCGCCCCTAATTCCAAGGCCTTTTCAACGTCTCCGGTTGATTCCAGGTTAGTCAGAACGATAATGGGGATATCTTTGGTCCCGGCGTCTTCTTTTAAAGACTTCAAAACCTCAAACCCGTGCATTTTCGGTAAAACCAAATCGAGTAAAATTAAATCCGGCTTTTCGGTCTTAGCCAGACTCAAACCGGCCTCGCCGTCCAAAGCGCTGATCATTTCGTAACCTTCCTGCTTCAAAATATCGCCGAAGGTCTTCTGGAGGGCTGATTCGTCTTCCACAAAAAGTATTTTTTTAGGCATAGAATATAATGCGAATTCTACGAATAATTATTCGAATGCTACGAATATTCGTATCATTCGGATATAGATTCGTATTATTCGGATTATGATTATTTAATTATTTAATTGGCAATGTAAACCAAAATGTCGACCCTTTGTTTTCTAATGATTGAAATCCCATTTTGCCGCCCGACCTCTCAATGATTGATTTGGCGATGTAAAGGCCGAGTCCAGAACCTTGAGTTTGATGCTTTAAAACGTTGCTCGAGCGAAAGAACTTCTGGAAAAGGTGTCTCTGGTCTTCTTTGGGAATGCCCACGCCGGTATCTTTTATTTCAAAAAGCAAGAATTTACCTGCAGGGGCAATCTTGATTTTAACTTCACCGCTTTTTTTAATATAACGGATGGCGTTATCCAAAAGGTTTTCCATCACCAGTTTGACCCGCGCAGGGTCAGCCAAAACTTTGGGCAAGGGGTTAGCCGCTTCAAGTTTCACCTCAACGTTGGAAGCTTCGGCCAAATATTTGAACCCAGCGATGATGTCTTTGGTCAATTCTTCAAGGAAAAATTCGGTCTTCTGGAAAGGCAGACTCCCCTGTTCAATGCGGGAAACCGTCAATAAATCAGCAACCAACTCTCCCATGCGGTTGCTGTTTTCCTGCAAAATCTTGAAATACTCAAACTGTTTTTCGTCGACTTTTCCCAAGCGACCCGACATTAAAAGCTCAATGGCCCATTTCAAGTTGGAAAGAGGAGAGCGCAGTTGATGCGAAACGATGCCGATGAACTCCGACTTCAACCGGTTGGCTTCAGCCAGCCCCTCCAAGCTCCTGACCACGCTAAAGGTAATAACGAACAGAATTATGGTCAGAACGATGACAATTAAGGAAACCGTGTCGGGATC
>Ga0210057_1004228_pt1 | contig 19290 bp, 25 predicted proteins | sample CryGeyCG2114_010_2_FD_183968 | JGI IMG/M metagenome (GOLD analysis project Ga0210057, IMG submission 183968) | Groundwater microbial communities from aquifer - Crystal Geyser CG10_big_fil_rev_8/21/14_0.10 (SPAdes) (version 2) | ecosystem: Environmental > Aquatic > Deep subsurface > Groundwater ...
TTGTAATTGCAAAAATCTAGCCGCGGTTTTCATTCCTAATTCCTCCTTTTTCTTTTAATGTTACCGCTTAAAAACATATTCTGTTTGCTCCATCTTAGTGAAAAAATTTTCAAAGAGCAAAACTATTTTAAAACCTAAGGCAGAATCTCCTTGGGCTTTAGTTAATTTAAAACTATCAATTATTTTTTGTCAAGACGACAAGACAATATAATTAGTTTAGGGAGCTGGTACGACTGGCTTTACCTTTACCTCACTAACAGTCCGAGCGGTCTGCTTCAAGCACTGATAACCAGTATCATGGGGCCAGCGCTCCTGATAATAGGTATTTTCTTCAATGTTCTTGTCTTTATTGGACATTCGGAAATTGGAGCATAACTGATAATTATTCTGGCTGATTATTTTGTAATCAAAAGCCATGTTTATTGCCGGATCTTTTAAGTCATCGTTGGTTAAATAACTATAATCTGCCAGCAGGGCCACCAAATCATCCGGCAAAACGCCTTTGTCCTGATAATAAGTCTGAATAGCGCCGTCTAACCGTTCAAACTTGTCTAAAATGGCATTATCTAATTTTCTGTTTCTGGTTTGGGTCGGTGATTCAACAAAAAATAAACTCGCCACAAAAACAATTAAAACAATTGCCAGCGAGCCGTAGCAGTAAGCTAAAATAATTTTATCTGCCTTGCCCGGCACTTCTTCCCGCTTAATCTCATAAAAGTAAAAGGTAAAAATAGCTGCCGCGATTAAAATTGCTGTCATGGCTTTGAGAATAAACTTAAGAGAAAGTTCTCCGCCCAAAAAACTATTTAAGGTGGCGATCAGCCAGCTAATCATTACCACTGAAGTAACCAAAAGGATAAAGTAAGTCAGCCAACGCCGGACACCTGAATCCTTAGTTAGCGCGCCCGTTGCTAAATTCTTAAAAATCTGCCTCATGGTCAGATAATAAATCGGGGCGGAGATAACCAGAGCCGAGATAGCATATTTTAAAGCGCCGGGAGAATAATTACTGCTGTACTGGTTAATCGCGTCAATAATGTTTTTATTAATAATCTGAAAAATAACCATGCCGGTTGACATGGCCAGGGCAATCAAGGCCACCAAGGACAACAGGTAGAAAAAAGCGAATTTAGCCGCATTGTTAATTTGGGTAGTCATAGTTTTATACCTCTCCCTTTTATTCCCAGATTGTCTGAAAACTCCGTTTTGTCATTTCGACCCCGATCCGCCAGCTGGCGGAGAGGGGGAGAAATCTTTAATACTTAGCTAAGAGCGACTAACATCTATTAAAAATCTTTCGCCCCGCAAAATGCGGGGCTCAAGATGACAATTTTCGGACAGTCTGGGTTTAGGGTGAGGTTATTATTTTATCGGCAATTTTTTTTGCCGGCTTTTAATTATTTGCCTAATTTTTTTTCTGCCGCGCGGAGTTAATTTTACTCTAGTAATAGACCAATTCTTGGCAGTTTTTTTGCCAAAAGAAACAATTAGATCTTTAGCCGTTAAACTCTCTAAACTTTTATGCACAACATCCTGAACAATTTTTTTGTTTTTGGCTAAATATTGCCGGGTGTAAAAATTGTAAAAATCCGCTTTGGTAGAGACGTCCCGCCGCGGCGGGGCGTCTCTACCATAACATTTTTCTAAAATAAATTGTTGCAACTTAGACAGCCGCATAAATTTTAATCTTTTTTAATTTTAAGATGTAGTTCTTTTAATTGCTTTTCTTCCACTTCATCGGGCGCTTCCATCATTAAATCTCGGCCATCTCCTGTTTTAGGAAAGGCCATAACATCGCGAATGCTGGCTTTGTTCATTAGCACCATTAAAATCCTGTCTATTCCTGGCGCAATGCCGCCGTGAGGCGGCACGCCATACTCCAGCGCCTTAAGAAAATGACTAAAAAGGGCTTTCTTCTTGTCACTAAAGCCAATTAAATTAAAAATTTTCTCCTGCAATTTGCTGTCATAAATTCTAAGACTGCCGCCGCCTAACTCATAACCATTGCCAATCATATCATATTGATGGGATTTGACTTCAAAGGGATCTTGGCTTAAAAGTTCAAGCTGGTCAGTCTGCGGCGAAGTAAACATATGGTGCGACGGCGCATAATGACCATTCTCTAAAACCTCTTCAAATAGCGGAAAATTAACAATAAAAGCCAAGGCCAAGACATTGGGATTAATTAAATTAAGCCGTTGGCCTAATTCATGACGCAGTTGGGCTAAACTTTCAGCAACAGTTGATTTATCACCAGCGCCAAAGAAAATAATATCGCCGGCCTGACCGTCCATTTCTTTAATAATCTGCTGCGCTAATTCTTGGCCTAAAAATTTAATAATTGGCGACTGCAACTCAAACTTGCTTGAAGCTAAACTTCCACTTGGAAATTTAGCTTCTTTGTTTTCTTTCAACACAATATAAGCCAAACCTTTGGCGCCATAATTTTTTACCAATTCGGTAAGCTCGTCAATCTCTTTGCGGCTGAATTTGGCGGCGCCACTAGCGCACACTGCCCGCACCACGCCTTTATTCTTAATCGCTTCCGTGAAAACCGAGAAGCCGCAATTTTTGACCAAATCAGTCAGGTCTTTTATCTCTAGCCCAAAACGCAAGTCAGGCTTATTGCAGCCGTATTTGAGCATGACCTCGCTATAATCAAGGCGCGGCCAGGGTTTAAATAAAATTTTCTTTTCCGGAAAAATCTCTTCAATCGCTTTAGTGAATAAATCTTCGGTCAAATTTAAAATATCCTCGCCTTCAACAAAAGACATTTCCAAATCCAATTGAGTAAACTCCGCTTGCCTGTCTCCGCGCGTGTCTTCATCGCGAAAGCATCTGGCAATTTGGAAATATCTATCAATCCCGCTAATCATTAAAAGTTGCTTATACTGCTGAGGCGATTGGGGCAGAGAATAGAACTTGCCCGGCTGCAGGCGCGAGGGCACTAAAAAATCGCGAGCTCCCTCGGGAGTGCTTTTAGTTAAAACCGGCGTTTCTACCTCAATAAAATTTAATTTTGTTAAATAATCACGAATAAAATTTATAAATTGGTGGCGCTTAATCAGTACTTCTCTGGCGTCTGCTTTGCGCAAATCAAGGTAGCGGTATTTCATTCTGATTTCTTCTTTCACTTCTTTACTTTTCTCTTCATCAATCTCAAACGGCGGCGTTTTGGCTTTGGCCAAAATTTCCACTTCAACGCAATCAACCTCAATCTCGCCGGTCTTAAGTTTAGGATTAACCATGTCATCAGGCCGAGCAATCACTTTGCCTTTGACTTTTATCACCCATTCGCTTCTTAATTTATCCGCTTCCTGCCATGATTTTTTATCAATCTTCGGGTTAAAAGTTAATTGCGTCAAACCATAGCGGTCGCGCAAATCAATAAAAATAACTCCGCCGTGGTCGCGGCGCCGGTGAACCCAGCCAGCCAACTCTACGGTTTGGCCAATATTTTGCTTGCTTAATTCTCCGCAAGTATGCGTTCTTAGCATAGTTTTAGTTAGTCGGTTAATCAGTTAATCAGTTAATCAGTTGAACGGTTATTGGTATATTGGCATATTTAAACTGATTAACCGATTAACCGACTAACCAATTAACCAACCAACTGACTAACCGACTAACTGATTAACTAAATTCTACTCTATTTTACTAATTTAAGCAAGAAAAAAAGGAGCTAGAAAACTATAGACTTTATTTATTTTCTGCTCCTTATATAAACTTAAATAGCCTCAATTGTTGACGGCGACTTGGGAGTTATGTTGTAGGTGACACTGACCACGCCAGGCACTTCATTTGTTATTCTACTTACTAACCTATCCAGAATTTCATAGGACAATCTGGTCGGCCTAGCTGTTCTGGCATCAATACTATCCCAGCATCTGATTTCAATTTGCAGCCCAAAATCTCTTTTGCCATCCCGTATGCCGGTAACTTTATCCTGATGCAAAATTGCCAGATATTGAAAAGCGTCAGTATCTGCCAGCTCGGTTTCAGTGATAGCGGTTGCCAGTCTTACTATTTTTATCCTGGCGGGAGTTACTTTCCCGATTATTCTTGCTGCCAGAGCCGGTCCGGGAAATGGCATCCGATTAAAAATAGACGCGGGTAACCCCACAGCTTTGGCAACCTGACGCACTCCGTCTTTCCTTAATTGTACCAGCGGCTCAATAATCTTATAGCCAAATGCCTTCTCTGGGTCAATGCCCAACTGTGCAAAAACATTATGCTGGCGCTTGATCCCGGCAACAGTTTCATCTATATCCGTAAGAATTGTCCCCTGCAAAAGATACTTTGCACCGCTTTTTTTCCTTAGCCTGCCGAATACCTCTTTGTAAAATGTCTGGGTAATCGCTTCGCGTTTCTTCTCGGGATTAACAATACCTCGAAGCGCACTAAAGAATTCACTCTGCGCCTCAATTATTTCCACCTTCACTCCCAGCTTATTAAACACAGAGACTACTTGCTCTGACTCGCCTTGACGCATAATCCCGTTGTCAATAAAGAATGAATTCTTGAGGATTCAAGTCCTCCGCTTTAATTTCTTTAATCATTTTGTCCTCCTTTTTAAAAAAAATGATAGTTTAAAAATGAGCCAACAATATCTTTTATCTCTTTTTCGTCTTTTTTGTCTATTTTAACTTTTAACAACTCTCTAAAATTACTCTTTTCTGCCAGCCGTAAAATCTTAATGGTATTTTGGGAAATTGTCAATTGATTTTTTGACCTGAACTTAGTTAAACATTTCTGACAAATTAAGCCGCCGGCCGCTAAATCAAATTTATTGCCTTGAGGTAAAATTTTATTGCGGCACTTAACACAATGATATAACTCTGGCTGGTGGCCTAATTTGATTAATAATTTAAAAATAAAAAAATTGGCCAGCAGCTTTTGGTCAACCATCACTGGCAGGCACCTGTTTAAAGTATCCAAAAAATCTTTTACTAATTTAAAAACTTCTGCCTCGGCTTGTTTGGGCTTAATAATTCGGTTAAAAATGTTAATCGCCTGGCTGGCCGCTGCTATTTTAGCTAAATTATTTTTGATGTTAAAATAGCAATTCTCGCTCGCAGCCGCGCCAATATAATCATACTGCCGGCCACGCACTACCATTATTTCTGCCAGGCAAAATGGCTCCAGGTGGCCGGCTAATTTTGACTTTATTTTTCTTGTTCCCCGCGCGACTAATTCTAATTTTCCCTTATCCAATGAATAAATTATCACTAGCGTATCGTCTTCATTAAAAGGACGGCGATTTAACACAATGGCTTTAGTGCGGTAGGTCTCGTCCATAGGTAATATGTCATTGCGAGGAGCCCCGCATTTTGCGGGGTGACGAAGCAATCTCACGCACGATAAATTACTTTTAATTATTTTATTTTAATATAATTTTGTTATTGTCATTCGTGAGATTGCTTCGCCCCGATTACGGGGCTCGCAATGACAAACATATGTAATTATTCGTTTCTTTCGTGTTTATCTAAATAAGTCTGTAAAATCAGCATTGCCGCCAGCATATCTCTTGGGGCTTTAGTTTTTTTACTGCCAACCAAAGCATCGGCCGCCTTACTGGATAAACGTTCATCAACTAATTCAATCGGTACTCCAATTTTATTTTTCAAATCATTAATAAATTTATTGTATTTTTCATTCGTAATTCGTAATTCGTAATTCGTAATTCGTAACGGTTTGCCAACAACTACTAGATCAATATTTTCAGCTTTAATAACTTCTATCAGCTCTGTTAATTTATTAACAATTTTAAAAGGTGTAGCGATTCTAGTTTCACTGTCGCCTAAAGCCAGGCCAATCCTCGCCTCTCCCCAATCAATTCCTAAATATTTCATAAATTTAAAATCAAAAATAAAAATTATAGTTTAAATTGTTGTTAATATTTCACAACCATTTTCTGTTACCAAAACCGTATGTTCAAAATGGGCGCTTAGACCTTCGTCTGCTGTTAAAATAGAAAAGCCGTCCTGGCTATTTTTAATCCGCCAATCACCGGCATTGACCATTGGCTCAATCGCCAAGGTCATGCCTGGCTTTAAAATTATTTTATTATTTAGCGCTACTTCATAATTATGAATTTGCGGATCTTCGTGAACTGCTTTGCCCACGCCATGACCGACTAAATCACGAACAACCGTAAAACCCTGGCGCTTAACATATTGCTCAATGGTTAGCCCGATATTATTTAAAGGATTGCCTGGCCTGACTTGCCTGACAGCTAGATTTAAAGCCTGCTTGGTTACTCTAATTAATTTCTGCGCTTCTTTATTAATTTTTCCCACCGCTACGGTTACTGCCATGTCCGTAAAATAGCCTGTTTTGACCCCGCAGAATGCGGGGCCGTAAGGATATTCCAGGCCTAAATCCAAACCAATAATATCGCCTGATTTTAACTGCCGCGCTGGTAGTGCGGGCGAATGAACAACTTCCTGATTAATGGAAGCGCATAAAGCCGTAGGAAACGGTTTTTGCTCATGTTTTGACTGGTAACCCAAAAAAGAAGGCCGTGCTCCGGCTTGTTTAATTAAAAGACAAGCCATTTCCTCTAACTGACCGGTAGTAACGCCTGGTTTAACCTCTTTAACTATTTTTTTCATAATTTGCGCTAAAATCTTTCCGCCCTGGCGCATTACTGCTATTTCTTTTTTATTTTTTATTATAATCATATAAAACTAATTTAAACGAATTAAAGCGAATTTAGCGAATAATCTGACCAACTAACTTATAACTCGCGAAGCTTTGTCAAATTAACTTTAATTTCTTTAACCTCTCCCTTATGTCTTGATGAATCTTTTTGATTGTCTGTTCGCCGTTAATTTTAATTAGCCTACCGGCTCGGCGCCAATAGTCAATCACCGGCTTAATCTCGCTGCGGTATAACTTTAGCCGAGCCGCAACTACCCGCGGCTTATCATCGTTCCTTGTAAAAAGTTTCCCGCCGCATAAATCGCATTTAGCGGATTTTTTCGGCGGATTAGTTATCTGGTTAAAAACCGCTCCGCAACGGCAAGATCTTCTGCTGCTCAAGCGCTTTTTGGCTTCGCTGCCACTCAAACTAATTTCTATGGCGTAAATTCGGCTAATTGACTTGAAAATCTTTTTTAAAATTTTTACCAAGTCATTTTGCTGTTGCCTATTTCTGGGATAACCGTCTAAAATTATTACTTTGCTCTTTCGTTGCTGGTTTAAATACTTCTCTATAATTTTTTTTATAATAACATCCGGCACCAATCCACCTGACTTGAGATATTTATCCGTCAGCTTTCCCAATCTACTGCCTCTTTTTATCTCTTGACGAAAAAATGCGCCGGTTGATAATTGTTGCCAGCCGCTTCTCTGCCCCAACAAATCAGCTTGCGTTCCCTTGCCTGATCCAGGAGGACCAAAAAAAATTAAAATGGTTTTTGCCATACCGATTATTAAAAAACTTAATTAAAAAACATAAATCTTAGGCTGCCAATTTAATAATTGGCGGCTGGCCGCCTAACTTATTAATATTAGGAGGTAAAGTTTTACCAGGATTTTTTGCTTCTATTTTCTCGGCTATGGATGTAACCGGACCTTGACCTTGAGAAGTGCCGGCGAATCCTCTTGCGGTTGTACCTTTAATTTTTTTGCCAACTTCGCCTAAAATCTCCCTCCCTTTTGTGTATCGAGACCCTCTTCTGCCCATAACAGACCTGTCTGTTGATTTTTGCATTCCTTGTTCATACTTATTTGCTAGGATCGCCGACGCTTTGCTGGCTCTTATATTTCTTTTTTCTCTTTGTTCCGTTTGTTTTGGCGTTAAACCTTTAACCCCTTCTCCTCCCTTTATTAATTCCATCAGCTTATGCCTCTTATCTAATTGATAACCAGAAACTCTGTATTTTTCTCTTAGATCTTTCTCAATCCGCGTACCTGTCTTGCCGCCCAATTTAGAAATAAACTTTTTTAATTCTACACCGTGGTAAGTTTTTGCGCCGCCTTTATCATCGTAGATGCGAATATTACCAACCTTATTCAATTTATCGCCGACTAACCTTTTCTCAATATTACTTTTATAAATAATTCCTGCCATAAATTTATTCTCGTAACTCATAACGCATAACGCGTAATAAAATTACTTTAAAATTATTAGATTTATCACTGAACTGATATAGGGTTATTATCTTTTTTTATTTAATAACTCAAAACCCTAAATAAGTTCGCTTATAACTATTATATCATAAATAGCCGACAAACAAAAACCCTGCTCACCAGGGATTTTTATCAATAATTCTTAATTCTTAATTCGTAATTCATAATTTCCTACATGCCTTCATACTCGCGCATGGTCAACTGCGATTCAATCTGTTTGACTGTTTCAATTACCACCGCCACTACGATCAATAAGCTGGTGCCGCCAATTGCCAAAGATTGCATACCAGTAAAATAGCGCATTATTAAAGGTAAAATAGCAATTACGCCCAGAAATAAAGCGCCGACAAAAATAATTTTATGCGTAGTATTGGCTAAATATTCACTGGTATGCCGGCCCGGCCTGATACCCGGAATAAAGCCGCCTTGTTTTTGCAGATTTTCCGCAATTTGCGTGGGATGAAAAATTACTTCAGTATAAAAGAAAGTAAAAGCAAAAACTAGCAAAAAATACAAAATGCCGTAAACTAACTGATTTTGGAAAAGGACAATTGTCCATTCAGCTCCCTTAGCAATCCAGGCGGTCCGCGCGTGAATGAAAAATTGGGCAATCATGGGCGGGAAAATTACCACTGAAATCGCAAAAATAATAGGAATAACTCCGGCCATATTTACCCTGAGTGGCAAATGAGTGCTAGTACCGCCATACATGCGGTTACCCCTGATTTGCCTGGCGTATTGCACCGGCACATTTCTCTGGCCCTCGGTTATAATAACTACGCCGATAACCGTTATTAAAGCAATAACCGTAAAACTGATTAAAAGAAAAAGTTGCGAAGGATCAAAAGTTACCAGCGTCTGTTGCACCACCTGGGGCAAGCCAGCCACAATGCCAGCAAAAATAATTAAAGATATGCCATTGCCAATTTTTTTCTCGCTAATTAGCTCACCTAGCCACATCAAAAAGATGGTGCCGGCAGTAATAGTAATAATCATCGCCCCTAAATCAAAAGCGCTAATATCGCCTAAGATGGCGCTGGAAGAACGCCGCAGTATCGTAATCATACCAAAAGACTGCAGCATAGCTAAGGGCACAGTCAGCCAGCGGGTCCACATATTTATTTGCTGCCGGCCTTGCTCTTCTTTCTGCATTTCCTCTAGCTTGGGTATAATCATAGCTAATAGCTGAAAGATAATTGAAGAAGTAATATACGGCGCCACCCCCATCATAACAATAGAAAAATTTTCCATGCCGCCGCCGGAAAAAATATTCATCAAACCTAAAATTTGATTAGAAGCAAAAAATTCCCGCAAAGCTACCACATTGACTCCGGGAATAGGAATATGGGCGGCCAAGCGAAAAATAACCAGCATGCCCAAAATAAACAGGATGCTATTGCGTAGATCGCGCGCTTTCCAAATTTGAGTTAATTTTTCAATCATAGGATTAGTTAATCGGTTAATCGGTTAGTCGGTTAATCAGTTAATCGGTTTAAATATACCAATAACCGTTCAACTGATTAACTGATTAACTGACTTTTCCACCCATTTTCTCAATCTGCAATTTAGCGCTATGACTTAGCTTAACTCCTTTAAATTCTAAATTTTTCAAAGTTAATTCGCCTTTGCCTAAGATCTTAACTGCTGTTTTAATTGTATCAATCAATCCAGCTTTAAGCAAACTAGACGGATTAATTTTGGCGCCATCATTAAAAAATTGATCAAGCTCAAATAAATTAACAACTTGATTCTTCGGTTTATCTGATTTAAAGCCTCTTTTTTTGGGCAGACTTTGCCAAATCTTTTTAAAACCTAACCTTTTTAATTTATTACGGCCGCCAGCTCTTGACCGTTGTCCTTTTAAACCGCGAGTACTATAAGTCCCGTGACCAGAGGCATTGCCTCGACCAACTCGCTTTTTTCTCTTAATCGCCCCTGGCGCCGACCTAATTGTATGTAATGATAAAGACATATTTGTATAATTTTTAATGTTTAAATTTTTAAAAATTAAAAATTAGAGTATTATTTAAAAATTATAAAATTAAAAATTATAAAATTATTCTGGTTTATTACCATTTTTCTGTTTAGGCTTATCTTTTTTAGTTTCAACTCTGTGCAGATTAGTTAATGCTAAAATAGCGCACCTGACATTGTTAATTTTATTGTTGGTGCCTAAAATTTTGCTAGTAACATTCTTGACTCCGGCTAATTCCATAATGATTCTGACTGCGCCGCCGGCAATAATACCGCGGCCTTGACTGGCTGGCTTAAGCAATATCTTGGCCGCGCCAAATTTTTGGTAGATTTCATGAGGTATCGTGTCATTAATAATCTGAACATTAATAAAATTTTTCTTAGCTTTATTAACTGCTTTAGTAACTGCCAGACTCACGTCAGCGCCCTTGGCTATACCCATGGCTACCCGGCCTTTTTTGTTGCCAATAGCCACGCAAGCCCGAAAACGCATCCTTTTGCCTCCGGCCATCACTCTGGTAACTCGAGCAATATCAATAATTCGCTGCTCAAATTCCTCTTGCCTGGCCTCGCCTCGACGTTGAGTCCCTCTTTTGCCTTTAAAATCTCTTTTTCTGCCAGCCAAGCCGCTCTTATTTCTACTTTCAACCATTGGCGCTGGCGTGGCATTATTAACCTTAACTTCCGCTACGGCAGCCGCTTCTTGCTTGGTATTTTCTGGTATTTTGTTCCCTTCTTTCATATTATTTCACGACTAACGCACCATTATAATTTAGCTTATATTAAATGTTTTTCTGTTTATCAACTTATATTTCCCCACCCCGCAATACTGCGGGGTAGATTTGTGGGTGATTACAGTTGGTAAGCGCTAATTAATGAATTATAGTTAATATTAGTTAGTAATAGGTAATGCGTAAGTTCTGTTATTTGTATATTTGTAAAAAATTTGTAGATTCGTGGGTATTTAAAATTTTAAACCGCCGGCTCTGGCGCCTTCTGCCAAAGCTTTAACTCGGCCGTGATATTTATAACCGCCGCGATCAAAAACAACTTGACTAATCTTTTTTTCACCGGCTTTTTTAGCTAATAATTTGCCCAGCTCTAAACTTAACTCGGTTTTATGCCCTTTAGCTTGGAGCTCTTGAGAATGCACACTAGCTAAAGTTTTGCCGGTCTGGTCATCAATTAATTGCGCGTAAATGCCTTTATTGGATCTAAAAACGTTTAATCTAGGACAACTTTTTGTCCCGCTGATTTTTACGCGAATTCTCTGGCGGCGTCTAGCCTTCTTTAATTGTTTAACTTTTTGCTTATTCATATTCATACTAAATAATATCTATAAATTTCTATAAATTTCAATTTACGCTTCGCTCCAGTCGCAAAATTTATGGATATTTGTTGTTTATGAATAATTTCTAGGCTTTAACAGCGGTCTTGCCAGCTTTTCTTCTAATAACTTCATCACTATATTTAATGCCCTTGCCTTTATATGGTTCCGGTTTTTTAATTTTTCTAATCTGCGCTGCTACTTCACCGACCAACTGCTTGTCAAAACCAGATAAAATAATGGTATTGGCCTCTATCTTGGCTGTAACACCAGCCGGCAATTCATAAATAACTGGATGGGAAAAACCAACATTTAAAGTAAGCTTATTACCGCTAACTGCTGCTTTAAAGCCAATGCCATTAATCTCTAGCTTTTTTTGATAGCCTATGGTGACGCCAATAACCATATTCTTGATTAAGCTGCGCCAGAGTCCCCATAAAGCTCTCTGTTGCTTGCCTTCGCCTCGCGGCATAACTTTTATTTCTTGATCAGTAATTGCTATATTAATTAATTGATGTATTTTTTCTCGTAGTTCTCCCTTGGGGCCTTTAATTACTAAAAAATCTCCCTCAACTTTAGCTTGAGTTCCTTTAGTTAATTCAATTGGCATTTTTCCTAGCCTTGACATATATTTAAATTCCAAATCACAAATTGCACAGAAAAACTCTAAATTCTAAACTCTAAATTCTAAACAAATTCAAAATTCTAAATTCAAATGTTTAAAACAGGTTTTGGATTTTGGTCATTTGTGCTTTGGATTTGTTTAGAGTTTAGGATTTTGGATTTAGGATTTGTTTGGGATTTGGTTCTTGTAATTTAGTGCTTATATCTAGTATATTTCGCAGATTACTTCTCCGCCTATGCCGGCTTTAGCCGCTTCCTTGTTAGTCAGCAAACCGCGGGAGGTGGAAATAATGGCTAGACCTAAATTATTTAGCACCCGGGGTAATTTCTCTTTGCTGGCGTAAACCCTGCGGCCTGGCTTGCTAATCCGTTTAAGCGAAGTAATAGCTGGCCGATTATCTTTCTTATATTTTAAAATAATTTTTAATTCATCAAAAACAGCTGATCCGTTTTTCTTGCTTTTAGTCTTGACAACTTCTACTTTGGCGATATGGCCTTCACGCTCTAAGATTTGCGCAATGCCATATTTTATTTTGCTCATTGGCAAAACAACCGTCTCCTTGCCTACGGCTGAAGCATTTCTAATTCTGGTTAACATATCTGCAATTGGATCTGTCATATGTAATTTAAATTAATTCTTCATCCCGATAAAGTGGGATCTTTGGGATTATTGGGATTTTTGAGATAATTATTCATCCTAAAAATCTTAATAATCCCAATAATCCCCAAAATCCCTTTTTACCAGCTAGATTTAGTTATTCCTGGTATATCGGTGTTGCTAGCCAATTCCCGAAAACATATTCTGCATAAACCAAAATCCCTTAAGTAGCCGCGGTTACGGCCGCAGCGCCAGCAGCGCCTGACAATTCTAGTAGAATATTTTGGTGTTTTTTTCGCTTTGACTATTAGGGCTTTTCTTGCCATAGATACACAAAATTAACCAATAAACACAAAATGAACTAATTCCCTGTCGTGTCTATTGCTATTTAATCTTTTATTATAATTTATCATAATTTACAATTCGTTTAATTCGTTTCTTATTCGTTCTATTCGTGTTTAAACGGAAAGCCCAATAATTTAAATAGTTCCAGGCCTTCTTGGCGTGTTTTGGCAGTAGTGCTGATAGAAATTTCTGCACCATGAATACTGTCAACTTCGTCAGCCTTAATCTCACCAAAAGCTAAATGTTCGCGCAAGCCAACAGTTAAATTGCCTTGTCGGTCAACCTGCTTCTGGCTGATGCCGCGAAAATCTCTAATGCGGGGAAAGGTTATCTGAACTAACTTTTGGACAAAGTCATCCATTCTTTTATTTCTTAAAGTTACCATCACGCCGACAATCATCCCCTGTCTGATTTTGAAAGCGGAAATAGATTTTTTGGCCTTGGTTAAAACCGGTTTTTGCCCACTGATACGGCTCAAGCTACTTACCACATTATCAATAAAAGCTTTTTCTTTACTACTGCGGCCCACGCCAACATTAATCACCACCTTAGACAATCTGGGTACTGCTAAAATATTGGTATAGCCAAATTTTTCTTTCATTTTTGGCACAATTTCTTTTTTATATAATTCTTTTAGTCTCATATATCATTGATGCATCTTAGCTATTTATAAGACCTTTTCAAATGTCATTGCGAGGACCCCGCATCTGCGGGGGAAAACACAGATCCCTCCCCCGCATCAAGTGCGGGGTCGGGACAAGCTTCGCAATCTCACGAACTATAAACTGTTTCCCAAATTTTACTATAAAAGTAAGTATTTCTTGTATATTCGTTCGTGAGATTGCGGAGTTTATCCCGAGCGATAGCGAGGGACCTGTGTTTCCCTACGGGGCTCGCAATGACATCGTTAATTTATTGGTAAAGTGTTAATTTATGCGTTGCTTAATGTCAAACGCGTAAGTCGTGATCAAATTATTATTCGCTAAAATTCGCTAAAATTCGCTTTAAATTAGTTTTTTATTAATCTATTGGCTGTTTACATTTCTGGCAAATCCTTATTTTTTGCTTAATTGGTTTATTATTTTTAGTAACTTCAATGTATTTATAACTACTTCTGGTCAGCTTGCCGCACTGGCTACAAACCAACATAATATTTGATAATTCTATTGGTGCGGGAAATTCAATTCTTTGGCCTTTTTCTCCTTGCTTTCTCGGCCGCAGATGCTTAATTAAAAGATTTAGGCCTTCAATGCTAGCGCGATTTCTTTGGGGAAAAATCTGCAAAACTTTGCCAGTTTTGCCCTTGTCTTTGCCTGCTAATATTTTCACTTTGTCGCCTTTTTTTATTGTCATAATGATTAATTAAACACTAAATTCTAAATCCGAAATCCTAAATAAATTCAAATTTTAGTCGTCATTGCGGGCTTAGTTTACCCCGTACTTGATACGGGGCAATCCAGAAAAAATGCCTGGGGAAAAATTATAGCATTTATACTTAGATTACTAAGAAAACAGTCCGTATTTCTGGATGCCCCGCATCTGCGGGGCATGACAGAAATTTGGATGCTGAATCCCCAGTCATTCGACGGGGCAAGCAAGTTCAGCATGACAGAATAATCATAATAAACTTTCATTATTAAATTATAACACTTCTGGAGCTAATGATGTTATTTTAGCAAAACCAGCTTGCTTGACTTCCCTGGCGATTGGTCCAAAAATTCTTGACCCCCTGGGCTCTCTTTTTTCTTTATCAATTATCACACAGGCATTGTCGTCAAAACGCAGGCAAACTCCATCCGGCCGCTTAATTTCTTTTTTAGTTCTGACGATTACTGCCCTAACGACATCGCCTTTTTTAATAACTGCGTGCGGCACTGACTTTTTAACAGTTGCGGTAATAACTTCACCAATTCTGGCATAACGCTTTTTAAAGCCGCCTAAAACACTGATGCACATTACTTTTCTGGCACCGGTGTTGTCCGCTACATTTAATATTGTCTGTACTTGTATCATAAAATAACTAATTTACACTAATTTAAGCGAATTTAACGAATTAATAATTAGTGTTAATTTGCTATAATTCGTTTTTATTCGTGATAAATTACTCGCCATCTTTTATTTTTGCTCAATGGCCTGGTTTCAACAATTTGCACCCTATCTCCTTCTTGATACTGATTTTTTTCATCATGCGCCTGGTATTTTTTACTGACATGATATCGTTTGTGGTATTTAGGGTGAATTTTTACCCGGCTTACTTTAACCACCACGGTTTTATCCATTTTATCACTAACAACTATGCCGTTTAATTTTCTTTTAATTATATTATTTATTTGCTTAGCCATATTGTTTATACGACTTATGCACTTTAATTAATTTTAGCTAATTAAAAATATTTTTTCTGTTTATCTATTAGTTAGTTTCCCCTCCCCTAGCTAGAGGAGGGTTAGGGTGGGGTCTGTTTTTCCGCCACACCCCCTCTTAATCTTAAACTGTCTGAAAACTAATAAACAATTACCTTTTGTCATTTCGACCCCGAGCTTGTTGAGGGGGAGAAATCTTTAATACTTTGTGTGCAGTATTTAATGTTTTGTTATAGCGCAAAATATTAAAGATCTCTCCTCCCCCCCACCAAATTTTGGTGGGGGGTCGTCGAGATGACAAAACAGAATTTTTGGACAGTCTGGATAAATATCCCCTCCGCCCCTCCTTAGCAAGGAGGGGGACTATTTTAAATTCATTAAAGTTAAAACTTGGGCAATAGTTTTTCTAATTAGCCGGATTTCTCTGATATTTTTTAATTGCTTATTGGCATCTTTAAAACGCAAATCCCTTAATTTCTCGCGAGATTCACTTAAAATTTGGTTTAATTCTTTGCCAGTTTTCTTTTTTAATTCCTTAAATTCCATATTTGACAATAAATTTATTTGACAATAAACTTGCACTTTATCGGCAGTTTATGCGCCGCTGCTTCCAGCGCTTCTTTGGCTGATTCCTGGCTGACGCCGTCCATTTCAAACATAATCATGCCGGGTTTGACTATGGCAACATAATGGTCAACCGCGCCTTTGCCTTTACCCATGGGAATCTCGTCGCCTTTTTGAGTAACTGACTTGTCAGGAAATATCCTGATCCACAGTTTGCCGCCGCGTTTAATGTAGCGCGTTATCACCCGCCTGGCCGCCTCAATTTGCTTTGAAGTAATCCAATGCGCCTCTAAACTTTTCAAACCAAAACTGCCAAAACTTAAATTAACCTTGCGGCTGGCTTTACCGCCTCGGCCTAATTTATGCGATTTTCTATATTTAGTTTTCTTGGGCATTAACATACAATAAATTTCTATTAATTTCTATGAATTTCTACAAATTTCGCTAGCGCAGCGAGCAAATATCAAATTTTTCCCACAATTTCGCCTCTCTTCTCTATTTCTTTCTTAAAAACATCGCCCCGGTAAATCCAGACTTTGATACCAATAGCGCCATAAGTAGTCTGGGCCGCGCCACGCGCGTAATCAATGTCAGCCCGCAAAGTGTGGAGCGGTACTTTACCTGATGTTAGCATCTCTGTTCTGGCGATTTCTGCGCCATTTAACCGGCCGCCGACAGCTACTTTAACGCCCAAAGCCCCAGCCCGCTCAATGCGGCTAATGGCTTGTTTTATTACCCGGCGAAAAGGCATTCTTTTTTCTAAATCAATAATCATTGATTGAACAATAATCTGAGCGCTCAAATTAGGTCGATCAACCTCGCTAACATTTAAATTAATATCTGATAATCTAAATTCGGCTGGCCGTGATAAAAACTGCTGATGAATTTTTTTCTTCAAATCTTCAACCCCGCTGCCGCCTCGACCGATAATCAAGCCTGGTTTGGCAGTAAACACATTGATGCTAATTTTGTGGCCGCTTCTTTCTATTTCTACCCGATCAATCCCGGCTTCACGCAGCTCTTTAATTAAAAATTTTCTTATATTAATATCCTGCTCAATATTTTTAACCAATTTAGCACCACTACTAAACCATTTAGACGGCCAGGTCCTAGTGATATTAAGCCTCATTACTTTGGGATTTACTTTATGTCCCATCTAATTATTTTCGATTTAAGATTTTCGATTTACGATTTATAACTTAACCGGATTTTCTTCTGAATATTTTTCTGACAAAGCCTTTGTCGCCGCCTTCAATCTTGGCGTGTCCGGCACGTCCTTCTCTTCTAATATCAGTAATAACTTTGCCTTTCTCTTCTACTCTTTCTTTGGCAATAGCGCCGCCTGCTTTGTCTGATTGCTTAATCTCTTTTATTTTTACTTGATTATCTTTTTTAAGCTCGTCGGCTAGCTTAACTGGCGCGGTAATAGCCTGTTTTTTAGCTTTAGCTTTGCCGCTAGGCTTAATTTCCGCTAAAACTAATCTGATATGACAATTCTTTTTGCGAATTGGCGTAGCCCGGCCATGCGCCCTGGGCAACCAGCGATGCAAAGTCGTGCCTTCATCAACAATAATCTTGCTAATATATAAATTATTCTGATCCAATTCAAAATTATGTTCGGCATTAGCTACTGCTGATTTAATTAATTTCGCTACTGGTTCAGCTGCCTGCTTATTGATAAACTTCAGTTGAGCCAAAGCTTCCTGAACAGCCCTGCCGCGAATTACATTAACTACCAGACGAACTTTTCTGGGCGACATTCTCAAATGTTTTACTTGCGCTTTAACTTCCATATTATATTTGAAAGTGTTGAACAATTATCTTTCAACGTCTATTTCAGCATAGTTCAAGTGATAGAACCTTCTTAACGCTGAATTACGCTAAATAACGTTGAATTATTCAACGGTCTTATCTTATCATTTTTCATCTCTCGCTTGTTCTTTGGCCATTTTGCCGCCATGAACAATAAATTTGCGCGTGGGCGCGAACTCACCCAATTTATGGCCTACCATATTTTCCACCAGCAAAACCGGCAGATGCTGCTTGCCGTTATGAACACCAATGGTAAAACCTACCATCTCTGGAGTAATAGTGCAAGATCTATCCCAAACTTTAATAACAGTCTTATCGCCGGGCTTCAGCTCTTTAATTTTTTTTAGAATCCGCTGGTTAATATAGGGACCCTTTTTTAAACTTCTTGACATAGAATATCTAATTCATCTCGAATTCATCTCGAATTAATTCGTTATAATTCGCTTTAATTCGTTATAAATTCGTTATTTGGTTCTTCGGCTGATAATAAACTTATTGGAAAATTTATTTTTCTTTCTTGTTTTTGCTCCCAAGGCTGGCTTGCCCCAAGGAGTTTTAGGATGTTTTAAGCCAATGGGTTGATTGCCTTCGCCTCCGCCATGAGGATGATCAACCGGATTCATAGCTGAACCGCGAACAGTCGGCCTAAAACCTAGATGACGCATCCGCCCGGCTTTACCGATTTTAATATGACGCTTGTCTGGATTGCTAACTTGTCCGATAGTACAAAGACATTCACCCTTGACTAATCTAATTTCTCCTGAAGGCAATTTAATTTGCGCATACTTTCCTTCAATACCCATAACATAGATAGTATTACCGGCTCCCCGTCCTAGTTTTGCCCCCTGGCCAGGCTCTAGCTCAATATTATAAACTGCGATGCCAGCTGGAACATATTTTAGCGGCAAGGCATTGCCAATTTTTATTTCGATATTATTTTTTGAGCTAACAATAGTTGAGCCAACAGTTAATCCTAACGGAGCAATAATATAGCGCTTAGCTCCGTCTTGATAATGAAGTAAGGCAATTCTGGCTCCCCGGTTGGGGTCATATTCAATCGTAGCTACTTTAGCCGGTATGTCAAATTTATCCCTTTTAAAATCAATTAAGCGAAGATGTCTTTTAGCTCCGCCGCCGCGATGCCTCACGGTAATTTTGCCTTGATTATTTCTGCCGCTTCGTTGCTTTCTGATGACAATTAAACTTTTTTCCGGAGTTTTCCGGGTAATATCGGCAAAATCATCAAAACTAGCTCCTCTTCTGCCTGGTGTAGTTGGTTTTACTTGTTTTATTCCCATGTAGTTATTTTCGATTTACGATTAGTGATTTTAGAATTAAATCGCCAATCGAAAATCATAAATCGTAAATTATTAGACGCCTTCGTAAACTTTAATTGTTTGACCGGCAGCTAAAGTAACTATGGCTTTTTTCCAATCCTTTCTCCTGCCGGTAATTCTGCCATATCTGGCCTTTTTGCCTGCCATATTTATTATATTAACTTTAATTGGCTTAATGCCGTAAACTTGGCTGATTGCTTTAGCCACTTCAACTTT
>Ga0210057_1004229_pt1 | contig 19289 bp, 12 predicted proteins | sample CryGeyCG2114_010_2_FD_183968 | JGI IMG/M metagenome (GOLD analysis project Ga0210057, IMG submission 183968) | Groundwater microbial communities from aquifer - Crystal Geyser CG10_big_fil_rev_8/21/14_0.10 (SPAdes) (version 2) | ecosystem: Environmental > Aquatic > Deep subsurface > Groundwater ...
CCCAAATAAGGCCGTACTTCTTTTTTTTCAAAGTTTCCAGCTCGTCAATGAGCTCTTCTTTGGAATACTCATCGTATTTACCCTTGCTATTCTTTGCCATGCTAAAATTATAACTTATTTGCTTGAAAACCTTACGGCCAGTTTTTCTGGCCGTAAGACCTTTGATTAAAAATGGCTTTAGTAAATCGCAAAAACTTTGGAAACTTAGGGAGCAACTCCAACGGTGTCTTTTTTCTTTTTTGATGTCTTGACCAAAACTTTGCTCATCTCTTCTATTCCCTCTCTAAGATCTGACTCTGTAAAATAATTTTTATCCAAACCGACCGGAATCTCAAAAACCAAACCCAATGTGTATTCGCTATTATCGCCCAAATGGTGTATTTGATCTCTGATATACGTTAAATCGCTACTCGGTATATAGAGAGCTCCATCTTTATTTTTTTTCGAGCTCTTATAATAGCCCCTCCTCTCCTTAATCTTGCCAATCTTTATTTTATTTAATGCCTCTTTGTCCACTTTTTTGAGAAAATAACTGTACAGAAATATAAACAGTAGCTCGTCCTCTACCCCGAATATCCCGTCTTGGGGTTTTTCAGTAATACCATCTTTTTTTTCAAAAAATACAACCTTGGTATCTTTCTCCATAAAATTTTTGAAGGCAAAATAGGGATCATGAGTTGTGGCCAGAACCTGGAGACCGCTATGTTCCATTATGCCTCTCAATGTAGCGTTTAACCGCCTCTTCAAACGAGGATGAAGATAAGCTTCTGGTTCCTCAAAAACAATTAATGTATGCTCTACGCCCTCGATCTTTTTCTTAATGAGAATGTCCAGATACGCCTTCAGCAAAGAGACGATGATCATTCTCTGCGTGCCTTGACCCAAATCATCCAAACCCCTCTTGTCTTTATTTTCATAACCATCAATACTCTGAATAAGTGACTGGATCACGATATCCGAAGCAAGCTCGCCTTCATTAACATTTATTCTCAGCATATGCCCGGAGTCGCCAGAAAATTCCTTTAAGTTTTCATTGGCTTGTTTCTCAACGGTTTGGATAGTTTCAACTAAGTCATCTTGTGAACTCAAATTCAGCTTAAACCCTAAAGACGAAAATAGCTTGCTCAGATTCTTAATTAAACTCGTATTTCTTGCTGAATGCTTCGCTACATCATCAGAGGGCTTAATATTTTCAGACGCGATATACACAATCTCGGGAGTGATGGGTTTACCGTTCTCATCCAAGAATTCTGTTTCGCCAGTTTTGCTCTCACCGGCCACCAACTTCATAAAATTTGTTTTCCCAGAATTATTTTCACCTGTGATAATCGTGAGTTGATCTAAATTTAAACAAAAACCGCTTTCAATGGTCTTCCCGTCTCCTGTTTTGATATTGATTTTTTTTATCACTGTTACTGTTTCGCCGTTCCTTAATATGTGTTTCTCATACCCCAAGTATACCCCCCTCATCCAAAAATTATACCGCATTGGCGCCATTTTTTTGCGGCTCAAACAAAACTGGCCGCAAGAAAACATACAAATTATCATCCCAGATCCTGAATCGATACTGAATCGAGTTCAGCACAGGGTTCAGGATGACGGGGGGGGCTGGATCCCAGATCGGAGTCTGGGATGACAAAAAGTGGTTTGGGCTAACGCAATGACTAAGGGGAGGAGATTTTTTCTTGAGATAAAGAGATGAGCAATTTGGCCAACTTTTTACTATCATGACGGATGAGTTCCGGCGCGGTGATGAGATTTTCTACGACCAGCTCCACCCCCAACTCCGCGATTCTTTCTGGATCAATGACGACGGGATGTTGGCCGTTGCGGTTTATTCTCATCGGTGATAATAAGGATATTTTAATTCTCGTATTTGGCATTTTGTGATAATCAAAATTTTCATAGTCTCATAATTTCCAGTTCGCGAGACTATCACACAATTAAATTTTTGATGATTTTAATCATTGTTTCCTTTTCCTTCGAATCGCTTTCGGCAATAAGCAAAGCAAGCGCGGTTAAGGCGTTGTCATTGATTTTCCGCTCGCCTGATTTTTTGAAAAGATAATCGGATTTATCCAGAAAATAGACAAACAAAAACGCCGCCGAACGTTTGTTACCGTCGGAAAATGGATGATCTTTAATCGTGAGATAGAGCAAATGTGATGCTTTATCTTCGATAGTCGGGTAGAGTTCTTTTTTACCGAAAGTCTGATACAAGCCCTTGACGATACCTTCAAAACCGCCGCCTCGTTCCTGTCCGAACAGGTCGCCAGCCTCTTTTTTGACGATCAGTTCTTTTTTAAGTTCAGCAATGATTTTTACACAATCGTCGTGTTGCAAAACAAACCTAGTTTTTTTGCCTTTTTTCTCACTCAATTTCCCTGCGTCATACTGTTCCAGCAAAGAAAGTGTCTTGGAATAATCCACTAACAGACTTAAAATTTCAGTTTCCTGTCCTTGCAAAAGTTCTTTTTTGGATTGTTTTTGCAAAAACAAAACGACCTCTTGGAGTTCGTGAAATTTATTTTGAGCCTCCGAAAGCCGCTTCTCATTTATGGCATAGCCCATGACAAGATACTGTTTCAATATTTTGGTTGCCCAAATGCGAAATTGCGTCGCTCTTTGCGAGTTCACCCTGTATCCTACCGAAATGATCGCATCCAAGTTGTAATATTTAACATTCTTAGTCTGTGTTTTTCCTTTTACCGCACCATGCCGAGTGGTATGTTCCAAAATGGAACTAACCACTTCTTCATTTAATTCGCCGTTCTCAAAAATTTTTTTCAAATGTTTGGTTATCGCCGGTCTTTGAGTACCAAAAAGGAACGCAATTTGAGCTTGTGTCAGCCAGATTGTTTCTTTTTCCAGCTTCACCTTCAGCTCCACCTCGTTCTGGGGATTCTTATAGATGATTATCTCTCCTTTTGTATAATCTTTTTTCGTCATACAAAAATTATACCGCATTAGGGCCCTTTTCTTGCGGCTCAAACAAAACTGGCCGCAAGAAAACATACAAATTATCATCCCAGATCCTGAATCGTAGTTCAGGATGACATGGCGGGCCAGAATGACACAGAGTAGGATTCTGGAGTCGTTAATTACTCCCCAGAATGACGGGTGGAGGAGGGATTACTTCATCCGTCGGTTGACGGATTCGCAATGAGAAAGAGTGAGATTCTGGAGTCGTCCGTCAGACGACGGACTCCCCAGAATGACGAGCAGAGGAGGGATTCTAGAGTCGCTCCGCTCCCCAGAATGACGGGGGGGCTGGATCCCAGATCGGAGTCTGGGATGACAAAAAGTGGTTTGGGCTAACGCAATGACTAAGGGGAGGAGATTTTTTCTTGAGATAAAGAGATGAGTAGCTTGGCCAACTTTTTACTATCATGACGGATGAGTTCCGGCGCGGTGATGAGATTTTCTACGACCAGCTCCACCCCCAACTCCGCGATTCTCTCCGGATCGATGACGACGGGATGTTGGCCGTCGGCCAGATATTTTTCTAAAATGTTTAAATCAACCTCCGCCTGACTGCAGATCATCAAATCCGGCTTCACGCCATACCGGATAATGCGTTCCAAGTGGTCGGCGGCGCTCAAATGGCTGGTCTCCCCCGCCTTGGTCATTAGATTGCAGATATAGACTTTTTTTGCTTTTGAATTCTCCAGAGCTTCTTTAATCCCCGCCACCAAAAAATTGGGAATGAGGGAAGTGAAAAGATCGCCGGGACCAATGACGATCAGCCCTGCCTTCTCAATAGCCCAAACGGCCTCCGGATTGGCCACCGCCTCCGGCTCTAGCCAAACGTTGTTAATTTTCAAATTCGGATTGCGAAGTGGCACATCGATGGCGCTCTCGCCCAGCACCCGCCGACCGTCTTCCATCTCGGCGCAAAGGCGCGCGTTGTCAAAAGAAACGGGCAGGACCCGCCCCTTGATATTTAGAATCTTCTCGGCTCGGCGAATCGCCTCCGCTTCGCTACCGGTGATCTGTTGCAGGGCCGCGAGCAGCAGATTGCCAAAGGAGTGACCCCTAAGACTGCTATCTTTTTCAAAACGATAATTAAAAAGCTCGCGCAGAGTGTTGTCGCCATCCTCCCCCGCCAAAGCCAGTAAACAGCGCCGCACATCGCCCGGCGGCAAGATGCCGAACTCATCGCGAAGCAAACCAGTGCTCCCACCGTCATCAAACATGGAGACGACGGCGCTGAGACCCTCGACTTTGTCGCGCAAACCGCGAAGCACCGTATAACTCCCCGTCCCCCCACCGATAACGACAACGTTTTGCATATAAATAGTATATAGTATCTGCCCCGAAGGGGCCCCTTTGGGGGTATTTAGTATTTAGTATAAAAAAACACTAAAAAAATAAACGGCTCAAAAAATGAGCCGTTTATTTTTTGGTGAAAATGTCATCCCAGATCCTGAATCGTTACTGAATCGAGTTCAGCACAGGAGATTCAGGATGACATGGCGGGCCAGAATGACGGGGGTGTGGGATTTGGGATGACCAAGAGTGAGATTCTGGAGTCGTTTCTCTCCCCAGAATGACGATAGGCGGGTTGACAAAAACGCCCGTTATGGTAGACTGGGAGCATAGTTTGTACCACTGTCGAGGAGGACAGAAACATATGACGATTGAGTTCGAGCGGATTTCATTAGAGCGGGACCTGGCGAAGGGTCCCGCCAAGGGATTTCTCGTCCGGAAGGGCGAGGGGACGTCAACCGGCGACGAGAAGGGGAGGAGGCCGCCGCTCAAGCGGCGGACCAAGCACCCCCGTCGCCACTGACTCGAACGTCAAAAAAAGCCCCGCTTTTCGCGGGGCTTTTATCTTATTTAAAATTATTTATTTTCTTCGCTTGAATCCGCCTTACCGCCACGTTTGGCGATGATTTTATCAGCCACATTCTTCGGCACCGGATCGTAATGGTCGAACTCCATCGTGTATGAAGCACGGCCTTGGCTCATGGAGCGTAGCCCCGTGGCGTAACCGAACATCTCTGACAAAGGCACGAAAGCGAGCACCGTCTTGGCATCGCCACGATCGCCCAGAACCTCGATACGGCCACGTTTACTGTTTAGATCACCCACGACATCACCCATAAAGTCCTCGGGAGTCACCACCTCGACCTTCATAATCGGCTCGATCAAGACCGGCGCGCCGGCGCGGACACCTTTCTGCAGAGCCATGGAGCCGGCAATCTTAAAGGCAATTTCCGAAGAGTCAACTTCATGATACGTCCCGTCATAAAGCGTAACTTTCAAATCAGCGATTGGGTAACCGGCGACCACACCTTTGTCCATCGCCTCTTTGACACCTTTCTCAACGGCCGGAATGTATTCCTTCGGAATGGCCCCCCCGACAATCTTGTTGACGAATTCAAAGCCACTCCCCTGCTCCACCGGCTCAACTTTCAAGTAAACATGGCCGTACTGACCACGTCCGCCGGATTGGCGCACGAATTTTTCCTCCACATCGGCCGGCTCGGTCACCGTCTCACGATACGCCACCTGTGGCGCGCCGATATTCGCCTCGACCTTGAACTCTCGCTTCATGCGATCCACCAAAATATCCAAATGGAGCTCGCCCATACCGGAGATGATGGTCTCGCCCGTCTCTTGATCGGAGCGAATCCGAAAACTCGGGTCCTCCTCGGCCAGGTGTCCCAAGGCGTTGCCCATCTTTTCTTGGTCGGCCTTCGTCTTTGGCTCCACCGCCACGGAGATGACCGGCTCCGGAAACTCGATTGATTCCAACAAAATGACTCTTGAAGGGTCGCAAAGCGAATCTCCGGTCGTCGTGCCTTTCAGGCCCACCGCGGCCGCAATCTCGCCCGCATAGACCGCGTCCACCTCTTCACGGTGATTGGAGTGCATGCGCACGATGCGCCCGATCCGCTCCTTGACACCGGTGGTGGCGTTGATAATGTATGAGCCGGACTTGAGCACTCCGGAATAAACACGGAAAAAGGCCAGCTTGCCCACGAAAGGATCGGTGGCAATCTTGAAAGCCAGGCCGGCAAACGGCTCGTTGTCGTCTGGATGAATCTCGATCTCTTTCTCCGGATCTTTTTTGTCGGTCGCCATCACCGGCGGGACGTCCAAGGGTGACGGCAGATACTCCACAATCGCGTCCAAAAGCCCCTGAGTCGCTTTGTTCTTTAAAGCAGAGCCACAAAGCACCGGCCGTAACTCGTTATTTATGACCGCTTTACGCAAAGCGGCGCGAATCTCGTCAATAGCCAGCTCCTCTCCACCGAGATATTTCTCGATCAGAGCTTCATCGGTTTCGGAAATTTTTTCAATCATCTTTGGTCGCCACTCCTTCACCAGATCCATCATCTCTGTCGGCACATCGGTAATCTCGACTTCTTTGCCCATCTCATCTTTGTGAATATGGGCTTTTTGGGTAATCAAATCAATAACACCACGAAAGTCGGCCTCGGCACCGATCGGGAGCTGAATCGGAATGGCATTCTTGCCCAGCCGATCCAGAATGGATTGGTAAGACTTGAAAAAATCGGCTCCCATTCTATCCATTTTATTCACAAAGCAGATGCGCGGGACGTGATATTTATCGGCTTGACGCCAAACCGTCTCGGACTGTGGCTCCACGCCGGCCACCCCGTCAAAAACGATGACCCCACCGTCCAGTACCCGCAAAGAACGCTCCACCTCCACGGTAAAGTCAACATGCCCCGGCGTGTCGATGATATTGATGCGATGCTTGTCTTCGGGAGCGTAGGTCGGCGCCCAAAAGCAAGTCGTCGCGGCGGAAGTGATGGTGATCCCCCGCTCGCGCTCCTGCTCCATCCAGTCCATCACGGCCTCACCTTCGTGGACTTCGCCAATTTTATAAGTCACGCCGGTATAAAAAAGAATACGCTCGGTCACCGTCGTCTTGCCGGCATCAATATGCGCAATAATGCCGATATTGCGTACTTTCTCTAATGGATAATCTCGCATAAGTTAGTGATTAGTAATCCGAGCTGAAAGCTTCCCGTTGGGATAACTCGTAACTAGTAATTTTTGTTCCCCTCTTAAGGTAAGAGGGGTTAGGGGAGTTATAAATACTTAATCTATCTATATTCGTAACCCCTCTCTCATCTCCCCTTACCCCAAGGGGAGAGGTTTATTCACTACAAGTTACTAGTTACCAGATGATTATAACAACTTTCCCAATTTACCAGCTTTGGGAGTGATAATCAAGATAAAAAGAAAAAGACCCGCAACGTTTCACGTTGCGGGTCTATTGCGATGAATCATCCAAGAAAGCTCTGAGCTCCCCTCCATGATCCTCATCCCACTGCCGAAGTCGCCTGAAGGCTCTATTCCTGATCTGGCGGACCCTCTCCTTCGAGAGAACAAGGTCGTCCGCCACCTCCTGCAATGTTTTGGCAGAAGTCCCCTCCCGCCAACCGTACAGACCATCTAGAACCTGCCTTTCGGTTTCTGGAAGTATCCCCAAATACGCGCCTACTACTGGGCGGAGGGCATCAGCGAAAATCGCCTGGCCGGGAATGGCCGCCCCCCTGTCCGGGATCGCAGAGCCCAGCGGATTCTTCTGACGGTCGTCAGTTGGTGCGTCCAGGCTGACCGTCGGCATCGAGGAGACGGCGCGGATCTCCTGCACCTTCTCCTCGGGCATGCCGAGCTCCTCGGCGAGCTCCTCGTCGGAGATGGTGCGCCCTTCGGCGGAGAAGGCGGCCTCGAGCTGGCGGATGCGGTTGATCTTCTCGTGGATGTGCACCGGCTTGCGGATCAGCGCCTCCTGGTCGGCGACGGCGCGGCTGATGCTCTGGCGGATCCACCACGTGGCGTAGGTGCTGAACTTGAACCCCCGCGACGGGTCGAACTTCTCGATCGCACGCATCAGGCCGATGTTCCCCTCCTGGATCAGGTCGAGCAGCGAGAGGCGCCGCGTGCGGAACTTCTTGGCGACGCTCACCACGAGGCGCAGGTTGGCGTTGACCAAGCGCTCTTTGGCCTCTAGGCGTTCCAGATCGTCAGCACTGGGATCTTTGAGCTTCCTAGCAAGCTCGATCTCTTCTTCAGCCGTCAGCAGAGGCGTCCAACCGATCTCCGTGAGATAAACCTTCATCAAGTCATCCAAAGGCATTATCTCGTCAGAGATTCTCCCCTTGGCCCTAACCCTTGCTTCAAACCGAGGGTCACTTTTAGCCACGGCCCGTGCCAGACCCCGGCTGATCCACCAAAAAAGATACGGATCCAGACCAGGACCCAACATTTTATCATCGAGGTCGAAAATCCTGGGCAGGCCACTGGACAGCATCTCTCTGCCGACCTCCATCAAGTCCGCTTTTCTCAAGCCGTTGTCCGTATTGGAGATAAAAAGCTCGACGGCTGTACCTATCAAGCCCCTATGCTCCTCCAGCAACTGACTCTCTATTTTCAGGTAATCTTCATGACTGGGCTCCTCATCCCAAGGACAGTCGAGAGAGTAAAGAGCCAGCAACTCGGCCTCATCGCCGAGATGGCACCGCCAACCCAATGCCCGCAGAACTTCTCTCAAGTAAATGGCAATCTCCTGCGAGTATTGCCTCTTCTTGGTGAATAGATAAAGAAGGTTGTCAAGGTTGACGGTCATGCGCGTATCACCTCCTTGAATGATTTCTGTACCGTCTTTTGATAAATAAAGATTAACACAAAAACCTAACCTGTAAACAAAAACACCCCGATTTTGGGGATGTTTTTGTTTTTTGTTTGGAGTGCTTCTTTCTCCCCACGGGTACCCTAACGCTTGTTGGGATAAAAAAGCAAAAACAAATGGATTACTAAAATATTAAATCAAAATCTGGCGAAATGTGCAAAGGCCTTATTCGCCTCGGCCATGCGATGCGTGTCTTCCTTCTTTTTGAAAGCGGCCCCCTCTTCATTCATGGCCGCCAAAATTTCCGCCGCCAAAGATTTATCGAAAGATTGGCCCTTGCGGTCTCGCGCGGCGCTAATCAGCCACATCGTCGCCAGCTGTAACTTCTTCTCGCTACTGACCGGTACCGGCACCTGATAGTTCGCCCCACCAACACGACGGGAACGGATCATAATCATCGGCGCCACATTTTTGATGGCTAACTCCAAAGTTTCCTCCGGCTTTTTCTTGGATTTTTCACCGGCGATTTCCAAAGCTCTGTAGACCAAGTCTTCAGCCAAATGCTTTTTGCCCTCCCACATAATCTTGCGGATAAAGCGGGACACCAAAGCGCTCCCAAACCTACGGTCTGGTAGAATCTCACGATTTTTAGTTACTCTGGTTTTACGAGCCATTTTTATGCTTTTTCTTTTTTAGCTCCGTATTTACTGCGACCCTGTTTGCGACCCTCGACACCGGCCGTATCCAAAACGCCACGCACCACATGATAACGCACACCCGGCAAGTCTTTGACGCGTCCACCACGAATGAGCACGATAGAGTGCTCCTGCAGATTGTGGCCGATACCCGGGATATAAGCCGTTACTTCCATACGGTTGGTAAGCTTGACTCGCGCGATTTTCCGCAAAGCCGAGTTTGGCTTCTTGGGGGTGATGGTCGTTACCTTCAAACAAACCCCTCGCCTAAACGGGCTACCTTTTTTCAGTCGGATCACCCTCTGCTTTGGAGCATTAAAAGCAATCTGCATCGCTGGCGATTTGCTTTTAGTTTTTTGGGAACTGCGACCCTTGCGAATTATTTGATTGATGGTTGGCATAACGCTAACTAGTATGACTTAGTTTAAATGCCTAATCAAGCTTTTTATTCTTGCTAAAGCCCGTTCCGGCCGGAATCAAGCGACCGATGATGACGTTTTCCTTGAGCCCACGCAGTTTGTCGCGACGACCGACCACCGCCGACTGGACCAGAACACGGACCGTCTCCTGGAAGGAGGCAGAGGAGAGGAAACTATCGCTATGAAAAGCGGCTTTGGTAACGCCCAAAAGTAGCTTCTCTGCCCTCGGCGGTTTCTTGCCCTTGGAGAGCGCCTCTTGACTGGCGGCTTCAAATTCTACGTGGCTGACAATGTCGCCCGGGATGAAATCATCAACGTCTCCCTCGCTCTTGATGCGGACGCGAGAGAACATCTTGCGGATGATGAGCTCGACGTGACGATCGTTGATATTGCGTCCCTGCAAAGCATAAATCTTCTGGACCTCGGACAAAATATATTTGTGAGTCGTTTCCATATCGGTCAGATGATAAAGGGCCTGTAGATTGAGCGGACCATGAGAAAGGAGCTGACCTTTTTTGACCACTTCGCCATCCTTGACCACCAACTCTCTCATAATATGACGCGTCAGCTTGTACTCCACGATCTGTTTCTGAGCGTATTTGATCTTCAACCTATCGTTCGCCTTGTCCATCTCAACCACGCCACCATACTCTGCCTTCAGAGCGCGAGCGCCCTTGCCCTCGGTGAGCTTGTCGCCCGCCTTAATCTTGGCCTTGTCTTTGACGATTACTTTATGTCCCTTCGGTATCTTGCTCACAACCGAGAGATCGTCTTTGGCGGTCAATTGCAAAACGCCAAGATCATCATTCTCTTTGATGATTTTCACCCTGCCGTCAAAATCCGCCAGCAAGCCCTCCACAGTTGGCTTTGGTCTCCGAGCTTCAAAGAGCTCCTCCACTCTGGGCAGACCGGCCGTAATGTCGGCGCTGGCCGCCGTTCCGCCACTATGGAATGTTCTCATCGTCAGCTGTGTGCCCGGCTCACCGATGCTTTGAGCCGCGACGATGCCGACGGCCTCACCCTGTTTCACCAGTTGACCGGTCGTAATGTCCGTTCCATAACATTTTTGGCAAACCCCCAATTCAGACTTGCAGGCGACGGTCGAACGCACCGAGATTTCAGCAATGTCCTCCTTTTCAAAAATTTCTTTATGTTCGCCCATAATCATTTCGCCACTTTTAAGCAAGGTTTTCTTGGCCCTGTTTTTAAGCGGTTTTACGAGATAACGCCCCAAAGCTTTGTCGAAAAGTGTCGTGCCGACGATGTCGTCAATCTCGTCAGCGCGTAGAGTGATGCCGTCTTTGGTCTTGCAGTCTTTGATAACCGTGACCAAATCGTGAGCCACGTCCACCAAGCGACGCGTCAGGTAGCCAGCATCCGAAGTTCTGAGGGCGGTGTCGGCGCCACCCTTACGAGCGCCGTGAGTGGAGATAAAGTATTCAAGATTGGTATGGCCTTCTTTGAAGTTTGTTTTAATCGGCAATTCAATGATTTTACCGGTTGGGTTGACCACCTGACCGCGTATCCCAGCGATCTGGTTAATCTGACCGATGTTACCACGCGCGCCGGAATCAACCATGATATGGATGGGATTGAACGGGTCTTTGTCTTTCCTGAAAAGATCTTCCATGCTTCGAACAGATTTATCCCAAATTTGTAAAACTTTTTGGTAACGTTCATCTTCACTGATGAGGCCCTGTTGATAGAGGGCATTGGCTTCTTCCGTTTCTTTGTCGGCGGCAGCCACTTTTTCATCTTTGACTGCCGGCGTCTTGATGTCTTCAATTGCAAAAGTAGCGCCGGATTGAGTAGCCGTCTGAAAACCGATGTCTTTCAAGCGATCGATAAAATCAGCACTCTCTTCGTTGTCGACCGCTTCAAAGCTATGCTCCAAAAGTTTGCCCAGCTTCTTTTTGCCAACCGCTTCGTTGATAAAATCAAAACCCTTCGGCAAGATGCGATTGAAGAGAAGTCGTCCCACCGTTGTTTCAATAATCTGACCGGCCAGACGAACCTTGATGAGCGCCTGCAGGCCGATTTGGTCGGTTTGATACGCCAAGACAGCTTCATCGGCATCGGCAAAGACCTTGCCACTCCCGAAAGTACTTGGGTTCGCTTGGGTAATATAATAACAACCCAAAACCATGTCCTGGCTTGGGGTGACGATTGACTCACCGGTCGAGGGATAAACTAAATTGCGCTTGGAGAGCATGATCTCGGCCGCTTCTTTCTGGGCCATGACCGAAAGCGGCAGATGAATCGCCATCTGGTCGCCATCAAAGTCGGCGTTGAAGGCGGTACAAACGGATGGGTGGAGCTGGATAGCGTTACCCTCAATCAAAATCGGCTTAAAGGCCTGAATGCTGAGGCGATGCAAAGTGGGAGCTCGATTCAACAAAACGTGCTTGTCTTTGATGACTTCTTCCAGAGCGTCCCAGACCTCCGGCTCTCGCCGTTCAATCATCTTGCCGGCGCTCTTAACATTGTGAGTGATCTCTCGCTTCATCAGTTCGCTGATGATGAATGGACGGAAAAGCTCCAAAGCAATATTTTTTGGCACTCCACATTCGTCAAGACGGAGTGTCGGCCCGACCACGATCACCGAACGACCGGAATAATCAACGCGCTTGCCCAACAGATTTTGGCGGAAACGGCCCTGCTTGCCCTTCAAGATATCCGCAAAAGATTTCAATTGACGCTTGCCGGTTGAGGCCGTGCTGGTCTCACGCGCCGAAGCGTTGAAGAGCGCGTCAATTGATTCCTGCAACATCCTCTTTTCATTGCGAGTGATAACTTCCGGCGCGCCCAAATCTAACAATTTTTTCAAACGATTGTTGCGGTTGATCACCCGACGATAAAGGTCGTTGAGATCGCTAGTCGCGAAACGACCACCATCAAGCTGAACCATCGGCCTCAAATCCGGCGGAATGACCGGCAAGGTCTGCATGATTAGCCAACTGGGATCAATCCCCGCCTTGTTCAGACCGCGAATGGCGCGAAGTCTTTTCATCAACCGATTGCGCTTCTGACCGGCGCTAGCTTTGACGCTGGCCTTGATTTCTTTGATTAACTCTTTACGATCTGCTTTTTGGATGACCTCCAGAAGGGCTTCGGCGCCGATGCCTGCCTTGAAAACCAAGCCATATTTCAGAGACAGGTCTCGATAATCAAGCTCTGAAATGATTTTTCTGACCTTGATATCGCCCAGCTCCCTGACCGCAATATTTTGAGCAAATTTCAAATTTTCAACTCTCTTGGCCAATTCCGCATTCGCCTGCTTGCTCAATTTTTCAAACTTATTGTTGTCTTGGCCATACTCTTTTTTCAGCTCATTTATCTTAGCAATCGTCAAAGACTTGGCTTTTTTCAGATGGCTCTTAAACTCGACCTCGACCTGTTCCAAGGCTTTCCTCCGCGCCTCTTCATCAACCTCCGTGATGATGTAGCTGGCGAAATAAACAACCTGTTCCAGTTTGCGTACCGGAATCCCCAAAATCAGACCCAGAATGGAAGGGGTACCTCTCAAAAACCAGATGTGCGTTACAGGCACCGCCAATTGGATGTGCCCCATCCTTTCGCGACGCGTTGAAGATCTCGTCACCTCAACGCCACACTTGTCGCAAACAATGCCCTTGTAACGAACCTTTTTATACTTGCCACAAAAACACTCGAAATCTTTGCTGGGACCAAAAATCCGTTCATCAAAAAGACCGTCCTTCTCGGGTTTGAGCGTCCGGTAATTGATAGTTTCCGGTTTAGTGATCTCACCGTAAGACCACTCGGAAATTTGTTCCGGCGAAGCAACGCTTATCTTTATCTCGTCAAAATCGTTATGATCATCCATATTTTTGGTTCCCTACCGCTTTATTTGTCATTTTTCTCTTGGTATCGATGGAGATTTTGCGACCGGCGTCAAAAAACTCAATGTTCAGACCCAAACCGCGCAACTCCCGCACCAACACATTAAACGATTCCGGCGTTGAGGGCTTCTGAATCTGTTCACCGCGGATAATGGCTTCATACGCTCGTGAACGACCGACCACATCGTCTGATTTGATGGTCAACATTTCCTGCAAAGTGTAGGCCACTCCGTGCCCTTCAAGAGCCCAGACCTCCATCTCACCAAAGCGTTGACCACCAGACTGGGCCTTGCCACCCAGCGGTTGCTGGGTAACTAAGGCATATGGACCGATGGAGCGAGCATGAATTTTATCATCAACCATATGCTCCAGTTTGAGCATGTACATAATGCCAACCGTTGTTTTCTGTTCAAAGGGACGCCCGGTTTTGCCGTTATAAAGCTGGATCTTGCCGTTTTCCGGTAAGCCCGCTTTCTTCATCTCTTCTTTGATCTCATCCATATTGATGCCGTCAAAAACGGGCACGATAGCGCGGCTACCCAATCTGGCGACCGCCCAGCCCAGATGGCTTTCCAAAACCTGGCCCAGATTCATGCGCGAGATAACACCGAGCGGGTTCAAAATAACATCCACCGGTCGCCCATCTTCCATAAAGGGCATATCCTCAACAGGCATAATCCTCGAAATGACGCCCTTGTTTCCGTGACGACCCGCCAGCTTGTCCCCGACCGAAATTTTGCGGAATTGAGCAACAAAAATATGGATTCTTTTAATAATGCCCACATCAAGCTTGTCGCCGGAATCATTATCAAAAATCTTGATCCCGATAACTTTGCCGTGGCTACCGTGTGGCATTCGTAGAGATGTGTCTTTGACGTCCTTAACCTTCTCGCCAAAAATAGCGCGAAGCAATCTCTCCTCGGGGGTTAGATCGGTCTCCCCCTTGGGGGTAATCTTGCCAATCAAAATATCGTTTTCGTGAACCTCGGCGCCAATGCGAATCATCCCCTCTTCATCCAGATTGCGAACCGCTTCTTCACCAACATTGGGAATATCCCTAGTCGTGACCTCCGGTCCCAGCTTTGTCTCGCGCACATCAATTTCATAACGATGAATATGCACCGACGAGAGCACGTCTTCTTTGACCAAACGCTCCGAAAGCACAATCGCATCCTCAAAATTCCCTCCCTCAAAAGGCATAAAGGCAATCAGTAAGTTCGTGCCCAAAGCCAAAGTCCCGTTCACAATGGATTGACCGTTGGTCAGAGGTTCGCCCTTGCTCACTTTTTGACCACGTTCAACGATTGGACTTTGGTGAATGTTGGTTTCTTTGTTCGATCTCGTAAACTTCGTAATTTTGAAAGTTTTTTTTCGACCCTTGGCCTTAAAAACGATCTCATCGCCGGTCACCGATTCGATGACACCATCGTCGGGAGCGACGAGAATCTGGCCGGAGCCCCGCGCCGCCTCTTTCTCGACACCGGTTGAGACTAGGGGCACTTGAGGACGAACCAGGGGAACCGCCTGTCGTTGCATGTTTGTCCCCATGGAGGCGCGTTTGGCGTCGTCATGTTCGATGAAAGCCACTAGAGAGCTTCCAACGCTCAAAATCTGTCTTGAAGAAACGTCAGCATAGGTCACGCGACTGGCAAATTCAAGCGCCGGCTTACCAAATCTGCGCACCGGTACCTTAGCGACCGTAATGACCCCCCGCTCATCAGTCGGGACGCTTGATTGAGCGATGATCTCCCTCTCGTCATCATGCGCGTCCAGATAAGCAATCTCATCCGTCACGGTTGGCTGGATCCTCACCTCCGTTACATTTCTCAGAGCCACGATTTTGCGAGCCAAGACCTCATCAATCACCTCGCCCGTGGCCCCAACCGCCTTTTTTGACTTTGGGTCAACAACCGCTTTGGCCAATTTATGTCCGACTAAATCTTTCAAACGATTCGGCACCTCCTGCAGAACCTTTCGATATGGCGTTTCGATAAAGCCGTAATCATTCACTTTTGCAAAACTCGCCAAATGTCCCACCAAACCGATGTTCGCGCCCTCCGGCGTGGCAATCGGACAGATGCGACCGTAGTGTGAGGCGTGCACATCGCGCACCTCAAAACCGGCTCGCTCTCTTGAGAGTCCGCCCGGCCCCATCGCTGACAAACGACGTTTATGCTCCAGCTCTGCCAAGGGATTGGCCTGATCCATAAACTGCGAAAGCTGTGAAGAGCCGAAAAATTCATCCATCTTAGCTGTGATCGGTCTGGCATTAACCAAAATACCGGCCGTGACCGTCTCGATATCTTGAACGCTCATTCTATCTTTGATGATTCTCTCAACTCGGAGCAAGCCCGTCCTGAAACTTTGCATCGCTAACTCACCAACGCCGCGCACGCGCCGATTCATTAAATGGTCAACATCATCAGCCACCATTTCCGGCGAATTGTTGAGCTTGATTACTTCACGGACAATCGCCACAAAATCCTCTCGACACAAAACTCGGTTCTCCTCCGTATCCTTCAGATTCAACTGCAGACGTTTATTAACCTTATAGCGGCCCACTCGTCCAATGTCATAACGACGAAAATTGAAAAACATGTTGTCAATGAGTGTTCGGGCGTTATCAACGTTGACCATATCACCCGGACGAACTTTGCGATAAAGCTCTACATATGCCTCATCCGCGTTTTTGGCCGGATCTTTCTTTAATGTCAAATCAATGAATTTCATCCCTTCGTTGATATCAACATCTTCAAAAAGTTTTTTGATTTCCAAATCACTACCATAGCCCAAAATACGTAAAATAGTCGTAACGTAAGTTTTACGCTTGCGGTCAATCTTGACCGTCAGGATGCCCTTGGCATTAGTCTCAATCTCCAGCCAGACACCTCGATCGGGGATAATCTTGACTCCATATTGACCGTTGCGCAAGGCATTGCCAACCCGCATAAAAAGTACGCCCGAAGAGCGCACCAACTGCGAAACGATGACCCTCTCAACCCCATTGATGATGAAGCTACCGTTATTCGTCATGGCCGGCATATCGCCCAGAAAAATTTCCTGTTCCTTGGCCTTGCCGGTCTTTTTGTTGACAAGTTTGACTTTGGCCTTCAACGTCGCCGCATAGGTCGTATTGCGCAATCTCGCCTCATGTTCATTCAGCTTCGGTTCGTCAAAATGATAGTCCACAAAATGTAGCTCCAAATTTTTACCGGTCAAATCTTCGACCGGTGAAATTTCCTTGAATAAAGTCCCGAGCCCTTCACGAATGAACCAATTATAAGAACGTTTTTGCAAGTCGATTAAATCAGGGATATTGACCAGTTCTTTTTGCAGGCCATAAGTCTTGGGCGGCAGCTGATTAATGTACTCTGGGTCACTAATAGCCGCTTTGAAACTATTCTTTTTGGACATCTAAAAAATAACCTTTTTTACTTTTTATGAAAACAAAAGGTCACGAATTTTGGGCGGAAGCACTAAAATTTCTTCATACAATACAAAACGTATTCTACTAGCAGATTTACAAAAAGTATGAGTCCTCCTAAAGATTTTTGAAACTAATTTTTAGAATAACACATACTCTTTTGTTTTGTCAAACAATTTTGGGATTTTTTATAAAAAAAAGGGGGGTCATCTCACTAGCAGACGCCCCCGTCGAACCCCACCCCTTATTATACTAGACCCTTGTTGAAGGCAACAGATACCCCAGGGGGACAGTAGCTCCAACAAACAATTCATCCATGTCAAGACCGATCTCGCTGCACTGCTCCAGGTGCTTGCGGATCTTATCATCATGCTCTGCCAAGTCGTCAACCGACTCAGCAATCCGATCCAAGATTTTGCGGGTTAGTAATTCCACTAACTCTGAGATTCCGTTCACATGCTTACCTCGAGTATTCAGCAGTTCCGCCAGCTCAATTCTGGCCAAGTCCTGCTTGCACTTGAGTACAAACTCCTCGGTGAGCGGTCTGCCGAGAATAGCAGGATCAGGAGCATAGAAGTCATTCTCAAAGTGATGAGAGCGACCAAAGACTTTCCCGTCTCCTATGTACACCCATATGGGATCCTTCTTGAGCAGCTGCAAGTCAATGGGAAAGCTTCCCTCAAGCACCTCGCTTACTGGCGATAACTCCCCGCTGTCTGTCCAGCGAGAGTCTGCGTAAGTTCTGTAACGGACATAACGAGCCGTGGGCAGATATAGTTTGTCGTCCTGGATGCAGACTTCGTCCTCTGAATCATCCGACAGGACCCCAAACATAACATCAGACCGTGCATCCATGACAGTATCGTAGTCAGGTGTTGAAAGAGGCATGCTTACAAAAAGCAGCTCTGCGGGTCTTGCCAAAATCATATCCTTGAGTATTCCCTTACAATGCTCAACTGCATCAATGTCGTAAGAATGAGACGATGACCAGGGCAACTGGATGGAGACTTTGTCGACAGACATACTCCTTCCTCCTTTCAAAGTTGTTTTGGTCCAAGGACTGCCAATCCCTGATATGACTTCACTATAAAACAAAAGTGCTTACAAAAGTAACAAAATTCGCCAAAAATCTATCGGCCAGAAATTCTGGCCGATAGAAAACCGACAAAAATATCTAAAAAAATAAACGGCTCAAATTTTGAGCCGTTTATTTTTTATTGAATTGAGATGTCATTCCAAACTTGATTTGGAATCTGAAATTTATATATAAAAAAACAAACCCCAAATCCCGTCCTTCGCTCTCCCAAGCTACAACCGGACGGGACAGAATGACGGATGAACAAATCAAAAAAATCGAATCCTCTATTCTGGCGTCGACCTACTCTCCCAGATCCTCGCGGAACTAGTACCATCGGCGCTGGTGGGCTTAACGGCCGTGTTCGGGATGGGAACGGGTGTTTCCCCACCGCTAGCGACACCAAAATAGAAAATTCGATTTTTTAATCTTGTCTAACCCTTGCGTAAAAAGTCTCGGGTTTCGCGGGTGTTTTCTTCAATGGCGATACCGAGCAGGATGCCTTCACTCGCGGTCAGCCACAGGATGGCTATAATCGATGACCAGAGAAGAGTCATCAGCGCCATAAGGGCTCGTGAACTCGTGTCCAACATCGGCGAAATCGATTCGTTAATCAGAGTAGCGATATCGGCATTCAGATAAACTGTCACCGCCATCGCCACGCCAACGGCAAAAACCAGAACCGCAATCGCTCTGAAAACCTTGGATACCATAGCCAGCAAACGAAACCTTTTGTTCATCTTCGAGGATTTTAGATTGGTAACAATCTCTATGATACCACAATCATTTGGCATTCTTCATTCGTCATTATTCACTAATTTAAAGTCCCTGATAATTGTTAGCTAGATGATGCTTGATCGCACTCCTTAAAACTTAAAAAAGTTAAGAGTTAAATAATCGACCGATTAGTACGGCTTGGCTTCATGCATTACTGCACTTTCACCGACCGCCTATCAACCTGGTAGTCTTCCAGGGGTCTTTCGTTCGGTAAACCGAACATCGAATTCTTTTCGGGTATGGCTTCGCGCTTAGATGCCTTCAGCGCTTATCCAGTCCGCACATAGCTACCCTGCGCTGCCGTTGGTACGACAACAGGTACACCAGAGGTGCGTTCGCTTCGGTCCTCTCGTACTAGAAGCAACTTCCCTCAAAATTCATTCATCCACAGCAGATAGAGACCGAACTGTCTCACGACGTTCTGA
>Ga0210057_1004230_pt1 | contig 19288 bp, 4 predicted proteins | sample CryGeyCG2114_010_2_FD_183968 | JGI IMG/M metagenome (GOLD analysis project Ga0210057, IMG submission 183968) | Groundwater microbial communities from aquifer - Crystal Geyser CG10_big_fil_rev_8/21/14_0.10 (SPAdes) (version 2) | ecosystem: Environmental > Aquatic > Deep subsurface > Groundwater ...
ATCAGCAGTGTTGGATTTTTTTTCTTGGAAATGATCAAGATTGGTATTTTGGCAGGTTTGACGATTGGGCTGGTTCGATATTTTCTTTTCAAACCGTTTTATGTCAAAGGACAATCCATGGAACCAACGTATTATGAGCATGAATATTTGATTGTGGATGAGATCAGTTATCGGTTTCGCGATGCGGTGAGAGGTGAAGTCATTGTATTTCGTTCGCCGACCAATCCAAGGGAATTTTATTTGAAACGTGTCATCGGGCTTCCTGGCGAGCGTGTCGTCATCAAAGATGGGAAAGTGATTTTGTACAATGAACAGCATCCGCAAGGGATGGTGCTCAATGAATCATATATCGATGCGCACACCGATGGCTCGGTGAGCCTCACATTGGAGCCAGATCATTTTTTTGTTCTCGGAGATAATCGTGGAGCCAGTTATGATTCACGGAGGTTTGGGCCAATCACGAGTACGTCCATTGTAGGACGAACTGTTTTTCGAGGGTGGCCATTTCATCGTATGGGAATGTTTTCCGCGCCGAATTATGAAACATAAATTATATTTTTGATTCTTTCTTAACATCATCCTTTCTATGCCGATGAAAAAACAGGGGAAAACTACCAAAAAATCCACTGGGCATCCCCCCCAAAAAAGTTCAAAAGCCACCGCGCCAAAAAAGAAAATTGTATCGACAAAATCATCTGCCAAACCAAAAGAAAAAAAACTACAATCTGCACCATCAACCGAACAAGCCACTACTTCTTCGTCATCCACCAAAGTGAAACCGGTGGCGCTTCTTCGTGGTATGAAAGATATTCTCCCACAAGAAGATATGATTTGGCGCACTCTCATGCAAACCGCTGGTGCTATCACGACAGCATATAATTTTTTGTATACGGAAACACCTATTTTAGAAGAAGCCACGCTCTTTGTTCGTTCTATCGGCAAAGGGACTGATGTGGTAGACAAAGAAATGTACATGTTTGAAGACAATGACGGAACAAAAGTTGCGTTGCGACCAGAAGGAACGGCCGGTTCGGCTCGCGCATACATTGGGCATGGTATGCAGTCGCTTCCACAGCCAGTGAACATCTGGTACTTTGGACCAATGTTTCGCCACAATCGTCCGCAGGCTGGACGTTTTCGTGAGTTCCACCAGTTTGGATGTGAGTCGTTTGGCGTCCGAGATGCGGCGATTGATGCAGAATTGATCAACGTGGCCTATCAATATGTCGCGGATCTTGGTATTGCGACGCGTGTGGAAATCAATAGCATTGGTACACTTGAAGATCGCACACAGTATACGGTGGAGTTGGTCTCCTACCTTCGCACAAAACGGAGCTATCTCTGTGATTTGTGCAAAGTGCGGATCAACAAAAATCCATTGCGAGTGCTTGATTGCAATGAGCCATCATGCCAGCCAGTCAAAGGAGAAGCCCCACAGATTATTGATTGGCTTTCTGAAACATCCAAAAAATATTTTATGGATGTTCTTGAATATCTTGATGAATTGCATATTCCGTATACGTTGAATCCTCTGTTGGTTCGTGGATTGGATTATTATACGGACACGGTGTTTGAAATCTACGCCGATCAGGAGGAGGAGACGGCACAGAGTGCGCTCGCCGGTGGTGGACGCTACGACGGATTGGTAGAACAGCTCGGCGGACCGGCAACACCAGCGTGTGGATTTTCCGTTGGATTGGAGCGTGTTGCCTCGGTTTTGAAAGCGCGAACAAAAGAAGAGCCGTTTGCATTTTCTGATGGAAGAACCAAATTATTTTTTGCTCAACTTGGCACACAGGCGAGCAAACGAGGGCTTGCGCTGGTAGAAGAATTGCGAAAATCAGGGCTCTATCTGCACCATAGTTTTGGGAAGTCTTCTCTCAAGACACAGCTCGAACTCGCCAACAAAATTGGCGTGACCCACACATTGATTCTTGGACAGAAAGAAGTCCTTGACGGGATGATTATTATCAGAGATATGGAATCAGGTATTCAGGAAATTGTGGATCAGCGAAAAATTGTTTCTGAGGTAAAAAAATTGGTTTCAGTTTGACAAAATCAAGGGTATGTGGTAAAGTCAATACTCGTTTCTATTCAATATTATTCACCAGGAGGTGAAATCATGTGTCAGAAGTAAAACGCAAAAAAGGAGAGTCTTTTGAATCCCTGATCCGCCGAGCCAAACGGCAGTGGCAATCATCCGGGAAAATTTTGGAAGCGCGAAAAGTCCAGTTTTTTCTTCCATCAAAAAGTAAAAATGTGACGAAAAAACAATCACTTGCTCGTGCCAAAAAAATATCAAAGATAAACTATCTTCGAAAAATCGGAAGACTCCCAGAAGAAGAGGAACTTGGTTTTCGTCGGAAACGGCGCTGACAAGAGGCGTGCGTTCTTGCACGCCCTTTTTCTTTATCATTTGTGAGCGATGCTCACCATAGTCAATTTTTCTTATGCCACTTCAAGACACAATCCAAGATCGTTTGCATACGGCCATGAAAGCGCGAGATGAAAAACTCACGCAAACCTTGCGTCTGCTTGTGTCTGCGCTCAAAAACGAGCAGATTTCTATACAACGTCCACTCACTGATGATGATGTACAGAAGGTCATGGCGCAACAAGTCAAACAACTCAAAGATGCCTGCGTTGATTATGACCGAGGCGGTCGCGTTGATTTGGTCACACTTGCTCAGGAAGAAATTGCAGTTCTTTCCGCCTATTTGCCGGAGCAACTTTCTCATGACGCATTGGCCAATATCGTTGCACGTGTGATTGCATCGGTCAGTGCGACATCACCTGCTGATATTGGGAAAGTAATGGGCGCAGTGATGGTTGAAGTTCGAGGACGAGCAGATGGGAATCATGTTCGCGATATGGTATCGGCGCTGTTGACAAAATAAACCGCAATCTATCCCCAACAGTGTCGTGTTGACGAATGCATTTTTTCATAAACAGTGGTATACTACCACTGTTTATTATTGAAGACGATTTTGTGATGAACACACACGTTCGTCCGTCACTGAAATGTACACAGCTATTTTTTGGTATAGTAGTTTTTTTGTTTGTGATTGCGTTTTTGTTTGTTCCTGTCGCTCATGTGTTTGCACAGTCAGGCGACACGTATGGGCTTGCGCAGGTTGATCAAACCATTGGTCTTGGCAATGCAGACATTCGGATTATTATTGGCAAAATTATCCGTGCAGTACTCGGACTTTTGGGAGTTATATCACTCGGAATGATTTTGTACGCGGGATTCAGTATCATGACGTCAGGTGGAGAGGAAGATAAAATCGCAACAGGAAGAAAGACATTGATCAACGCGACGATTGGACTGGGTATTATTCTCTCGGCGATGATTATCGTGCAGTTTGTCTTGAACGCGTTGAACAATGCAATCAACAATGGTGGCGGGGGACGAGATACACCCGCACAAATTGTCTATGATTCATTTGGAGGGAGTGGTGCGCTTGGCAATATTGTAAAGGATCATTATCCCATGCGTGATCAGACCGGCGTGAAGCGAGGGATCAGTATCGCGGTAACATTTCGAGAGCCAATGTATCCTGCCAGTATTATTGAAAATTCAAATAATTCTTGTTGGGGGGATGACGGATTGCCTACGACCACATGCAAGTTTACCGGCGCGGATCAAGACATACCCTACTATGGTGATTGTCTGATGGACAAAGAAGATTTTGATTGGGCGCGAGATTGTGATCATTTGATTACCAACGCGGTTGCAATCCATGCGCTTGATGATGCTGGGGAGACAGTCGGTGATCCTGTGCAGACAGCAGTCATGACCATATATCAAGATGGAGACGCGCGTCATGCATATAGTTTTGTCTTCAAGCCGATCAACCCGCCATCGCTTGGTGACGATACAGAGAATGTACGCTACGAAGTGACCCTGACGAACACGATTAAAAAAGATAATGAAAACCGAACCGATGCGTTTGAAAGGGGTTTGTACCGATGGAAATTTGAGACAGACACGACATTTGATTTTGATCCGCCGTATGTGGTGAGCATCACGCCACAGTCCGGTGAAACAGTGTTTCGTAATGATCCGATTCAAATTCATTTCAATGAAGCTATGAACCCAATGGTGGTGCAAGGTTTGATCGGTCCAACCAGTGAATTTATCCATATTATTTTTGGCAGAGCAGATGTTACCGGTGAATGGCGAGTGGCGAATGGGTATAAATCCATTGAATTTTTGTCTGATCAAGTGTGTGGACAAAATAGCTGTGGGGATCCACTTTATTGTTTGCCAACAACGTGTGAGACAGGAGACACCGCGTGTACTGATAATTTCCAAGTCCTTGCTCGCACTGCTGATCTTGTTTCAGAGACTCAAAAAACGTTTGAAGCCCTTCCGTTTAGTGGAGTCATGGATATTTCAGGAAATGCGCTTGATAATGGGCCGGACAACATTCATGATGGCGTGCTTGCTCGTCCGCACAAGCCCTCGTTTGAGAGCGATGGTAAGACTATCGGTGACAATGAAACAGTCCCGGACAATTTTTCATGGGCATTTAAGGTAAAGAATCAAATTGATCGCAGAGCTCCATATATTGTGTCCATCACCCCGGGTGTTGATGCAGAAGGTGTTCCATCAGATGGTGTTGTGTCTGTACTCTTCCCGACACCAATGACATTGGATTCACTCTACGATATTGATTTGCAAGAATACCCAAATACGCTTCCGAACGGAAATATTCTTGAATTTGGTCATTGGCCTGATGTGGAGCTTTTGGACAATAGGCAAACACTCGTTACTCTGCACGGCACGCATCCATTTGGTCCAAATGATGTCGATTATTATTATTTTCCTATTGTCCCAAGCACAGTGAAAAGCTCAAAAAATTGTTTTTATCCAGGGCAAGGCCCGAATACCACTGCTACATCTTGTAGTGTTACATATGCTGATACGAGTGGAGAACTGAGTGAGACGACAGGTTGTATTGTTGGGTCAAGTTTTAATAACAATACAGACACTGCCTGTGTGACTCGGAATAGTGGCGTACCCACCGCGCAACCGAATGTTTCTACATGTACTGGTCTGCTTCAGACAGACGATGTCAGCCCTGTGATCCATTATACTGTTCCTGTCAGCCAAGGAAACCCAAGCGGTGGTGATGGCGTTTAATAAAATTCTATGTTGAGAGCGAAACGACAATTTCAATTTTTTTCTCGGCATGCATTGTTGTTTGGTGTCTTTGTGGCATTGTTTGTCGGCGCATTGTTTGTTGGGTATAGCGTCTCGGCACAAACAGATACCTTTGGTTTGTCTCCAGTCAGTCAGACCATTGGTCTTGGTGGAGCAGATATTCGAATCATTATTGGCAAAATTATCCGTGCGTTTCTCGGACTTCTTGGCGTGATTGCGCTTGGGATTGTGATCTATGGCGGATTTGTGTACATGACAGCAGGAGGGGATGAAAGCAAAGTAGAGCAAGGGAGAAAAATTCTTATCAATGGCGTGATTGGGTTGGCGATCATTCTCTCCGCATTCAGTATTACCCAATTTGTCCTCAATAGATTGCAAAATGCCATCAATGGATCAAATGTGCAGGAACGTTGTGATACAGATCCAACATATGCGGCAAATCATCCTGATCTCTGCGGTGGCTCTGCTCACCAAACATTTTGTCAGGCATATCCTTGGCTTGAATCTTGTCTCCCCGATGCATTTCTGGTCAAAAGTATCACACCGCGCACTGATGCGACAAACATGAATAATGCGATAGTGCGTGTGTTCTTTACCGGTGATGTACCGACAAATTCTTTGGCAGGCGCAGTCAAGGTATTTTCAGGTACTTCGGATATTACTGATACAATGCAGATATCGTATGTGGATAATAATCCACGACTTATTGAAGCGAGGTATTCTCCACCAGCACAGTCTTGTCCGACAAAAGGATGTTTGCTTCCAGCAGGAACATACCGAGTGGAAGTCAATGCAACACTCAAAGATCGCACAAATCGTGCGTTGGTAACGAACAATACAAATTTCCCTGTATCCGCAAATTTTACGGTCAATACCACTGATGTCGTTGATGACATCACCCCATCACTCACCCCAATCAATTTGGAATATGTGGACGCAGGAGGACAGATTGTCACTGTGTCAAGCGACGGGTATTTGGTTGCAGGAAAAGAATATGTGATTCGATCAAACATGACGGACAATTCAGGCGCAGGATTTACGCATGTGATGGTGAGCGATGGAGTAGAAAGCTTTCCCATCAATAGTTATGATGCACCAATGACCTCGCGCGGTTCTGACGCGACAGACTCACGTCCATATCAATTTGCCAAAGAATGGTATATTCCAGGGAGTCTTGGCGCGCGCATGTACACGATTACTTTATGGGGGAATGACATTGACAGGAATACCACGACGACATCAAAAGTTTTTTCTGTACGACCGTCCCATTGTGCAAATGGAGTCAAAGACGCGGACGAGACAAGCGTGGATGCTGGTGGTGTGGATTGTGGAGGAAATGCCGGTGCATCGTGTACGGCTGATGCGGATTGTTCCCAATCATCAGCGCTTCGTTGCATGGACAGCATTTGTACGCCATATCCAAGGATTGATGTGGTCAATCCGTGGGATGGCGCGGTAGGAAATCTGGTGACTATCGCAGGACTCAACTTTGGCAATGATCCGGGCGAAGAAGGTGGTCTTGCGTTTGCCGGGGATAGTAATGTTGATGGTGTGGTGGATAAAAATGATTTGTGGGTAGAGACATCACCGGTCAATGCCTGCAAAGATCAAGATTTGTGGTATGACCAATGGATGATTGGCCAAATTCCAGAACTTGGCGGAGGAATTGAATTTGACGGAGTGAGCGATTCTATCAGGATTCTCAACAAGCCATTGCTCAATCCGACTGATGCGTTGACGCTTGAACTCTGGTGGAAACCGACCAAGAGTTTTGTCGGTGGCAATACTGGACTCATACGAAAAAGTTATTCTTCCCATACTGAGCCATATTATCAATATTCACTCGGTGTTACAGGCAATACACATGCCAATACTTCTGCGCGTGGTTCGTTTGTTTTTTCCATTGGATTTGCAGAAGACGACACTACCATTGGAAGAGTAAAGCAACGATTGCAGATTCAAACACCGCCTGATGTTTGGACGATTGACGGCGGGTGGTATCATATTGTTGGGACGTATGACAAAAATACCAAAAAAGTTGCGCTTTATGTCAATGGTCAATTACACATTGAACGCACGGTTGTTGGCTTTGTTATGGAAGATTATGGCCAGCCGGTGTATCTTTCTTCCACTTATGATAGCACCACAAAAAAATATATTGGGTTTACTCCGGGCGCAATGGATGAGGCGCGTATCTACAATCGCGCATTGACGCCAGAAGAAGTGATGACACACTATGCGAGCGGGAAAGGTGTGTATGGATCAGCCATAGAATCAGGATTGATTGCAGGGTGGCACATGGATGAAAAGAATAATATTCTTCTCAATGATTATTCAGGGAATAAACAGTATGGGGTGGCTTTCAATAATGTTCGTCCAGCAGCGAGCGAAGTCGCGTCGTACGTCGGGCCGGCAGCCATTCGCCTCACGACTGCGCGTGAGTACAGTGATGCGACCAATGATGATTGGGGAGTCAGAAAAGACTTTACGATCAACACGGTCGTGAGACCGGGATTGTGTTCTGTAGAAGCTGATGGCGCGCAAGCAGATGTCCCTGATGGCGCAACCGCTGGTCTACCTGGGACACGAATTCGCGCGCGCGGAGTGAGTTTTGGGTCAAATCAAAATAGTTCCTATCTCTCTGTTGGTGGTGTCCAGAGTGCAGTTTCATCGTGGGAGGATGCGGTGGTAAAGTCAAGCATCCCAAAAAATATGAGTGCAGGTCGCGTGGGTGTTACCGTAACGGTCAATAGTGAGACGAGCAATGGTGTGCCATTTCAAATTTTACCTACAGACGTATCCGGACTTATTCCTCATATTACACTGGTGAGTCCTTCCACGACAACACATAACAGCTTTGTCACTATTTCAGGAGAACATTTTGGTGAGCAGACCGGATTTGTGTATGTGGCAGACAAACCAAATGCATTGTGCACGATTGATCCAGCCGAAACCTGTACCCCACTCACTGTTACATTGCCAAATTATTGTGGTGACACATGGAAGGATACACAAATCATTGCGCAAATTCCTTCCACGCTTCCAGTGAAGACATATTATCTTATCATTGAGCGTGGTGATAATCAACTCCATTCCAAGGATATTGAACGGCTTGATGTGGTTGCTGGTGATCCACGACCGAGTATCTGTTCCCTGACTCCTGAGAGTGGGCCCGCGCCATTGCCATCAGGACAATCGCTCAAGATTCGTGGTATCAATTTTACCGCAAGTCCAGTCGTTTATTTTTGGAGCAAAGAATCTTCACAAACAAGTTTTGACGGGTGGTTGAAAGCCTCAATAGAGAATCCAAGTCAATTTGATCCGAATCAGTCTGGAACACAAATATATACGCCAATACCAGTCTCTGATAGTGGATATTCCATGCAGAGCGGACCAATTGTGGTGTTTGCAAATGGACACGCGAGCAATCCTGTTGATTATATAGTGAATAGTTGTATTGGCGCCGGCGATATCCCTGGGCTTCATTGTTGTACCACAGGAGGCGATGCAGGATTGTGGAAAACAGATTCGTATGTGTGTGAAGGGGAGACGCGTGATGCAGGCTATGTCTGGCGATTTACCACAGGTATTATCCCTCGTGTGCCGTATGTACTCGAGGAATGTCGTCAAGACAGTGAGATATATTCTCCTTCCCCGAGACTTGAAACGGTTGGCAATTTTACGCGTACAGACGCGTGTTTGAATACGCTTGCAGAAGCCAGTTTTTCCATCCCTGTTCAGGGAATTTCCGAGGACACGGTGAAGGTCTTTCATTGTGGACAGGATGATGATCCTGACTGTGGCAATTATATAGACACGGCTGTCTCGGTTGTCGTTGATCCATCAACACAGAGTGTGTCAATCCATCCAACCGAAGATGATGCCACAGGCAACACTGACTGGCTTCCAGAGACATGGTATCGTGTGGCGTTGACAAAAGGAATTGCATCAACACCACAATCCATTGGTGTCAGTCAGGTAGCATCTTATCCATTGAGTACAACAAGACCACTCGATGGAGTTCGTATCAATGGGCAAGATGTTGCATACTATTATGATTTCAAAACAGCAAGCGCAAATGTACACTGCACGCTCGTGGGCGCGGGTATACAGCCACCGCGCTATACGACGAGTTTGCTTGGGCTGGTTCAACATCCTGCTGATGAGACGCTTCCATACTATTATCGAGTATGGGGAAAAGGGAGCCAATCATGTTCTATCATTGACGTGTCAGATTTGGCATGGGTGTGGAATGTGATTGAGCGACCGAATGATGCGAAGGTGTTTTTTCCACCAAGTGTCTATACTTTCCCATACACTTTGAATCCAACGAGTATCCCAACATCTCGAGATAAGGCGGTGGTAGAAGCGCTTCAGCACACTGCTCCTGATATGGCAGTGATTGAGGCGTCGTTTGAGACAGAGGAAGAGCAAGGAAATGCAGATACAATTGAGATCTTGCCAGATGTTGCAGAGCCAACACCGTCGCTTCAAGATACAGTGAATGCACTACCGTGGATTGATGAACTTGGTGGGAGTAGCCGTGTGATACGTTCCGCAGACGACATCACTACTATCCTTGGCTCGTATACGAATAATTCTCTGAATTTTATCGAGCCAGTAACATTTGAGATTGAATTTACGATTGATGAGACAATAGGAACATCATCAAATTCAAATCCACTCTATATTGTTGCTTCAAATGGAGGATTATTTCGAATGTATTATCAAGATAGCGCACGTCAATTTTGTATCAAGACGTATTGGTCCAGTGCAGTAACATGGTGTACTACAGTGTCAGTGGTTCAAGGAGCGTCTGTCCATGTTGTGCTGACTTGGGGTGATGGGACGTTGAAAGTTTATGAAAAGGACGTTGTCATGGCACGCAAATTGTTGCAACCTCTAGACTCAGATTACGCGGATAATTTGAATAATGACTATGATTTGACTGTCGGTGGGTATCTAGATGCAGACCCACTCGATCACACGATTTTGAAATTACGTGTCTTGAATCAGGCACTTTCTTCCGCACAAGCTCAATCATTATTCGATGATCCAACGCCAGAAGTTCCACCAGATTCCGCACAAGAGTCCGCTATCATTGGACCTTCCACACCACCTCGTGTCTCTGCGACGAGTGATCTTATTGTTGACCTCGCCAATCCACATATTACGAAGTTTGAACCAAATTGTAGTGAGTCGTGTATCAATGCAAGTATTTCTGCAGAGTTCAATCAAAAAATGGTTGTATCAACATACCAAAGCGGTATCAAGCTGTTTCGTTGCGACACGGCAAATTGTGTACATCTCACCCCCAAATCATTTACCGTAGACACGAGCAAAACAGATTCGTATCAGGTGCGGATAAATCCAACTGGCAATCTCGATCCAAACACGTTCTACAAAGTGAGTTTCAATGGGGAGAATCTTGGGGAGAATCTTACCAAAGCGATTTGCGCTCAAGGATCTTACTATAATCCGGAACTCTGTGGCAAACCATTGGCCACCAAAGAATGGGTATTTCGTACCAAAGCAGATGGGTCGCCATGCGCTGTCAACAGGCTTGATGTGCAACCGATTCGTGAACGCGTTGGATTTATTGGTGCGCAAAGTTTTTTCTCGTCTACACCAATCAGTAGTCCTGATGAGTGTAGCGCAAAAGGTCAACGACTCAATCCATGGGAGTATGGGTATGCGTGGTCTGTGGCCAATCCGCTCGTGGCGCGCGTGAGTGATTTGAAAAATGCAACACTCAGTCCTTCATCGCAATGCTCTCCACTGTCGTGTCTGCCACTCGGGAGTACGATTTCTACAGGTGTTGTAGGGTCTTCACTCGCACTGTGTGGTAATGGGATTTTGGATCCGGGTGAAGATTGCGATATTGCAGGTTCATACCCAAATGGCGAATGTACGACATCATGTCTATTTTCTTCTGGTAAGACGAGTGAATTATTGCTTGGTACCGCGCGTCCCATCACCCAATTTGACGCAAGCGCCGTGGGGGTGTCATGGTGTGGTGATGGTGTGGTAACGGCAGGAGAAGCGTGCGATATTGGTATTTCCAACACCGCATCACTCGGTGGGACAGGATTGTTTGCTCCATTGACCTCGTTGAACAGTTCAGGGCTATCTTCAAAGTATGAGTCTTACACGGTTCCACGTACCTTGGCACGGTATATACAGATATTTATTCCGGGAAACAGCGCAGGGAATATTTCTGAAATAAAAATATTTGAAAATACTACCTTGCATACACCACAGGGGGTTATTGCGTCTCCCGTTGCTGGTGGAGAGACTGCCAATAGCCCATCAAAAGCAATAGATAGTAATGTGAGTACACGATGGGAACAGGAAGGGACAAATGTATGGTTGATTGTGGATTTGGGATCGCCAAAGCCTGTGAATAAAATTCAGATTGCGTGGTATCAGGGTGATTCACGTACCTACACATTTGATATTTTGTCATCTGTCTTTGGTCCTGCCGGTGTGCGGACAGGATGTACCAATAGCTGTACCCATACAGGGACGCCACTTTCAGGCGTTTGGTGTCTTGATCGCACAGATGCTGAGTGCGCGAGCGCAATCAGCGTGTGTGGTAATGGACAGCTGGAAGAGCGAGAGAGTTGTGAAATTATTCTTGAAAATAATGTAAGAAAAGTGTTGGCCAGAACCTTCACCACGGACATTGTTGGTGAGAGAAGCATCATCCAAGAGGTGGGGAGAACTGAACTGCAAACAGGTCGCCCAAGTACTTATTGCACTCCATTGTGTGTGTTGCAAAATGTATGCGACCAGCCGACGCTTCGCGAATGTGTTGTCGGAACTCCCGGATGTACGGATGGGTGTACATTTGCTGGTTCGTCGCCATTGTATCCTGAAAACGGATTGTGCGGTGATGGTTCTATCAATGCAGGCGAATATCCATTGTGTGAAAATAATTCTGCAACCCTGCCAATGGCAACCATCTCAGGACAATCTCCACAACAAATTGTAACAGCACTCGGCAATGGGCCGGTCAATCCACAGACTTTGTCTCAGGAGACATCGGTGATTGCCACATTGTATACAGATTCAAAAGTTGGAGGAAACGCAGACTATGCGCTCCAATGTGGATATGAAGAATTTGCTGAAAAGAAAGACGTCGCATACAACAACTGTCAACAAAATGCAGACAATGGGAAAGGCGTTGGTGTCAATTCGTGCTGTTATGATAGGCCAATGCGTCAAGAAGAATATCCGGTTCATTCTGCCGGCTTTGGTGGCACAGAGCCGGTGTGTCGCAATACATTTATTTCTGTTTCATTTGACCAAGGTATTGACAGTGAGTCGCTCCCGGGAAATATATTGGTGGCGAGTGGTCATGAGGATCCGGAGTACATCTGCCCGAGAGATCAGTTTGATGTGAGTGATAGGGTAAATGCGGTGCTTGGCAATGGAAGCGCAGGCGACGTGGCAGGAGATGGTGTGATTGCCCATCTTTGGAATCGTATCAAAGGATTTTTCCTTCGTTTGTTTGGTGGAGACGCGTTTGCAAATCACGTGGTTGTTGACATGAGTCAATACCCTGTGTGGTGTAGTGGCGGAGTGACCACAGTTCCAAAAGTAATCACAACGATACATCCTACGACATCAGTTGTCGCTTCAGAAATTATCATGAATATTGACTCTGCGTTGGATCCTGATACTGTGTATGCCATCGTACTGCGTGGAGGAAAGAAAGGGATTCTCGATGTGCGCGGTGTGGGTATCAAAAATCCTGAAAATACCAATCGCGATGATGTCTGGGTCTTCAAGACTATGGCAGGTGACTCTATTTGTCGTTTGGATGAAGTGACGGTTACCCCAGACAACAAACTTTTCCAAATCCCAGGATCTGAGGTTTCATTTTCCGCGGTCGCGCATAGCACAAATGGACGACTCATTCAGCCGATTCCGAATGTATACAATTGGACATGGAAATGGGGGCCGGACAATCAAGTATTTCAAATTCCAAAAAGAGACACATTGTCGAGCACCCGTGATATTGCGATTGTATCAAATAATCTTGAAGGGCATATCACCGGTGTGGTGAGCGCTCGCGTGGTGACCGATATTTTCCCGACCGGCAATCAGCTCAACGCGGTCTTTATGGGTACGACGGAATTGACGGCCAAGTTTTGTGTCAATATCTGGCCAAAAGTTGCCGATGACGAGACGTGGCATGCGTATGAAGACCCTGTCTATCATGTGAGTTTTTCCTATTGCGCGGATGCTGGCAATGGCACGACGCTTGATGATGATCTGCCTGTGTTGGATGAAACACCAAAGGTGGATATTGATGATCCGACCGTGTTGGGAGGAAGAGTGATAGTAGCATCGGGAGTTTGTAATGAAACAGGGGTGCGTTGTTCTGAGGACACAGATTGTGGAAAGAAATTTGTTGCAGGACAAGCGACTACCTATGGTGGACAGACAGATGTTGGTTTGTGTAGCTATAAGAGTGGAACAACCCAGTTTACGTATGATTCTGTCCCTGGGTCGGATCTCATTTTGTCATGTCGTATCAATGAGGATTGCGCGGGAAATAGTGCGTTTGTTACATACGCCACTGCACGAGGTTCATCGGAGGCAGATATTTTATGTAACACAACCGCTGTGTCTCCAACACAACTTGCATGTATCGGCACGCGCACAGAGTCGGAAATACTGCAAAAAAGCATTTTCTTCAATCCAAAAAATGTTGATGCGTTTGGAGTGCAAATTTTCAAAAATGAAGAGCGACTGTCTGCGGGCGAGTGGTTCCGAGAACGCTTTGGTGGTGCCACTGCACCGGTTCCGACAACCATCGCAGGGTATGATGCCGTGACTGATGGATCAAGTATGTATATCAATGCGCTCAATATTGATCCACAAACAAAAAAAGTGTATAGCAATATCTATTTGCTTTCTCTCAATGATACCGCGCAGGGTGAGTCTCGACAAATGTTTGGCAAGATTTTGGAATCTTTGCAATTCAATACCAACATGACTGATTATCAGTATTGTGGTGATGGACAAGGCAATGTGGAGACGTTTGTGAGCAAGAGTTGTACCAGTGATTTTGATTGTATTGGCGCGAATAAAAAAGAAATGGTGACTCAGGGAGTTGCCGGCGCGTGTACCGTGGATAGTCAGGGGCAGTGGGTAGCGCAGAATACCTCTGATGTGTTTTCTGAGTCAGTGCAATTCAATGGGGTGGATTTTGTGGACAGTCAAATTGGTTATATGGCAGTCAGTGGCATATCGGATTCAGTGTTCAAGACCACAAATGGTGGGCTGTCGTGGAGTGCATTGCCGAAGGTTGTGTATATTGAAGAGACGCCAGTCACGACGTATAGAGATGTTGATTTTCTTGATCAGAACAGAGGGGTGATGATTGGGTCTCGTCAGACAATTTTGTATACATCCGATGGTGGGCAGACATGGGCAAACAAAGCGCCAAATGATTTGATTACTGGAGCATTGAATGATGTCGTATTTGATCCTTCTGGAAAAGCATGGGTTGTTGGCTCAGGCGGGAAAGTGCTTGAGAGCCTGAATCAAGGGCAACTTTGGACGGACGTCGATGTAGAAAGTACAACACATTGGAATAGAATATTTTTTGTCAATGCTGAACACGCCTGGATTGTTGGGGATTCAAATACGGTTCGTTACACAATAGATGCTGGGGCAAGTTGGGAGTTATTGCCATTAGACAGTTTGAATCAGTCATCAATCCTTTTGAAAGATGTGTATTTTGCTGACGCAAACAATGGATGGATCGTAGGCTCTCCTCGGTATTTTGCTCGTACGATTGACGGAGGAGAGACATGGACATCGAGTTTCCTCCCTGAAGGAAATTATACCCCAATGGCGGTTCGCGCATTGAATGACAAGGATGTATGGGTGGTTGGGACAAACACGACGGTATTGCATAGTAGTGATGGTGGGACAACATGGACGCAAGATACGCCGATGATTTCTCTGGGTAGCCCTATTGATTTTCAAGCAATGCAAATCATTCCAAATAACCGCATCATTGCAGTAGGGAGTAGTGGGGCGGTGATGGTTCATGGTGGCGCACCAATATCTTGTGTGCAGGCTACTGATTGTGAACAGCCAAATGTATGTGTAGGCGCTGTGGAGGAGAGAAGCATTGATCACACAGCATCTGTCTGTGAGGCCGACACCACCAAATTCTTGCGCGATTGGCGACGTTTGCACGATGTGGAAGAGATTCAAAATACGATGGGCGGGTATTATGCGCGCATGAATGGCTATCCACCATTGAATGCAGGCACGTATCGGCAGATGTATACCAATTCCCGATGGCCGTCGTGGAATCAGACACTCGGCAAAATCGTTGGCACATCGTTGCCACAAGATCCACTCAATACTTGGAAGAATTGTGAAGACAATCCGATTGAGACGTGCTGGAATCCTGACACCTCTGAATTTGTGTGTCCTGAATATGCGAGTGTGTATGAGATGAGTGTGGCAGAGAACGCAGGGACATACGCACTGCATGTACCGTTTGAATATTTTACTGATGAAGGCGTGCTCAAAGCGCAATTTGGCGGGGCAAATAATTTTATTCCGAACATTGCATCATTGACCACGTCTCGTGGCTGTGTGCCATTGACTCATTATAGTCCATTTAATACTGCATGTGGCAATGGAATTGTGAATCCCGGAGAACAATGTGATCCGCCAAACACCACACGCGCGTCTGCAACATCCGGCACAACACAGTGTCCTACAGGCACCGTGTCTACTGCTACCTGCAATGTGAGCTGTCAATGGGAGTATACCGCATGCCAAGTAGTAAGTGCCTGCGGAAATGGAATTGTAGAACTCGGTGAGGCGTGTGATGATGGCGCACTCAATGGCACGTATGGAAACTGCGCAGGGCCAAAGAGCTTTGCCGGCGCGCAGGAGCGCGCGTGTACTGAATTGCACCCTGCGTATTGTGGGAATAGTGAAAAGGATTTTGTTGATAGTAATAAGAATGGATATAGAGATAATAATGAAACCGGGAGTGAGTTTTGTGACTATTCAGGAATTGTAAACAGTATTACCCTTCCATCAGTGCATCACCAACAAGTGACGTCTGAATTATTGAACGGAGGTGGCATTTCGTTCGGAGGATGGTTCAAGATGGATAGTACGAGTATTAATCAGACGATGACACTCATGAGTTATCATGATACATCTAGAAATGAATACGGTGCTGTACGGTGGCAGGACGATGGTAGTGGTATTGCAGATGATAAGATTGTTTTCCGATACAACAACAGCGCCGATGGTTCACTCGGTGCTTCAAGTGCTCTCTGGTACAGCGCAGATAAAAGTTTTGTAAATACAGAGTCAGATTGGCACCATGTGATGGCCACCATTGATGACACCACATATACAATCAACATCTTTGTGGATGGAACATTGCTATTTAGTCGAACGCAGTCTCCTACACAAACCTTAGTCGGGCTTGCATTGCCGAGAGCTGGAGGATGGTTTACTGTGGGCGGACTTGGGTTCGGCAATACTGGTGTAGACTCATTGTTTATCGGTGGAGCAAAAGGATTTGTTGTCCAAGCAGGAGTGATGAGCAACACGGATGTTCAAAGTTTGTTTTTAGAACAAGAGCAATTGGTAAAAGAAAATGGTGGAGGAATCTACCATCAGCAAAAAGAACTTTCTTGTTCATGGAACTGTCAAGCGCCGGGTGGGTATTGTGGCGATGGAATCGTCCAAAAAGGACCGAGTGCAAACAATCCCTATGAGCAGTGCGATGACGGGAATACGAATAACTTTGATGGGTGCAGTCAGTATTGTCAGGCAGATAATCTTGCGTGTAAGGCAGGGGATCCTGTTTTTGCCATAGAAAATAATGAAAAAACAAATATACTTTTTTCAAAAAATTCCTCAAACACTCAATTCAAGTCCATTTCTGCGTGTACGGCGAATACAACAGGACAACAGATTTGTGCAGGATATGGGCTCACATGCGATAAAGTCATATCCAGAGCAGAATCTGAAACAGAATTTGGATTGCTCTCAAATTCAGACATCGCATCCTGTCTCACTCCTATCAATGATTCTGATGATGTGCCTGAATATTACGTCCTCACCTGCAACGGTGTCTACACAAATCCGATTGTCAGCGTGTGTGGCAACAACAAAAAAGAGGGGACAGAGCAGTGTGATGATGGAAATTTGGCGAATGGCGATGGGTGTTCCAAGACCTGTTTGTTTGAAAACGCGCCACGATGTGGAGATGGAATAGCTCAGACCAAAGAAGAATATCCGAATATGGATAAAAACAAGTGGGAAGTGTGTGATACCGGCACAACCGGAGTCAATGCCAATGGCAAGGTTTGCTCTCCGACATACGGGCAATCCTGTACGTACTGTGCTTCGGATTGTAAGAGTATTTTGACGGTGGATGCGGTGGCGTATTGTGGGGATGGGAAAATTGATTTTATTTCTCAGACTCGGTCTTACGAAGTTTGTGAGCAAGGGGAAAATGGTGTTGTCCTCATCCCTCCACCTAATGTATCGCTGTCATGTTTAGACAGAGGCCAGTATCAGTGTACCAATTCGTGTACTGAAATTAGCAATGATTGTTTTAGCTGTGGAGTGAAAACATTAAATGGGACAATACCAAAATTGAAATATCTCAATCCTGTTACTGGTAATATATATGAAACTGGAGGGGCTGGTGTGAATACGATTGGACTTTATAAACAATCAGGTGACGGCGCTCAATTTTTAACTCGGCTTTTAACATATGGGACAGTAAACCCGTCTTCTGTTGAATCAAATCCTTCATGTACTGATGAATATGTAATTTATTTTAATGCGACCAGTGAATCTGATATTGAGGACAGACAGTCGGCTAGTTCGTTCGGAGATTTTTTTGAGTATCCAGTTCATGGTGAAATTGGTGAAATAAAGAATGAGATGGTTATTTCTGAACCTGTGCCAGAGGGGACATTTCGAGTTGTGGTTCGATGGACCGACGCAGAGAATGCTCTTGATGGTAATTTTGGAGGCGCCGTGTTCAATGATTTTATCAATCATGGACAACCAATTTTGTTTGCAGATATGAGCGCACGAAGTCTTTTGTGTAGAATATTTACCTATGTTACGAGTTGTTCTGATAAACAAATTGGTGGAATATATGTGCACAGAAAAAATAATAGTGAGCACGTGTTTATCCAGTCATTCACCATTGACACCACACAATCGTATGCAGGAAATTATGGGTTTGCCGTGAGTAATTTGGGTGGAAAGCCTATGCCACAATTTTGGGACAGTAATCTTACCGTTGAAGTGTATACCTATCATCCGGACCAGCATGCCACTGATTCAATATATAAACCAACGCATACGTTTTCTATCAAAGATGCAAAGGGCACAAGTTCAAATCTGGGAGCACAATATTGGCAACCGTTTAATATCGTGTATGAAGCAGGATCGTACTCTGTCAAGCCAGTAAATTCTATTGAGTCAACATCGGATGAAGTAAAGCTGAACATCCCAGTGTTTTCCGGTATTCGTCCTATTTCTACAACTAATCTTTTCCTAAATGGACCAGCCCCCACAATCATGAGTCAATATGACCAAATGGCTTTGGCTACAGGTCCACGTGCTTTCACCACTGAACCAACAGGACAAACTGATAACGATATTTTTGTACCGTTTTTGCAAATGAAATATATCAATGGTAATTCGTCGGTGGTATCTTCCGCATCGTGTCCAGCAAATGATGCAAAGGCTTGTTATGAAAGTCTCTCCGTCCTTGTTGATCCTAGCCGACCAAATGTGAGAGGATATGTTGATGATTATCCAGCTAATGTGAGACGGCAAATTGTTGATTTTAATCGTCTTCAAGATGGGGTATTGTATCGATATTTGGTACGAATCGGTGTTTTTGAATCTGGAAATAAATTCGTTGATATGGAAGAAGAATTAAAGAAATCCCCATTGACCGTACAGATTGGTCTTGGTGATCCAACAAATGGGTATGCATTTCAGGCCAGTGCGCCAATTGCTGACATTAGCGGTGCAGATTTTGTAGGAGGTAGTATAAAAAATGATGATGCACTTTGGTATGTCTAT
>Ga0210057_1004231_pt1 | contig 19284 bp, 19 predicted proteins | sample CryGeyCG2114_010_2_FD_183968 | JGI IMG/M metagenome (GOLD analysis project Ga0210057, IMG submission 183968) | Groundwater microbial communities from aquifer - Crystal Geyser CG10_big_fil_rev_8/21/14_0.10 (SPAdes) (version 2) | ecosystem: Environmental > Aquatic > Deep subsurface > Groundwater ...
TTAAACTTTCGCTCGCTAGTCATCTGCCCCATCATATCACGCCCCGATCATTAGCCAACCTTAGACCATAATGAGTCAATCAGACCGGTAAGCCGGTCAACATTCTTCTCAATTGAGAAATTTTGGGCGGCAATAGCGGCCGCTCGGCCAAGGCGCGCGCGTTGTTTGGGATCAGCCGCCAAACTAACGATCGCCTCAGCCAAAGAATCACTGTCGCCTGCCGGCACCAAGACACCACTCTCGCCAATTTGTATCGCATCCAGAGTCCCGCTAATTTTCGTCCCCAAAATTGGGCAACCGGCATTCATCGCTGAGATCAACGCCAACGACAAACCCTCCCACAACGACGGCAAAACAAATATGTCGGCCATGGCCAAAATCTGATGCATGTCGGCTGGCGGATAAAATTTGACCTCATTGTGCAAATTATGTTCATCAAGATATTGTTTAAACTCACTCGCCAACACTCCCTCGCCAAAAATAAGAACCTTGACTTTACCCAAACGATTCTCGGTCTTTAATTGTTTGATTGCCTTAAGTAAATAGCGGTGCCCTTTTTGCTCGACCAACCGGCCGGCTGTAACCAAATACAAACAATCGGTTGGCAAGCCAAATTCAGCCAAAACCTGGTCGCGCTGCCCGCGATCATCATCAAACTCCAACTCAAGCGAATTATAATTGACTAAAAATTTATCACCCGGCAACTTCTCCTGCTTTATAGTAAAATCTTTCACTTGAGTAGAGCCGACAATAATCTTGTCAGTAAAGGGCGCCAGAAATCGATCAAGCCAAATTTGCCATCGATGTTTGTCGGGATATTGGCTATGTTCGTAAGTAATGATAATCGGTATCCTGGCGATGATGGCCGTTATCCGGCCAATCACATCGGCATCAAAGAGATTAGTGATCACAACTGCAAACTGCCGAGCTTTAATCAACCGGTACAACCGAAACCAACCATCAAAATCCCATAATGACTTAAAGCCAAGTTCATGATATTCAACCGCCGGCGAGAGGCGCTTGGCCAAATTAGTCTCCGACTGATTGGGATATAACGAAATAACCATCGTCTCGTAGTTACGGCGACTGATTAAATTGGCTTGAGCCGCCACCATCATTTCGGCGCCACCAAGCTTGAACTTATTGATAATGAACAAAATTTTCCGCTTAGTCATGCCGAAAGTCGGCTGGATTAAAATTGGGTAAAGCTTGATCTTTAATCGAGACTAAAGGATCCTTGATTGGCCAATCAATCGCCAAAGTCGGATCATTCCAGCGCAAACCGCGATCGTGATCGGGAGAATACTCAACTGTGCACTTGTAAAAAAAATGGGTGTCATCGGCCAAGGCGACAAAGCCGTGAGCAAAACCAGCGGGAACATAAAATAACCGATGATTATTGGCGCTTAATTCCACTCCCACCCATTGACCAAAAGTGGCTGAATCAGAACGCAGATCAACCGCCACATCATAAACCGCGCCAGTGATGACCGAAACTAACTTGCCTTGGCCTACTGGTAGCGACTGATAATGAAGCCCGCGCAATACCCCCTGATGCGAATAGGAATGATTATCTTGAGTAAATTCTGGTAAGCCCTGTTTTTTGAAAATAGACGCTCGGTAAGTCTCTTGGAAAAAACCCCGGTCATCGGGAAAAACATTACTTTCAATCAAAACTAGGTCAGGGATATTTAAAGTTTTAAAACTAAAAGCCATAGATCTTAATCTCCGGCCCAAAGCGATTAAATTGCCACAGCTCCCATGGGAAGCCCCAGAAATGGCCGGCGGTATAGAGGAAGCGGTCGCCTGAGCCGGTAAATTGCTTAACCACTCGCCCATTGGCCAAGTAATCGTCTAAAATAAGCTGCCAAGGCGAGTCGTCGTCAATAATAACATAATCTATCGGTGTTGCCTTGATAAGCTCCATAACCGCCTCGCGGTCAGTATCTGGATTAAAAGTATAGAGATTGAGAGCCTTAAATGCCGGACCATAATCAATCCCCGCCTTAGCCAGACTAGCCTCAGCTTGATCAGCTCGCCGAGTGAATTGCGAACCTAAAGATTCAACTTCGGCAGACATTTGAGCGGTGGTTGGCAGACGCAACAGCTCGCCGGCGACTATGACACGACTCTCGGACGGGATGTTCTCCCGCGCCCAATCATAAGCAAGCACTCGAGTGTCGTCTTGGTAAGTCAGGTAAGCGAAACGCAAACCAGTGATTAGTATCATCAAAATGACTAAAACGACCAACGACTGCATTAAAGGTCGCAGAGGTCGGACCTTTAAAATTCCCCAAGGTCCGACCTCAAAACCCGGTGCGACCTTAAACAAAATTCCCGAAGGTGACACCTTTGGGCTCAGATTCCAAGGTGTCACCTTGACAGTAACCAACCGCCAACTGCCGTAAGCGGCAGCGAGAGCGAAGAGCGGTAAGAGTGGCATCAAAAAGCGCGTCTCAAAATGGAACAAAAGATAAAACAACAAACTGTAAAATAAAGTAAAAATTAAAGCCAGCCAACCGAAAAATTTGCGGTCATGGACAAGAAACAAGATGCCAACCGTCGCTAACGCAATGAGCAAAATTTCGACTCGGCCGGCGGTGAGTAAGAATTGCGGCGCGCTCCCGAGTGCTGCCGGTAATGATTTGCCGGACAACAGACTAACATCGTTAACAAAGCCCAGACTCTGCGGATAAAGTAAATTGGGCAACCAAGCGAGAAAAGCAAAAGTAGCCAGACCGGCGATTAATTCCAAGGGTCGCAGAGGTCGCACCTTAAAAATTCCCCAAGGTGCGACCTTGGAATCTGAACCCAAAGGTGTCACCTTGGGGCCAACCAACAACCAACCACCAATTAACACCACCCCAACACTGGCAATAGTGGAGATACCCATCGCCAGTCCGGCCGCCAAGAGCGACCAGAAATATTTGCGCTTCAGATCAGAGACCAAGAGACGGAGGATGACGGCAACCAAAAGGCTGATAAACACCCAATGCCGAGCAACACTGCCGAGCGCCAAATAAGTGGGACTGACAGCGAGGAAGAAAACTGATAAAGTGGCAACCCACGCCGGCGCGGTGGCAAATAAGCGCCGGGCCACTTGATAAATTAAAATAAGGGAAATAATTGAAGCTGCCACCGACAACAATCGCGCGAGGATAAAAAACACGGAAGAATCAACAATCAAAAGATTGGTGAAAACTTCTAAACTCTGGCCGGACAACAAAAACCCCAAGCCGCCAACCGCCGCAAACGGCAACAAAAAAAGATACGAAAGATAAGGTGGATAATACAGCACCGAAGCAAACTCGGCCGAGTGCAGAGCCGGGATGACTGTCTTTAACTCCAGCATCTTGAGCGCGCCGAAAATGGCCGACGGCTCATCAGCCACTAAGAGGAGTGGCAAGCCGTAAAAGAGCCCGGCCAAACGCAAGACAGCCGCGCCGGCAACAATCAACCACCAAAATCGGTGATGATTAATTATGGTGTAAATTCTCGTAAGCATGTTTAATCTCAATGACTAAACAACTCAAACTATTAGCCTCAACCAATTTCTTGGCCTGGGCAATAAAATCAGTTTTGGTCTGTTGATCAGTATTAAGGAGTAACCGCAACCGCTCGGCCAGGTGCTCAGCTGTCAAGGTGACACCTTCGGGTTCAGATTCCAAGGTGTTACCTTGACAGTGGCCGATAACTAACCGCTCGTCAATTAAGCCAACCAGATTTTGGTTGGTGGCCAAAATCGGCGTGCCACAAGCCATTGCTTCAAAGATAATCTTGTCGTACATCCCGCTTGAGCTTAGATTAATCGCCCATTCATGAGTTTGGTAGAGCTTAACCGTCTCGATATGAGACACGCCGGGCAAAATTTTAATCTTATCTCCCAGATTATTTTTTGCCACTAACCGGGTTAAGTCATCATAATACTCCTTATCCCACGGCAAATAATCACCCACAATCGTGGCCGAAAAATCTTCCCCGGCTTGATCCAATTTAATCAACGCCTCAATAAACATTGCCTGCTTTTTCACCGGCGACAAGCGGCCTAAAAACAAAATTGAGTGAGGTTGTTTAGTTACCGTCAAATCTGGTTTAAACAAATCAAGATCCACCCCAATCGGCATCAACTGATTCTTTTTAAATTTAGCGGTGTAGGAATAGCGCGAGGTGCAGAAAGAGATGTTAGAGAGCCACACCGCTAAGTCAGTCAGCCAACTGCCGGCATGATGGTTGCGCCATAAACCAACCGGCTTGCCCCAAAACCACCACCACTTACCCGCCAGGAGAACATACTCCTGATTCATATGGACAAAGACAGCGTCATAATTATTTTTCTCCTCCCAGATGTATTTATAAAAACGAGAAAGCGATACTAATCTGCGAATGACATGCGAATGATACGAATATTGCTCTCCGCCCGAGGCGGACCAGCCTTGGGCTGGTTTCCCTAAAGACAACACCCTCACATTAGCCGGCAAATCATACTCCCCCTTCTCCAAACAAACGACAATAATCTGCGGAAAGTGTTTCGCCAATTCTCTCACCCAACCGACAAAAAAGCCCAGCACCGAATCGCGCTCGTCCAGCTTTTGGGTAATGATTAAAAGTTTCAGCGGCTTTGGCATTGTTTTAACAGGTTAGTATACTTCTCAACATAACGCTCAAAATCAGTTTCGACCAAATCTGCCGGTACCGGCGGTTGAGTGGCGCCGGATAAAACTAATTTAACTTTCTCGGCTAAACATTTTTCATCCCCAGCCGGACAAACAGATTCCGACCTAAGCAATTCTTGAGCAATCCCAACATCAGTGCTCACCACCGGCAAATCAGCTAACCGCGCCTCGGCCAAGACCAAGCCATAGCCCTCGTAATTGGAGGGGTTAAGAAGAACATCGGCCGTTCTATAAAATGTTTCGAGATTGTTTTGTTGACCGACAAAAATCACTTTGTCCTTGAGTCCCAATTGACCAGTCAAGTCTTTCAACTTGCTTTCTTCCGACCCACTGCCAACAATAATCATCCCGATTTGAGGATAATCTGCCACCACTAAAGCAAACGCTCTAATCGCCAAGGCGATATTTTTTTCCGGCGCCAACCGGGAAACAACTAGAATTATTTTGGAAAATTGCGGGTATTTAGCCTTCAAGCTACCAGTACCATCCGGTCGACCAGATTGATTAACAACGATTGGCAAAACCACCGGCTCACTTTTCGCTTTGATTCCAGCTTGAATAATCGAGTGTTTAATCCGTTCGCTCACCACTCGGATTTGATCAGCGCGTGGCAAAATCAGCCTGGCCAACCAAACCCTAATCCAATTCAAAAAAGATTGCCGGGCAAAATACGGACTCAAAAAATCAGTGTGGATTTGAATTTGGAACGGCAACCGATAAAAGTAAGCGAGGAGACAAGCAACTAGGCCAGTTTCAAACGGGTCTTGGGCCGAGATTATCCAATTGTCTGGCTGCCTCTTCAGCAACTGTCCGCCAATTCTGACTGCATCAAAAAGATAGAAGATTTTCGAAATCGAGCTGGTCGGATAAACCATAACTCCACTGTCAAATTCCATTGCCGTCAAGTTGTGTCGTTTGAGAGAGAAAACAACTTGGTAGTACTGCTTGAAATACCGGCCATAAGCCACCGCCCGCTTCCCCACCTGACTCCCTGGGGTAAACAACTGCCGATCAGTACCAATGGTTAAAATCTTAGTCATCTTTATTTTTGACAAACAAAAAATAAATCAAAAGCAAACCAGCTAGGAAAAACTTTAGCTAGCCAACGATACCGCCCTAAACCAATTATTTCTACATTCACAAAATATTTCTCCAACAATCGCCGTAAATCATGAAAACTAAAATGATTAATATGAGTTGGATCTTCAAGCGGTGTATGTTTCTTTGTGCCTAATAAATAACGAAAACGATTTTTAAGACTGAAGGCATTGGGAACCGAACCAACAAATAATCCGCGTGTATTAAGATGAGCGACCACTTTTTTAACAATTTCTTCCGGAAAGTAGAGGTGTTCTAATATTTCCCCAGCCACAATCACATCAAAATCATTCTTCGTGATTGTATTCCATCCGTCATTTAAATCAACCTTCATAGTACTAATCCCTAAATTTATTGATGCTTTACCCAACAAGACTTCATCTACATCAACTCCTAAAACTTGGTTGCCTTTCGTAAAAAAACCAGTCAAAGCCCCATCGCGACATCCTAAATCCAAAATAGATTTATCGTGACCGATAATATTTTTCAATAAATCACCCCGTTCTTGTTTCAAAATTGAAAAACCGCTCCCTCGATGATTTGCGTGATGATGTTGATAAATTTTAGAAGTAGTTTCTGACATTTCAATAGTGGTTAATTAAAACTTTAAACTCCTCGGCAATTTGTTGCCAAGTGTGGGTAAAAGTAAATTGATTAACTTTGGCCCGCCAACGGTCATACTCGTTTCGGTCAGCCAAAGTCATAATCGCTTCAATAATCTCTTTATCGCTCTTTGGGTCGACAAAAATACCCACCCCCCGCAAGCGGTCATACAAACCGGTTTCGCGAGTAAGGATGAAAGGTTTACCCAGACGGATGGCGTCTAAGATCATATTTGGACTAACATCGCCGAGTGACACTAAAATAACCGCGTAAGCTCGACGAATCTTCTCCACAAACTCCTCATACGGCGCGTTTTCCAAATCAAGCTGGAGCAAGCCATCGCGGAGTTTGGCGGTAAAGAAGTTGCGCGCCAAATTATCAAGATTTTTCCACACCAATTGGCGTGTCCCGCCGACAAAAGTTTTACTCTCCGATTCAAACGAGCTCTCTTTATGTCCGTAATAATTCTCAATAATTGTCGTCTTGGCCAAATCCAGTCCATACGGCTCGGCCCAAATTTCCCGTTGCCAGTTGGTGGTAAAAACGAGAGTATCAGACGCTTTCAGCACTTGCTTGGTCAATTTGAAAATTTGCTTTTCTTTAGCCGTCCAATTATCCGGCGTGTCCGGATAAAAATTCTTAAGGAGCACTCGCTCCTCCGTCCGTTCGGTGTAACTCTCCCACAGGAAGTCCCCGCCAATACGGATAATAAACTTGCGTCGGAAAAGCCTCGTTGCATAATAAGCCGGCACCGCCACCGAGAAAGTATCTAAAGCAATCACTGCTTCGGCCCACGCCACTGCCGGTAACAGTTTGAGGAAGAGAAAAAAGTGAGACCAACCAGACGGTAAACGCCGTTCAGCGCCATAAGTTCTGACTTCCACCTGATCGCCGGCCTCGGCTAACGCCTCGGCCAAATGCTTGGCATACTGAGCCGGACCACCGATAGCCGGCGGATAAATCCCGGTAACAATGAGTATTTTTCGAGCTTTCACTCTATTAGAGAAGCAAAAATTTCCTTAATTTGCAAGGCAATTTTGTCCCAGTCGTATTGTTGTTTAACCAGCGCGCGAGCGTGATTAACCACTTGCCAAACTTTTTCCTGATTAGCCGGATCTAAAATAAATTTGATTTGGTCGGCAATACTCTCGGGATTATCCGGCTCGGCGGCAAAGCCGCTCTCGCCGGGCGCGAGGAAGTCCGGTATTCCACCCACCAGCGTCCCGACCACCGGCACCCCCGCGGCCATCGCCTCCAAAAAAGAGTTACCCAAACCCTCCGACCGACTGGGTCGCGCAAACACGCTCGCTCGCGCTAACTCTTCCGCCACTTGCTTGGATGACAGGCTACCCAGAAAATTTACCCGCGTATCAAGTGCAAGTTCTTTGACTAAGTCTTTAAGTCTTGTCTCTTCCGGCCCAGCGCCGGCAATCCGCAAATTAACATCTTCCGGCAGAAATTTGAGCGACTTAATCAAATCATCCAGGCCGTTTTTATAAACCAATCGCGACGCGGTAAAAATGTCCACTTGGACACCGGGTGTCCACTTGGACACCGGGTGTCCAAGTTTTTGCTGTTGACAATCAAAAGTTCTTAAATCTACGCCATTGGGCACCACCTCTATTTTAGCGATGGCTCCCATTCGCCTTGCCCATTGAGCAAGATAATGAGAAATAGTTTGAACATAATCCGCCTTGGCAAACAATTGCCGGAAGCGCCGACCGGCCAACTTCATCTTCCTTTCCACTACCACTAAATCATCGCCTTCTTGCAAAGTTAAAAAGAGCGGCACCTCATTGTGCCGATTTTTGAAATTAAGCGCCGCCAAGCCAGAGTAACTAGCCATAATCGACCAAACTAGATGATAATTATTGTGCCGGTGGAGTTGGCAACCAAATCGACCACCAGTTAAAGCAAGCCAAACTTTATCCAGATTCCAACCCAAGCCCAAGCGATAAACCATTACCCGACCAATTTGCTCTTCTTTCGGTAAACCGGGCTTAATTTTGGCGGTCACCAAATCAAAATTGTAATCGGGCAAGCGATCAGTCAACTCCTTCACTGCCAATTCCGCCCCGCCAACAAGAGGCAGGTAAGCCGGGCTGTAGATTAAAACTCGTTTCGCCATGACGCCGATTATACCTCAAGAATCTTTTTTAGCACGTCCTCGGGCACTTCATGTGTGGGCGTCTCTTTTTTGATTTCAAAAACTTCCGGTGGAGTCGGGCGAGCAGGGTCTGGTTTTGGCGCCGGCTTAACCTCTTTGATTACCGCTTCAAGCGCCGCCTTCAAATCGAGCTTATTAGATTCGCTACTGGACTTCTTTGGCGCCAAGGACGAGAGGGAAATCTTTTTGGTAGATTCGTCGCGCGGCGCCCGAGCCGGTGGCTCGACCGCCGGCTCGGGCTTAAAATTGCTCGGTGGCGCCGGCTTTGGCTCTTGTTTAGGGCGCGATCTTAAATCTGGCCGATGGTCAAACTTTGGAGCGGAACGACTGTTTCGACCCGGTCGCGACGGATGTGACTCATGATTAGCGGCTGATGATTGATTAGCCTCAAAATTGTGCAGAATCTTAACCATCTCTTCCACCTCCGCCCGAGGCGTGGCGTACGCCCGGCGCGAATAATCAATCACTTGCTCGCGGAAGGAGGGGCCAAGCGGCACAATCGGCGGAATTGTCACCGCCGAGAAGGGTGGCGAACCCACGCCATCAATCATCAAAGTCAGATAAATTTGAGCGAAACCGAGATTGACGATGTCTTCCTTGGTAAACGGCGGGAAGAAAATCTTCTCCAGCACCTCGGCATCAAACGGCCCAACCCGGAAGGAGATGGTGGTGCCCACGTTGCCGAAAACGGCCGCCCTCACCTCCTCCGGCATTTGCTCAATATATTGATGAGCAATGGTCAGCGAGAGCTTGTATTTGCGCGCCTCGGATAGAATATCGGCGAAGCTCTCATTGGCAAAGCTTTGGAATTCGTCCACATACAGGTAGAAGCTGGGTAAATTTTTTAAAACCCCGGCATCTACCTCGGCCCGACTCATGGCTGAGAGATAGAGCTTGGTAATAATCATACTACCCAGCAAGTTGGCATTAGATTCGCCAAGGCGGCCTTTAGATAAGTTAATGATTAAGATTTTCTTCTGATCCATCACCTCCCGGAAGTTGAAGGTTGATTTGGTCTGACCAATAATATTGCGCACCAGAGGGTTGGAGGTAAATTGACCAATTTTATTTTGGATGGCCGGAATGGCCTCTGCCGCAAAGCGCTCGGTATAACCCGCGTACTCCTTAGTCCAATACGAATTAACGGAGGGATCTTGAATATTAGCGATAACTTTGTTCCGATACTCCTTCTCGGAAAGCATTTTGTTAATGCCAAGCATAGTCGCATCCGGATACTCCAGCAAAGCCAAGATGGTATTTTGTAAAATGTACTGCATTCGGTCAGAAAAACTTTCTTCGCCAAAAAGTTTTTTGAAGGCACTCATCAGTCCACTCAATACCAAGTGCCTTTTATCGACGCCGATGTCCTCCATCACGTTAAAAGCTACCGGGTAATCGAGGTCAAACGGGGCAAAATAGAGTACATCCTTAATCCGTTCCTCTGGTATAAAATCAAGTAGCTTCTCGGCGGTACCACCGTGGGGATCGATAAAACACAAACCCTCGCCATTTTTAATATCTTGGATGGCCAAGTTCTCAAGTAAAGTCGATTTACCCATCCCGGTTTTACCGATGACATACATGTGGCGAGCTCGATCTTCCGACTTGATACCGAAGGTCGTCTTCTGGCCGCGGAAATCGGTTTGGGCAAAATAGTTAATGTGCGGAGTATACTCCATTCTCTACATTATAACGCCGGTTGGTAAGCAGCGCGAGTGTATTGGTTAGCCGGATCCCAAATCATCCAACTGTCGAGACCGACATCGTAAGTGGCCTGAATTTGCGCCCGCACTTCAGTCGCGCCGTAATTGCCACCGTAATCGAAGTCTTGGAGCCAGGGCCGAATTTTGGCCGGACTGGAGCTCGCGGCGAGTGTTTTAGCCACCGCGCCAGCCATGGCAATTTTGATAATCTCATAAGGCACGGTGTTAGGGTTGGAGTAGCCATAAAAATGGGGCGGGGAATGCGACGGATAAACCATCGGCGCTAAGTAGTCAAAGTAAGGTAAAGCGCGAGTGAAGTCTTGGCCAATCCCCAGGTCATTGCCGGGCTCGGCGGTGGTGGTCATACCAAAGAGATCGACCGATAAAACGGCCTTGGTCGGCTTAAGCTCGCGATTAAGATAAGCGAAAAACTCTTCTAGCACATCGGCCTTGAGTCGATTGCCGGAGTGAGGGAAGGCGATGTCGCGAATATTGCCATCGGACGGAAAGCGGACATAATCAAAATTGAGCTCGTCTACGCCCAGGGCGTAAGCCTCTTCGGAAATGGCAACGATGTAATCCCAGAACGGTTTGGCTCCGGCATCAATGTAATTAATCGCGTTTTTGTCTTGCCAGAGACCACTATCGCTTGCCCACTTAACCGCCAACTCCGGATGACGCTTGGCGTAAAATGGATCTTGGAAGACGGTAATCCGGCCGATGACATAAATCTCGTGATGGTGGAGCAAGCGGATAAATTCGGGCAAATCTTTAATCCGACAACCGGGGCCGGCCGCGCCGTCTAAAGTGGAGTCAGTCACCGGGAAGGCAATAGTACCGGAGTAATCTTTAAGATCAATGACAATGGAATTGAACTCGGTATCGTCTAATAGGCCCAATAAATGAGTTCTGAAGCTGGGCGTAGCGGCGGCGCAAGCGGTCATATACACCGCCTTAACCGACTGGGGCGTTTTAAGATGAGTGATTGGCGGCGGGGTCGGTTGAGTGGATGAGGTGGTGGTGCCGGTTACGACGGCGGCCAGATACTCCACTTTTCCGCCGGGCCAATTGAGGACCAAAACCAGCAAAACGCCGGCCGCGGCGAGAGCCGCGGCCGGCCAAACAATCGCTGGTTTGGTTTTAAATTTATCCATCATTCAAGAAATTTAAACTCGGGGTTGATCGGAAAGTGATTGCTCAACATAGTGATCCTCGGGCCGATTACCGGCCAAGCCCAGCAAAATAATCGCCAAGGCCAACAAAGCGTAAAAAATCCGCTCGAGCCAACCCGGGAAGCCGGCGAATAAAGTGATTAACAAAATCAGAGCCGCCAAGATGGCCGTGGCCCGGCTCCGCCAAACACTCTTCATTCGATATTTAATCATAAGTCTATGATAGCAGAACCTCGGCCACCTCGCAAATGTTGCCGGCGCCAATGGTGATGATTAAATCCTTTGGTTGAGCCGTATTTTTAAGCACGGCGGTAATCGCCGGCAAATCAGAGTAACTTGTCGCCTTACTCCCAATCGCCTCGGCTAACTGCCCGGAACTGGTCACGCCGTCTGACTCCTCCCGAGCGGCATAAATGGGCGCCAGAAGCACCTGGTCGGCATCATCGAAACTGCTACCGAAATCGGCTAAGAGCTGGTGGGTGACCTCGCTCTCGCTCCGGTCCGAGCCACTACCGCTTTGCCTTCCAAGAGAAACATCCGCGCCACCGCCGACACCCCAATCCCCCCAATCCCGATAAAATGAATTTTGTTGGCAGTATTAATAGTCATAACATTTAACGAACAACAATTAAGCGCTTTTTCCAACTGGTGATAAATTTGTCGGCAGGGATAATTTGGTGGATGTCGTTATGATTTTTGGCCGCCGGGTCCAAGACTTCCGCTTGATTATCAGTAAGAGATAAAAGCACTACAATATGCCCCTCTTTATGTTCCGGCTCGTAATTAGTAAAAACTGACACAAGCACCGGACCCTGCTCTAACTCCGCTTTTAATTTATTTAAAGCCACTTCTAAACCCTCTTTAGCCAAGTCTAAATTATAAGAATTGGTGAAGCCGAAGTGCCGAGCTAGCTCGGCCAGGCCGGCATGACGCCAACCAATGCCGGGGAGATAAGCGCCTTGTTCCAGGCCCAATTTATACAATTCATCAAGACTAGAGACCTTGTCGCCCAACAGCATCCCCAAACTGGCAATACCGCAACCTTTAAGCTTGTGCTCATCGTGTGAGAGGTCGAGGTGTTGGGAGTAATGATTACTTATCATTCGACAGTCTTTTAATCACTACTAATGGCTGCCAACCGGTCAAAAATTCGTCGAGTGACATCTGGACCACATTGCCCTCCTCAATAATCGGCTTCTCACTCAGACGCTTGGACGCGGCATGGACTACTTGATCATCACCGATATACAAACCAACATGACCAATACCTTGCGACCAATACGGATTATAGTGGCCATAATCGCCATGCATAAAAATGAGGTCACCCGGTTTAATATCTTCTATTTTTACTTCCTCACCCTCGCTCGCCTGCTCAATTGTGCTCCGCGGCAATTCTAGCCCTGCTTGACCGAAAACATATTTAATAAAACCGGAGCAATCGAAAACCGTCGGCGCTTCATTCATCTTGGCGCCATATTTGTAAGGTGTGCCGACGAGCGTTTTAGCTAAGGCGATAACTTGCTCAATCATACTGGATACTATACACTATTGGTCAGAAAGATAGAAAGGAGACCTTGATGGTGACCACCTATGAGCAAGTTGAAGAAGCGTTTAGGCGTGGCCAAGCAGTGCCAACTGACATTACTGTTGACCAGCTCCAAGAAGTGCTCGATGTTATACCCGAGGGTAAAAAAGAGGCCCTAGTGGACTTCATTCTCGTGGCTATGCGTCTGGCTGCTTAGCGCCCCACTGGGGCGCTTTTTATTTTTTGATTGCTTTAACTAATTTATTAAATTGATCGCCACGGTCGAACTCGTTTTTAAAAATACCGAAGGAAGCGGCGCCGGGTGAGAGCAGAACGATGTCACCTTGCGCAGCAAGGCTCTGAGCTTGTCGAATGGCCTCTTTCATATTCTCAACCACCTTAATTTCAAATCTCGCCTTTTTCGGCAAAACTTTCAGAATTTTCTCTGTCGCCGAGCCTTTAAACAAAATCAGCTCTTTCAGATACTTGGGTATTACCTTGCCCCAATGGTCATAATTGAGCTCCTTGTCGGCTCCACCGGCCAGCAAAATAATTCTTTTAAGGTTCGACCCTCTCCCTAGGTTTAACCTCGGGAAATTTCCCGAGGTTAAACCTAGGGAAGCAAGCGCATGAAGCGCGGCCATGGCCGCCTCCGGCGTGGTGGCGGTGGTGTCGTTGTAATACTTAATTCCGCCCTTATTCGCTACTAACTCTAATCGCCCAGGTAGACCGGCGAAATTTTCGACCGTTTTTTTAATCACCGATTCCGGCACACTAAGCGCCCGAGCCGCAATATAAGCCAAGGCAGTATTATACCGGCTGTGCTTACCAAGCAATTTCAGACGCCAGTTTTTTGGGAAGTCAGTCTCGCTTATTACCTTGAGTGTACTTTTTGGTTTGAGTTGCTTGATTGCTTCTGGCAACTTAAAGCTCTCTGGTCCAAAATTATTCCGGCCAACAATCAAAATATCACCGGCTTTCTGATATTTGAAAATATTCGCCTTGTCTTCAAAATATCGCCTCATACCATTTTGACCTGTGGTGAGCGAAGTCGAACCATAATAGTTCTGATGATCATTCATAAAGCTGGTAAAAATAGCCAAACTGGGGCTGATTTTGCTATCGCCAAAACTCTGAAGTTGCCACGAGTCAAGCTCCATCACTACCACATCGCCCGGTTTAACTTTTTTAAGCAAAGGCAAAGTAGCCGTCCCCCTCACATTTCCTCCCAACCACACCCGCCTACCGTTTGCCTTTAAAATTTCATAAAGCAAGTGGGTCACAGTGCTCTTGCCACGCGTACCGGTAATGCCAATTATCTTCACCCCCTCGCCCACTAATTGCGCAAACAAGGTGGCGTCTTGGGTCACGGTGATTTTATTTTTCTTCACTTCCTTAAGATAAGGCGAATCAATCGGCACATTAGCTGCCCTAATGATAAGGCCGGCCTGTTTGATATCGGCAATATTATGGCCTCCCAGCTTATAACTGATAGCTTTTAGCTTATTGGTTTTAATAAAAATATTAATTTCCTTTACAGCATCTTCCAATTCTCCTTTCGTTTTGAGGTCAGTTACCGTCACTTTAGCGCCATTCTCGGCCAAAAATTTGGTCACGCCAATTCCCCGCCCCAAGAGGCCGAGCCCCATCACCAGCACTTTTTTGTTTTTGAAATAATCTTGATAATCGATCATAGCTTAAAAAGTTTTTAGCGTTTCAATTTTAGCGCCGATTTTATTCAACCGCTCGGCAATGTCCTCATAACCCCGACTAATGGAATAAACGTTGCGCAAAGTGGACACGCCCTCGGCCGCCAGCATGGCAATGAGCACAATCACCGCCGGCCGCAAGGCCGGCGGGCAAACCACCTGCGCCGCCTTAAGTCGAGTCGGACCCTGAATGAAAACTCGATGCGGATCAGCCAAAGCCACTTGCGCTCCCAACCGATTAAGCTCGGTAAAGTAAATCGCCCGATTCTCCCACATCCAATCATGAATTAAGGTTGAGCCGCGAGCCTGAGTGGCAATCGGCACGAAAAACGGCAAATTATCAACATTGAGCCCGGGGTAAGGCAAAGGGTGAATTTTATCGGGCAAAGCCGTTAACTTGGATGGATAAACGGTCAAGTCAACCAACTTGGTCCGACCATTTTTGGCTAAATATTCTTTGGCTAAATTATAGCGCAAACCCATCTTAGCCAGTTTAATCAATTCAATCTTCAAAAAATCGATTGGGCAACGGTTAATTTTAAGCTTTGAGCCAGTAGTTACCGCCGCGGCAATAAAGAGCATTGACTCAATCGGGTCCTCGCTGTTGGTATATTCGGCCGTCTGATTAATCTCTTCAACTCCATAAACCACTAAGGTAGTGGTACCAATCCCTTCAATCTTGACCCCCAGATTTTCTAAGAAGAAGCAAATCTCTTGCACTTGGTAATTGGGCGGGGCAAATTCGATCACTGTTCGACCAGGGATAAGCGCCGCCGCCATCAGGATGTTCTCGGTCGCGGTATCGCTGGCTTCGTACATTATTATCTCGCCTGGCACCAATTTTTTGACTGAGACCTCATATTTATCGGCCTTGGTGATAATCTCCACCCCCAACTCTTCCAAACCATAACGGTGAGCGGCAATTGTTCGATTACCCATTTTGCACCCGCCGGCATGCGGAATGATAAAATTATTGAAGTGGTGCAACAAGGGACCAATCAACATCAAACTGGAGCGGATCCGGCCAGCCGCGGTTTTATCCATCTTATCAAGCCGAAGTTTAGTTGGCGGCCGGATCTCAAGCGAACGCTCACCAATCCAATTAACCGCCACACCAATACTTTGCATCACCTCAATCAACCGATTAACTTCTTCAATCCGCGGGATGCCATGGAGAATGGTTTTGGATTTGTTAAGGAGAGCGGCGCACATCAAACCCAAAGCGCCGTTTTTCGACGGATTGGTGTTAATCTCCCCCTTCAGCCGGCGACCGCCGGTAACTTTAAAATCAATCGTCTCATCGAGCGAGAGAAGTTGGTGATCAAGCGCCTCGCTGATTTTAGCCAGTTCTCGAGTGGTAAAATTTTGCCGACCGGCCTCCATCCGCGCCACCGCGCTCTGTGAGGTGGAGAGAATCTTGGCAAATTGGGCCTGGGTTAAACCGCGCCGCTCACGAAGCGTTTTAATAAATCCCCCAATCTTGATTTGCTCGGCATTAACATTAATCAGAGCATTTTTAGACATATCACATATGATATACTACCCGAGATGAGCTATCAATACCCCCTCACGCCCCGCACCAGCTTGCGCCTTGGCGACCAGGCCCTAGACGGCTTTAACTTAAACACCGAAGCCGAAGTGGCTACCGTGGCGCAAAAAGCCAAAAAATTAGACCGACGATTGATGATCTTGGGCAGTGGTACCAACACCGTCTTTACCAACAGTAATCACGATATCCTGATTGGTCAGATGAACATTGGCGGCTTGAGCCGGGTGGGCAATCTGATAATTGCCGGCGGTGGAGTGGTATGGGATACGGTTGTCCAATTCGCCATTAAACATAATCTGCAGGGCTTAGAGGCGCTAACCGCCATCCCCGGCACCGCCGGGGCGGCGCCAATCCAAAACATCGGCGCCTACGGCGCCAAACTCGCGGACACCTTCCACTCCCTCCGCGCCTACGACACTAAACAGCAAAAATTTGTAGAGTTAACCAAACCAGACTGCGCTTTTGGCTATCGCCATAGTCGTTTTAAAGAAGAGCCCGGGCGCTTTATCATCACTCAAATTACCCTGGCCTTGACGCCAGCTGGCCCTATTATTCCTATCCCCGATTATCCGGGCGTTAAAGATTATCTGCTGGCACACGAAATCAAGACTCCTAACCTCATCAACATTAGTCAGGCGATCGCGGCTATTAGATGGAGTAAATTGCCCAAACCGGAAGTGTTACCGAACGCCGGCTCATTCTTTAAAAATCCAATAATCTCAAACAAACAAGCCGAGCAAATTAAAGCAACTTACCCAGATATCCGCCTCTTTCCTCTCCCGAATGGTCAAGTTAAAATCGCTGCCGGTTGGCTGATTGAGCAAGTCGGACTCAAGGGCATTCGCGAGGGCAACCTTGGCACTTATGAGAAAAACGCTTTGGTCATCGTAAACCATGGCGGAGGCACTTATGCCGACCTGGAGACGCTAATCAACCGTATCACCACCGCTGTTGCCACCAAATTCGGCCTCACCCTCAAACCCGAGGTAAACATTGTCAAATGCTGATTTTTTGGTATATTACTCTTGTTAAGCGTGTGTAGCTCAGCTGGTTAGAGCACGTCACTGATAATGACGAGGCCGTAGGTTCGAGTCCTACCACACGCACAGAGGTTCAAGCTGTTGTTTATTAATTTTTTAGGATAATACATATTTATAAAAGAATTTTATAAAAAACCGTGGTCTTGGATTATATTTGTTATAGTAATTTTGATTATCGTGTTTGTTTTACCAGAGAAAAATGATGATAATATTCGGTCGTTAAATCAAATGCAAAGTGAATACAAAGTTGTAAACATAGAAGATTTATCTTATGCCGGATGCAAAAGAATAGGTATTCGTATTGTTGTTCCCGATAATTTACCTCCGACAGATGTTAACGACATTTTTGATCAATTAATTGATAGATATAAGAAAAATCATGAAGACATTACTGTATGGGCATGGGAATACAGCGAAGAACCTATGATAGGTAATAAATCTTACACTAAAGGAATAAGAGAATATTCTGTCTGTAACTAATCAACCCCCCCCCGAGGCTTAGCCTCGGGGGGTTCTCTGTTTGCAACATAATGAGTATAGTATCCTTTCTTTTGTTCCGTTCAAAGCTGAATTTAACGAGATTCAGTCATCTCGAGTTGATTGTTCTTCATCGTCTTTCGAACTGACGACGATTAGTGCGACAACTATCACTGTCCCCGGCTTAGAGCCAGAGATCAACCTTGTCAGCTAAGGCCGGACAATGCCGGCCAAAGCGCTGACTAAAATAATTCCACGAACAGCTTCCGCTACCCGTGCCTTGTTACGACTTAACCCTTGTTACCGAACTTACCTTAGGCCCACCGAAGTGAGACTTTGGGCACTCCCGGCTCCCTTGGCTTGACGGGCGGTGAGTACAAGACTTGAGAACGTATTCACCGCGGTATAGCTGACCCGCGATTACTAGCGATTCCAACTTCATGAGGTCGAGTTGCAGACCTCAATCCGAACTGGGGCCGTTTTTGAAGGATTAGCTCAGAGTTTCCTCGTCGCAACCCGTTGTAACGGCCATTGTATCATGTGTGTAGCCCAGGGCGTCAAAGGGACATGCTGACTTGGCGTCATCTCCGCTTCCTTCCCGACAAGCGGGACAGTCTCGCGTGACACTTGTAACACGCGACAGAGGTTGCGTTCGTTTCCCCACTTAAGGGAACAACTCAAGCCACGAACTGACGACAGCCATGCATCACCTGCTCCACCGTCTCTTGTGAAGACAACTCAAGTTTCCTCGAGTCTTCGTTGGAGTTTCAAGCCCTGGTGAGGTTTTTCGTTTAGTGTCGAATTAAACCACATGATCCACCGCTTGTGCAAGTCCCCGTCTATTCTTTTGAGTTTTAGCCTTGCGGCCGTACTTCCCAGGCGGTTCTCTTAACGCGTTAGCTACGCCTCTCAGAGGGTCGATACTCCGAAAAGCTAGAGAACATCGTTTAGGGCGTGGACTACCGGGGTATCTAATCCCGTTCGCTACCCACGCTTTCGTGCCTCAGCGTCAGCCAGGCGCCAGTCAGCTGCCTTCGCTTTTGGTATTCCCCATGATATCAACGGATTTCACCCCTACACCATGAGTTCTACTGACCTCTCACCTGCTCTAAGTTGTGCCGTTTCCTCCGCCCATTCCCGGTTAAGCCGGGAGATTTCACAGAAGACTAACACAACCGCCTACGCACCCTTTACGCCCAATGATTCCGGATAACGCTTGGGGCACTCGTATTACCGCTGCTGCTGGCACGAGTTTAGCAACCCCTTATTCCTGAGGTACCGTCAATAAACTTCTTCCCTCATAAAAGGTGTTTACGTCCCGAAGGACTTCATCCACCACGCGGCGTCGCTCCATCAGACTTTCGTCCATTGTGGAAGATTCTCGACTGCAGCCACCCGTAGGTGTATGGGCCGTGTCTCAGTCCCATCGGTGGGGGCCAGGCTCTCACCTCCCCTACCCGTCATTGCCTTGGTAAGCCATTACCTTACCAACTAGCTGATAGGCTGCAGGCCGCTCCGGAAGCGATAAATCTTTACCCCGTAAAATCCTTGCGGATCACGGGGACCAT